>SDBS01006258.1_pt1 | contig 11579 bp, 7 predicted proteins | sample 2277091 | NCBI WGS metagenome assembly SDBS01 (sample SAMN10404972, study PRJNA504765) | marine sediment metagenome | isolation source: marine sediment core GS10_PC15, 163 cmbsf | place: Arctic Ocean: Southern Knipovich Ridge | collected 2010 | reverse complement strand
CGATTAAATGCGCATATTATTTAACTCACAGGTAAAATTTGCTATTTTGCTGTTCTTTCTTAACGCTCTCTAATACACTCAAACAGTGACCCACTTTAAAACCGGATCACCTGAATGCTTGTGAAACACGTTTTTCAAAAAGCTAAATTAATACAAAGTTATGCATTTTCAAAACCGCGTTTGAAGATTGTGGAGCTTTTAGAGCAGTAAAAACAGAAAAACCGAAACAATTTTTATCGATGTTGAATTTTGATGGTTTCGTAAAAAGTCAAAAAGCTCCCTCTCCCTTGACGGGAGAGGGACGGGGTGAGGGTGAATAAGATGGAATTCCAGTTGGTTATCTCCCCCTCCCCTTAATCCCCTCCCACCGGGGGAGGGGAAACTCTACTTTTTACGAGTTCGTCAATTTTTAATCGCTTACACAAAATATATGGTTCGATAAGGAGGAGATTATGAGCAATTCACCGGACAAGGAAAAGGCGGTAGAAGCCGCCATGGCCCAAATAGAACGGCAGTTCGGCAAAGGGTCTATTATGAAGCTGGGGAGCAGTCCAATTATCGATGTGCCTGTTATACCGACCGGCTCCCTTGCGTTAGACAAAGCGCTTGGCGTGGGGGGGATCCCCAGGGGCAGGGTGACCGAGATTTTCGGTCCGGAATCATCCGGCAAAACAACCCTTGCGCTTCATGCTGTTGCCGAGGCCCAGCGGCAAGGGGGTATTGTCGCTTTTGTCGATGCCGAGCATGCACTCGACACTAAATATGCCAGAAATCTTGGTGTCAATTGTGACGAACTTTTGGTTGCCCAGCCCGATACAGGAGAACAAGCACTTGAAATTACAGATATGCTGGTGAGAAGCGGTGCTATGGATATCGTTGTGATCGACTCGGTCGCCGCACTTGTGCCCAGGGCGGAAATAGAAGGCGAGATGGGGGATTCCCATATGGGGCTTCAGGCCAGGCTCATGTCCCAGGCATTGAGAAAACTGACCGGTACAATCAGCAAGACCAAGACTTCGGTTATTTTCATCAATCAGATTCGTATGAAAATCGGCGTGGTATTTGGCAACCCTGAGACAACAACCGGAGGGAATGCGCTGAAATTCTATTGTTCGGTTAGACTCGATATCCGACGCATCGGTTCGGTCAAGGACGGGCAGGATATTGTGGGAAACCGAACAAGGGTACGCGTTGTCAAAAACAAGATGGCGCCGCCTTTCATGGATGCTGAATTCGATATCATGTACGGTGAAGGCATATCGCAGGCAGGGGATCTTATCGACACAGGTGTTGAAGCCGGTATCATTGAAAAAAGCGGTTCATGGTATTCATTTGAAGGAGAGCGGATCGGCCAGGGGCGTCAAAACGTCCAGAGGTTCTTCAAGGAAAATCAGGAGATTTATAATACGGCATTAATCAAAGTCAAAGAAGCATTGGGACTTTCTCAAAAGAAACAAGAAGACGCTAAGATTGATTCATGATTAGCCTGAAACCCGTAAATGGAGTGATTTATGACTGGCAATGAAGTACGCAAGCAATTTCTTGACTATTTTGAAAAGCATAACCACCGGATCGTAAGGAGCTCATCCCTTGTCCCTTCCGATGATCCTACGCTGTTATTTGTTAATTCAGGCATGGTGCAGTTTAAACGCTCTTTTTTAGGAGAGGAGAATCGGGGCTATGTGAGAGCGGCGACATCCCAGAAATGTGTTCGGGCCGGAGGTAAACATAACGACCTTGAGAATGTTGGTTATACAGCCCGGCATCATACTTTTTTCGAAATGCTGGGCAACTTTTCCTTTGGGGATTATTTCAAAGAAAAAGCTATAGAGTTTGGTTGGGATCTGCTTACAAACGGTTATGGGTTACCCGAAGATAAACTCTGGATTTCAATATATCTTGACGATGACGAGGCGAATGATCTCTGGCACAAGAACATCGGCGTGCCGGAAGATCGGATTGTCCGGTTTGGAGAAGAAGACAATTTTTGGGCAATGGGTGATACAGGTCCCTGTGGGCCGTGTTCGGAAATACACCTCGACCGGGGAGAGGCGTTCGGGTGCGACAAGCCGGATTGCAAGATCGGATGCGAATGTGACAGGTATCTTGAGATCTGGAATCTGGTTTTCATGCAGTTCAACCGAGACGCTTCAGGCGAGATGACACCGCTTCCAAAGCCCAGTATCGATACGGGGCTGGGACTTGAGCGGTTAGTTTCCATAGTCCAGAATGTGCCTGCCAATTATGACATCGATCTTATACTGCCGATAATGGAGAAGGTCGAAGACCTCTCTGAAAAGAAGCTTGGAGAATCGCCTAAAACAGAAGTGGCCATGAAGGTCATTGCAGATCACAGCAGGGCTGCGGCATTTCTCATCGGCGACGGAGTACTCCCTTCCAATGAAGGAAGAGGGTATGTGCTGCGCCGTATCATGCGCAGAGCAATCCGCTTCGGCCGCAATATAGGCCTGACCCGTCCCTTTCTTCATGAAACTGCCAGTGTTGTTTTTGGTGTTATGAAACCCGCATATCCCGACCTTTTGGAAGCTGCGGCTTTTATCACTAATGTTATTAAAAACGAAGAAATCCGGTTTTCAGAAACCCTGGATCACGGTCTTAAGATTTTAAACGACGGTCTTGCCGATCTAAAGGCCAAAGGTCAGACCCGGGTGCCGGGTGATCTAATATTTAAGCTCTATGACACCTTTGGATTCCCGGTCGATATTGTTCAAGATGTGGTCAGGGATGAAAAGATGGGTCTTGATATGGAAGGTTTTGATGAGGCCATGGAAGAGCAGCGTAAAAGGTCGAGATCCGTGGCAGCCTTTGCCGAAATCAGCGATGCTTATAAAAACCTTTCGGCCGCAGGCGTAATACCCGAGTTTGTGGGTTATGATAAGATTTCCTGCGACTCGAAAGTCCTTCTCCTTGTTGAGGACGGACAGGAAGTTCAAGAGGCGACAAGCGGACAGATGGTCGAGGTAGTAACCGAAGTTACGCCTTTTTACGGCGAAGCCGGCGGGCAGGTCGGCGATACCGGCAGGATTGCCGGTGATGATCTTGATATGGAGATTTCAGATACCATTAAGGATCCGACCGGACTTATTATCCACAAGGGCAAAATCATATCAGGAAGTATTAAAAAAGGGGAAACCGTGACCCTTAACGTTGACCGGGCAAAGCGTGATGCTACTGAACTTAATCACACTGCCACCCATCTGCTCCACTTTGCTCTGCGGAAGGTCCTTGGTGACCATGTAAAACAGGCAGGGTCACTTGTAGCTCCGGACAGATTCCGCTTTGATTTTACTCATTTTTCTCTGACAGACTTTGAAACCCTGAATGAAATTGAAACCCTGGTGAACGAACGGATACGTGAAAACATTCCTGTCCAGATTACGGAGATGGATGCCGAAGAAGCATTCAAGACAGATGCCACAGCACTCTTTGAGGAAAAGTACGGCGACCGGGTCAGGGTTGTTTCACTTGGTGATTTCAGCAAAGAGCTTTGCGGGGGAACCCATACAGATTTTACAGGCAACATCGGTCTTTTTAAGATCATTGATGAATCGAGCGTGGCTTCAGGTGTAAGGCGGATTGAGGCGGTGACCGGATCGGCCGCTCTGGCATATACCCAGAAAAACTCGAAGGTCTTACAGGACACCGCCAACATGCTCAGAGAACAGCCAGATGCTGTTCCCCAAAGAATTGAGAAAATATTATCCCTTCAGAAGTCCCTGGAAAAAGAGGTTGAACAGCTAAAGGTAAAGATTGCATCATTGTCGGTCGGGGAGGCCAAAGAAGAGATTAAAACCATAAACGGCATAAAGGTGCTGGCCAGAAAGGTCTTGGTTGACAATCCGGCGGCACTTAGAGATCTGGCCGACAGATTAATGGATAAAATAAAATCGGGTATCGTTGTCCTCGGCAGTTTGGCCGGTTCCAAAGTGCTTCTGATCGCCGTGGTTACAAAGGATTTGACGGACCGGTTTCATGCCGGAAATATTATTAATCAGGTTGCATCTATCGTAGGCGGCAGCGGCGGGGGCAGGCCGGATATGGCCCAGGCCGGCGGAACAAAGCCCGAGAAACTGGATCAGGCTCTTGAAAAGGTCTATGAGGTGGTGGAAAGTAGTTAGGAGTGACTTTTTATTGTTGCTCGTTATCCCTCACAAGGAATCGAACCAGCACATTAGTGTCCAAAGCCTTCATTTGAAACTCGCCTGCATTTTCTGTCTTATCGCGGCATCCATCTCTTCAATGGGAACCGGTTTCCTTTCAGGTTTGTATAGCCTTCCGAAAACATCATCAACTCTCTTCTCTTTCGATTCCACAACTTTTCGTCCCTTTACCCGAATGCCGAGTTTCTCTTAAACATATGTTTTGCACCCCAAAAATGTCATTCTAAGGCCTAAATTAGCATAGAATAGACCGTTTCTTCTATAATGTGAAGCTCCCCGCCTAAAGGGCGGGGGTTCTGCCTAACGGCAGTGCTTCGCAGCCCGGGTAAGGATTTTTTCAATTTCATATAGCTCCCCTCGACCCCGCCTTAAAAGGCGGGGCTCGCGGGGAGCAGACCGGTCAACTACTTCGCACAACCCGACACCCTTCGAACATGCCAGGTGGTGTGGGGGCTGGGGAAGAAAAACACCCGGTTACCCGATTATAAGTCTCTGTTGTTTTATAAAACTTTTGGTATTGACACAATCCATATCCTGATCATCCCATCGCAATCTCCTTCAAAGACACTGGCCCAAAATTATCGCGAGGAGCCTGTTGAATGATTTAACAGGGTAAAGAATTTCGACCATTTTATAAGATCAGGCGATATTAGGATTTTGCTTGAACACGACTTTTAGTTCAGGCTATATAATCCCTGCAATAAAAAGTAACAAAAAACTGGAGGATAACGCAATGCTGGCAAACATGAATATAGTTGATTTTCTTGAAAAGACCGCGTCGAGTGATCCGGTTCCCGGCGGCGGAAGTATTTCAGCGTTAAGCGCCGCTGCTGCGGCAAGTCTTACGGAGATGGTCGCGAATCTGACGATAGGGAAAGAAGACTATGCGGCAGTAGAAGAAGAGATGAAAGCAATTTCAAATAAAGCTTTCAATTACCGAGACAAACTTGTTAAAGATATAGATAAAGATTCGGATGCCTATAAACAGGTTTTAGAGGCTTTTAAATTGCCAAAGGGATCGGAAGAAGAAAAAAACCATAGAAAACAGGCTATTCAGGAAGGGTTGAAAAATGCCACTTCAGTTCCTTTGAGTGTTGCCAAAGATGCTTTCAAAATCATGGAACTGGCCGAAAATGTCATAAAAAAAGGGAACAAAAATGCGGCAACAGACGGAGCGGTTGCCGCCATGATGGCAAGAACCGCTGTTTTGTCTGCATTATATAATGTCAAAATCAATTTAAGTTCGATAAAAGATATTGATTTTGTTAATGAGGTTGCCAAACAGGTAAAACTTATGGAAAGTAAAATCGAAAAAAAGGAGAAAGATATACTGTCAAACATCGATTTGTAACCAGATGCAATCCATTGACAACATTTCCCAAACAATCATTTATTGAACTGATTTATTTAATAATCTTGAAGAAGGTAAAGATGATGAATTCGTAAAAAATCGAATTCATCCGGTTTTAGGTTTTAAGTTTTAGGTTTTAGGTTGAAAATTGTCACTGTTTACAAATACTTAAAACTTAACACCTAAAACTTAAAACGCTCGTAAAAAGGCATTTATAACTTTTTACGAGATCATCAAAGATGTTTCCGCTGGTTTTCATGTAGGTTGTCATTTACAAATAAAAGGAGGAAAACGATATGACAAAGAATCTGAAAAAGGATTTGCAGGCTGTAAACAAGGAGCTCAAAGCGCTTTCAAAAAAAGTTGAAATAGTTATTGCCTTGGTCGATAAGCTTGAGAAAGCAAAAGCCGTAAGGGCAAAACCAGTAAAAAAGGTTGCTGTTAAAAAACCCGCCGCAAAGAAAACCACCCAATTATCAGCAGTTGATACTGCCCTGGGTTTCATCACAAGATCTAAAAAGGGTGTCGACACCGCCACACTGATGAAAAAGACCGGATTCGATCAGAAAAAAGTTTATAATATTATTTACAAACTGAATCAACTGGGCAAGATCAAAAGTGTTGGGAAGGGTGTTTATTTGAAGGCATAATCCTTTAAACGGAGCTGTGATATTCGAACCCTATCCAAAAAGAAAAATGTAGAACAATAATATTAAATAATCTTGGTGCCTTTGTGCCTTGGTGGCAAGATACCTGAGCAGTTACAATTACTTTATTTTCAATAACTCCACATAAATTTCTATAGGGTGTTTAACGACTATATTGTCACCCGACTTGGACAGCATATCAGAAATTTGAAGCATGCAGGCCGGACATCCGGTGGCAACTATTGAACATCCTGACGCTTTGATATTGTCCCGTTTTACTTTTCCAATATTAGCCGAAAGCTCATAATACTCCAAATTAAAACTTCCCCCCATCCCGCAACATTGGTCAGAATCACGCATTTCCTTGAGCCGGTATCCAGGATTTGCACTTATGAGAGACCTGGGTTCGGCAAACACGCCTAACGACTTTTTGAGATGGCACGGATCATGATAGGTTACGTCAACGGCGTCGACTCGATCCGTATATTTATCCTTTTCCAGCCCGACCTTTGATACCAGGAACTGGTTAATATCGATGGTCTTTTGAGCAATTTCTTCGACCCTGCTTATATCATAACCTGAGTCTTTACTGGCCATCATGGGCCATATTTCCTTAATGGTTGACGTGCAGGTAGCACACGGCGTAACCAGAAAGTCAAACTCCTCTGACTCGAATATCTCCAGGTTATGGCCGACAAGACGGTCAAAGGTCACCATGTCCCCTGAGGAAATTGCAGGAATTCCGCAGCAGCCCTGACCTTCAGGCAGAAAAACACCAACTTCATGATGATTTAAAACATCGATAACATCCTGGGCCACTTTTGGAAAAATTTTATCTATGAGACACCCGACATAAAAGGCCGCCTTAATGCCGGAGCGTCCCGGGTTGGAATTTAACGATGGAATCATACGGTGAAACGGCACAGGGGCCAGGGGCATGAAATGCCGATTCTTAAGCAAAGGTGAAACCAGCCGGGAGCAGGACGTTCCGATAAGCTCGTTGGCAGGTCGTGTGAAAACTTTCTGGAATTTCGAGCCCCACTCCACCATACAATCAAAAATTCCAGGGCGAGAAAGCATCCCCCTTAAAATTACTTTTTTTGCCGGCGAAAGTCCCATGAAACCGGTGAGAATTGCACGGGCTTTAATGAAAATTTCCAGGACGTTCACACCGCTGGGGCAGTTGGCGGCACACGACCCGCAAAGAAGACAACGGTTGAGACGTTCAAAGACACCTTTGGGGTCTTTGAACATTTCCTGAAGAAGACCATCCAAAAGGGCCAGTTTGCCGCGGGCCACGTCAGCTTCAAGGCCTGTTTCCATAAAAAGCGGACAAACCGCCTGGCACATACCGCACCGCATGCAGACCACGAGCTGTTCTTCCAATTCTCGCATGAGCGTTGTCAGTTCTTTCATGCCGGACATGGGCGGTCTCCAAATTTTACCTGGGTTCAGTATATTGTTTGAATCCATATCAGCTTTGAATAATCGGCTTAACCTGAATTTCTTGCGAGCCTAATTCGTTTTAAGAAGTTAACATACACAATCTATGAATGCAAATATCACATTGTTTGTTGCTCTGTTCTATAAACAGGTTTTCGGCTGTATTCCTGATTATCAGATTGAAACCTACCTATAGTAAAATCCAGGCTGAAGTCTACCAGAGAGCTGTGACCAAAATGGCCGTAATTTTACTAAGATGCTTGAGAAACGGCGGTTGACAACCTATACTTCCTTTGTTACTTTTGCTTTAATTGTAACAGAAAAACGGATGCCTCAATATGTTTCGGTTTATGTGTATTTTGTGGCAATAATATTTTCTTTTCGCCACTAAGACACCATGACACTAAGAAATAATTGCAAAATAAAATCTTTGTGACTTTGTGGCTGAATGCGTTATATTTTTTTAAAAGGTAAATTCATTTGGACTTAAAAATTGACCATTTTGCGGATGATTTCGATTCCAGCTTTAAGATTTTCCATGAGTTAATGGCTAAAAAGGTCAGGAAAATTCTTTTGGTTTCCAGCCTCTATGATGCCTGTATCATGGAAGAAGATGGCAGGCTATCGGAAAGGATCATCCATGAGTACCGAGGACTGAATTTAAGCCAGCCTCCACGGATCAGTTGGGTTTCCTCCGCTGAAGAGGCTTTTTCGGCCCTGGATGCAAATATGTTTGACATGGTTATCATCATGCCCCGTCTTGCTGACATGGATGCCTTTTCCCTGGGCCAAAAAATTAAAAATAGAATTCCGGATCTTCCGGTGATTCTCCTGACCCATAGCGCTCTGGCGTCGGATTTTGTGCCGGAACAAACACATCATAAAGGCATCGACCAGGTCTTTGTATGGTCAGGCAACGCAGATATTCTGTTGGCCCTGATCAAGAGTGTGGAAGACCGGTTCAATGTGATGCACGACACGAAGGTGGCAGGTGTAAGAGTCATTCTTTTTGTTGAGGATTCTCCTATCTACGCCTCTGCGCTGTTGCCTATCCTTTACAAGGAGGTTGTGCGACAGATTCAGAATGTGATGCAGGAAGGCCTCAACGAGGAGCACCGGCTGCTCACCATGCGGGCACGCCCCAAAATTCTATATGCCAAAAGCTTCGAAGAGGCAACGAGCCTGTATGAGCAGTTCGAACCTTACGTGCTGGGTGTTATTTCAGATGTGCGTTTCCCCAGAAATGACGAGATAGACGACAAAGCCGGCGTAGCCTTCCTCTCGAGGATTAAAGAGGAAAGGTTCGATATCCCTCTTTTACTCACCAGTTCTGAACCGGCAAACAGGGAAAAAGCCGCCGAGATACCCGCATCCTTTATCGACAAAAACTCCCCTTCCCTGCTAGATGAAATACGCTCCTTTTTTCTTGATCAACTGGGCTTTGGTGATTTTGTATTCCGCATGCCTGATGGTCAGGAGATCGCCCGGGCTCCCAACTTTCGCGCCCTTGAAAAAATTCTTCCCACTATCCCTCATGAATCATATTATTACCATGCTAGCCGTAACGACTTCTCAAGGTGGCTTTTTGCCCGTTTGGAAATATTACTCGCTTCCAAGAGGCGCCCATTAACCGAGGCTGACTTTTCGGGCCAAGTGGAAGAGATGCGTCAGCACCTCATCTCCCACCTCAAGGCCCGTCGTAAATTGCGGCAAAAAGGGATCGTGGTCAACCTCGACGCTGAATATTTTGACCCTGATACGGATTTTCTCAAAATCGGCAAAGGATCTCTGGGTGGGAAAGGCAGGGGGCTGGCCTTTGTTTCAACTTTACTACATCGCAATTCCGAAATCCACCAAAAATTCCATCAAGTGGATATATTTGTTCCCAAAACACTTGTGCTTACCACTGAGGTTTTTGATGCCCTTATCGAAGCAAATGACCTTAAAGCCATCTTCAAGTCAGACATCCCGGATCAGGAGATAGCAGATCTTTTCCAACGAGCCCATTTCCCTGAGGATATATCAGAAGATCTCAGGGCCTATCTCTCCCAGGTGCATTATCCTCTGGCCATCCGTTCTTCGGGTCTTTTAGAAGATGCACAGTTTAGGGCCTATGCCGGTCTTTACCGTACATATATGGTTTCCAACGACCATCCGGAGTTTGAAGCGAGGCTGGAACATCTCATTGCAGCCATCAAAGGGGTATATGCCTCAACCTTTTTTCAGGGACCCAGGGCCTTTGCCAGACGGGTGGGTCACCGTACAGAGGACGAAAAGATGGCGGTGATTATCCAGCAACTCGTCGGAAAAGCTTACGGGGATTATTTCTATCCGGCCATTTCAGGAGTCGCCCAGTCCTACAATTACTATCCCTTTTCCCATATGAAACCCGAAGAAGGTATTGCAACCATCGCTTTAGGCCTGGGCAAGATGGTAATGGAGGGGGAGAAGACACTCCGATTTTGCCCCAAATACCAGCAATTGTTGCCCCAGCGTTCCACGGTTGATGATATCCTGAAAAACGCCCAACGATTTTTTTATGCCATTAAAATGGGAGGCTCCAGCACTCAACTCGAGTTCAATGAAGAAACCGCATTGGAAAAGCGTGAAGTAACCGATGCCGTTGAAGAAACCCCGGTAAAACTACTTGCCAGCACATACGTCCCAGAGGAGCATAGGATTCGTGATACCACTCAAATACCTGGACACCGGATACTCACATTTGCTCAAGTCCTCAAGTACAAACTATTTCCACTTGCTAAAATCTTAGCAGATGCCTTGAAGACAGTGCATGAAGGTATGGGTTGTCCCGTGGAACTCGAATTTTCGGTAAATCTGTGTCAGGAAAAGGGGTGCAAATCGGAGTTCGCTTTCCTCCAGGCTCGGCCCATGACCGCCAGAACAGAACTCATGGAAGTGAATATAAGCAGAGAAGAAATTGCCCGAGCCTTCTGCTTCTCTAATCATGCCTTGGGCAATGCTGAAAAGGACGATATTGCGGACATCTTATACGTGAAGCCGGACGTCTTTGATCCTGGCCGGACACCACAGATTGCCAGGGAAATAGGCAAAATGAACTCGCAACTGGTAGCGAAAGGACGCAAATACCTGCTGATTGGCCCTGGGCGATGGGGTTCGGCCGACCGATGGCTGGGTATCCCGGTGAGCTGGGCCGAGATTTCCGGAGTGGGCGCCATGGTTGAAACGGCCTCGACAAAATTAACGGCCGAGCCCTCTCAGGGATCTCACTTTTTTCACAATATTACAACGTTGGGAATTAATTATATCACGGTCACAGAGGGCGGAGAAGATTTTCTGAACTGGGATTGGCTCACATCAATACCTTCGGCAAAGGAAACATTTTATGTGTCTCACCTAAAACTTGATAAGCCGTTCACATTAAAAGTGGACGGGAGGAAATCACGATGTGTAATGTATGTATGAATATCAGAACTCCTGATGACATAATGACCGAAACAAACTCATTGGGAATTCTATGTTTTTTAGAATGTTTTTGTCATTGGAGCATTTTCATTTTTGTCATTGTTTCGTATTTATCCCCGTCGGGATGCTTCGCGCGAAATTCGGCCCGCCCTGGCGCGACTTCCATGGAATACGTTGTTGTAGCTGTAATATTTCACAAACAGAGTCCGTGCACTCGAACTTTACAAGTCAGGTCTGGGCCAGGGATTTCGAGTTTTTGACCGAAAACCGGGGTTTTCGGTCAAGCACTATGTAGTGTAATAAACTGCATATATTTGGATCATCTCCCGATTAGTTATAGCTAATTAAGGCAAGTCAAGTGAATAATCTTCAAATGAGTCGGTGTGGTTACAGAGGGTTCAAGGGGTCAAGGATTGAAGCGTCCCGCCTTTAAGGGCGGGGGTTCTGCCTAACGGCAGTGCTTCGCAGCCCGGGTAAGGATACTTTCAATTTCATATAGCTCCCCTCGACCCT
>SDBS01006257.1_pt1 | contig 11579 bp, 10 predicted proteins | sample 2277091 | NCBI WGS metagenome assembly SDBS01 (sample SAMN10404972, study PRJNA504765) | marine sediment metagenome | isolation source: marine sediment core GS10_PC15, 163 cmbsf | place: Arctic Ocean: Southern Knipovich Ridge | collected 2010 | reverse complement strand
AGAGAGCCTGTATTATAAGTGGAGCAAAGACTTTATGGAAGCCGGTAAAAGAAGATTGGCAGGAGATCTTATGCGGGAGGCCAACACCACTGAAGTGAAAAAATTGCGACAGGATCTTGACGAGTACAAGCACATGGTAGGTGAACAGGCCCATGAGATCCGTAAGCTTAAAAAAAGCTTGAATGGCAACATATAAGGTACTATAAGTATATGCGTATCAGTCAAGCAGAAAAGATGGAGATCATCCGTATAGTAGAGAACTCACCCATTGGTGCAAAACGCACCTTAAAGGAACTGGATATTAACAGGAGTACCTTCTATAATTGGTATGGCAAGTACCTCAAGGATGGTTACGACGGACTAGCCGACAGGAAGCCCAATCGTAAGAGCTTCTGGAACAGGATACCACAGGAGATAAGGGAACAGGTAGTGGATGTGTCATTGGACATGCCTGAGAAATCACCTCGAGAGATCGCCATGTTCTACACCGATCATTACCACTACCATATCTCTGAGTCCAGCGTGTACAGGATACTGAAAAAAAGAGGTCTGATCGCCCAGGCAGTCTATGCGGTGCAACCAGCTGCCGATGAATTCAAGGACAAAACCACTCGGATCTATGAAATTTGGCAAACGGACTTTACTTACTTCAAGGTGCTGGGTTGGGGCTGGTATTATAGAAATTAGCCCCAGAATTTAGACAACAAGTATAATTTGAATAATCACTAAACTTGTTGTTATGAGAAAAAGAACAAATCACACATCGGGCTTCAAGACGAAAGTAGTACTTGAAGCCCTTCAGGAAAGAGAAACGATCCAGGAAATTGGGAAGAAGTTTAACATTCATCCCAATCAGATTTCAACCTGGAAGACCAAGTTTTTATCAGGAGCCAGTAGCGTTTTTGAGAAAGGCTCTGTCAAGGATGAAACCGAAAAGGAAAAAGCTGAGCTGTTTAAGAAAGTAGGCCAGTTGCAGATGGAGAATGATTTCTTAAAAAAAGTATTGGGGAAATAGCAAAAGAGGAAAGACTTAAGAAAGTGGATAAGGATAATAAACTGAGCATCAATAGACAGTGCGAGCTCCTGGAAGTCTGCCGCAGCAGTTTCTACTATATTCCCCAGAAAGACAGTTCATTGAACCATGAGCTGATGGAACTAATCGACAAGCAATATTTGGAAACACCGTTCTATGGAGTACCAAGAATGACAGAATACCTTCGGTCATTGGATCACAAGATCAATCCCAAGCGGATCCGCCGTTTATACCGGCTGATGGATCTGCACGCCATTGGCCCTCGTCCTAACACCAGTAAGCCTCATAAGGGTAATGGGTATACTATATTTCCATATTTGCTTCGGAATTTAGAAATAACACACCCAAATCAGGCGTGGTCAATGGATATCTGCTACATTCCTGTAGCTGGTGGATACATGTACCTGGTAGCAATCATAGACTTATACAGCCGATATATCGTGGGCTGGTCCCTATCTAATACCATGACTGCAGAATGGTGTAAAGCATGTGTGAAGGCAGCCATTGAAGCCCATGGGGAACCTGAGATTATCAATACTGATCAGGGGAGTCAATTTACTAGTCCGATCTTTACTACGCTGTTCGATGAGATAAAAACGAAGCTGAGCATGGATGGGAAAGGAAGGTGGATTGACAATGTGTTTATCGAGCGATTCTGGCGGAACATCAAGTACGAGAAGATCTATTTGGAGCCATCGGAAGATGGGATAGAGCTATACGGAAAAATCAAATGGTATATGGAATTTTACAATACCCGCAGGCCACATCAATCCCTGGAGTATAACAAACCGGAACAGTTGTATGCAAGAACTGCATAATTTTCCTTTCCCGGCCATGGCCGGGAAAGGAAATCAAACGTATATTTAAAGAAAGGTTGTCTAAAGGTGGGGAGTAGTTCTTATCTCTCGACGATTTTGGATGATTACTCACGCTTTATTGTCTCCTGGAGGCTTTGTAAGACGATGAAAAAGGAAGATGTACAAAATACCGTCACCGATGCCCTGAATGCCTATCATATCCCCAGAGAACAACGGCCCAGGTTACTCAGCGATAACGGTGCCTGTTACATCGCCGGGAAGTTGAAAAAGTTCCTCAAAGTTCGTGGCATGGATCAGGTTCACGGGGCCCCTTTTCATCCACAGACCCAAGGCAAGATCGAACGCTACCACAGATCTATGAAGATCGTGCTATTGCAAGACAATCATTTTAGCCCTGAAGACCTGGAAAAAGAAATCAGGGCGTGGGTGAACTATTACAACAATGAGCGCTACCACGAGTCACTGAATAACCTTACCCCGGCAGACGTATACTTCGGAAGAGCTGAGCAGCGACTCTGTGAACGAGCAGATATCAAGCGAAAAACAATGGAAGAAAGAAGAAGGATTTATCAACAGCAAAAAGAAGCATCTTGAATCAAAAACCTCCTATTGATAATCAGGCATTTGATCCACTTTGGGTTGAAGACATACATCTCGATGGAAAAATCATCTCTTTTTTATGACAGACGATTTTTCAAACTTCGGAAATATTAAAAACTCACTTACACTTTTACCTTCAGTTGGGGATTTAAACTAACATTCTTTACAAACTTTTCAAAGTGCTCGGTATTTACTTTTGTTGAACGAAGTGGTCTTAGAACGGCTTCTGTTGGGATGCCCGCTTTTATCGCCACCATAACTCCTGTGGCTTCCAAGTAATTGTCAACATAATGTAACTGATTGTGATCCCAGGGAAGAATGCTAAGATCATTATTCATCACATTGGTGTTATCTCTCACAGCAATTACGGGAATGCCTTGTTCAAGTGCTGCCAAAGTTGGTAAACCAATACATTTATCTGGAATAACAACACAAGAAACATCTTCTACGGTTAAAACATTATGACTTTTCATAGTCTCTGCATTTGTTATAATCTTAGGACTACGCTTTAACCCTTTGAGAATACACTGTAAAAATGTTAAAGAAACAGCTTCTGCTGCCATTCTTGAATCAACTACACCGGGATCCATGTTGGCTATCTGCTCCGTTTCAAACATTGGTGAATGTGCAGAAGGCATGTTGTAAAGATGTGAAATCACATGTGTAAGCATCGCCTCCACTCCTCCCCAGGGGTTCAGCATCGATCCTTCATGGATAAAATAGTCCATATGATATTCGTAGGGAACTTTGATTACTGATGACAATGCAACAGCATCAAATTGCTCTCTTTTAGTATCCAATAGTTTAAAGAGATTTTCTATTCCATCGATACTGCCAACAGCCATACCTGATGAAGAATACTCTGCCCGCATTATTATAGGCGGATTTAGCTTCACTACTTCTGGGCAATCCAGACCATATGTTGCTCGGGCAGCATTGACAGAGTTAACAGCCGCACTCACAAACACCTCCTTCTCATGATCATCAATGATCATTAGTAAACGATTATTCCTCACCTTTTGGAGGCCAATTGTACCCATAAGTAATCGTGTCAATACACTACCCTCAATATACAGTGTATTTTCAGTCATTTCATTGATATCCGAAGCGTTAACCACATTTGGATGAGTGATGAGGTTATCGCATACGGTGGCCATCAATCGAGCAACCGGCCCTGCATCCCCTGCATGCCCCCCAAGTTCGGAACCAATTCCTGTAGGAACCATAAGAACCGCATTAAAGTCTTCCGTATTCTCTACATTCCGTTGCCGGTACCGAAAGATCGATTCAATTTTATTCTCAGCGTTAGCAGGATTGCTTAGTAGAGTTCCGATTTCACAGTGATAGAATTTATTATCTGTTTTTGTAACTGCAAACCGTACTGGAATTCCATCTACCTTATGCTCTTCATCAGCAAAATGGGCTAAATAATGTAATAGGCTTTTATGTCCTTTGATGATTGGTATTTTAACTTCTTGTTCTTTCATTTATATTCTATCAATTACATGTGAATTTACAATTTTTCCCTTAAACCAATTGGCCGTGAAATCTGCGGCGACTTCCGGATCAAAATCCTTGCAGGAAAATATATTGACATATACTACTCCCAATAATTCCAACGTATGGATTACAATGTTACTCGTCATGATGAACTGTACTGCAGTGGTGCCTTTTAAATGGGGCTCCGTCTGTTGTTCATCAGGGTGTACCCCATGGTCATCCCACCAACTCAACTTACAACGTTCCATATCAATGAGTTCACACAACTCGATTAAGTATTGCTTTATTTCCTTTCGATTAAAAGTTTTTTTATCACAGTCGTGTAAGTCAAGAATTAGTTCTATTCCATAATGCACTTTACTCATATCTATATCCGGTATATAACTGGAGGTTTATGGGATTGATGGAACGACCCTGAGTTTCTTCTAAAAACGGGATATCAACGTTGTTAAGCTTTTCCAACCTTTGTTGTACAACAGCACGATGAAAAGCCGTAAAAGGTTTGTTTGCTTTGGAAATATCTTTTATTTGTTGTTTGAATTCGTTAATTTGTACTCCATCTTGGTTTTCAATCGCTGTGATTAAATCTAAGAACAAGTCATTGATTATGATCCAAGATTTTCTAAATTTCCCCTTTAAAAATGTGCGTTTGGTTAGTCCTATTTTCTCAATAGTATATGCGCCAAGATTGGAACTCTGGTTTGTATCATAATCAAAGAAAATATCTATTTTGAGTTTGAACTTTATCTCATTCTCCGGATTAATACTTAAATCGGTAGGGTCAATTATCAGTCGAATACCCTCTGCATCGAACGGAGGATTTCCTAGTTTAGTGCCATTACATGCTCGACATGCAAGCATTAGATTAGACCAATCATTTACTAGATGCCACTGAGTTTCACCTGCATTTTTATGACTTGGTGATGATCGAGGAACAAAATGTTCACCTTCTTTTTCAATCTCATCCAATTCCTCCAGATTTCTTTCGCAATAGCAACATTTTCTGTGTTGCATATCTTTCATAGCAGTTCGCACATCTTCATTTTTATAATCGTTTTCTCGAAATTCAATGTTGGGCTTCGTTAAAGATTCCGGCTTTGGTCCTCGATTAATTTGAATCATGTTTTGCGATGCTTGTCAATTAAGTCATTGAACTCTTGTAGGCGTTTCTCAAGTTCACTATAATACTCTCGTTCTACTATTCTTTCAATTAGCGTCTTCCCTTCCGGAAACATAACTTTTTTTAGTTTGGATTTCAAAGTGTCCAGGAGTTCATGTTTAATTGGGTCTAATTCATCCTTACTGGCAAGCTTTGACATTTCTTCCAATAGTTCTTCAACTTCAGTGTTTTGCGAATAAATATGACCGAAGGCTTCAGAACCTAATAACTGGTCATAACCCAGATCGCTCATCGGCTCTTGAACCTCAGAAGATACTACTTTGTCGCCCTCCCAATTCAAAACAAAATGTTTTGAATTTAATTTTTTGTCTAAACTATATGAGTTCAATGCAATCAATGGTGAATGAGTGGTAATTATAAACTGAATTTCAGGGAATTGCTTGTGCAACCTCCCTACAATTTCCTTTTGCCAGAAAGGATGTAAATGTTGTTCCAATTCGTCAACAAACACGATTCCAGCTACCTCAGCATTCTCTAACTTATGTTCGTAGAGTAATTTCCAACCGTACATATCCATGATCCAAGCCATGGTAGCTTGATATCCATCACCTAAAGAACCCAGTGGTACATAAGATCCCCATTCCCCTTTAACAAATATTCCGTTTCGTTCTAGTTGAATAGCATTCTTATCCAACATTAGAATAAACTCCATTTTGCGAAATAGATCATCCAAATTAATTTCTTCCGCAATTCTTCGCAGGTTTAACTCTATGTTTTGCATCGGAGTGTCGTAATTAAACATAGAATATATTGAGTCAGTAACCGTGTACTCATTATATGATGTGGTTCCATATGCGCGCCTGTTCGCACCGTAACCGCAAATAAAAAGTCTCTCCCAGATTTCTCTATTGTCAGGAAAGGGTTTTTGCTCAAGGTTCAGTTCGCCATAATTATTTTTCTTCAGAATTGTTTTGATGTACGGTGTTTCACAACTTGGAATGGGTTCAAACTCGACAAAGATATATGCTTCCTTGTCTGGATCTTCTTTTCGGACCCAATCGCTGGCCAATTCATCCAATAAACCTGCTGCCCCTGATTCTTCACCTAAGCTAAGAGCAATGCTTCTCATTAAGGTGGTTTTACCGCAGCCATTGTCACCTAATAACACTGTCCAATTATTTGGTTCACCTTTTCCAGATAATTCAAGTTCAAGATGTTCAAAACATCTTATGTTGTCTATTGTAACTTTCTTAATTTTCATAAATGGAAATGCTCAGATGGGGTATTAAAGATAATATAAATTATAATTGGGAATTGAATTAAGATGAAAGCCTATAGTTATTATTATAAATAGAAATAGAAGTCCTACAATGGCTTCTCAATCGTCAGGGAAATATATATGTTAAGATAATTGATTGAAAACTAATTATGAATGGCTCAGTCTTTTGGTAGGAGGTCAGTGCAACTTATTTTTTGTGAATTTTTCAAATGAAATTCACATGAAATATTGTCTAAGTGGTACAAATTACCCGCTAGCTTATAGTGTCATTTTGTTCTATTCAGGTATACATTTTGTACCCTTCAGGACAGTATTGGTTACGATGGTTGTGATCAGGTTGGTTGTTAATGGTTGGTGGGAATAGGTTGGTATATATGAGCCTTTTTATCTTATTCAGAATGATTGATGGTCTTTACCTTCTTATTCAAACTCATCGTTCGGAAGTTCATCAAATCTGTCCATAGCCCTTCTGTATATAACCTGACGACTCGCATAATACGCCAATAACTCCTCTATCCAGCTTGAAAAAGTAATCTTGTTACCAGTACTAGCCCTCCTCCTTGCCTCAGTCTTATACAACTCCTTTAACCTATCCAATATATCCGGACTTATCCGTACACCACCTAATGAAACCTTATCTGTTGACATCAAACTTGTTTTATATCCATGGCACAAATATAAAGATATCACTTTTAACTACCCAATATACCCCCTGAAAGTGCTATCAAATTTCGACAATCCAGGTGTTACCTGAAATTGGATTGTATTACTCAAATTCATCGTTATCCATCAAACTCAACCTCTTCGTCCTTGCCTCCCATCTCTCACCCCCTGCCAGGTAATCATCCAAAATACCCTCTATAAAACTAGACATACTCGACCTATGTAACCGCTTCCCCTGCTTAAGTATATAACAATTCTTTTGTACTTATCCTTGATACCCTCAAATACCTCCTGACTCAACCATACCTTCAATTGCTTCTTACCATCTCCATTTGCCATAATACAAATATAAATGGACCAAATTTCATCCTCTTGTAAAATGGTCCGGTTTTTTACATACAAAATTTCAGGGGAGGATTACCGCATTTTACCTGTCAATTTTCATAGACTAATTGTTTGGGGGAGTATTATTTTCAAATTCATTTTTAAGGTGAGAGGAATAAATTGGACATCCACACCCAAATGTATAATTTTCTAGAAGTCCTTATTATCCAGTTTGAAACATTAATAAACGATTATTGAAGCGCATCTATACGATTATAAATGTTTATATGCGTTTACAAACTGAAAAGGCCTCCTTAGTTATCCGTATATAAATGTATGCAAGCGTTTATAAACGCTAGTAACCGGATATATAAGGTTAATATCGAGTTTGCTCGACAAATCACGAGACGATTTCCATTATGCAAGGATGAACTTTAAAGAATACGCTATTTATTGCTATTTGAAATGAAAATAATACCAGAAGGTTTTTCCCCAGGTTGGGTACATAGTCCTTTCAGCTTGCATCCTATTTCCCCTATATTGTTTAAAAGCGGTGGCATATTGTTCATATCGTATTTCGGTTTCACGACTGATAGTAAGTCCACCAAGGTCGGGGAGCTTACCTTTAATATCACGATAGACTAAAGCAGCCTCCTCAATATGCCGGGGAATATGAGTATAACCCATTTCATTCATCATTTTAATTTCATTGACAACTGTCATAACATCTTTTTTAAGTAAAGCCCAGGCAATACTATATTCAAAAACTTTTTTGTTCCCTGTATTTTCATACATCATATAAAATAAATTTAATTCCGGTTTTATTGACTCGACGAAGAAGTCTGTTTTTGGGAGAAGTAATTCCTTAGCACCCAGTTCAGGATCGGATTTTACCAACCCGGGATTATAAAGAATAGTTTCGTATTTTTCGGTCCAATGGCGGTAGTGCCAGGTTTTTTTGAGGATATTAATATATTTTTCTGTAATTCTGTAATGCCCGTTAATCAGGTTGGTTTTTACCAACATTTTTAAATTTTCAGCTTGATACCCGTTTACAACCATCGATTCGTAAGCCAAGTGGTGTGCTTCGTTAACTAAACCTATTGCATAATAAAAGTACTTTTGCCTGCTAATAATATCAGGATTTAATTCCCAGGTCAGAATGAGTGCCTTTTCTCCAAAATCCTGCCGACCAGAGAATAAATTTTCACACATTTGCCCTGTCTCGCATAATGCAAGGTTAAAATAAAACTGCCCCAGCATATTTTCCGACGGGAACATTTTATGATGTTCGATAACAGCATCCCAATCCTGCCTATACACATACTTTTCAAGTTGAAATAAATTAGCGGCCTTTGAGTTATGTAGCTTAGTGATTTGAAAAATGGTTATTGAAAAAACAACCGTAGCTATTCCAATAGATATAATCTGGGTATAATTGTTTTTTTGTTTTAAAAGCAAGGATAATTTTACAAGCAAAGGGAATAAAACTATAACTCCTGATAGCAGGCATAAAAATGCCAGACGCGTTACATGTTCTTCGATTGGCAATGGGTAACCCAGAAGCTGACCCGCAGGTTGCAGGAATAAAATTTCCTTAAAAAGGAAAAAAGAGGTGGATGCCAACACTAATAAAAAAGAAGGGTAAATATATCGAAGGTAGCCTTTACAGTACAGGTAGCTGTATGAAGTAAACATGCCAATATAAATCCACGCGTAAGCACCAACAGTATAAAAAAACAGAGGGAACAAAGCTAGAAAAATCCAACAGAACCATTTATTTTCTGAATAAATTGTAATTAAAAAATAAGCTGCCACAAGCAGGAATCCCAAGTTGTGTTGTATCATGTGGTTATAATTTACCTGCATTAGAAGCAGAATGCATGTTGGTAAAAGTACCAATGGTAACGAAAAGAATTTGCCATCAGATAATTTTTTGTTTATTTTGATAAAAATAACTGTGAATAACAAAAATACCGATGATAAAACCAAAGCCCCATATATCGGGTTGAAATAACCTTGTTTCAGAAAATTTCCGGAATATTCAATCAACCCACCTGGTTTTAATGCAAAATCTTGAAAATAATCAATGGTGAAAACAAACAACGACCGGTTTTCCTGAAAGAAAAAAATATAATTACCAAACTTGTAAAAATAGACGGCCGAAATAATAAAAAGTAAGGCAAGAAAAAAAGAAGAACCCAACCATCCTGGGTTCTTCACCGCCTCCTTCATTTTATGCTCCTGTTCCCTTTTTACTGTCATATTTATTTAGTAAAAATTTTCAATATTTAATTTACCACAACCCAGATGTTCCCGACCTTACTTTTTATTGCCGCCCCAATTGGCTTTTAGAGATTCATCACTTGCAGCCCTAGCAATATCACGGGAATCCACTTTAACTTTTCCGGTAACAAACTCAGGAATGTTGAAGGTCTTTAGAAGCCTGCTGTACAGAGTTGGATCTTTTTGCGGCAAAACAAACGGTTTTCCAACATTATCCTCGGCCCCGAAATACACAATATACGGTCTGGCAGTGAGCCCATCGCCCCGTTTGCTGCTGAAAATAAGCCATTTGCCATTTGAAGACCATGAATGATAGCTTTCGGTATCATCGCTGTTTACATTCATTATATTTGCCTTTTCTGTTTGAAGGTTAAGCAGGTATAAGTCTGCTTCTTTGTGCCAAATTGAAAAGTTGCCATAATCGTGCAGGGTGAAAACCAAGTATTTACCATTGGGTGAAATCCTCGGGAACGAGACACTTTTATCAATGGTAAAGGCATTGAAAACAAGCTCTGATTTTCCAAATTTCCCAGTAGCGTAATCGAAAGACTTCCTTGCTAAATCATATTTAATTTCCTGTGTGTTGAACGTCTCTCCAACCTGTTTTGTCCTGCAATAATATATAAATTTTCCATCGGGCGACCATGTTGGGAATGTTTCCATATATTTTATCGTATCATACCCCCCACAGGGAAACATTTCATTCTTTTCAGTATCGTAAAGCATAAGGGAAGACGCCAGATCGTAAACCTCAATATTTTTATCAGCGACAGCATGGAAATTTTGGACTACTTTGTTTGATGAAAATGCTACAAACCTGCCACTTGGATGCCACGAAGGGTAAACAGCCCCCGAAGCCATTTCTTTGGTTTTTAAATCAACTCTAATGACTTTATCACCCTCAATAAAATAAGTACCTCTCAGGTTTCCCCTGATATGTATTAAAAATTTTTCAGGGTTATTCTGGCAAAAATTGTGGCAATTAACGCAATTATGCTCTACCAGTTGATTTTCAATTATTGGAGTTTCTTTAAAATTCTCCAGGCACCTTTGAACAATACTCATCTTATTCCAACCTTCATATCCCGGATACAACAATCTGTAAGATAGATACGGATCTATCGAATCGTTTGCAACATGAAAGTTAACAGGGTTAAATTTAGCCCAGTCCCCTTCTTCATTTTTGGCATAAATATCAATATCAAGTTTACCTCCTTTGCTATCAGCCAATAACTTTCTCCATGATTTCTCCGGAAAATGGACAATGTCTTCGGAGGGTGTAACAGTAACCTGCATGCCATTTGGCGAGGTTACCTTAACCCAAAAAGTATTGCCATCTTCATTAATCTTAAAATTCAAAGGAGCAATGTTCAGGGGAATGGTTACATCTGAATAATCAGGCTCTATTGATGGTTCACGCCCAAACTCCCGAATATCACCAGAAGGCAATGTTTTACAACCGGTAAAAAAAAGTACCACAAAAACTATTGGTAAACTGAACAGTATTTTACTCATTTTCTTTCCCAAAATATCAAACTTTAATTCTATAATTGTATGATTATTCAATAGTTCGTTATAAATGTTGATAACTATTTGATAATCAGCAAAATAAAGGATGGTAAAATTAGGTTAAGTCCCTGATAATCAGTAACTTAATAGGTTAACCAATAATCTATTTCAGTTATGACTATCAGGGAACCTAAAACTTACAAAAACCTTATTATTAGCATGTTAGATAAATTACCAAATATTAACCAATGGAGGAAGGATTTCTTAATAGAAACCTTCATCCTGTTTTTATCCATTCGCGGCCGAATTAACTTTCTGCAACTGGCAAGGTACGGCAAACACAAGGAACAAAGATACCGACAACAATTTGAAAAGCCATTTGATTTTTTAGCCTTTAACAAGGAACTTACTTTATGCCATGGGAGCGGTCGATATGCCATTGCCTTT
>SDBS01006256.1_pt1 | contig 11580 bp, 13 predicted proteins | sample 2277091 | NCBI WGS metagenome assembly SDBS01 (sample SAMN10404972, study PRJNA504765) | marine sediment metagenome | isolation source: marine sediment core GS10_PC15, 163 cmbsf | place: Arctic Ocean: Southern Knipovich Ridge | collected 2010 | reverse complement strand
GGAAGGAATTCCTTGACAAGAAACCTCACACTGTCTTGAAGCTTGCACCAAAAGGTCGTGATGCATTCAACCAGTATCGCAGAGCTATGGACCAGGTCTTCAAAGACTTGCCAGATTAATTGTAGGAGGTTTTCTCCCACATCTCTCTTTCTTAGATAATGTATGGGATTGAATTTGGTTTAACTCCGAGAAGTCTATAGTATACTGTGATTTGACCGCGATGATGAATACTGTGCTCAAGCATCTCTAGAATCAAATCGGCCACAGTTGCTGGGCGGTTGAAGGAATTTATTGATCTTCCTAAATCAGTTGGTGAAACCAAGCTTGTATATACCTTAACAGTTTCGAAAACATTCTTTGCAAGTTCTATGATTGATTCAGCAGAGCCGTAAGTTTCAATGTAATATGGAAGAGCCTCCCATTGATTTGTTGTGATTCCCTTCGTATAATATTCTAGAGACCTCACTAAGTGGAGCACAACCTCCCCGATTTCTCTACCCCCTTCTATCGGTCTACTCAGTACATTGATTTCTGTAAGCTGTTCTATCAAAGGCAATGTTTCTTCGAGATGGCGTTTTACTGCTTCGATTAAGATTTTGTATATCAAATCGTTTCAAGCTCCTCTTAGACCTTCACAGAAAGCAAGCACATTCTTTCCGAGGTCTTCAAAATTATATCCTCCTTCCAGTAGAGCATATCGTCGTCCATCACATCTCTCTTTAGCAAATTCATACATAAGATGTCCAATCTCCCGAAATGCATCTGTTGAGAGATTCCCGCCCCAGTCCTCCTCATACTCATCAAATCCTGCAGAAGCGACTATAATATCCACATCTGGCGCATTGTCAAGAACTCGTTTTACATCAGCAAGGTACTCTTTATCCCCATTTCCATTTGGATTAGAGATTGTGAACCTCTTATCATCACCAAGGATGTTGATGTTTCCATCTCCAGTGTGAAGATCGAAATCGAGAATGAATGCAGAATCGATGAGTCCTTTCGCTCTCAAATCTAATAATGAAACGGAGATGTTATTGTAATAGCTAGAATTTCCAAATTTGGTTTGGTTGTAATCCAAGGTCTTTCATTTCCTCAATGACTTCTCTGACTTTATTCAAGCGCTTTGATAAATATTTTTCAACATAGTTTAATTTTCTCGGATGGTCGGGAGGGGCTAATAGTATTAGCTTGATAGTATCTTTGTAGGATGCATTTCTTGCTACCCATGTTACTGTTATTGTGTCAGTACAGTGGTTCCATTTGACTATCCGTACTTCAGGTATCATTCGAACTCCAATTTTTCTAATCAATCTTATCTCATCATCTAGTAAATTACTTCTATTGGTTTGTATTAATTCCATCAATTCTGTAGCAATAAAATTGCCAGTTCTTGCTCGCTTCTTTAATTCTCCCCATGAAAGTAAATGATAGTCGTAACTACGCGGATTTTCATCATCTGGTTGAAAACTTTTGCTGCGCCCGATATTTTTGATTAGAATTTTAAATTTCTCTAAATGTGGACCTGAAATCCTTACATCCCTGGTCCATGTAGAACTATTACCGGAAAAATTACCATCTTCTGCCATCAATTGACTGAAGAAGTCACAAATTTCTTCGATACTTGAATTGAATATTTCTGCTACAAGTCCTTCATTTACTGATACTTTGCTTCCTCTTATCATTCCAATGTGCGTCAGTACATCTGACATTACTTTTGGTATACGAAGCTGAGATGCACGATCAGAATAATGCTTTTCCCACATATCAACTTCTCCAAAAATATCAAAGTATCCCTTTACACGTTCAAATCTTGCAAGCTCCTTTTCATAGTACGATGCACCACCTCTTGATAGGTGTCCATCGCTATTCATAATCGGAGTAAATCTACTTCTTATTGTACTAATCTTGGGAAACTTTGGATTTGATATCCCATGACTAACTCGTCCTGTTCCAGTGATTTTGGAGATATTATCTGTTTCATCATCAAGCGTTTCATCAATAGTATCAAGAATGAAATGAAAAGTTTCACCAGTGAGATAGGGAAGGTTTCTTTTTAGGTCACTGGCACATTCTGTGTTCTTATCTACTCTTCCAGAAAATTTACACAGTTTCAGAATCAACGTTGATAATTCACGAGTACTATTCACTCCCAGCATCTGCTTTGACTTATTCACTAAATCTCTCTTTATGCTATATGTTTTGAAATGAAAATGATGATTAGCATGGATATTCAACCAGTTCTCTTGTGAAGTATCTTGAATACGAATAAACAGTCTATTATCAACAACCGCAGCTTTGAATTCATTCCCTTGGTGTCTATACTTCTGATTAAAATCGTCAACAATGTCATCTATTGAATCATCAAGCTTTGATATGAGAGAGGAATCTCTAATCTGTGAAATATGAATCCGTTTAGCAATACTTTCATCCTGATGTATCTCTTCAAGTAGTCTGTAGATGTCTTGATGATTTGACACTTGTACATTGTCTCTAGGTTGATGATTTTGTAGCCTGTCACTATTGCATTTCGTTTGTAGTCTTTCTATTTTAGAAACAAGTCTTGTTTTGCAACGCCCTGTGTACCAACCCTTGACAGTTTCACTGGGTACATCATATCTGTCAGCAAGTTCATTGAAAAGGTTCTCATTTCCAATAGATGGAAGCATGCTAGTTTCAATCTCTCTCATAATTTCTAGGTATGTAATAGCTCGATGATATTGGATTTTGAAATGTGGATTATCAATTACACTAGGATGACATTCTATTGTTTGATTGAATCTACTAGTATAGGAATTATCAACTCTTATGCTATCAAAATAATCCAAGAGATTGTTGTTTTTAGTTTCTAAGAATTCATGATTCTCAAATTCTCTTAGCAACATAGGTTTGCTTCTGTTTTTGTACCAGTTTCTTATTGTGGATAGGGGAATATCAAACTCATTTGATAATTCTGTGAAAATCGATTCATCTCCCTCTTTCTTTTGGATACTTCCTTCATCTCTTCTCGTAGTTATTCTGAAGTACGCATCGGCATATCTTAGATTATGATTACTTGATTCGTTCAAAAATGGAAATTTTGTTAAAATTTCTTGTAATTTGACGTGAAAATCTGCGGGTTTTACAATAGACTCTCTGGGTTCAACAGGAGTGTCCTCAATCTGTGGTTTCCAGATCTTGACCTCGCACTCTTTGGTTTCTTGTATTTCTCTTGTATCTCTACTACTTTCGCCAAGAAAATCATCATTGTATTTGCGAATGATCTCATCTCGCTCTTCAGTAGTTAGAGAATGTTCCTTGAAATCTTTGACCTTTGTCCTTCTATCCTCAAGTTGACATTCTTCATCTGAAAGCTCTTCGATATCTCTCAAGTAATACAACTCCGCATTTTCATGCCCTCAATTACATTTGCAATCTCAACTCTCTTGGCTCGCGCCTGAGAGAGCAACTCATTGTATCTGAACCAATAGATGTTGATAACAAGTCGATGTATGTATTGATCATGTCCGTCTTACTCGCCATAATACTATTCTCTCCTCTTTGCTTTTCTACTCCTACGTCTTCTCTCGCTCCTTGTTTCTTTCTTATCCTGCTCCCACTCCTCGATATGTTCCAACAGTTTGATGGCTTCCTCCATGTCAATGGTCTTGAGCTGGTCAACAATTTTCATGGCCTCATCACCTCGCCTGCAAGATAGTGTGCAGTGCTTAGACTCGCCATGGCACTCGATTGGTGTCCCGTCAACTCGTAGGACTTCTTTTGACACAATAGGGCTGCCTTGTGCTTTCCCTGCATACTCAGAAGAGTTCCGTACATGTTCCATGCTAGTGTATCGTTCTTCCGTGCACTAATCACTCGCTTACAGTACTTCAGAGCCTGATCGAATTTCATCCGACGCATGAGAGAGTGTGCCATGATACACCAAGCATGATACTGCTCGGGGAAATCCTGCAGGATTGCATGTGCAATCTTCTTCTCCTTCTTACTTGACAGACCTCCAAGAGCCACACGGAGGCTCAGCCACATGTTCTCATCATCTGGATAAATCACTAAGATTGGAAGCAGGACACCTACTGCCTCCTCGTACAGCTCATAGGCACTATACCTGTTGCTCAGCATCACCCGTGGGTGGAGTTGGTCAGGGTCGATCTCCAGTGATAGAAGGTAGAAGGTTTCTGCATTTTCAAAATCATTGCCAAAGCAGAAGAAGTCACCAGCAAGGTTTACGATGAAAAGTTCTTCTGGAGCCAGTTCCATAGCACGGTCCAGAGCGATACGGGCCTGTTCTAGGTCTTTTTTCACTATATGATACAGAGCGAGGACCCCCCATAACGTGGGATCTACACCACCGCTCTTGTTGATGAGTTCGCGACAGTGTTCCTCAGCTCGCTCAAGGTCACCACCACGCATGGCTTCCATGACCTCCTTGAGGTCACTTCTATCAAAGGACTCTCGATACAGGGCAAGGTACCGGGCCCAGCTCTCATTCTCTGTATCTACAGTCATTTCCTTATGCTCCTCTCAGGTTTCATCAGTGTACTCAGTGTTGATGCCATACGTGCCTCTGCTCCACAAAGCACATGAGCTAAGAATTAGTTAGATATTGGGTTTCAGTGAGAAGTCAAACACCAGACCAGTAAGTTAGGAGAGATTGACTATAGAATTTCCGAGTAGCCAAATCTCGTCTATCCTCTCTTTATTCAAGATTTCTAGAACAATGAATATGAAATTATTACTTCCAATAGCCTTGGTTTGCAGGAATCAGCGGTTTTCCAACCAAATTATTGTACTGCCGAGATAGAAGGTTAAGCCATTCAGCGCGAACATACTCACTGAAGAATCGTAGGTAGAAATCCCTGTAGAGGAAACTCCTTTAGAAAGAGTTGTTGAAAGAGAAACAGTGTATTTAGTCATTTGTCCTCACTGTAGAGCAAAGAGTCCCCAAGGCTCATTAAATTCAATCCCCTCTTAGACCTTCACAAAACGCTAATACATTCTTTCCTAAATCTTCGAAATTGTACCCTCCTTCGAGCACACCAAACCGACGACCTTCACATCGTTCTATGGCAAAGTCATAGACAAGTCTTCCAATCTCTTTGAATGCTGGGGTCGATAGATTTCCTCCCCAATCTTCTTCATACTCATCGAAACCAGCGGAAACAGCTATGATATCAACATCTGGACTTTCATCCAATACCCTCTTGACCTCTTTCAGATAGGCATCATCACCATTTCCATTAGGATTGTGAATGTAGAATCCTTTCTTACCACCGAGGATATTTATTGTTCCATCACCTGTATGAAGATCAAAATCTAAAACAAATGCTGACTTAATTTTCCTATGTGCTTTTAGATGAAGTAGTGCGATTGCAAGATTTGACAGATAACAAAATCCCCAATTCGAGTCTTCAGATGCATGATGTCCTGGTGGACGAATCAAAGCAAATACTGGCTCACCTTTGACGGCGATTTCACCAGCTAATATTGCTCCACCTGCAGCAAGTGAAGCCATTTTTGATAATCGTTCATTGCCCTGAATCCTTTCCATCAGACGCCTGCTATGGGCTCTGAGTAACTGCTCTTCTGTAGCTTCTGGTGGTTCAATGAACTCATATTCAGGATGCTTACCCAAAATCTCTACCGCTGATTCCAATCTTCCTGGAGCTCCAGCTGGAGTACTATCATATGTTTCCAGCATTAGCGGATGGTAGATGATTTTCATAGATTATCCTTACACATTGGATGATATCTGTGTGTGGGTCTAAAAAAGAATTCAGTGGACAGAGCAAGTTTGCTACTTGCCTGTCCTCTATACTAAGGAAAATACGATGAGAAGAACAAGAATGTTCTAACCAAATAGACTTCCAAGTCCAGCGGTTATTTCTTCTTCTTTCTCTTCTTCCTTTTCCTCTTTCTTTTCTTCTGCTGCTGGTGCTGCTGCACCACCGGCTGCGGGAGCTGCTGCAACGGGCATAGCGGCTGCGCTTGTCAAAGCCTCATCGATGTCAACACCTTTGAGGGCTGCTAGCAAAGCCTTGATTCTACCCTTGTCAGGTGTGGAGCCTGCTGCGGTTAGGACTTCATCCATTGCCTTAGCAGTCATTTTTCCGCCTGCTTTGTGGAGCAGAAGTGCTGCGTATACATATTCCATTGTTATTACCTCGTAATTATTTATCCAAACAGGCCTCCTATGCCTGCTACTTCTTCTTCCGCCTCTTCTTCTTCTTCCTCAGGTTCTTCTGGCTGCGCTGCTTCAGAAGTTTCTACTTCTGCGGTAGCTACAGCTGTCTTCACCTGACCTAAGATTTCAGAGGGTATTGCTTCTGGATCCTTCTCGGATGCTGCCATTGCCAAAGCGAGTGCTTCGGAGTTAGCCTTGGAAAGGAACTCATTCAACATTTCGGGCACAAAGAATCCAATTGTCATTACCAGACCCTTGGCTTCTATGCTTGCCTTTGCGAGAATCAATGGCATTGTTTCCTCTGTAGGAATACCAGTATTGACCGATAGATTGACTGCGTATTGATGACCCAAGAGAACCTGACTGAACAGTGCCTCTAGATCAATAACGAAGCTATCCGCAGTAAGAACTTCACCATCACTATAAGCTGCTATAAGTGTGAGTTGAAGTTCCATGGGTTCAATCCCAAGTCTGCTCAACATCATAGCCATAGCATTGGAGATTACATCTCCAGCTTTGACGGCGACAGTATCAGCTGTAATGTGAATTGAACCACCCTTTACTCTGGATGGGATTTTGAGACCTGCAAGTTCACTAATGAACGGTCCCGGTGCAACTCCAGTGTTCATGGCTAGGATAATAATATCCTTTGGAGAAATTTGACCACCTTTTGCTGGAGCAGCAGCCTTGTTTTCACTAAGGAATTTGCTCAATACAAAGGGATCTTGTTCACTGAAGACAAAGGCAACAGGTCCTGTAACATATTCAATCAGGTCTTTCATGCCCTTCTTCGTTGATTTTCCCAGTGCCCTGATCATCAGAGTGTTCCTTGACATCTTTATGACCGCAGAACCTCTCAGACTATCGCGAATCCCTTGGAGCTGTTTGGCTCCGACACCCTCGACGTTCACGAGACCAATCATCTTGCTCTCTTTGATGATCGTCGTGAGTTCCTCAACCGAGTCAATTTTCCATTGTGGGATTGTTTTTTCATATACTGACACTATTAATCACCAATCTAGATTGATATTTTAATTGTTGGTCCCATTGTTGTCTTTATGGCGACATTGCTAATTCTCCCTGTGAATCCTTTGCTTTCAACCAAGTTTAGAACTGCAACAATGTTATCTGTTATCTCTCTATCACTCATTTTCACATGTCCAACTTTGACATGGAATGTGGGTGTATTTCGCATTCTGATACGAACTGTACGATGATACTGATTGACTATCGCAGCCAAATCTGCCTGTGGTGGGAACGGCCGTGGCATCTTCCCTCTCGAACCAAGAGCTTGTCCCAAATAACGACCTATTAGGGGCATCGCGTCTACTGCTGCGATGAAGAAATCAAAGTTCTTAGCAAGGTTCTTCCTTTCCTTCTTCTCATCACCTAATCTGGGTATTTCATCCTTTGATACTATGCGCTCAGCTCCAGCAGCTGTTGCCGCTTCTGCGAACTCACCATCACCGAATGCACAGATTTTTGTTGGTGGATAGAGAGCGTTTGGAAGAACAAGTTCTTGGTTGAATCTGTTCTCCGGCTTAGTAACATCCAACTCTTTCTTTCTGAAGTTGACTGCTAAATCAAAGCTCTGCTCAAATTTGATTTTTCTCTCAGCACCCTTTACTCTTGCCTCAGCAACTGAGGCTTCAATTGATTCAATATTAGACGACATGCAATATCACTCCCTCAATGGACCGTCCAATTGGGCATCCCATGTGCCTTCGCGGACTTCTGCTTGGAACTCCTTTGCTGTCTTTCCCTCAATTGTAACTCCCATTTGTCCACAGCTGCCGGTTACAATCATAACCGCTGCTTTCATTGTCTGGGCAGAAAGGGCACCCTCTTTTCCTTTTGCGATGCTTTTCACTTGGTCTACCGTTAGGTTTCCAACAATATTGGTGTTTGGCTCTCCTGAGCCCTTTGAAACACCAACCTCTTTCAGTATCAATGCACTTGTGGGGGGTGTACCCACTTCTATTTCGAAGCTCTTGTCATTTGGGTTTACAATGATCTTTACGGGTACTTTCAACCCTGCAAAGGGCTCAGTAATCTCGTTGATCTTGGTCACGACTTGGAAAATGTTGACTCCTGTTGGTCCCAACGAGGGTCCGATTGGCGGTCCTCCGCTGGCCTTGCCACCTTCAACAAGTGCTTCTACTACTATTGGTTTTTCACTCAACTTGTTCACGACTCCAGATGCAGTGCACTCGGGGCGTACGCAACGCTTCCGATGGTGTCGACCAGCGGGACAGAAGTCATACTATATCCAGCAAGGTCTACTGCATTCATTGTCACTTTTTTTCACCCCAGACATGACGTCTCTGCGTCTATGCCAGATTAAGAGGATAAACTGGTTCGAACTTGTTCCTGTTTTAAGGATTGTGACACAGTCGAGATTGGAAGGTGCTAGTCATCATCTGGTGTATGTGCCCAGAATGAGTCTTCGTCATCAAGCTCATCACTTTCTGCCTTCGTTTCGTCACCTTCAACAGTTTCTACTACTTCAACACGTTCTGCTCTCTCAACAATCTTTGCAAAGTCTGCATGGACTCTCACTGGAATGGTGTACGGACTATCAAGAAGCTCGAGTATCAATTCTTCCTTACCTGTATCAACACGTACAACCTTTGCACGTTCTCCCTTGAATGGGCCTGAGATGATCTCCACAACATCTCCCTCAGAGATTCCTTCTGCTGCAGGGGGTGGTGCTAAGAATCTATCAATCTCTTCTAGGCTTACCTTACCTCCAACACGACCTCGAACATGCGGCACACCTGAAATAGCAATTTCAACATCACGGAACTCGGTTGTCTCAATGAAAACGTAACCCCGCAACGTTTCTGGTACGAGAATGGATTTGACTCGGCCTTTCAACTGGTTTTTAGAAATGAGCTTTGGTTCTCCTTTCTTCTTTCCTTTCTTTTTACAGCTCTTCATGTGCTGCTTGGTTGCCTTTGCTGAGGAGAAATCCTCTCTGCAGAACGGACATTCCCAAACATCACTCTCGCCTACCACAGCTGTTGTGACTAAGTCAGTGACGCTACGTTCTTGACCAATGGTCGTTCTGATCGCGTAGATACTCGTACTGGGCTCCATTTTTCTTTCACTTCCTGTAAATCATGATACTCTAAACTACAAATTAACATTGGGGAATGTACTTGTCTGATGTGAAGATTCGGATTACTCATCAATGAATCCAAATCGTTGATCTATGTTGCAGTTGTACCCCAATTGGATGTTAGTAAGGTCATGATAACCTGAACTATGAAACTGAGCGCTCCAACAAGAACCATAGCAAGCAAGCTGATTTTTGTGCTTGTCCATAGTTCTTTTCTGGAAGGCTTTGTAGCCAATTTCAGAATTCTTCTACTATCGTTGATGAATGAACCAACACCCATTTTGTAATCACGTCCCTGTAAAAGACTGCATAAGCAGCCAGGGGGTTCGTCAGCTATCTGAACTGGTTCTCTTTTAACATTTGCTGAGTGTCTACTTTACTGAGCGAGTCGTGGTACTCCTAAATCTGACTTGAGATCGTCTATTAAGGGTGTAAATGGTTCAGCTTTATCGAAGACATAAGGTGAACTCACTCCTGATGCAATAATCGTGACCCTCAGTCTATCTTCTAGTTCTGGTAATATCAATGCACCGTAGATTACCTCTGCACCTGGGTGTACTTGTTCAGTTACGAGTTCAACAACACGTTTTGCTTCAACAAGCTGTAAGTCTGCACTTCCACTAACATTTACGAGAATATTGCGAGCGTTCTCTATTGATACATCGATGAGCGGGTTGCGTAATGCATTAACAACGGCTTCTTCAGCCCTATCTTCTCCAATACCTTCACCAAGAGCGATGATTGAAACCCCACCATTTTTCATGGTAGTTCTCACATCAGCAAAGTCCAGATTTACAAGACCCGGCTTGGAAATCAATTCAGCAATACCCTTTACCGCTCGTACAAGCACTTCATCAGCTACCATGAATGCTTCAGGCATTGAGAGATCTGGAGCTATTTCCAAAAGTTTCTCGTTAGGTATTGCAATAAGCGTATCAACATGCTCCATCAGTGCATTAAGACCGCGAGTGGCATTCTTCTTCCTAGTTGCACCTTCAACATCAAATGGCAAACATACAATTGCAACGGTAAGAGCACCATTTTCCTTAGCTGCTTTTGCTACATGCGCAGCAGCTCCTGTACCAGTACCGCCGCCCATACCTGCAGTGATGAAAACAAGGTCTCCCCTGACAACATCCTTGATAACATCATAGGACTCTATTGCTGCAGCTTCTCCAACATCCGGATTATTTCCAGCACCCAGTCCGCCACATGTTTCTTTACCCAGAAGTAATTTGTGATGGGAATTACAAAAGTACAGGTCCTGTGCATCTGTATTTAGTGCAAGAGTTTCTGCTCCTTCTACACCTACTTCCATAAGACGAGTTATCGCATTATTACCTGCTCCACCAACCCCAGCAACAAGAATTCTTGCACTTACTGAGTCTAGCAGATCTGCTAGTTCCTCATCTGTGGTTGCTGACCTTGGTACATTCTTTCTGCGCTTGGGCTTTTGTTCACGTTTTCCACCTGAACTAAGGACATCTTCTAATAATGGGTGCATGTTTACCACTCACTTTTGCTTGTTATTACCTGGGTAATGTGACAGTAAAAACTAGAATACTACCTAGGTAATACTCATCTACGGCGACCTCTTTGTCGAGGTTTGAAAGTCTTGAGAATTGAATCGATTGAAATGTTGTGCTTACGCAACAATCTAGCTACTTCTTCTAGGCTTGGTTGCCCATTCTGCGACCCTTCGTGCATTATTGTTAGCGCAGCTGCTGCATTTGCCACATTGAGTGCCTGTGGAATTCTCTCAGATCTTGTCCAAGCTGTTATGAAACCAGCTGCGAATGAATCTCCTGCACCTAACGCGTCTTTGACAGGCACTTCGAATACCTGAGAAGTACAATATTCAAATCCATCAGTTGCAATGGCGCCTTTCTCTCCCATTTTGAGAATTACAATTCCTGGAAAGGTCTTTGCGAATTTCCGTAGTGCAGACTCAGTCGGTTCTATCTTAAAATATTCCTTCAATTCATGACTGTTCAGGAACAATAAATCAGTATGCCTTAGAATCTTATCAAAATCGAGATCTCCAGCTGCTCTCCCAGGGTCTAAGGATAGGACCATTCCATGATTTGTTGTGATTTCTGATGCTCGATCTATCATCATTGGAAATGAACCCGATACATGAATGATCTGCGCATCAACTACAGTATCCTCTTCAAAGATTCTTTTCTCAAGGAATTTATTGGCACCAGGTTTAGCTACTACTATCTGGTCATTCTGGGGGTCATGTGCATAGAAGAAAATCCCTGTTTCGTGGTTATCAAGA
>SDBS01006254.1_pt1 | contig 11581 bp, 8 predicted proteins | sample 2277091 | NCBI WGS metagenome assembly SDBS01 (sample SAMN10404972, study PRJNA504765) | marine sediment metagenome | isolation source: marine sediment core GS10_PC15, 163 cmbsf | place: Arctic Ocean: Southern Knipovich Ridge | collected 2010 | reverse complement strand
CCCGGCCTGATGTAGGAGAGGTACCATGCCAGAACGCGAAGCAGCGCTAAATCAGGAAGCAGTCAAGCTGGTGAAGTCGGCGGAGTCCGGCAACAAGTCCAATCGGCGTGCCGTCCGCGCCATCGTGTTCGGAGCCGGCCGCGACAAGACTCCCGTCGCCAAGCTGCACGAGGGTAAGGAGATCGGTCGTTCGCACGAGCTTCCGGAGGACCCACTCGAGTCGCTGTCGTCTCAGGGAAGGATCCATGAGCCACCTTTTGACCTGCTGACGCTGGCGATGCTGCCGGAACACAGCACCGAGCTGGGCCCGGTCCTCGAAGCCATGGAGGTCAACATAGAAGGCTTCGGCCATCGATTCGTTCCCCGCATCGACATGGACAAGGCCGACGACGAGACTAAGACGGCTGTCAGGAAGGAGCACACGTTCCTTACCAATTTCTTCGCTCACGCATCGTTGCGTGACTCGTTCACAGCGACGCGGCGGAAGCTCAGACGCGACCACGAGGGCATCGGCAACTCGTACTACGAGGTGATCAGGAGTGCGACTGGTGAGATCCACGGTCTCAACCACCTCCCCGGCTACCAGATGCGCCTGGGGGTCATGGACCAAGACCAGATCAAGGTGGATGTCCCGATCCTAGAACTCCAGGAGGACGGCAGCGTCAAGGCCGTGAACATTTCCACATGGCAGAGGTTCCGCAGGTTCGTGCAGAGCCGAACCGTCCAGCGTCAGAACCTGTCATTCGTGGGCACCGGCAAGCTGCGGTGGTTCAAGGAATTCGGCGATCCCAGAGTCTACGACCAGGACACCGGGGACGAGGTCACTGGCAAGGACCTGGCGACGTTCCCGGAGGAGAAGCGTGCGAATGAGGTGGTGCATTTCCGCATCTACTCGCCGCGGACGCCGTATGGCCTGCCACGGTTCATCGGCAACCTGCTGAGCATCTTCGGGGACCGGGCCGCGGAGGAGATCAACTTCACGACGTTCACGAACAACAACGTGCCTAGTTCGATGATCCTGGTCTCGAACGGTCAGCTCACCGACGACACCATTGCGCGCATCAAGGAGTTCATGGAGAGCCTGCAGTCATCGGACAACCGCTCCAAGATGCTACTCATCGAGGCGGAGAGCGCTGATCAGACCGATGTCGGGGAGGACGGTGGGCACGTGAAGATCGAAGTCGTACCGATGACTGATTCGCAGCAAAAGGATGCGATGTTCCTGAACTATCAGGACAAGAACAAGGACAACATCCGTCGCTCGTGGCGTATCCCGCCCATATTCTTGGGGAAATCAACAGACTTCACGAAGGCCACAGCAGAGGCGAGCCGCAAGCTTGCTGACGAGCAGGTGTTCGCTCCGGAGCGCGATGAGGTCGACGCCTTCGTCAACCGCCGGCTGTTCCCGTCCATGGGGATCATCTACCACCGCTTCAAGTCCAACAGTCCGAACACCACGGACAACACCGAGCTGGTGAAGCTCGTGGCCAACGCCGAGAAGACGGGCGGCATGACGCCGAGGATTGCCAGGGTGATCCTGGAGGATATCCTCGGGCTGGAGCTTCCGCCGTTCCCAGAGGGCTTCAATCCCGACGTCCCGTTCTCGTTGACGATGGCGGAGGCCGTCAAGAACATGGCTGATCCGACGGAGCCTGGGCAGCAGGTGACCGCGCTCAAGACTCTCGACTTTATCGAGAAGCTGACGGGAGGAGATCTCTCCGATGAGCAGGAAGAACAAGCGGTCGGTGTCGCCTTGTCGCTCCAGCGCTACTTCGAGATGAAGTCCAACCAGAGCGCCAGCAGCCCGGAGATCTGATCCATGCCGGAGGCGCTTGCGCTCTACGACGTCGGGCTCGTAGCCACCGATGCGGTCCTTGCCAAGGCGCTGGGGTTGCCAGAGACCACCCAGATCGCGCGTAGGGAGTCGCGTCTGCGGGTCTTCATGCTGGGTACGTGGAAGAAGCGTTCCGGGCCGGCCGCAGAACGTGGCGCTGCGGTCGCTGCACGCGGAGGTACAGCCGAAGCGGTCGAGGCAGCGGTCGACAAGGCCATGCAGCCCTGGGTGAAGGACGTGAACCCGCGGATGGCGAGCGCCGTCGAGGACATCTACCGCCTAGCCCGCACGGCCGGCTGGCGAAAGGGGACTGGGCAGACCACTGCGTCGCTCACGTACAATACGAGGAACCTGACCGAGGTACTCAAGGCGAAGCCGCGGGCCGGGTTCTCCGTACTGCCGGCTTTCGACCTCGTGGACGAGGAAGCGGTGGATGCGCTGCAGGGGCACCAGGTGTTCTGGATCGGCGACCACTACGACGAGAATATCTCCAAGGCCGTCGCCAACTCAGCGCGGGAGGCCATTGTCGAAGCTGGCCAAGACAGGGCGAAAGCCGGCCAACTCGTAAAGAAGGCGCTTGAGGCGGAGCTTGGGCGGGTGGTGACGCCGGGCGGATTTCACGGGTCGGCAACCCAATATTTTGAGATGGTGGCGGCCAACGCCGCGACAGTGTCCCGGGCCCATGGGCAACTGAACTCGTTCATCCGGATCGGGGCTACTACCTACGAGATCGTCAACCCCAGGGACCAGCGTACATGCTTCTCTCCGGATGTGCTAGTGTTGATGGGCGATGGAAGCTGGAAGTCAATCGGGAAAGTCGAAGCAGGCGAACAAGTCATCACGCGAGAAGGGCGCCCCCGTCGCGTCATCGGACGCGCTGAAAAGCTCTCTCGAAGCTGGGCCTGCGTCGAATTCGAAGACGGGAGCAGTCTTAAAAGCACCTCTGACCACCGGCTTGCCAACGCAGACGGAGGGTGGGTTGAAGCTGGTCTATCCCAAAGCGCTCGGATCGAGCGACTCGCCCCGGCGCGCGAACCTATGCTGTGCAGCTTGCGGCATAGCGTTCAACGCTCCGAGGAGCATAAGCAATCCACGGCTTCCCGCTTGCTCGTGGGCATGCTTCAAGCTAGCGCGCTCCAAGTTGAGGGAGGCCAGGAAGCTGGTCTTCGGTTGCAAGATTTGCGGGCAGGAGTTCAGGGTGGATCCGAGTCGCCCGACCCCGACTTACTGTTCGGATCCATGTGCAAGGAAGGCCTGGGCGGGGGAGAAGGCTCAAAAGCAGTGCCCCCAATGCGAGCAGACTTTCGAGGTCAACGTTGCCATCGCCGGTCGCTACGAATGCTGCTCAAAGGATTGCTCGAACGCACGAAAGAGGAAGGGGCTCTCTCTGGAGCAACTCAAAAGATCCTGCGCGCGCTGCGGGAAGGTGTTCTCGGTCAAGCCATCGGAAGCCCTCTCCGACAAGCGCAAGCACTGTTCAGAGCGTTGCTACAGGCCTCCGGTCTTCAAGGAGTGCAGGTGTTGCAGTCGGCAGTTCCGGGTCGAGCCAGCGGAACTGACTTGGCGGATTCATTGCAGCTTCCAATGCTATCGCAGGAACGCACGACCGAGCAGCATCGAGCTAGCAGTGGCCGCAGTGTTGGAGGAGCTTGGAGTATGCTTCCAGCAGGAAGCGAAGTGCGGTCGCTGGGTGGTCGATTTTCTTGTTGGCTCAGATTTGGTGATCGAGGCGGATGGAGCTTACTGGCACTCGAAGAAGGGGGTTCGCGAGCGCGACCAGCGCAAGCAATCTCAACTGGAAGCAAAAGACTATCGGGTCGTTCGTCTGCCGGAAATCGAGATCAAGAAAGGCCCGGATCGTATCCGGAGCTTGCTCGCTGGGCATCTACCGTTGACCAAGTGACAATTAGCTCTCACCTCGGTGTCGCAGTCGATATCGAGGTTGAGGAGGACCACAGCTTTGTCGTGTGGCCGGGGGTCGTCGTCCACAACTGCCCTGTCTGCTCCCACATGGACGGGAAGATATTCACCGTGCAGCAGGGCGCGGCGCAGATGAGCAAGGAGCTGGCTGCGAAATCGCCGGACGACATCAAGAGCGCCCACCCATGGATCGGCGTTCCCAAGATGATCTCGCTCTCCAAGACGCCCGGGAAAGCGTCGGTTGCTCAGTCAGGCAGGCTGGCCAAAGCCGGGTTCAGTCTGCCTCCATTCCATGGAAGATGTAGATGTGCAGTAGATATCGAAGAAGACGCAACTTTCACAGATCCATTCTAGCTGGCGCCGCTCGCTGCGGGGCCCCTCTTGTGTCGCTCATCGGAGTGCGATACCAGAGACTTATGAGTAGACGCACAAGACGACGGTCAGCCCCCATCTCCGAACGAGAGGGTATGAACGTTGTGCGGGTCGAGAAGTCGGCCCTGGCGGTCGCCGAGCCGGAGATCGTCCTCCAGGATGACAATTCAGCGGAGAAGGCAATCAACTCTCCGTCCCTCGACGGTGGTGGGAAGCTGAAGCCGGCCCAGACCGGCGGCCCCGGCCTGCTCGCCGGGGAGCCCAGGGAGAAGATCCCTCCGATTGAGGATCACTCCGGCCTGCCCACGCGAGGGGTCGTCGTGTCTCCGCCGGAGTTGGCAAAGGCCATCCTGGACGGGAAGAAGACGATGATCGTCAAGGCGGTCAACATGCCCATCGGTGGGCAGAGCTTGCTTCTGCTGTCAGAGCAAAAGGCCATCGGTGTTGTGACACTCGGCAAAGCGCAGAAGATCACGGCGAAGCGACTCGCCGCTCTTGAATCCGAGCACCTCCTGACAAAGGACATCCTTGACGAGCGGGTCCGGATGCAGAAGGGCTGGGACAAGGGACCGTTCTACGCCTACCCCGTCATCGACGTCGGCGTCGTGAAGACGATCTGGAGTTCGCCGGCGGGCAAAAAGAAGATCGCCAACCGCCTCGTGGCGATGCTCCCGGAGCACACGACCTACGTGGAGCCGTTCGCCGGTGGTGCTGCTGTCTTCTTCGCCAAGGAGCCGGTCGAGACTGAAGTCCTCAATGATGCCGATCCTGATGTCGGCGGGGCGTACAAGCTCATCAAGAGCATGAGCAACAAGCAGATCGAGCAGCTCAAAAAGATGAACTGGGTCGGCAGCAAGTCGACCTTCTTGAAGGTGTACGACTCAAAGCCGAGCAAGGACATCGAGAAGCTGTACCGCTTCCTGTACATGACGCACTTTTCGTACGGTCGGCTTCGAGCCCGGAGCTTCAACCCTGGAGCCGATGGCGTGCTGGCACAGACTATGGAGCGTCTCGCAACCTTCGGTCCGCGGCTTCGCAAAGCCCGCCTCTACAGCGACGATTACGCCAAGGTGATCAAGAAATACGACAGCAAGGACACCGTCTTCTTCCTCGACCCCCCCTACGCCGGCTACAACGTCAACGTCGGCGAGAAGAAGTTCGATGAGGAGGAGTTCGTAGGGATCCTCAAATCGCTCAAGGGGAAGTTCCTGCTGACCTATGGGGTCCGCGGGAAGCTTCCTGGGCTGGTCAAGAAGGCCGGCTTCAAGATCAAAAGAATCCGGACAAGGCGGTTCAGCAGAAGCTTCAATCGCCCGTCGGCGCGTGCCGGAACTGGATCGGCGTTCCTGACGCAGATCATCGTCGCCAACTACGACTTCGAAAAGAATGCCAAGAGCGTCGAGGAGAAGGAGAAGGCCGAGAAGGCTGAGGCCGCCGGTGGGATCTCCATCTCCAAGATCAAGAACGTCAACACCTACGACCCCAAGAAGAGCAGCAACGACGTATTGAAGGCCGACTTCCGCACGCTGATGGCGTGGGCGGTCTCACAGAAGGCCGACCCTAAGAGGTTCAAGCACAGCGCCAAAGTGATCGAGGGTCTGCTGGCCAAGCTGCTCAAGGAGGCTGCATCGCGCGGCCCCAAGGTCATCCAGTTCAATCCGCGCGGGCTGCGTCCCGGGCCGCGAGAGGTATTTCTCCGGGTGGCCGACCAGGTTGGGCTGCCCAAGGAGATGGTCAAGTGCCTCACGCTGGACAAGGATTCCGACCCTGAAGACTTGACCGGCACCGAGCTTACCAAAGCCCACGCCATGCTCCACGACATGCAGCGCACTGTGACGGTTGTGGAGAAGTCGTCGGGGAGCTGGAGCACGGAGAGCATCACGAACATGCACGCTCGCGTCGTCGACGAGATGGCCGTGCGAAAGATGGAACATCCGGCGCCGCCGAGTGATAGCCTCGACGCGACCTCAGAGGATTTCGAGACCACGAAGGTGTGGGACGGGTCCGAGGATGTGCGGATATCCAAAGGACTTCCGAACGGCGTTCCTGAAGCCGGGATCCATTTACATAATTTGGAGCGCGAGAGTAAAGAGACCAAGCTTGACGGCGCACACCCGCACCTATTCACTGTGGGCGAAGTGTTCTTCTGGACCGTAGAGGACGGAGAGCATGTCCACCCTCTGGCAAAGAGCGACGCTGAAGTCGTCGCGGAGTCTGGCGCTCACAAGCACTTGGTGAGGCTAGACGAGAAGACGGCCAAGGCTCTCGGTGTCAAGCCCGGCGAATACGAGACCGAGAGCGACGGTGAGCACGTGCATCAGCTCCAGACCTGGTCGTCTGCGCTCGATGGGCTGCACACGCATGTCCTCAAGATTGGGGACAAGACGTTCAAGACGCTCACGGGTGGCGAGTACTGGACCTTGCACGGCAAGCCAAGCCAGAAGGAGATCGGCGAGTCCCCGCCGGCGACCCGTCTTGCGAGGTTGGCAAAGGCTGTGTCTGAGCACCCGACTGACGCATTCGGGCAGCAGCGCGAATACCATGTCGAGGATGCGAGCGTCGAGAATGAGGTGGACACCGACGTGGTCGCTCACTTTGGCAGCGTCCACAAGGCCGACAAGCAGGCCGACCCGTTCATCGAGACTCCCGACGAGGACAAGACCCACCGCTACGTCGTCCAGAACCACTGGCGCGGCAAGAGCATGCACGCCGACTTCCGTGTCGAGATGCGCGACGGCAAGCTGCTGGTTGGGTTCACGATGAACACCCAGATCGCTGGCGTGGTGGATGAGGCGGTCGTCACGCTCGAGCAGGCCCAGGCGTGGACCAAGCGCATGGACGATCTGAGCAAGATCGACTGGCGGGACGGCGATTGGGCCCTGCGATCCAAGCCCGGGACAGACAAGCCTGTCCGCACCAGCATCCAGTCAGAGCGTAAGCAGGCGCACCCGTTCGCGTGGATAGACGTCGAGGACAAGACCAAGGACACGGAGGAGGGCAAGCCACCCGCGCCTGGGGCCACAGCCGAGTTCCCGGGCGTCTTCCACATCGTCGACCAGGGCGAGGTTGAGTTCGGCGTCCAGAAGCCGTGGTTCCACGAGTATTTCGTTCGCGGCAACGGCATGAACTACCGCCTGATGTTCCGCCAGCTCACCCTCGGCAGGCTTGAGAAAGCGCGGCACTCCTACACCCACTGCATGCGCTGCGAGAAGGCGGCCCCCAAAGTGGACGTGTTGTGGGCCGACGGTCGTGGGCGCGCGTGGTTCTGCTCCAAGTGCCTAAAGGCTTGGAAGAAGGAAGCTGGCAAGGCTGCCGAGATCGTCGGGACGAAGCAAATCGTTGGACCAAAAGCGCCGTCGAATTTCAACGACGTCCACAAGTCCGCGGTGCCGTCCATGACGGCCGAGGTCCATCCGGCGATAATCGAGATCCTCAAGCAGCGCGCACTCCCCCCATCGAAGCCGCAGGGCGAGACGGGGTTCGCGGGCGAGCCTGCTTGGCTGGCCATTCAACCGGACGATATGACTCCGAACGTTCTTAGTAACGACGCAGTCAAGAAGCGGTTCGTCCCGCCCCTGGGCAAGTCAGCTCTGCCAAAGGCAGTCCGGACGCAGGTCCCCGAGGAGTTCCGCTACTGGACAAAGAGCACCACGGTTGATGCTGTGAAGACACGCAACGCTCTGGTGAAGGCGATGAAGAGCGGAGACGTGAAAATCGACGTCGGTGCGCCGTTCAAGGTTCGCAAGGCGACTATAGAGGATGCCGACGCCCAGCTAATCGCTGAGAAGGGTGATTTCCAGATAATCGTTCAAAAGCTTGACAAGGACAGACGCCTCGTGACAGGAGTAGTGCTTGAACCGGGGGAGGTTGATGCACAGGGAGACACGGTATCGGAAGAGGTGATTGAGAATGCAGCCGGAGATTTCCTCTCAAATTACAACCAGGAGACCGAGCTGGGCCTCATGCACAAGGCCTTCGGCGACATCGGGTTGGAACTCCGTGAATCGTGGATCGCGCCGCAGTCAATGAAGATAGGTGGGCAGAAGGTCAAAAAGGGCACTTGGATAATGAAGATGAAGGTCGTCAAGGACAAGTTGTGGGATGCCGTGAAGGCCGGGAAGATTACCGGCTTCAGCATTGGCGGCGTGGCGACCACCAAGCCCAAGGACTAGCAGATGTCCACGAAAGAGGAATTGTCTGAGGCGCGTGAACTGATAGGATTAAAAGTGAAAGAGGTCAGCGCGGTCGACCGAGCCGCCAACAAGAGAACGTTCCTTGTAATCAAAAGACGGGAGGAAGACGGCATGAGCATCTTCGACAATGACCTAGGTGATGAGGGCTTCGAGATCGTCAAGCAGGAGGAGGAAGAGGAGGAGGAAGAGGAGGAGGGGAAGAAGAAGGCCGCTGATGATCCGGCAGCACTCACGAAGACCATGATGGGCTTCATGAAGAAGGCCATGACCGCTGCCGGCGTCGACAAGGACGAGATCACCAAGGCCCTAGAGGCCATGGAGAAGCTCACCGATTCTGTCTCCAAGGCGGGGCACGATGACGATGAGGAAGAGGAAAAGGAAGAGGACAAGAAGAAAGCCAAGGCCGAGGACGATGAGGAGGACGACGACGGGAAGCCGTTCGGGAACAAGTCCAAGGAGACCAAGTCCGAAGACCAGCCCATCCTCAAAATCAACACTGACGGCAGCATCGAGCTGTCCAGTGAGATCACAAAGGGCCGCGTTGCGGGCGCCAGGAGCATCAAGAAGGTCTTGCAGCTCTTCGGGCACACGGCTGCCATCCTCAAGGAAGCCGACCCGGTCACCTTCAAGAAGGCCCTCAAGGCGCTCGCGAAGGGTGACCTGCCGAAGGACCCGGGCTTCCCTAGCCAGGTCCGTCCGACCGAGCCGGAGGTGGCCAAGTCCGTCGGTGACCAGATTACCGCGGCGGTCACCAAGGCGATGGCTCCGGTGAACGAGAAGCTGGAGAAGATCGAGAAGACCCGTGGCGGATCGGCGTCGCTCGAAGACGACGGCACTACTGAGACCAATGTCAAGAAGAGCGTTGGGCTCTTCGACGGCGTGCTTCACTAGGATCCGTCACAGGACCATCTGAACAACGACTGAGCGCTGGGAGCAACCCAAATCTAAGGGGACTGAACATCCCTAAGGAGACCGAACATCATGCCAATCAGTAACGAAGAACTGGTCAGAAAGGCAGTCATCACCACCGATGCGATAGCTGCCGCAGGGAAGCTCAACACGGCGCAGTCGGATGCATTCATCGACTTCGTCATCAACGAGACGGTCCTCAAAGACCATGCTCGGGTGGTGAAGTTCCGCAACGAGGACCTGGACATCGACAAGATCGGTGTCGGGGCGCGCGTTGCGATGCCGAAGGTCGAGGCGCAGGACCCCGGCATCCGGCGCGGGATCAACACCTCCAAGGTCACCCTCCGGCCGGAAGAGATCATCGTTCCATTCGAGATCGGTGACGTCTTCAAGGAGGTCAACATCGAGGGCTCGAACGTCGAGGAGCGGGTCATCCGCATGATGGCGACGCAGCTCGCCAACGACCTCGAGGAACTATACATCCTCGGTGATAAGCTCGGCCCGGCAATCACGCCGGAGAACTTCTTCGGCCAGGGATCGAGCACCGACTTCCGGAAGGACACCTACCTGGCGCTCTTCGACGGTTGGTCCCGCTTAGGCGATAGCGCCAATGTGGTCGATGCTGAGGGCTCGAACATCGGCCTCAACATCTTTGGCAGGATGCTGCGGGCCATGCCGACCAAGTTCCGCCGGAACAAGGAGATGCTCCGGTTCTACCTGTCGCCCGACCTGTGGCAGCTCTTCGAGGAGAAGCTGGCCACCCGCGCGACTAAGCTCGGTGACGACGCGGCTGCTGGGGGTTCCCTCGGGCCGTTCGGTGTGCGGGCTGTCCCAATCCCGCTGTGGGACTTCCAGCCTCTGGCAGTCGAGCACATCGTGCTCACCGCCCTTCTTGCGACCTCGCTGCGGTCCACTGGCGTCACCAACGTCGTGGTGAACACCGACACTCTTGGTGCCACCGCCGAGACCCCGTTCATCGAGGATACCGATTACATCCTCGATGCTGCGGCCGGGACCATCGCTCGTAAATCGGGCTCGGCTATCGGCGACGGCGACACCGTGAAGGTGACGTACAATGCTTCTCCCCAGATCCTCCTAACCCACCGGATGAACTTCATCGTCGGCATCGGCCGCGACATCCGGATCGAGAAGGACCGGGACATCTTCAAAGGCGTCAATCAGTACGCTATCACCGCGAAGGTGTCGGTCGAGTTCGAGGAGGACGAAGCCCTCGTCAAGGCCAAGAACCTGGGAACTGACATCTAGGTCGGGGCCGGCAGCTAAGCCGGTTCTTTGCGGCGCAACCCCAAGCCATTGATTGGAGTCTCAAGATGGCACGAGCAAGAATCACGCTGAGAGGATGTCTCACCTACCAGACCCCCAAGGGGAAGACGTGGAAGAGGGGCGAATCTCGGATCGTCACGAACCAAGGTGAGATTGACTACTTCAAGAACAACACTGAGTTCGTTGTCACCATCTTGCCGGACGCGGAGCCAAAGTTGCCTCCGAAGTCCGAGGACCCGAAGGCCTACACCTCAGCAATGCTGGGGCGCATGACCAAGCCTGAGCTGGTGACACTGGCGGCGGAACGGTTCACGCTCGAGATCGATCTGGATTCCCGGAAGCCCGACATCATAGTCGCGATCCTTGAGGCCCAGGCCCAGATGGAGGCCGCCTAGCGACGGAGACCAAGCCATGCCCATGATCCAGATCTCAAAGCAGGGGTCTCCCTGCCAGGTGGATGACTTCCCGGAGAAGACCAAGCGTTCCTGCGATGGGGCCCTGTACCTCCGCCCCGGGACGGCCAGGTCCGTCACTGAGGACGAGCTGCATCACATCAACGCTACGCCGGTCCACGCCGCCCTCGCGGCACGGATCACGGTCATATCGGAGCCTCGGAAGCGGGTTGCTGTGTCGAAGGCCAAGCCATCGCCGGCTAGGTTCAGTGACGGTAAGTCGGACAAGAAGCCCAAGGGCAAGTAGGACCTGAGCCATGTTGAGGGTTCATACCCGCGACGGGCGTACCGCTAGCATCGACCTCAGCGATAGTGAACAGGCGAAGTGGCTGGCGTCGCGGCTTGGGGACCCCAGGTTCCAGGCTCAGATTACAGCCATGACGATCACCCACAACGGCGCTAGCTACTCGGTCGCTAGGCCGAGCGATCTAGGCCCGGTCACGTTCTTGGCCGAGCAAATGGACCCTGAGCCGGATCGCAAGATCAAGGGTGGTCAGCGGCTGGTGTGTCTCGCCGCCGACGTTCGAACGAGCATCTTCGTCCATCAGCAGGAGCGCGCCGCGCGGGTGTCGCTGTTCAGGATCGGCAAGCAACGGTACAATCCGTTGGCCGCTTAG
>SDBS01006253.1_pt1 | contig 11582 bp, 12 predicted proteins | sample 2277091 | NCBI WGS metagenome assembly SDBS01 (sample SAMN10404972, study PRJNA504765) | marine sediment metagenome | isolation source: marine sediment core GS10_PC15, 163 cmbsf | place: Arctic Ocean: Southern Knipovich Ridge | collected 2010 | reverse complement strand
CATGGTCCAGCTGGAAATGTAGTAAGAGGAGGATGGGGTATAAGATATTTTGGAGCTCCCGCGGGCATTACAGATAAGTGGAGAACTTTCTTGGCTTGGTGGCGTGATTGTGAGGAAGGATTGTTTTTCACAGAAGACTGGATGGATGTGCCGGCTTGGGATTCGGAACCGTATGTAAAAGCAGTAAAGTTTTACCAGGATATGGTATGGGAGTGGAAAGTTGCGAGCGTTGAGATGCCTGGCCCCGTTGATGCTTTTAAGTTGGGACTTGTTGCTATGACAAATAGAGAGAGCTACTTTATAGGTGTTCTCAAGAACGATGTCCCAGATTTGGAGTATGGAATAGCTCCTTTGGTTAACGGTGCTCCACCTTATGGTCAATATGAAGTAGGAGTCAGTTTACCATTTCAGCTTAATTGCGTGTATAAGAAGTCTCGGTATCCTCAGGTGGCCTGGGATTTTAATATGTTTCTCAATACAGATGAGCATGAGTTAGAACTACGAAAGATAACCGGTGGCTTTGTTTCAAGAAAGGCAAATCTGGATAGTGATTATGTAAAGAGCATTTTCTGGAAAGATGTGTTTGATGAGATGGCAAACAGAACTCCATATCGAGACGAAAACATGGATCCGTGGGGGAGCCTGGCTGAACTCAGTGATCTAATAGGACAGGCAGTTGAGACATGCATAACCAATCCCGATGCTGATCCAAAAACAGAACTTGAGAAAGCGCTTAAGAAAGCACGAGTTGCACTTAAGGGATATATAGCACGAAAAAGCGGGAATGAATAAATCTGTTTATGAGTTTTCTAATTCCTCGCCAGTGGCATCTGGCGAGGAATTTCCTTTTGATTGATAAATCAAAAGCGGCATAAGGATTAAAGATGAGCAGCTACTTGAGAAAATTCATAGCTGATTGTAAGCATCCTGTTCATAAGTGGGGATACTTTTTTATACTGCCGGGAATTATCTGGTATATACTGTTCATGGCCTATCCTATGTATTACGCCATTTCCTTATCCTTTCATTGGTGGGTAGAGCCAGGTCAAAAGCCTGTATTCATAGGAATACAAAACTACAAAGAGATTCTTAGTCAATCTGTTTTTCTGAAAACTTTTCGTAATACCTTCTATTTTACATTTATGAGTGTAACTCTCACCACCTTTTCTGCTCTTCTAGTAGCCTTTTTCCTCACAAAAATTACAAAATTCAGAGGTATCTTTCGGACAATGTACTTTTTACCCACTACATGTGGAGTTGTGGCTGTGGGTATCGCATGGACTTGGTGTTATGAGCCTACTTTTGGTGCATTCAACTATTTTTTGAGAATGATCAATCTGGCCCCCCAACGCTGGACAAAAGACCCTCAGGTAGCCTTGTTTTGTATTGCTATAGTGCATTCATGGATGAAATTCGGTTTTAATGTAATCGTGTATCTGGCAGGACTATTGAGTATTCCAGTGGTATACTACGATGCATCAAAGGTGGACGGTGCCAATGCTTTTCAGAGGTTCAGAAATATCACTCTTCCTTTAGTTATGCCTATAACTACCCTGCTTTTAGTTTTAAATACTATGGCGGCTTTGCAGGTTTTTGGGGAAGTATTTGTTCTTACAGGGGGAGGTCCTGGTGATGCCACGACTACCGTTGCGTTTCTTATGTACAGAACCGCATTTCGCTATTCCAAAATGGGGAAAGCTTGCGGTATAGCTATAACTCTCTTTGTTGTTATTCTTATAGTTACGATTATTCAAATGAGGTATTTGGAAAAAGGGACTAAAGTTGAGTATTAGATGCAGGCAATAGTAGCAAAGAAAATGAATAAGTATAAGATTTACCAGATATCTACGACAGCACTTCTGTATTTGATTTTAGCTATCGGAGTTGTAGTATTGATATTTCCTATTTTTTGGGTTATAGTAACTGCTATTAAGCCCTCAAGTGAGATTTTTAGACTTCCCCTAAGAATTTTACCATCTAAGCCAACACTTCAGAATTTCACCCGGCTATCTCAACTCATCCCCATTGGTCGTCTTCTCTTTAATGGTTTTTTTTTAGCTGGCATTACTTGTGTAAGTTCTGTCTTCTTTGCTACCATGATTGGATATGGATTGGCCAAATTTCGAATCACGGGTGCAACCCTTATTTTTTACGTTATTCTCTCAGCAGTTATGGTGCCTACATTCATACGGGTTATCCCCTTGTATTTGATGATGGTAAAGATAGGGGGTATTAATACCTATTGGGGAGTGATACTGCCGAATTATATTAGTGTCTTCGGAATATTTTTTATGAGACAGTATGCAGGAGCAATACCTATGGAATTTATTGAAGCAGCCCGGATCGACGGCGCCTCCGAACCTCACATTTTTATATCTATTATTTTCCCGTTAATGAAATCGGCCTGTATTACCCTGGCTCTTCTGAAATTCTTGTGGACTTGGAATGATTTTTTGTGGCCTTTGATAATGCTTAGTGATAAAAAGATGATGACTTTGGCTGTGGCTCTTGTCGGTTTTAAAGGCATAAATATCACTCTTTACTCTCTTCTGATGGCAGGAGCTGTGCTTTTGATATTGCCAGTGCTTATTTTCTTTTTTGTTTTGCAGAGATACATAGTGCAAGGAATAGCTCTGACAGGACTTAAATCCTAATGCAAGGGACCATTTGTAGAAATAAAAAGAACTTCAGGGAGTTTTTCAAACGTAGGCTTTGTTTAAGCTCATTGTAATATTCGTTCCCTCAGCAAGCTGAGGGGTATACCGGTATTTTTTTATAAAAGTTTCAGAAAAGTACTTAAGAATTGAGTCTTTTCAAACTTTGCCAGAAAGATAAGGTATGTTCAGAACTTAACTATATCAAGGAGGTATAGTTATGTCTAAAGATGATAGTACGATGTTAGCGATTGGAAATAACAAACAATTTTTCTTCGATAATGTGATTATTGAGGCAATTCAGGATTTGACCAGGGCTTTTCATCAGCCGAAGAAGATAGACCAGAATCCTTTGCTTATCAAAGATCAGCCCTGGGAGCATGTTACCTATTTTACTTGTAACGGCTGGAGTATCTTGCACGACAAAAAAGATGGGCTGTTCAAGTGCTGGTATATGGATTGGCATTGGGATCCGAATAAGTATGCTGAGCTAACAAGTCATGGCGTTAGCAGAACGGATGCTTGGGTATCGCTAAAAACATCTCTACTGAGGGAGTGTTATGCATATTCCGAGGATGGGATTAATTGGATAAAACCACGACTGGGAATACTGAGAGAGAATGGGTACGATACCAATGTTATATTGGGTAGTAAAAAATTTGGCACTGTCTATGATTTCTCTGTCATTGATGACCCATTTGAGTCCGATAAACTCAAACGGTTTAAGACACTTTACGTCCATATGGCACCGGGAATTTCAGGACTTCGTATCGAAGCAGCCTATTCGGTTGATGGTATCCACTGGGTGACTTACGATAAACTGCCGTGCTTTGGAATCCTCGGTTCCCGTCTTAATGACGTACTGATGGTGAGTTATGATACATATAGTAGGCAGTACATCTTAAATACGCGTCATTACTACATGTTTCCTGAACTGCTTAATCCCCACAATCCAAAAACCAATAGCTTTCTACCTCCTTATTATCCAGAGGATTTTGCAAAAATGAACAAACGACGGATTTTTCAGACTGAAAGTAGTGATTTCCTCCACTGGGGCGAGCCCTATATGATTCTTTGCCCTGACGACGAGGAAGATAATCTTGATGATACCTTTTATGGAATGATCCAGTTCCCGATGGGAAACATAAGAGTGGGCTTACTCAACGTTTTTCATTATGTAGCTAATACAATGGATGTACAGATAGTATATAGCCACGATGGAAAGAACTGGAGGCGGGCAGGACAACGACAACCTTGGCTTACCACTGGTTTATCAGGCAGCTGGGATCAATTCATGGTAAACGCCTCCAGCCCGCCACTTGAGATAGGTGATGAAATGTGGTTCTATTATGGAGGATCGAAAAATCATCATGACTGGTGGATCACAGGCCTTGCTGAGGGGCTAAATGTGCCAGAAGTTAAAGATATGAGTAGGGTAGGCTACGCATTAGGCTTGGCTAAGCTTCGGCTGGATGGATTCTACTCATTGGATGCAGGCCCGGTACGTGAGGGAATTCTGGTGACCAGACCTTTTATTTCGAACGGTAAACAGATTGTTATCAATGCCGAGTGTGATGAAGGAGGATATATTGAGGGAGAGATTGCCAATCTCTCTGACGAGGTTTTTCCCGGCTATAGCCGCAAGGATTGTGATACCTTCCGGGGAGATGAAATTAGTCATAGTCTTTCTTGGAAGGGTAAGGTCGAGATTCCTGTTGAACGTGTCCGCAAATTGCGATTTTATATGCGCAACGCTAAGCTTTACTCGTTTCAAATTACAGATAAATAACTAATAGACTGGGAATTCTGATCTTTCTGAGATCATACCAAGTTTAAAAAGGAGAAAAGAATGAACAAAGAATTATCAAAGAAAGTACCTCCGTATGAGGATGAAGTGAGGGGAAAAGAAGAGTTAGTACTTAAGACATACGAATACGTACTTCCCTTCAACTACTCAAATGTGGAAGTGAATCGTTCATGGCATGGAGGTGAACAACATGGAATGGAGTTGTTTCCTATTACCTCGGTTGACGGAAAGCATCATCATCCTTCTGATTCTATTACAATAGTTGAGGAAGAACCGGTAGTCAAAGTAGTGGTTATCGGAAGTGCTTGTACTCCTCCTGGTTATGTAACGGTTGAGGCCAAAACTATTGATGGCTTCCGGCGACTAAAAGAAGACCTTGAAGCAATGCCCGTACGCTTTCGGCAAGACGGCTTATGGGGTATGCATCTCAGAGTAGATTTATTAAGGGAGAAAGCTGGAGATGCCTATACCGAAAAGGCAAAGTCCCATTACAAAGAATTGCCTATTACTGGTATGAGTTGTGCGATATTTGAAATCCCTAAGTCCAAAAAAGTCATTGTCAAGGGTGGCTCAGCAATTGGTGGCTGGAACGAAGACACTTATCCCGATGATGCTCACTATTCTTTTCGAATTATCAGAGTGACGGTCGCGGGGGTAAAGAAATAGCCTGTAGCTAACATAATTGACCAATAATCAGGTATAGAAACTTTATGGGAGATCTGCGCGGTGGAGAAAAGAGACAGAAGGAAAGATCCGTTTAAGAAAATGGTTGCGCTTGGGGAAAGTACTACGGCTGGTGGGTCAGCCACAGCTCCTCACTTATGCTGGGTAAGCCTTTTGGTCGATCTCATAAACCAATTTCAGGAGCAAAAGATACAATTCTTGAACAAAGGGATAGGTGCAAATGTTATTTCTCCTAATAGCACTTCATATAAGGTATCCGGGCAATCCTCAGCTCTGGAAAGGGTTGAAAGAGATGTTATTGAAGAGAAACCGGATTTGGTGGTAATCTCATATGGATTGAATGATATGAGATGCGGAACCCCTGTCGAACAGTTCAAAAAAGATATGAATACTTTAATCAGGAAGATACGGGAAAAACTTCCCAACTGTCTGATGGTTCTGGTTAATGTGTATTTTATGACAGACTTCCAGTTAGGTGGAGATGCCTGGAACAGAGGAGGGATCGAAGAGAGCAGAATCTACAATTTAGCTATAAGACAGATTACTGAAAGATACGATCTTCTTTATGCTGACGTCCATCACGCTGAAGGTTACGCTGAGTGGATTATAGATAAAGACGGTGTTCACGCCAATAATCTCGGCCACAGGCTGATTGCCAACAAAATATTTGAGGTGATAGCTAAAAACTGTAGTTGTTTTTCGATAAAAGCTTTCCAGGAAGCAGAGAATTATCCAAAGTGGCGGGACGAATCAGTACTCCAGACACGTGTCGGTCAATGAGAAGCAAACTCTGAGCTCCAAGGTTTATCCATATACCTGGTTATTGAGTTGAAGCTTCTTGCATCAGGACAGTATCAAATTGTACATTGGAGAAAACCATCCCACTTGGTCAATTCTGAAGTCTCAGAAGGATTATCTGATGCCGAAAATGCGCGATTATGATGAGAAAATACGCAGAAATAAGGCTTTTGTAAATATGGAGTTTGGAGATCGACCTCTCTTAGGGATATATATTGGCAGTGAGATGCCCTTGGAGCTATATAAAAAAGCATCCGAGATATTCTCATCATTTAAGGGAACACCAATAGTTCCTGAGACGGTTAATCCCCGGAGATTTCTTAGATGATTACGATCGGCTTTTCTTAGAGCACGAAGAAGTAGGAGATGATTTATTTTGGTCTGCCTCGCCACTTGTAGGATTCTCCTGGATGGAGGCAATTGTTGGTGCTTCTGTGTATGCTTCGTTAGAAACTTATTGGACTACGCCTTATTTAGACAGTTGGAATAAACTCGATGAGATAACTTTCTCTTTTGAGAATAAATGGTTTCAGAAATTATTAGAGTTTAAAGAAGTCTTCATTGAGCATGCTAGGGGAAGGTATCCAGTGGCTACTTCTTTTGTTCCGGTAAGGGGCATTTGGGATATGATGGGTGCTGCACTAGGTCAGCAAAATTTGGTCTTAGAGATGTACGATAACTTGGAAAGTGTAAAAAAGCTAGCCTCCATTTATACAGATATATGGATAAAGGTAGCTAAAGCTTAAATAGAAGGAACACCTAAGTTTCATAACGGCTACGTAGTACTCTGGTATAACATTTGGACACCTGATTATTGCCAGTATATGCAGGAGGATTCGCTAGCTTATTTTTCCCCAAAATTCTATAAGGAAATTTCATTAAAGAATCATATTAAGATGATTAATAGTTTCAAATACCCCTTTTTGCATCTTCATTCAGATGGCCTTTATTGCCTGAATGAATTATACAAAATTGAAAATTTAAAAATAATAGACGTAACTAGAGACATAACGGGACCTTCTATGATTGAACTACTTCCCACACTTGAAGAGATTCAAAAATATAAACCTCTTCTCATCTGGGGAGATTTAACTAAAGAAGAAATTAGAGAGTTTTTAAATAGGTTATCCCCAAGGGGACTATGTATATGTCCCGTTGTAAAAACAGTTGAAGAAGGAAAAGATTTAGTGAAGAAAATGACGGGAAGAAAACTATGGGGGAAATAGTAATGGCTCGAGAAGATGCCTTGAGGACATTAAACCTAAGGCGAGGATCTCGCCTTTCCAGCAAAGAAACCCTGAATCATCCAGAACTAATGGAATACCTTTCAGGGAAAGATCCTTTTGAAGAAACAGAGCAAGCATACCTTATATCTATTGAGCGACTGGGTATTGATCTTGTAACTGAAAGTCCCAGCTCAGGGTGGAAAATTATGGAGCCTCCAAAGCTACGTCTTAAGCCAGGTGAGACAATTTGTAAAGTTATGACAGATGTCTATCATAAAAGACCAATTAAACAAGACCTGGCCTATACTGGAGTGCATCCAACAGTCTTTCCGGTCGAGTATCCCTTTAGAGACGAAGAGGAAGTTCTTAACTATAATCCCTCAGAGCTTATGCCCGAACCTGTTGAAGAATTAGCAGAAAGGGATGAAAAGCAATACCAAAAGATGCTTGGAAAGCTCAAGGGGCGAGCAGAACCTTACGGCTTTTACTATACAACCCTCTTTATGTGGCCGGTAATGGTGTTTGGTTGGGAATTATTTCTTACGTCAGCCGTCAGTCAGGAAGAGCGCTTTGACAAGTTGCTTGACCGATTTTTCCAGCTATCTATAAAGCGCACTCAGGCTCTTGCTCGTACCTCTATGAATGTAGTGATATTGCATGATGATATCACCTTTAAAGATGGGCCAGTTCTTGCTCCAGAGTGGTATGAGCGCCATATTTTTCCTCGATACCCAGATATCTTTAAACCCCTCTTGGAGGCGGGAAAAAAGGTAATATTCTGTTCAGATGGAAAGCTCGATGTATTCTTGGAAAGGTTAATAGAGCTAGGAATTGATGGATTTATGCCTGAGACCCCCGCCACTAACCTAGATAAATTATTAGAAATTGGAAAGGACAAAGTCATAATTGGTGGAATTGATACTGGCATTCTAACCAGGGGTTCTCCAAACGAAGTTCTTACCCATACACAAGAAGTTCTACAGAAGACCTTAGACCTTCCAGGCTTTTTTATCTCCTCACCAGGTGGACTCTATGGGAATATCCCCCTGGAAAATCTGCGGTCCTATTTCCAGGCTAGAAGTGAGTTTGGTGGTCCACCAGTGGATTGGTGAACCAAGAGCTATATTTGATGGAGACTGTGACAGATGGCAAATATGAGTTATGAGCGAGTAATGAGGGCACTTAATTTTAAGAAACCTGATCGTGTACCACATTATGATGACTATTTGGACAAGTTCATAGAAAAGTGGAAAATGGAAAAGCGGTTGGGAAAAGAAGGCAATATTGACGATTATTACGACGTAGATATTTTAATCTCTATCCCAGCAGATGAAGGATGGCCTAGCAAGACTGGTGTTTTAAAAAAGGAAGGTAGCTACGTTATATACCGTGACGGCTGGGGAATGATCCAGCGTCAACCAGCTGATGTTTATGGTGAGCTACGCCACGGATATTTTGGTCAGGAATTGGAGGTAATTTGCCAGAAGAAAGCTGATCCAGACAGGCTAGAATTTGAGTCTCCTCAAGCAGATTATCGGTATGAGTGGACGAGCCACTATGTTAAAAAATGTAGGCATAGATATGCTATCTTTGGTAAGGTGGGAGGTCCCTATTCACGTACCTCCAGGCTACGAGGGACTGAACAGTTTATGATGGATATTGCCGAAGACCCGCAATATGCGAGGGCTCTCGTCGAGAAAGTTACTCACCATCTTACTCAAGTTGGACTAGAGCAGTTAAAGCGAGACGGCCTCACTTCTACTGGAATATGGATTTTTGATGACATAGCCGGCAATGAGGATCTCCTTATGAGTCCCCGCAGTTATGAAAAAATATTCTATCCCAGCCTGGTCAAGATGGTCAAAGCATTTAAGGAAGCCGGAGCTGAAAAAGTTATTATGCACTCAGATGGTAATATTGAATCGGTTTTAGATATGTTTATAGAAGCAAGAATAGATGCTATCAATCCCGTAGACTCAAAAGCAGGAATGGATATAGCAAAATTAAAGAAAAGATATGCTAAAAAGCTTTCCTTCATAGGCGGAATATGCAATGCGCGAGTTTTGTCTCAAGGAAATAGAGAGGAGATCGCCAAGCAAGTTTGCTCTGTAATTGAACTGGGAAAAGAAGGTGGAGTGATACTGGCGGCACATTCCATTACCCCCGATATTCCTGTCAAAAACTATGATTGGGCAATTGAAGTTTACAGGAAATGGAGATAAGCTAGAGATGCCTAAAGGTAAGAGAAGAAATAATTGGAAAATTAAATAAAAAGGAGATCCGGAGTAGTTTTTATTTAGGCTAGAATACAGACAATGGAAAAATGGCAAGTTTTAGCAACGCTAGATATCCCAGAAATGGGAATCAGGATTCTAGAAAAATACTGTAAGGTAGAGGTCAATAAGAAAGACGTTGCTTTAAGTAAAGAAGAAATAATGGCCAAGCTACACAATAAGCATGCCGTTTGTTGTGGTGCCGAGGATGTGATAGACGCTGAAGTTATGGATTCTGCACCGAACCTAAAGATTATAGCTAGATACGGCGTAGGATATGACAAAGTGGATATAGAGGCAGCTACACAAAGAGGAATATTGGTTACCAATACTCCAGGTGTGCTTACTGAGGCGGTAGCTGACATGACCTGGTGTTTACTCCTTGGTCTTGCCAGACGCATTGTCGAAGCAGATACGTTTACCCGGAGCGGATTATTCAAAAGGAGTGGCTCTCGCGCTCTTACAGGAATAGATATAAAAGAAAAAACCCTGGGAATTATTGGTGCGGGAAAGATTGGAACCGCGGTGGCTAAAAGATCTGTGGGGTTTGAGATGAAGATTTTATATTATGATGTAGTAAGAAATGAAGAGCTGGAAAAAATAGGAGCAAGAAAAGTTGAGTTTAAATATTTATTGGCGAATTCAGATTTCATAACGCTTCATGTGCTACTCACTGATGACACTCTCCACTTAATAGGAGAAGAAGAACTGGCATTTATGAAAGAGACGGCCTATCTAATCAATACATCTCGGGGCCAGGTAGTTGATGAGTACGCATTAGTTAAGGCCTTAGCAAGAAAACAGATAGCTGGGGCAGGACTTGATGTATACGAAAACGAGCCGTACATTAGAGAAGAGCTACTGGAGATGAAAAATATACTACTTACTCCTCATGTTGGGAGCACTACCAAAGAAACATGGGATACTATGGCAGTGATGATGGCAAATGACTGTATAACTGCACTAAAAGGAGAAAGACCATCTCATCTTGTCAATCCCGAAGTTTTGGAATAATCCAAAGGAGAGAAAAGTGCTATTGTACAATTCAACACGTCCAGATAGAACACATTACAAGCCAAATATTACTTTCCATCTTCTTGAAGATTTAAGAAAAGGCAAGATGATTTTTGGTACCATGTTCAGGGAATTCACCTTTCTAGATAGAATAATAGAAGAAGGGCGTGATCCTATTAAGGAAGTGTATGAAAGTGGATATCGTTTTCTCGTCATCGATTGTGAACATAAGGCCTTTAACCCAGAGACACTTGCGGAATTTGCCGAAAGAGCCCACGAAGTTGGAATTTCTATCTGGATTAGGCCTGAGCAAACTAGTGAGCCTCCTATCAGCATGTACGCAGATATTGGTTTTTCTGGATTTATGGTTCCCCATGTTAACTATCCTGAAGACGCTCAATCTGTCGTTGATCGGGTTTATTTTCCACCAGTAGCCCAGTCGGTCAACGAAAAAGATAGGGGAAGAAGAGGGTTTAGTTTGGGTAATATTCCTAGAGACGGACAGAAGTTCAAGAATATAAAAGATGGTGAAAAATATACCAATAAGAATACTCTTATTGCAGTACAAACCGAGCATCCCGTGGGACTGAAGAATCTGCCAGATATCTTATCTATAGAAGGTGTCTATGGGACTATTGTAGGGACAAATGACCTAGCCAGGGGAATAGCACAACAGAAGGGCAATGAGCATCTTATTGAACTTGATTTTTCCAAGATGTACCGTCATAATCTCATGCTAGAAGCCTACAAAAATATAGCAAGAATTTGCCAGGGCAAAGGAAAATATGCGGGAATTCACTTCACAGAAGTAGATGAAGTAGATCTTATTGAGAAATTGATAAATGAGTTTCGGTATCAACTGATTATACTTGGTAGAGATGAAAATTTCAATGAGAGTGAATTTGTCAAATTTTTGAAATGAAGTGAGCCTTCAGGGGTAACACCCTATACTTGGCCTTGTGTCAAGTGCTCCAGTTCCTCCATGGTAAATAGACAACTAAGTGAGCATCCGATTCTTCTAAGATTTTCCTGTCCTCCTTGCTGGCGATCGATGACGCAGATAACATCTTCCATAATCAAACCTAATTCCCGCATTTGTTCTATAGAGGAACAAACCTGGCCAGCG
>SDBS01006252.1_pt1 | contig 11583 bp, 5 predicted proteins | sample 2277091 | NCBI WGS metagenome assembly SDBS01 (sample SAMN10404972, study PRJNA504765) | marine sediment metagenome | isolation source: marine sediment core GS10_PC15, 163 cmbsf | place: Arctic Ocean: Southern Knipovich Ridge | collected 2010 | reverse complement strand
TAAACAGGCTCGACCCTGTTGATAAGCATCGGTGGTTTGGTTTCTCCAATGGCCTTTATCGCCCCCCTCTCCAGTTCCTCGATCGAGATTCCTCCTGCGCCTCCCACTTCAAATCCTACAGGTTCGGGCAGGACCTGTTTCGGTATCCCAAGAGACAGGAAGTAAGGTTTCCCCTGTTTATCGGCAAAGCCGAACACCACTGACTTTTTTGATGGGAGCTGGACTTCGGTGTCAAGCAGACTGTTTTTACCCTCTTTTGTTTGTTGGTAGACTTCCAATCTGTACAGCCGTTTCCGATGACGAACTGCCTGTTGAATGATAACAAAATATTCCGTCTCATTGATCCGGAATATGTGTTTAATTTGGTTTTTTTTCTTCGTGCCTAATTTTAGGTCAGTTTCGATGATCAGATGCACATCCTTCAAGTTATAGATCTTTTTTAATTGTTCCTGCTCTTCGGACAGTATAGAGTTAGTTCTGATATGAGCCGTATTTGTGGAATGGAGATAGGAGGACGTCACAAAAGGCGGTTGGTCAATCATACCTTCTTTTATTCCTTCAAAAAATCTCAGCTTAATAATTTGAGTATCGGCAGCAAAAACATTGAGAAAGGATACTCCAAAGAGTAAAACCAAAACCCAAAAAACTCTTTTTCCCTTCATAGTGACTCTCCTCACGGCAGTATCTCTGCCCAGACAGTAATCATTTCCGAATCCTGCGGCTCATAAACATAGGCTTCCGCCGGCTTTTCTTCAACTTTGATGTAGTTGATTTCAAATGACTGGTCTTGATCTTGTTGAGATGCCATCGCTAGGCTGTCAGGCCGGTTGAGATACAAAAATCCGGTGAAGATAAATACCGTTAACCCGGCTGCAGACAAAGCCCACCTCCATTTTGAGAAAAAGGGTTTCCTGATTTTTCCCTCACTGCCTTCAAAGAGTTTCTCTCTGATTCCAGGCCACAGGTTGACCATTTCATGGACCTTCTCCTCCTTCACTAGGAACAACAGCACATCTTCAGCCTTGACCAGTGAATTCCGGCAATCTTGGCATTTTTCAAAGTGATTTTTTATCAGGACGCCTTGAAAGGCTCGGAAAGGAATCACACGGAACAAAAAATTAATAAGTTTACAGCGTATCATGACCGTTCTCCAAAATTTTTTTTATTTTCTTCCTGGCTTTAAAGATGTGAACCCTCGCCGTACTGGAAGAACATTTGAGCACAACTCCCATCTCATCAGACGTATAACCCTCATAGGCCCAAAGATAAAGGGCTGTCCGTTCTTTAGGACTGAGTTTTTGTAAAAGATTGTCAGACAGAGGGAGTGTGCTCTCCGGGTTCATTTTATGATTAGAATTATGATGGCTATGATATTCCATTTTCTTTTTATTATAAAAATTATAAAATCGATTTTTCTTTCTCACCTTGTCGATGCATCGGTTGTAGAGGATTGTGAAAAGCCAGTCTTTGAAATTTCTATCGAAGTCGAATTTATCCAAATTTTGAAAGACATTGATAAACGCCTCCTGGCAGGCATCTTCTGCATCTTCTCTATTTCCTAAGATGTTTATGGCGAATCCAATCACTCTACCTCTATACTTATCCACAATCTGCCTAAACTTATCCACGTCCCCCTCAAGACAGCTCTTTAAAAGCTGTTCGTCAGTCATAAGAGTTACTCGTAACAATGTTAATACGTTTCATTCTTCCAGAGTGTTTATCTAGAGCCATTTACACATACTTTTATATCAAAGTCATAATCTATTTTATCCGAATTTACTAAATAAGAAAACAGGTTCCTCTCCCGATCAGTTGATGCAGTTTATGCATAGGATTCGAGGATTCACCCAACTTTTTTGGACATGAGCCAAAAATATCCAGAAATAGCAAATGCCAAAAAGTCCCTAAACTTTACTTTTGACAATCCGGCGGCATTTTTCTATCGTATGAAGATTGGAAATGACAGCTTAACTCAATCATAAAAGGAGAGTTCTATGACAAAAAACATTAAAGCCCTATTTATTGTCTTTGTTATGCTGGCACTTATCTCACCAAGTTCGGCAATCCAGGAAACAAAGTCTGAACTGACTCAAGCCAAACCTCTAGAGGACATCCATGACATTCTCGCCTGGAAGAGCATCAGAAGTCCGGTCTTTTCCAATGATGGCCGCTGGTTTGCTTACAGGCTCAGTCCTGCGGAAGGAGACGGTGAAGTTTTCATCAAAGATACACAGGGAGAAAAGGAATACACATTCCCAATTGGTGAAGGACCAAGGTTCGCTTCTGGTGAAATTGCCTTTACTAAAGATTCAAAATGGGCGGCATTTTCTGTCTATCCCACAAAAAATGAAGCAAAAAAACTGAAAAAAAAGAAGAAGAGCACATACAACAATATCTCTCTGCTCAATCTCGCCACCGGAGACAAAATCGATTTTGAGAAAGTCCGCCAGTTTATGTTTTCCGGAGAAAACCCTTCATGGATCGTCTTTCACAAATATCCTCCGGAGGGCCAAGCCAAAGAACAGGAAAAATGGAAGGGCTCCAATCTCATCCTCTATGAACTGACCACAAAAAAAGAACTCAATATCGGGAATGTTTCCGAGTTCACTTTTAACAAATCGGGTCAATGGCTGGCCTGGATCATTGACGCCCATGGGCAGAGCGGCAACGGCGTCCAGATCAGAAACATGAAAACAGGAGCTATTCTTCCTCTAGATACAGATAAAGCGGATTACAGCCGGCTGACTTGGACAGAAAAAGGAGACGGTTTGACTGTACTCAAGGGAAAGGAAGATGAGGATTTTGAGGATAAACTCTACAGCGTAGTGGGCTTCACACAGTTTGCATCCGCATCACCAAAAAAAGTCATCTACGACCCCAGAGAGGACACGAGTTTTCCTGAAAAAATGACGATCAGCCCTAACAGAACCCCTGTCTGGACAGAAGACTTTTCCGCCCTCATCTTCGGCATCCATGACGTTAAAATAAAAGAGAACAAAAAAGATGCCACAAACGATGAAGAGAAAGACGAGGATACGAAAGAAACCGAAACCGAAGAAGAGAAAACTCCGCCAAAACCCAAAGTTAAACCTAAAGCCGACATCGATAAAGAAGATCTTCCCGGTGTAGTGATCTGGCACTGGAAAGATAAACGTATGCAGTCACAGCAGCAGGTCCAGGAGAACCGGGATAAAAACTACAATTACGTGGCAACATACCTCATTAAACCGAAAACGTTTATCAGGCTGGCCGATGACACCATGAAAGGCGTCTCCGTAGCCCCGAAACACTTGTGGGCCCTCGGGTTTGACAACCGGGAGTATGAACTGAACGGGAACCTCGAAGGACGCCGTTACCAGGATGTCTATGTGATTAACATGAAGACGGGTGAACGCAAACTGGCCCTCAAAAAATTCCGGTGGTCAACAGCCCCTTCTCCCAACGGCACATATTTTCTCTTTTACAACAAGGGGCAGTACCACACCTACGAGATGGCCACAGGCAAAACATTCAATATCACTCAGGAGGTTCCCACATCCTTTATTAATACGGAAGACGACCACAACGTGATTGATCCCCCCATCCGTCCCATCGGATGGGTCAAAGACGGGGTGTCCGTTCTCCTCTATGACAACTGGGACATTTGGAACGTTCCCCTTCATGGAGGAAAGGGGATTAATCTTACAGTCAACGGAAAAACGGACGGTATCCGTTACCGAAGCCGCTACCGCCTGGATCCGGACGAAAAAGGTATCGACCTCAAACAGCCCGTCTATCTCGGACCCTATGGAGAATGGACAAAAAAAGCCGGGATCGGACGGATCGACAAAGGAAAACCCGGTGTTAAGATGCTGCTCTGGGAAGACGCTTCTTTTTCATTAAGAAAAGCAGAAGATTCAGATGTCTATCTTTACACCAAGGCGACTTACAAGGATTACCCCGACTACTATGTGACCGATGCCAACATGAAAAACGGAAAAAAAATTACAGATGCCAATCCCCAGCAGAAAGATTTTCTCTGGTCCTCGGGCTCAAGACTTATCGACTTTGAAAGCACCAAGGGAGATAGACTCCAAACCGCACTTTTTTTACCGGCCAATTACGAGGAAGGCAAGAGCTATCCTACAATTGTCTATATTTACGAAAAAGTCTCCCAGGGTCTCAACCGATATTATGCACCCTCGGCCTCCGGATTCAACAAGTCTGTGTATACCAGCAGAGGCTATGCAGTTCTGATGCCCGATATTGTCTATAAGATCAACGATCCGGGAATGTCCTCTGTATGGTGTGTTGTACCCGCCGTTGAAGCCGCCATTGCGACAGGAGTCGTGGATAGAGATCGAATCGGCATCCATGGTCACTCCTGGGGCGGCTACCAATCCTCCTTCCTGGTCACACAAACTGAGATTTTTAGTGCCGTTGTCACAGGAGCTCCCTTAACAAATATGATCTCCATGTACAGCTCTATTTACTGGAATACGGGTTCTGCCAATCAAGCCATTTTTGAGAGCAGCCAGGGACGTTTCTACGGAGGTTATTGGGACAATCTTGAAGCCTATGCCAGAAATTCTCCTGTCTACTTTGCTCAGAATGTCAAAACTCCTATGATCATTCTGCATAATGATCAAGACGGCGCCGTCGATTGGAATCAGGGTATCGAGTATTTCAATACACTGCGCCGTTTGGGCAAACCGGTTATCATGCTCCAGTACGTTGGGGAAAACCACGGAGTGAGAAAGCCCCCCAACCAGAAAGATTACACCATTCGTATGAGAGAATTTTTCGACCACCACCTTCTCGACAAACCGGCACCTAAATGGATGACAGAGGGAGTCCCCCATCTCGAGCTCGAAGATCACATCGAAGACGTGACACGCAAAATATTAGAAAAGAAACAGGACAAAAAAGCAGATGAGAAAAAGAAAATTAAGAAAGAAGAAAAATAGCAAAATAAAGTGTTGAAGCCTTAACACGGACGGCCCGGAGGAGACTTCGGGCCTTTTTTTAACAAAAAAGGATTCTAAAAGAGAAGGCGCTGGCTGTCGAGGCGCCAAGGTTTGGAAAAGGAAGCGGGGCTAAGGAGGATTCCTCTCCAGCCAGCATAAAGAAATTATAGTAGAATCGTTTTGAATTTGTCAAAGTTCTTTTATAAAATAATAAAAATAAATTAAATAATCAAGAAATAAAAAAGAATAATGAAAAATAAATATCGTTTTCCCCTTTCCTGGCTTTGGGTAGCTCTCTGGACCATTACGATCTTCCTTTCGGTCCCTTTTGCACGCATCATTCAGAAGTTTGTCGTAGAAAAGTGGGGAAGAGAACCTTTCGGTTATACCGTACTCATTTCCACTGGGATTGTTTTTTTCCTGGCTCTGTATATCCTTTTTTTCAGACTCAAAATCCGCTCGGTTTTGAATTATGTCTGGCTTTTAGCAATAGGATGTACTTATGTATATTTCACACTGAGGTTGTGGGCTCAGCCGGAAGAGGCTATACATTTCCTCGAATATGGCATTTTAGGCTTTTTCATTTTTAATGCCCTCAAATTCAAATTGAAAGATAGGACAATTTTTTTTACCGCCTTTCTCATTGGATGTCTGATAGGAATCTTCGATGAAATCTTACAGTGGATTGTTAAGGAACGGTTCTGGGATTTCCGGGATGTCGGTCTCAATGCTCTATCGAGCGGCCTTTTTCAGGCCGCCATTTGGCTGGGAATCAAACCCAAGGAGATCTCTCAAAAAATCCAACCGCATTCATTGAGAACTGTTTCTATCTTTCTTGCGGCCAACATCCTCCTCCTCGGATTGTGCTTCTCTAATACACCAAAAAGAGTGCAAAATTATACGAAAGCTCTTCCCTTTTTGTCTTTCCTTCAACAAGAAGAAGTCATGAACCAGTTCAATTTGAAACACAAAGATCCTGAAATAGGAACGTTTTATTCCCGCTTGACCATTGATGAACTGCTCAGCATTGACAGAAGAAGTGCCAAGGATTACGGCCAGGTTCTCCATGAATGGAAAGATAAAAACTATGCTGAATTCCTGCGTACTCATCCGGGAATTTGGGTGCCTATGCTCTATGAAATCAGGGTTCACATTTTCAGAAGGGATAAAAGATATGAAAGAGCGCTTCAAGCCGAAGATGAAAAGCAAAAAAAACAGAATTTCTTCATCGCCTTTAAGGAAAATCAGATCCTGGAAAAATATTTTGGTCACACAATGAAAGAATCCCCTTATGCCTGGAGTGAAGAAACAACAGCTCGGGTCGAAGCTCAAATCGACAAAAATGATGCCTATAAAAGTCCGGTCAGCGCCTCTTTTTTCTCCCCAAAAAGTGAAAAACAGATGTGGATTGTCATCTTCATTTTTCTGACACTCTTGTCTACCGCCAATTGGTTATATTTGCGTAGAGGCAAGCAGCACAGATCATAAAATCTCTGTATATGCCGGAAGACTTTCTTTCCCCTCGCTGTTGACTGCCACCAGAGTATAATTATATGGATTATTTTTATTAACCTTCCGATGCAGATAACGCGAAGTTCCTGCATTCAATTCGGCCAACAAAATTTGGCTGCCACCATCCTGCTGATAAATCCGGTATTTTGCGATATCATCATGACTGGGATTGTCCTGCCATTCCAGAACATTTATGTACTCGAGCTGGGAGAGAGAACGATTTTCATATTGCGATGCACTGAAATTCAACGGCGCTTGATCGCTGAAGACATCAAGGATACCGGAGTAATTTTGATTAATGACATCTGCATCCACACCGACATAACTTCTACTGACTGGAGTAAAGAAATAATTTAATTTTATTGGAGTGACTGTTCCTGACCATCCAGAACTGACAGAATGCGAATACTGCCCCTCTACATCTGTAAAAGTTTCACCCCCACTGTTAGAAAATCTCAAGAGAACATTATCTATGCCACTCTCAAGCGGCGTTTTTACATAACCAGATAAGCTCGGTGTGTCTATCGATATCTTTGTGACAAACACATCTTGCTCTCCGTTATAGCTCGTTCCATAGGCACCAGGTGTTATAGGAAAATCAATGGATTTTGTCCAGCCCGTGACATAGACACTTCCGCTGTCATCAAGAGCAATCCCGTCACTTTCATCATCTCCATCTCCTCCAAGGAATGTCGAAAAAACAAGGCTTGAGACTGAGGAGATAAATTTGGCAACAAATACATCTTGGCGGCCGTTCAAACTCGTATCCAAAGCATTGGAGGTGGTTGGAAAGTCGGTAGAATTTGTATCTCCGACAATCAAAATCCCACCCGAATTATCCAGAACGATTCCATTTCCCTCCTCATCTCGGCTCCCTCCAAGAAAAGTCGAATACAAAAGACTCGAACCTGAAGCATTTAACACTGAGACAAAAGCATCCCAACGGCCATTGTGAGTCGTGTCGAATGCTCCCGGCGTCGTCGGAAAATTTTCCGATTCGGTCTCGCCCACAAGATAGATGTTTCCAAAGCGATCAAGGGCCATCCCATCTCCCCCGTCAGAGTCACAGCTGTCTTCGCTGTTTCCTCCAAGATATGTCGAAAACAGAAGGACAGAACCCGCAGGATTGAGTTTGCTCACAAATCCATCCTGGTTATCGTTGTAGCTGGTATCAAAAGCCCCGGCAGTAACAGGAAAATCTTCTGATTCCGTGTGCCCGGAAATATAGGCATTCCCTTCACTGTCGATCACAATACTGCTTCCTTCTTCCCATTGAGATCCACCTACAAAAGTAGAATAGAGGAGGTTTGATCCGGTCAGGTCCATCTTGGTCACAAATGCATCTCCGATGCCGCCATTGTGAGTTGAATCAATAACACCCGATGTTGTAGGAAAATTTGAAGAGTACGTCACACCCACGATATAGGCATGCCCTTCCGAATCGATCGTAAGCCCGTTTCCCCATTCATCCATGTTTCCACCCAAATACGTCGAATAGATGAGGCTAGAGCCCGAAGCATCGAGTTTTATGACAAACGCATCGACATAGTATTCGTGTCCCCCGCCATTAAATGATCTATCGAACGCAGTTGAAGTAGTCGGAAAGTCCGTAGCAGAGGTCCAGCCTGTAAGAAAGACGTTTCCTAAGTTATCCACTGCGATTCCGTCTGCTCCCTCCATTCCTTCGGGATCATCAGCACTACCCCCAATAAACGTGGAATAGATAAGATTTGAACCCGTAGGATCGAGTTTTGAGACAAAGATATCCCCTCCCCCTGAAAAATTCGTATCGTATGATCCAAATGTTGTCGGGTAGTCACTCATATAGGTTTCCCCGGCCACATAGGCGCAGCCAAAAGAATCGACAGCAATGACCCACGCTTCCTCTTCGTCACTTCCTCCAAGAAAAGTCGAATAATCCAGCACGGGAGCCACAGCAAGTTTAAGATCCCTAAACATTTTTCTTATCTGGAATTTTATTATATCTTCATGTTGAGATAAATTGACTTTCTCTGCATCGACTTCTTTCCCATCATACCTCAGCTGAATATGATGCGCATCACCTCCAGGTTTTATGTGGAATTCAAGGACTTCAAGGCCATGTTCTCCATCCAAAACTAAGTCGATATTCGGATAAATCTCCTCATACAAAACGGACTCGAAAGTTTGTGCTCCTCTTATCCACTGCTTAGAATCACTCCCTCTGAAGTAATTAAATGTTGCTCTGCTCTTATGAAGCCCTTTGATTTTTGTTTGAGGATTCGACCCTACAAATCTCAGCCGATTGCTTTGAACAACACCCTGTCCTCTGTCTGTTCTGCTGAAGGACTGTAACACAATTTCTTGAGGAGTGAGAAAAATCTGTCCTCTTGAGAAACTCAAAGAATATTTAACCAAGTCATCAAACTGGCCTAAATTTTCCACAAAACTCGGGGAAATATTTCTGAAACTATTTGCACGATCTGAAGAGAAAAGGATTTGATTCTGCGAACTCAAGAGTAATGAGATAGGTGCGATAAAAAGAAAAACAAAAAGGTTTGATACTTTCCCAAAATTTCGCATCTTATGATTCCTCCTCTACGATGTTTTATTATCTTAGCACATTCAATTACTGATTTAGTCGTATCATCACCCAACTCCATTGACCTTTAAGATTTTAATGTAGTATTTTAGAGAACAATTAACGTTCCACAAAGGAGACTTTCATGAAATCTGTATTTAAAAACCATTTTCTTACAAAAACCTTTCTCTGCGGCCTGGCCTTGCTTCTCTTATTTGCTCCGGCATGGGCACAAGAGGATGATCTCTATAAGGAAGGTTATCTGATGCCACCAGAGTTGGTCCAGGATTTCATGAACCGGGATGGACACACCGACACACTCAACAACATTAGTCCCGATGGAATCCATTTTATGATCCCCGTAAGTGATTATTTTTCTTCTCTTAAACTGATGACACAGAGAACACTCAGACTGGGAATGCTTGAGATCTGTCCGGATGTCAATAGGACATGGCGTTTATCCACCTATGGAAATCGAAGTATTAAGATTTATTCCTTAGAACAGAAAAAGAGTTGGATGATTCAAGTACCGGATAATGCTTTTGTAAGTGATATGATCTGGTCTCCCGATGGAAAGAAACTTGCCTTTCTGGCTCATCTACCTCAAGGCACACAAGTCTGGACGGCGGATGTCAAGAGCGGAAAAACCCAAGCTCTCAGCAAATCCTTTGTGATGGCCACATTGACGGGACGAGGGGGCTTCGGAAGGGGGACACGTCCCCCCTCACAAATGCTCCAGTGGACTCCTTCGGGTTCCATTATCACACTGCTAGTTCCCCCCGGTAGAGGACCCGAACCTAAAGACAATCCCGTCCCTACAACACCCCTCATCCGGCACACGCGGAAAAAACCCGCAACCACTTCCACGTACCCCTTTCTCCTCAGGACCAGACACGACAAAAATCTTCTCGAATACTATACCACGTCCCAACTGGCTGAGCTGACACCCGGGAAAAAACCCCGCTTAATCGGCGAGCCGGCCATGTACACAAGTTTATCACTCAGCCCAGATGGAGAATATATTTTAACTGAGAAAATGACAAGACCGTTTTCCTATATCGTCAGCTATTCTAATTTTCCCCGGGAACAGCAGGTTTTGGATAAAACAGGACAGATTTTAGTAACACTCCGAAAAAATCCCCTCAGGGAAGGATCTTCCGGAGGCCGGGGCGGCAGAGGAAATGCCGATTTGCCCAGGGATGTCTTTTGGCGCCCGGATGGTAAAGGCCTTTCCTTGCTCCAGCAGGAGCCAAAACCGGAGGCAAAGAAGGATGAGGAAGAAGAGCAGGAGGAAGAAGAAAGAGAGCCACGCATGGACCGCCTGATGCTCCTGACTCCTCCCTTTGATCTGGAAAAAGTCCAGATCCTGGTCGTAAGCAAACAGAGATTCGGCAGCATGTCCTACTCGAAAAATGGACGTTACGCCTTCACCCGGCTCAGCGGAGAGGATGAAAACTGCAAAACAGGAACCCATATCGTGGCCTTTGATCTGGAAGAGGCTCCACCTCAGAAGTACTTCCTCCTCAAGAAGATTGAAACCAAAAATCCCGTCAAACTTCCCGGTACTATTATGGTCCGGATGAATGGAAACGGAATACGGTATGCCCTGACCTCAGAAGACATCAAACACATCTACCTGCAGAGCCAGGGATACCAGGAAGACTTCAAGCCACGGCCTTTTATAGACAGTATTGAGATCTTAAACGGTAAAAAGGAGCGAGTGTTTGAAGGGTCCTCAGATATGTTCGAACGACCCCTCACTCCTCTGGACATAGATTTAAACAGAATGATCATCAGCCGGGAATCCAAAACGGTTTTCCCGGACAGCTGGCTCTGGACCAGGGACGGTTCCCTAACCAATCTTACAAACAACAGGAATCCCTATCCGGAATTCACGGATTCCAGGAGGGAGTATTTTGAATTCACGCGGCGGGACGGCCTAAAAATAAGAGGCCGCATCTCTCTCCCCCCCGACTACCAGCCCGGAACACGTATTCCCGGTGTCTTCTGGACTTACCCAAGAGAATACTCCTCCAATAAAGACTATAAAACCGCAACCATCCGTTCGGTCAACCTCAATTCCTTTCGAAAATTCAGCTACCGGAATGCCTCTGACGCCTGGATTTCTCAGGGTTATGCTTTAGTGGAACCGGATATTCCCATCATCGGTACGGGCAATACATACAACAACAACTTTGTTGCCCATCTTGTTGACTCCATGTATGCCGCCATCCGGAAAGTGGATGAATTAGGATATGTGGACATCGACCGGTTAGGACACGGTGGGCACAGCTACGGGGCCTTTGCCACCGCCAATATCCTGTCACGCTCACCCTTCTTTAAAGCCGGGATTGCGGGCGACGGAGCCTACAACCGGACCTTGACACCCATGACCTTTCAGCGGGAGCGCCGAAATATCTGGGAAGCTCAAGACGTATACCTTGAAATGTCGCCTTTTTTCCAGGCCGACCATATGGACAGTCCCCTTCTTATGTACCACGGTGCGGCCGACAACAATACCGGAACATTCCTGATCCAGTCCGAGCGTTACATGCAGCTCCTTAC
>SDBS01006251.1_pt1 | contig 11583 bp, 10 predicted proteins | sample 2277091 | NCBI WGS metagenome assembly SDBS01 (sample SAMN10404972, study PRJNA504765) | marine sediment metagenome | isolation source: marine sediment core GS10_PC15, 163 cmbsf | place: Arctic Ocean: Southern Knipovich Ridge | collected 2010 | reverse complement strand
CCCGGCTGACTTAAGGTGAAGGGAATGAGGAGGAAGTTCATCCTCAAGAGGGCTCTTGAGAGGGTTCTTCCGTCGGCCATGCTCAACCTGCCCAAGAGAGGCTTCGACCCGCCGATTGCGGATTGGCTGCGGCGAGACCTCAGAGAAATGGTCTTCGATCTCCTGCTCGACTCTCGCGCACGGGGTCGTGGGTACTTTCAGTACTCGTTTGTCGAAAACACCCTGGAGGAGCACGACCGAGGCCAGCGGGATCACGGGTCGCTGATCTGGAAGCTCCTCATCTTGGAGTCCTGGCAAAGGCAAGCCGAATGAAACCGAGCATCGTCTACGTAGTCGATAACGTGGAGTTCGGTGGAGGTGAGCACGGTTTCAGCCAGCTAGCCGCCGCGCTGAGGGACCGATATGAAATCGCCTTCGCCTGCCAGCCCGGAGGTTTGCTGGGCCAGCGACTCGCGAATTTCGACATTCCGGTGCATCACGTGGAGTTCGAGCGGAAGATCAGCCCTGGGAGAGTGTCGCGGCTGGCAGCGATATTCCGGGAAACGGGCGCAGATCTCGTCCACAGCATGGGCTCGCGAGCGGATTTCTACACGCGACTCGGCGCGCGGCGCGGCGGTCAACCCACAGTAGTATCTACCGTCGCGATGTTTGTCGAGGGTTACGATGTCTCACCGTGGCTGCGCGGGCTTTACGGTCTCGCGATGGGTTCAACCAAGCAGTATTGCGATCGCTTTGTCGCGGTCTCGGAAGCGATCAGGCGGGAACTCGTCGAGGGCCACGGAATTCCTGCGGAGAAGGTCGTGAGGATCTACAACGGGCTCGAGATGGATCTCTACCGAAGTGAGAGTCCCCGGAGCACAGAGCTGATAACGGAGCTTGGGCTGGATCCCGATCGTCCCGTGGTCGGGACCGTTGGGCGGCTCGTTTACCAGAAGGCCCACAGTGACCTCCTGCGAGCAGCCGCCATCATTCAACGCGAGGTCCCGGAGGCCCAGTTCCTGATCGTTGGAGAGGGCCCGCTGCGCAGCGAACTGGAGCAGCTGTCGAGCTCCCTCGGCATCAGGGCGTGCCGCTTCGCGGGATTCAGGTCCGATGTCCCCGACCTGCTGCCAACCTTCGACGTCTTCGCGCTTTCATCAGTCTTGGAGGGATTGCCGAGAGTCCTCGTGGAAGCCATGGCCTGTGCCCGTCCGTGCGTGGCGACGAATATCGATGGGGCCAGGGAAGTGATCGACGACGGGGTCAGTGGGCTTCTGGTCCCCCCAGAAAGTCCCGAAGCCCTGGCGGAAGCCGTTGTTTTCCTGTTGGAGCGAACGGATCGCGCCCATAGTATGGCGCAGGCGGCGCGCAGCAGGGCATTCGAGAAGTTCGACCTCCAGCGAACGGTGAGTGAGGTGGATCAACTCTACAGAGAGGCCCTTGGGCGAGCGTGAGGGACACTCGCGGGTAGAAGCACCATGTGCGGAATATGCGGAGTAGTCGGCGAGCACCAATCTGCTGACATCGAACGGATGACCCGCTTGCTTCATCATCGCGGACCGGACGGTGAAGGTGCGTACCGCGATCCGCCGACGGGGCCGGCCGACGTTTCGTTGGGGCACACTCGTTTGAGCGTAGTGGACCTCTCCGATGCTGCCGGCGAACCGATGCCAAATGAGGACGGAACCCTGTGGCTGGTTTTCAACGGTGAGGTCTACAACTTCATCGACTTGCGCGAGGATCTTCTGCGCCGCGGCCATAGGTTCAGGAGCCAGTGTGACGCCGAGGTCGTACTTCACCTCTACGAAGAAAAGGGAAAGGAATGCGTTCACGACCTCAACGGCATGTTCGCCTTCGCCATTTGGGACAGTAGAGAGCAGACGTTGTTCCTGGCTCGTGATCGCCTGGGAATCAAGCCGCTCTACTACATGATGAATGGCGAGACCTTCTGGTTCGCCTCGGAACCCAGGGCAATCGCCCGCGTAACTGGGGTCGATGAGGGGATGGATCCCAACGCGCTCCTCTTCTTTCTCACCTTCCTGTATATCCCCTGCCCCTTCACACCGTACCGAGACGTCCGGAAGCTCAGCCCGGGCACCTGGCTGCAGCTGCGCGATGGGAACCTCTCCTCGTACCGCTATTGGCGTCCGTCGCCAACTCATACCGAGCTGGACGAGCGCGACTTGGCCGGTGAGGTACGCCGGCGCATTTTTCGGGCCGTATCGCGGGAGCTCGTGAGTGATGTCCCACTTGGCGCCTTCCTGAGTGGTGGCATTGATTCCAGCGCGGTCGTCGCTGCCATGGCGGAGCAGATGGGCTCGCCCGTACGCACATTCTGCATCGGGTTTCCGGATAGCCACCCCTCATATGACGAGCGCGAGAAAGCACGGCGCGTGGCCGCAGCCTTCAGCACGGATCACCGCGAGGTCATCGTGGACCCCCGCATTCTCGAGACTCTTGCCGAGGTTGTCTGGTGCATGGGAGAGCCCTGCGCGGACTCATCGGCGCTGCTCACCTATCTGATCTCACGCGAGGCGCGGCAGGAGGTAACCGTGGCGCTGACCGGCATCGGCGGCGACGAGTTGTTCGCGGGATATCCTCGCTATTTGGGGCTCCGGCTCCACTCCCTTTACCAGATCATGCCAGGCGCCCTGCGCCGAGTGGCCGCAACTGCCGCGTCCCGCTGGCTGCCCGACCAGGCGGGGGGGAGGAACCTCGCCGGCAGGAGCAGACGATTCTTCGAGGCGGGCGTGCTCGACGGAGATCGAGCCTATCTCGACTGGATCAGCTTCCTCCCCTCCGGTAACCCGACAGCCGTATTCCAGCCTGAATTTCTGGCGTCCGTTGGGGAGCAGGATCCGTATCGACTTCATGCCGGCATGCTGGCGGAGGCCAGCGGCCAGGACCTTGGAGACCGCGCGCTCCTGCTGGATCTGCAGACGTACCTCACCGATGACCTTCTGTTTCTCGCCGACAGGATGAGCATGGCTCATGCCCTCGAACTGCGTGTCCCCTACTGCGACCCAGACCTCGTTGAGCTGGCCATGTCTCTCTCCGTCAAGCAGAAAACCCCTCGTGGACAGTTGAAGGGCCTCCTGAAGCGCGCCTTGAAGGGCGTCCTTCCCGCCGAGATCCTGCAGCAGAAGAAGCAAGGGTTCATGGCGCCGATGCCGGCGTGGCTCCGCGGCGAGCTTCGTCCCGTGTGCGAGGAGCTGCTTTCGACTGAGCGGGTCGAGCAGCGAGGGATCTTCAGTCCCTCCTATGTGACGAATCTGCTGGGGGCTCATTTCGCCGGCCGCAGAGATTTCAGCGACCAGATTTACGCGCTTCTGGTGCTGGAGGTCTGGCACCATGTACACATGCTGGAAAGTCGGCCGCCTTCACTAGGTGAGTTCCTGTGAACATACTCTTGGGCTCGGATACCTCGCCTATCGACGATGGGGCGGGGGCTGAACGAGTTCTGAGCGAGCACGCCATTCGGCTGGCCGCACGAGGTCACAGCGTCGGAATCCTCTTCCGCCAAACCGAGCCGGACGTCGAGCCGCCCAGGAAGTGGCGAGGCTGTCGACTCCACCCTTACGGCGCGACAACTGGCTCAGCTTCGGGTCTTCTCGGTTCCACTCTGAGGAACGCTCGGGCGGTGCTTCGCCGAGTGTGTGAGGAATCACCGCCGGATATCGCCTGTTTGCACCAACCCTTCACTGGCCTCGCGTTCCTGCGCAACGGTCGGGTCGACTTCCCGCTTGCCTACAATTTCCACTCCCCGGCACCGGCTGAATACTTGAGCCGATTGTCAATGAGACTGTCGGCACCAGCTGGGCCTGGCAAGCACATCTGGCACCAGATTGTGATCCCCCAACTTATGCGGCTCGCGGAAGGGATGGTCCTCCGCCGGAGCTCCACGGTGATCGTGCTAAGCGAGTCGATGGGCCACGAGCTAAGCCGCTGGCATCCGAGGGTGGCCCGCGCCAAGGTTTGCCTGATCCCCGGGGGAGTCGATACGGATCGCTTCAGCCCTGCGGAGGACAAGGCGAGCTTGCGTCGCCAATTGGGTTTGCCCGAGGACAAAAAGATCCTGTTTTCCCTGCGCTATCTCGTTCCCCGGGTCGGCATGGAAAACACGCTGAAGGCCATTGCCGAGCTCAGGCGCACGCGCAGTGACTTTCTCTTCCTGATCGGGGGAAAGGGCCCGCTGCTAGCGAGTCTCGAGCAGATGGCCAGCGACCTCGACGTCAGCCATGAGGTTCGGTTTCTCGGCTTCGTCCCCGAGGTCGACCTACCGAACCTGTATCGGTGCGCCGATCTCTACATACAGACTGACACCGCTCTGCAGGGATTCGGGCTCCCGATTCTGGAGTCACTCGCCTGCGGCACTCCCGTCCTCGCCACGCCGGTCGGTGGAGCCCAAGAGATCCTCGCTCACCTCGATGGTGGAGAGAGCCTCTTTTCGGACCTATCCCCCGAGGTCATGGCCCGCGAGATCAGCGAGGCGCTGGATGCCACCGCAGATGGAGGTGTTGGGAAGAGGATCTGCTCATTGGCCCGGGAGAGATACTCGTGGGACCGGATTATCGATCGGCTCGAGAGTTGTTTTGACCATGTGATCAAAGGGCAAACAGATTGACCAAGGTCCTCCATCTGATTACCCGGCTCGACCCGGGCGGCTCTGCAGAGAACACCATCTCGAGCTGCGAACACCTGGCACGGGATGGGTGGGACGTCCTCCTGGCTGCCGGACCTGGGAAGACTGGAGATCGAAGCTGGCTCGAGCAGGCGAGCATCGCCACATTCGAGGTGCCGAGCCTCCGACGCGACCCTCAACCGATAGCAGACTTGCGTGCTTTCTGGCAGCTCTTCCGGCTCCTGCGAGAGGAGCGTCCCGACGTCCTCCACACGCACTCGGCGAAAGCCGGGATTCTCGGGCGCTGGGCAGGCAAGCTGGCGCGCGTTCCGTTCATTGTCCACACGCCACACGGCCATGTTCTCTATGGATATGCCAAGGGAGTGAAGAACTCGCTCTACCTCATGGCCGAGAGAGTCACCGCCCCTCTGACAGATCGGCTCGTCGCCCTCAGCGAAGGAGAGCGGAGAGAGTCCATCGAGCATGGCATCGGCCGCCCCGAACAGTGGGTCGTCATCCACAGTGGCGTGTCCTTGATCCCTGCTCCACAGCCGTCCGTGCAAGATACCGACGAGCGCGTCGAGGTGGCGGGAATGCCCCAGGCTGCTGGCGCCTCGGATGAACGAACCCTGCGCATCGGCGTCGTTGCCCGTCTGGAGCACGTCAAGGGACTCGATCTTTTGATCAAGGCCACTTCGCGTCTTTGCAGGGACCACTCCTGCGATGTTTTTCCACACGAGATTCTGTTGTGGGGAGATGGTGACCAGGAAAGGCAGCTGCGGCAGCTAGTCGAGGCCGAGGCACTGACGAACCGGGTGCGGTTCATGGGAACGGAGGAGCCGGTCGAGCGCTTTCTCACCAGCCTGGATCTGTACGTACAGCCCTCACGGAACGAGGGGATGGGACGAGCGTTGGTCATGGCGCAGGCTCGTGGTCTGCCCGTCGTCGCCACACGAGTCTGCGGCATCCCGGATGTGGTCCGGGACGGGAAGAGCGGCATTCTGGTGGAACCGGAGAATCCAAAGGACCTCGCGGCCGGCCTCAAGCGCCTGATCGTCGACTCGAGCCTGCGCGATCGCCTGGCCAGGGGAGCGGAGGAATGGATCCTCGAAACGGACGAATCTGGATTTCCCCGATTCAGTGTCGAGGCAATGGTCTGGTGGCTGGAACGTCTCTATGAGCAACTCATTAACAATCGGAGGTAGGTGAAGGGTGTGGCTCGAGATGCCGTACTTGGCGATCATTCCCGGCACATGCGGGGACCTTCTCGGATTGATGATCCCCTGTGGCCTCTGAGGAACCGTGTATGCGCGTTCTCTTCGTGCCCCTGTATTCCTACACGTGGGCTTCGAGCCGATACCGGGCCTATCATTGGGCTGATGCGCTAGAGAAGGAGGGGTTCAGATGCACAGTGCTGCCCCCTCCCCATAGTGTCGTGTCTCGTTTCGGCTACTTCCTCCGGCTCGTCGTCATGGCACGCCGCTGTAACGTCATTTTCATACAGAAGAAACTCTTGCCGACCTGGCTCCTGCGAGTGTTACACGTCGTGAATCCATACATTGTCTTCGATTTCGACGACGCTCTATTCGCCAAACCGAGTGACGCCCGGGACGCATCATATGAGGTGCAATCGGCTGAGAATGCCCGGCGGTTCGAGGAAATGCTCCGGACCGTGCGCTTGGTGGTCTGTGGCAACCGCTACCTGCAGAGCTACGCCAGCCAGTTCAACACCAGTGCGATCGTAGTGCCAACCTGCATAGACCTCGACAGGCTCCCTCCGAGGCCACCGGATCGGGCACCGGGAGATCGGGTGGTTCTCGGCTGGATCGGCCGGAGGGCAACACTTACCTACCTGCGAATCATCGAGGACGTCATGCGGGATTTGGAGGAGCGCGCCCCCGGACGATTTGTGCTGAGGATCGTTGCAGACCGAGTTGACACTGAGCCCTTCGAGATTCCCGGTGTGACAGTAGAGAATATCGTCTGGACTCTGGCCTCCGAATACAGCGTGATCGACGGGTTCGACATCGGCATTATGCCGTTGACCGATGATCCCTGGGCCATGGGGAAATGTGGCTTCAAGATTCTCCAATACATGAGTCGTGGAGTACCGACCGTTGCCTCACCTGTCGGCGTCAACAGGGAGATCATCGAGGATGGTGTCAACGGATTCCTGGCCGACGAGAGGACCGAATGGGTAGCTAAGTTGTTGAGGCTCGCTGAAGATCCTAATCTACGAAGGGAGCAAGGAGCAGCCGGATTCGAGACCGTCCGTGACTCCTTTTCCTTTCGCGCCAACCTGCCGGGGCTAGCGGGCAAGCTGACAGAGCTATCAGGGGCTCCTCGGCCACACGAGGAAAGCTGACGTGTGTAGCTCCAACTCCGAGCAAAGAAGCTCGAGTCCACCGACCAGGGCGAAGGAATGTCCGGTCTGTGGAGGCGTCGGCCTCACACCTGTGACTGTGAAAGGAGTCCCACACGTTCTCAGGTGTGGAGGCTGCGATCTGAGATACCGCCACGACACCACAGGTGGGATCTTGGACGACAAACTAGACGAGGCAGAGCTACGGCGTCTGGGAGAGTCCCGAAACACCCTTTACCAGGCTGGCCTTCGGGCATTCAAGAGCAGGCGGCAGATCGGAGCGATCTTGGATATCGGAAGCGGTGGAGGACAGTTCGCCCGGGTGGCTCGTGCTCATGATTGGCAGGTAACGTCTCTGGAGAGCAACGACCACTTGTGCCAGATGTCCTCGAACCTCGGAACGCCATCCGTGGTTCGGGGAACCGCAGTCACGTTGCCCTTCGAGGCCGACAGCTTCGATGTTGTGACCATGTGGGACATGTTGGACTACCTGGAACATCCCATTCCGGCGCTCGAGGAAGCTCTACGTGTACTTCGTCCCGGCGGATTGCTTCACGTCAGGGTCAGGAACGGTCCCGTTCATGTGGCGCTCCGACGGTCAATACTGGTGCCTGCGGGAGCCTCTGTATTCCACACGCTCATGTTTTCTGGAGCTAGCCTGGTCACGGCCCTGCGCCGGTCGGGATTCGAGGGTGCAGCGGTCAACATCGCCCCGCTCACGACCGGCAATCCGTACGGGAAAGTCTCGAGATCAAGGGAGCAGATGTTTCGAGCGGTCAAGGCATCTTGGCAGGCTATGGCTTCTCTCGTTTCGATCCTGACGGGGAGGCGAGTTCTTCTGGCACCCTCAATCCAGGCTGTGGGCATCCGCCCCCGGGGCGTAGGAGCCTTCCGCTGGGCTGGGTGAAGAATGAGAAGGAAACGTATGAGGCCGCGAATCTTAGTCGCCGGATTAGTCCTGGCGGGGCTGGCGATTTTCCTTGCGCGTGCCGCGCCGACGGCACCCCACTCCCCAAGCCACAAAGGGGTACCCGCGAGCCTTCCTTCGCAGCACCGGGATTATTCAGATTCAAAGGGGGCCCCAATCACGCGACAGAAGCCAGCGACCGGGGCGGGGGAAATACAGATCGAGCAAGCAGGCGCGCCTCGTCGATGGCAGCAAATCTCAGCCGTCGTTCACGTCCACTCCGCGGCAAGCACGGGTGAGTATTCCCTCACCACGTTGTCTGAGATGGCTCGCGGCGCTGGCGTCGACGTGCTCGTCTTGGCAGAGAACCTGGTTCTCGATATCCGATACGCACCATGGCCTGTCCGGTACTTCGGTGAGCTACACCGGACCATGCCCTCATTGCGTGAGCGCGGCGTCGTCAATTTCTTGGCCGAGATCGAGGAAGTCCAGTCGCGCCAGCCAGAGACCTTGCTACTGCCCGGCGTCGAGGTCATGCCCCACTACTACTGGACCGGATCGCTGGCCCGGAACAACAAGACCCTCCACAACACGCAGCGCAACATGCTGGTTGTGTTGCCCCCACCCACTGAGGGCCTGCAGGCGGCCGATGCAGTCGATCGAAGCGCCGCGTTTCTGGAGGGTCTCCCGGCCATAGGCAACCACGGCGGCGAGCAACTCGGATGGTGGAGCCTTGCCGAGCTGCTGCCGGGAGTCTTGCTACTGGGGTACGGTATCCGGCGAGTTCTGAAACCCCGTCCTCCTCCGCTCGTAACGTGGCGCGGCACGATGGGAATGGCGACACGGGGGGGACATCGGGTCCCGATGAAGGAGGTGGTGATCCGCGTGCTGCTGCTCGCCTCCGGCATTTTCATGCTCGTTCACAACTACCCGTATTCCTCCCCTGTCTACAGCCCGTACGATGACGAAGCGGGTATTGCCCCATACCAAGGGTTGATCGACTACACCCGAGAGGAGGGCGGGCTCGTCTACTGGTCGATGCCGGAAGCGGCTGACCGTCAGGAGGTAGACGTCGGTCCGCTCAACGTTCGCCTCTCCACCGAACCCTATGCGGAAGCTCTGGAACAAACCGTCGGCTACACAGGCTTCGGGGGCTTGTATGCAGGGAACATTTCGCTGACGGACACGGGAGGCCTCTGGGACAGGATCCTGCTCTCCTACTGCCGAGGCGAGAGAGGAAGGCCCCCTTGGATCATCGGGGAAAGTGCCTTTCACTACACTGGCCAGGCGGGAAAGCGCCTATCTGACATTCTCACGGTTCTTTGGGTTGAGGAGTCGGGCCGGGAAGATGCCTTCGAGGCACTGGCGAAGGGACGAAGCTACGCCATGAAGCGAAGCCAGCCCTACGCTCTGCGGCTGCAGGAATTCACCCTGGGAGTGCAGTCAAATGGGCAGGTTGCGTGGCCGGGGGAGACATTGGACCTCTCGGGCGAGATTCAAGGAGATATCGAGGCGGAGCTCGAGATCGAGCTCGTGATAGAAATGTCCACGGAGACAGGTGCCGCGGTACCCGTACAGGTCCAGATCATCCGTCAAGGAGAGATCTCCATGACCTGGGAGGAAACGACACCGTTCCGGCGCCACATCACTGAGGTGATCGAGCCTGGAGAAGAGATCATCTACTACCGTCTCATAGCGCATGGCCCGAGGCCTCTGCAGGTGGTCTCGAATCCGATCTTCGTGAGGCGACAGTGAAGGTACTCGCCGCTCATCAGCCGCAGTACCTGCCATGGCTCGGCTACCTCGACAAGATGGACCAGGCCGATGTTTTCGTGCACCTCGACAACGTGCAGTTCAAGAAAAACGAGTGGCAGAATCGCAACCGCATCCGCACTGCAGAGGGCTGGCAGTGGTTGACCGTGCCGGTGCGACACCGCTTTCCCCAGACAATCGCGGAAGTTGAGATCGATGACCGCACGGCGTGGACGCGCAAGCACCTGCAGGCCCTGAAGCAGAACTATGGCAAGGCGCCGCACGTCGACGCCCTCATGCCCCAGCTCGAGGTGGCTCTCGAGAGCCCTGGATCCCACTTGGCGCCCCTCAACATCGGCCTGATCGATCTCATCGTGGGAATCCTGGGTATCGAGACGCTGACGATTCTCGGCTCCGACGTGCCTGCCAGAGAGGATCCCAATGCTCGACTCATCGACCTGTGCCGGGCGCTCGAGGCAGACACCTATCTTTCCGGTGCCGGAGCCCGCGAGTATTTGGATGTGGATGCCTTTGCGGCGGCCGGCATCGAAGTTCGATTCCAGGCGTTCGAGCACCCTGTTTACGCGCAGAGGTACCAGCCCTTCGAGCCCTATCTCTCGGTCGTTGATCTGGTCATGAACTGCGGAGAGGAGAGCCTTTCGGTAATCAGATCCGGTAGACTTGGGGCCACAGACGATCGCACCTGAACGCCTGCAGCCCCGACGTAGGATTGACGATGCAGGAGAAGTCGATCCAAGGGGCCCAGCGAGAGGACCGATGATGAGAATTCTCGCACTCGGTTGCCACCCCGATGACATCGAGTTCGGATGCGGGGGAACGCTCATCAAGTACGCCAGGGCGGGCCACGAGGTTTGCCTGATGGTCATGACCGAGGGGCGTGCGGGAGGCGATAGCGAGGTCCGCCGGGCCGAGCAGGAGACCTCCGCGGAGATTCTCGGCTGCAAGCGGCTATTCTGGGGAGGCTACCGCGATACAGAGCTGCCACTGGACAGGAAGCTCATCCAGAAGGTCGAGGAAATCATCTCCGAGGTCGATCCCGACTTCATCTTCGTCCACTACTTCGACGACACCCACCAGGACCATCGCAACCTGGCCAACTCCACCATCACCGCCACCCGCTACACCCGCAACGTCCTGTTCTACGAGGGACCGACAACGAACAACTTCACACCCACCGTGTTCGTCGACATCACGGAGGAAGAGGCAGACAAGATCGCGGCACTCGAAGCACACGCCTCGCAGGTCGAGAAGACCAACATCGGAGACTTGAGCATCGTCGAGGTTGTTCACGCCGCCTCTCTCTTCCGCGGCACGCAGGCGCGCGTCAAGAGCGCCGAAGGCTTCATGCCTCTGCGCCTGTTCATCAACATCGCCCCGGGAGAGTAGCCTTGCCCGCCCCGTCAGCACCGGAATCAGGAGGCGACGAGGGTCCCGTCGCCCACCGTATCCCTCACTCACGTCCGGCACTGGGCGCGCCCGAGCTGGAGAAACTGCGGGAGGTGATCTCCTCGGGAGTGATCGCACAGGGCCCCCGAGTGGAACAACTCGAGGGCGCCGTGGCGAGCTTTCTCCAACCGGAGGCACGCGGGACAGCGGCAGGCGTAGCGGTGAGCTCGGGGACGGCCGCGCTTTATTTGGCTCTACGCGCCCTCGAAATCGACGCAGGCGACGAGGTGCTCTTGCCCGCTTTCGTCTGTGCCAGTGTCCTGCAGGCGGTTCGTGCCACGGGAGCAACGCCTCGCTTCGTCGACTGCGACCCGGCAACGTTTAACATCGATCCGGCGGACGCGAGGAGGAAGGTCGGCGAGCGCACGAGAGCCATCATTGTCGCTCACCTGTTCGGCCTGCCCGCCGATCTCGATCCGCTCCTCGAGTTGGGCCCGCTGGTGATCGAAGATTGCGCCCAGACCCTCGGCGCACCGTACAAGGGACGTCCTGTAG
>SDBS01006250.1_pt1 | contig 11584 bp, 10 predicted proteins | sample 2277091 | NCBI WGS metagenome assembly SDBS01 (sample SAMN10404972, study PRJNA504765) | marine sediment metagenome | isolation source: marine sediment core GS10_PC15, 163 cmbsf | place: Arctic Ocean: Southern Knipovich Ridge | collected 2010 | reverse complement strand
GGTAGTTACCGTTTCCACAGGAGCAAGCTTAGGATGAGCTTCCGTAAAGAGGCGATTTTGATCGTAGGGAATATGCAACATTTTAGCTAACTTGGTGGCATCGGGCCGGGCAATTAATGCTGTAGCTAGGACTACCAGGTCCGCTTCGATTTCTATCTGAGTTCCACTCAAGGTATCACATCCTCTCACCGTAAGTCTTCCATTTTTCTCAAATATCTTTGATACTCGTCCCCTGAGGTAGGTGACCCCGTATTCATCCTGCACCTTTTCCACGAACTCCTCATAATTCTTTCCCGCTGCTCTTACATCAATATAGAAGACGTAGGCTTCTGCCGCGGGGTTGTGTTCTTTCAATAAGAGAGCATGTTTTGCCGTATACATACAGCACAGACGAGAACAATAGGGCACTCCTCTGGCCTCGTCCCTCGAGCCCACGCACTGAATAAAGACTACTTTTTCAGCCTCTTTACCATCAGAGGGACGCACAACCTTACCCCCAGTTGGCCCGGCGGAGTTAAGCATCCTTTCAAGATGCAGGCCCGTAGTTACGTTTTTGTATTTCCCATAGCCATATTCACCGTAGATAGAATAGTCGAATAGGGTAAAACCTGTGGCTACAATTATGGCTCCAAATTTTTCTTGAATGATCTCATCTTCTTGTTCAAAATTGACAGCATCAAAAGGACAGACCTTTTTACATATCCCGCATTTTTTCTTATCTATGTAAAGACAGTGTTCCTGATCGATTACTGGCACATTAGGCACTGCCTGAGGGAAGGGAACATAGATAGCTTTTCGTTTCCCCAAATTCCGATCAAATTCAGAAGGAACTTTGACAGGGCATCTCTGCCAGCATGTTCCACAACCGTTGCACTTATTCTCTTCTATGAGCCGCGCCTTTTTTCTGATTCTTACCTGGAAGTTACCCACGTAACCAGATACTTCTTCAACTTCAGAATAAGTGTACAATGTGATACGATCACTTTGGCTTACCTCTACCATCTTAGGGGTCAAAATGCAGGCAGCGCAATCCAGGGTGGGGAAGGTCTTGTCGAACATGGCCATCCTTCCTCCAATGCTGGGCTCTCTTTCCACAATCACCGCTTCAAATCCAGCAAACGCAATATCAATAGCTGCTTGAATGCCGGAGATGCCACCTCCGATGATTAGCACCCTTTTCTCCACTGGTATGAAGGTGGTCTCCAGGGGACTGTTCCTATGCACCTTGGCCACAGCAACACCGGCTATGTCAATAGCCTTTGAAGTGGCCTCCTCCCTGTCGTCATGTACCCAGGAACACTGCTCCCTAATATTAGCCATTTCGAAGAGATAAGGGTTTAAACCCGCATTTTCGGTGCATTTACGGAAGGTCTTCTCATGCAGGGACGGAGAGCAAGCGGCTACTACGACCCTATTTAGCCCGTGCTCCCTAACCGCCTTCCGGATCAAGTCTTGCCCTGGCTCAGAGCACATGTACCGATAATCAGCGGTGAACCTTACTCCTGGGAAACTCTTGGCTACCTCGGCTACCTTTTTGACATCAACCGTGGCTGCAATATTGGTACCACAGTGACAGACGAAAACACCTATGCGTGCCATTTTTTTGTCCCCCTCACTAACCTTCTAGGCGAACGTTTTTTCTAATAGTTTGGTGGGATTTACCACGTGTTTAAGTAGACCAAGCTCACGCATGTTCATGCCCAACGCCAGACCCAAGAGCTCACTAAAATAAAGAACGGGTAGATTGATGCGCTTTCTGCATTTTTTCTCAATTGCTTTTTGCCTGAGATCCAGGTTGGATTGGCATAGAGGACAGGCAACCACGATACATTCCGCTCCCGCCTCCAGAGCTTCATTCAAGATCTCGCCTGACAATTGTAAAACTATATCTGTCTCTGACAGAGAAAATGACGCTCCACAGCATTCCGTCTTGAAAGCCCAGGGTACGGCTTCTCCTCCCAGAGTAGTGACGAGATCATCCAAGGACTGCGGGTCTTCAGGATCGTCAAAGTTAACCGCCTCTGGGGGACGTACTAATAGGCACCCATAGTAGGAAGCTACCCTCAGTCCCTCGAGCTCTCGCCTAACCATTTTTCTCACCTTTTCTAGCCCAATGTCCTGAGCTATTATTTCCAAAGGATGTTTGATTTCTACCCTTCCACTATATGGTCTACCTAGCACTTTCTCCACATCTTTTTTGAGCTCCAGGTCCTCTTTCACCTCTTGGTCGGCGACCTTAAGTCGGTTAAAACAAGCCGCACAAGGTGCAATCACGGTATCTAAGTCCATCTCGTCTACTAGAACTAGGTTCTTGCAGGGTAGAACCACGCCAAGCAAATGGCTGGTCAGGTGAGCAGGGGTTGCTCCGCAACAAATCCATCCCGGGATTTCTTGCAGTTCTACCCCCAATTCCTTGAAAACCAATCGGCAGGAGTCATCATACTCTTTGGCTGTCGCGTGCAGCGAGCAACCAGGATAGTAAGCTACTTTCATTGTTTGGACTCCAATTCCTCAACTTTACGGATCAGATTCCTGACTTCCCTGGGAGAATTAACCTTTTCGGGTACAAATCTGATTTTGCCCTTTCTTACCATCATTGGTAAGAGAGAAAGGTCTTTAAAGGGTCGGCCAGAGGAAATATTCAGTTTGGAGATCAGGCCCATCTCATGGAGGCGACCGTACTTTTCAATTGACCCCAAGAATATTCCATCGAAGAGAGGCGTAATCTGTTCTTTGGGTACGATCCCCCGCCGTTTGGCCAGGATCCTCAAAGCATCCATAATCCTCGTCAGCTCAATTCCCCGTGGACACCTAACGCTACACGTTTGACAAGAAGCGCAAATCCAGATGGTAGAGCTCTGCATTAGCTTTTCTACCATGCCCAATTGAGCAAAACGAGTGATTTGATTAGGAAGGTAGTCCATGGCATAAGCCACCGGACAACCTGCCGAACACTTACCACATTGATAGCAGAGGCTTATCCTCTCCCCGCTTATTTTCTCAATTTGTTTGGCAAATGTGCGCCTTACCTTCTCGGAAGCGATTGAATACTTCATTCTCTATCCTTTTGGATTTGTTCAGTTTGCTGCCTCGCCCCGAGAACTCCTTGCGCCTCTCCCAAAACTCCGGTATTCCCCAAGAAATAAGATAGAGCGCTCAGTTCTATGCTCAAATCCACATTCCTTAACTTTACCCCCTCCGGAATAAGGATTCTAACCGGAGCGAAATTCAAAATCCCCTTCACTCCCCCTTTTATCAATTTGTCGGCTACCCCTTGCGCAGCACTGACCGGGGTGGTTATGACTCCCATCTTTATTTTCTGGCTGGACAGAACCTCGGGAATCTTTTCTACGTTCTGAATTCTCACCCCTTGCCAAATCTTTCCTATCTTGGATAGATCATTGTCAAAGGCTACTTTTATTCTAAGTCCCTCCCGCTTGAATCCTGAATAGGCAAGAAGGGCCGCTCCCAAATTTCCCGCTCCCACCAGAGCTATCCACCAGATGGTATCTACTCCAAGGATACGGGAGATTTCTTCCTTTAATTTTCCTACCCGGTATCCCTGACCCGGAACTCCAAACTCGCCAAAATAGGATAGGTCCCTCCTTACCTGTGCATCGGAGGCACCTACTAGCTCTGCCAGTTCCTGAGAGGGGAGGATTCTTGTCTCGTTTAGGCCTCTTATACTTCTCAAATAAATTGACAAACGTTCAATCGTCGCCTCAGGGACTCTGAGTCTCAACATCTACTCGTCCTTCCGGGATTACGCCTGTGCCCATGAGCACTTTCACAGATCCCTTGATTTGTGACGGTCGCCGGCTAAGGAAACCATCACGATTGTAGTAATTAATCTAATCATCTTACTTCCAATATGCACAAAAAAAACTTTTTGTCAACCCCACCCCTTTCACCGAAAACCAAAATCTTTTCAAAACCGGTATTGCAAACCACTACAGAGCATCCCCGTTCTTCCTTTGACCATCTAAGTCTTGTGTCTGTGAGAACTGTCACATACTCACCCATCAAAAATTGCCCGGTACTTATCTTCTTTGAGCCATCGTTGAGTTGCAACCGTCCCGCTGGGTCCGGTTCTTCTTTTTTCTAGCCTCAATCTTTCTGGGAGATAACCTATATGTTGTAGATAATAGCATTAGAGCTTTCCTTTGCCTTGTATCGTTCAGCCAAGTCCTCTAGAGTTGTGGATTCCAGGATGTTATCTATAGCCTCTTTCATCTTTACCCATATATCTCGGGTCACACAGAGGTCGGCCCTGTGGCAAACTTCGGGATCATCCACGCATTCCACCGGCGCCATAGATCCCTCCAAAACCTCCATTATTTTGCTTAATCTTATTTCGGAAGGGGGCTTGGCCAAGACATACCCGCCGCGAGCACCCCGGATACTTCTCACCAAACCGGCGTTGCGAAGGGAGGACATGGAATGCTCCAAGTATTTTTCAGATACCTCCTGCCTGGTTGCTATGTCTCTTAACAAAACCGGCTCTTTGCCTAAGTTTAGAGCTAGATCAAGCATTGCCCTTGCTCCATACCGTCCCTTGGTAGAAAGTCTCATTTTTTGACTCTTCACTAATTCTATAGGTGCTGTAGTCATTATAAGAAAAATACATTCGGTGTCAACCTCCACAAATAAAGGGAGCAAAAGAGAGATGCACCCTTGCCTTGGTTGACACTACGAGAAGTATTGCTGGCCAAACCTGGATAAGCAGGCTCTGATGGGCACTCTTGACATTGCCCATTGGATAAATATAATCAATTTTGTCAGGTATTTTACGATACATTCTGATAAAGCTTAATCAATTATGTATTATACTCCGATAAAGGGACAATATAGTGACACCAACGAAGCTGGCCATAGTTGGCAGCCCCAATGTGGGTAAGAGCGTTATATTCAACACTCTCACCAAAAGATATGTAACTGTCTCCAATTATCCGGGCACCACTGTTGAGGTGATGAGGGGGAAAGCCAAAATTGAAGGAAGGGAATTTGAAGTAATAGACACCCCGGGAATGTACTCCCTATCCCCCATGACTGAGGAAGAACGGGTATCCAGATCCATTTTGCTAATAGAAAAACCAGAGATCGTCCTGCAGGTACTAGACGCTAAGAACCTAGAGAGAATGCTCCCTTTGACTCTTCAATTGATAGAAGCCGGGCTTTCCGTAGTTATGGATCTAAACTTCATGGACGAAGCTCAAAAGTTGGGAATGAAAATTGATCTTTCAAATCTTGAGGCACAGATGGGTATCCCGGTAGTAGCCACGGTGGCCACCGAGGGGAAAGGATTTAACCTTTTGAAAAAGCGATTGGCAGGATATCCAAAAAGAAGTGCTCAGTCACTCGATTATGACCAAATCATTACCTCTTCAATTAGAGAAGTAGAAAATCTTCTTAAGGGGGCTTACCCAATTTCGAAAAGGAGCATCATTACTCTCCTGCTTCAAGGAGATACTGAAATAGAGTCCCTTGTGAGATTGAAAGAGGTGCAAAATTATCCCTTTATCGAAAGGATAATACAAGACACAAAAAATCGGTACGGTCATCCCATGAACTACGTCTTCGGCCTGTACCGCCAGAAGAAGGCCAGTCAAATAGCCGATCTCGTTACCACACCTTCTTCCTTGCGTAATTTAGGGCCGGGGGAAAGGCTAAGTCGCTGGATGATGAATCCTTTTGCTGGCTTATTCATTGCCCTTCTTGCCTTGTTTGGACTTTATTTATTCGTGGGCGTATTCGGAGCACAGATCTTGGTTGATTTTCTAGAGGAAGTTGTTTTTGGTAGGTACATCAATCCTTTTATGATCGAGGTTGTCAGGAGGACTATCCCCTGGAATTTCTTGCAGAATCTCTTTGTGGGAGAGTATGGAATTATCACTCTGGGAATAAGGTATGCCGTAGCCATAATTCTGCCCATTGTAGCCACCTTCTTTTTTGCCTTTTCCATCATTGAGGATACCGGTTATCTGCCGCGTCTGGCCATGTTTGTTGACCGATTCTTCAAAAAGATGGGGCTTAACGGAAGAGCCGTGATTCCCATCGTTCTTGGTTTTGGTTGTGATACTATGGCTACCATTACCACCAGGACACTTGAGACTAAAAAGGAAAGGATTGTGGCCAGTTTTCTTTTAGCTTTGGCCATACCGTGCTCAGCCCAGTTGGGAGTTATCCTGGCTCTTTTGGCGGGAAAGCCTAAATCTTTCGGCATTTGGGCTGGGGTGGTGGCATTCAACTTTCTTTTCATGGGTTACCTGGCCAGCCGCGTCCTGCCCGGTGAAAAGCCTCTTTTCTATATGGAGGTACCGCCCTTAAGATGGCCTAAGCTATCAAACATACTTAGCAAGACCTATAGCAGGGTAGAATGGTACTTCAAAGAGATTCTTCCTATATTTGTTCTGGCCAGTATCCTTATCTGGGCGGGAAAGATAACCGGAGTGTTCGGTCTACTAATAAGGGGTGTGGAACCCCTCGTTCGGGGGATTGGTTTGCCCAGTGAGACGGCGGAGGCTTTTCTTTACGGTTTTTTCCGTCGTGACTTTGGAGCAGCGGGGCTGTTTGATTTGGTTAAGAGAGGAGGACTATCGGGAGTTGAGCTAGTAGTGGCCGTGGTGACTCTAACCCTTTTTGTCCCCTGCATCGCCCAGTTCTCTATCACCATAAAGGAAAGGGGCCTTAAAACGGGTTTAGCTATGGTGGCTTTCATCTTTCCCTTTGCTTTCCTTGTCGGATTTCTGCTCAATCTAGCCCTCAACCTTCTGGGGGTGAAACTATGAAATGTCCTCTTTGTGGATTAGAGTTCAAAGAAGAGGAGGGGGTATCTAGTTGCCGAGTATGTCCTCTAGTCAGATCCTGTGGTCTAGTCAGATGCCCTAATTGTAGGTATGAGCTTCCCTTAGAGCCTAAATTTTTGAAAACCCTTAAGAAATGGAGGAAAACAATCAATGAAACTAAGCGATGAAGCGGAGGAAATCCTAGAAACCCTGTGGATTTCTGCCGAGGAGAAAAAACAGAATGTCGACCTCAATTATCTCAAGCTGGCCCGAGATGACCCACCAGTCAAGGAACTTTTGAATTTGGGCTATGTCGCTATCCTGGGGGGCGAGACACAATTGGCCGGGAGAGGAAAAAAAGAGGCAGAAAGCATCGTTAGACGTCATCGCCTTGCTGAGAGATTGATGCTGGATGTCCTTGATTTGAAAAAGGAGCTGATGAATGAAGCGGCCTGTAGGTTTGAACACCTATTGTACAGGGAAGTGGAGGAGAGTGTCTGTACGCTCCTTGGCCATCCTAAGGTCTGTCCTCACGGAAAAAGCATACCTCGAGGAAGATGTTGCGAAAAGATGGACCGTGCTATATCTCCCATTGTCGCCCCTCTGATTGAGCTTGATAAAGGACAAAGGGGAAGAATAGTATATCTGCACGGCAAGAATGATAAGGAGCTTCAGAAGCTCATGGCTATGGGGATCTTGCCGGGAATGCCTATCCAGATAATTCAGAAATTTCCGTCTTACCTTTTGCAGATCGGTCAGACTCAAGTGGCCACGGACGAGAGGATGGCAAAAGATGTATATGTCAGGCGGGAAAGATAGCAAGCTAGCTCACCCTTACTTGACTCTCTTTCTTTAGGCTCGAGAAGTGGGATAGATACTTAACACGCATAGCAGACAAAAGAAAAAATGCTTGACGAGAATAATAATTTTTCTATACTGCATATACCTGTAATACTTGACCATGGTTGTCATAATAATTTGTGCATACCTATCTTCAAGGAGACGGTGGCCCAATGAGACTAACCGCCAAGGGAAGATATGGAGTAAGGGCCATGTTTGATCTGGCTGCACATCGATCAGCCAGTCCTATCTCGGTTAAGAGTGTCTCCGGGCGGCAGGGAATCTCCATCAACTATCTGGAACAGATCTTCAACCAGTTAGGGAGAGCGGGGTTAATACAGAGCGTAAGAGGTCCAGGAGGAGGCTTCATGTTAAGTAGGGATTCGAATGACATCAAGATACTGGACATTATCAAGGCCGTGAAGGAACCCATCGCCCCTGTGGCCTGTGTGGATGATAGGGACCCGGATCAGTGTGAAAGGATAGATACATGTGTTGCTCGCCTGCTTTGGAAAAAATTGGGGGACAGAATAAGAGAGGTTTTGGAGAATACAAGCCTTGAAGACCTTCTCAAAGAGGCAGGGCAGCTCTCCAGGACTCCCCAGCCAGAACACCATTACATGTTCCATATCTGAAAGATGAGGAAGATGAAAAGAATATATCTGGACTACAACGCTACCACCCCCATCCACCCTGAGGTTTTGGAGGCAATGTTGCCATACTATGGAGATTCTTTCGGTAACCCTTCCACCATTTACTTCTTTGGCCAGGAAGCAAAAAGGGCCACTGAGGAGGCTCGGGAAAAGGTGGCCAACCTTCTGGGAACCAATCCGGAAGAAATAGTTTTCACCAGTGGGGGAACAGAAGCGGATAACTTTGCTCTGAAGGGAGTGGGTTTTGCTCTGGAAAAGAAAGGAAGACATATTATCACCTCCGCCATTGAACACCATGCGATTCTTTCCACCTGTCAGTATCTGGAAAAAAGGGCCTTTAAAGTAACCTATCTACCAGTGGACAGATACGGATGGCTGGATCCAGAAAAAGTAGAAAATGCTATAACAAACGAGACTATTCTCATCAGCATTGTACACGCTAATAACGAGGTGGGAACCATGGAGCCCATTCCCGAAATAGGAAAGATAGCTCAGAGGAGGGGTATTTATTTCCATACCGATGCCGTGCAAACCGTGGGAAAAGTGCCGGTAAAGGTAGATAAGTTAAGAGTTGATCTTCTCTCCCTTTCTGCTCATAAATTCTATGGGCCAAAGGGGATAGGAGCACTTTATGTCCGGAGTGGTACCCATATTCATCCCCTCATTCACGGCGGGCACCAGGAGAGCGTTCGTCGAGCTGGAACAGAGAATGTACCAGGAATAGTTGGCTTGGGACGGGCAGCCGAGATAGCCTCTCGGGAAATGGAAGGGGAAGCCAAACGCATAGGAAACCTACGGAATAAATTAGAGAAAGAAATCAAAGAGAATATCCCCCACGTTTATATGAATGGCCATCCCAGCAAAAGATCACCGAACACTTTGAACGTTTCTTTTGAATTTGTGGAGGGAGAATCACTGCTTTTGAATCTGGATCTTAAGGGTATCGCTGTCTCCACTGGTTCAGCCTGCACTGCTGGCTCTGTGGAACCTTCCCATGTTCTACAGGCTATGGGGGTTCCTCCCCAGCTGGCCCAGGGGTCTTTGAGGTTTTCGTTGGGCCGGAATAATAAAGAAGAGGACATAGACCGTACTGTGAAAACCTTAGAAGAAATTGTGGGAAGACTGAGGGAGTTGTCTCCTCTGTATCAGCAGGAAAGGACGTAGCAGGAGGGCTCACCAAGGTAGAATCGAGATTCATTTTTTAAAAACGGCAAAAAGGTGTCTTGGAGAGAAAAAGATATGGAAAAATTGGCAGACAGGATAGCTGACTTAAAGAAGGAAAGAAACGCTGCTATCTTAGCTCATAATTATCAATTGGCTGAAGTGCAGGACGTAGCAGATTTTGTAGGAGATTCGCTTGACCTGAGCCGGAGAGTTGCCAGAACTCAGGCCAAGGTCATTGTCTTCTGTGGAGTCCAGTTTATGGCGGAAACAGCGGCCATCATTTGTCCAGACAAAATAGTCCTTCTACCTGAACTTGCGGCAGGATGTCCCATGGCGGATATGATCACTCCAGAGGCACTAAAGGAAAAAAGGAAGAAGGACCCTGATCTTGTCGTGGTGTGCTATGTTAACTCCAGCGCCGAAGTCAAGGCTGAGTCGGACATCTGCTGTACCTCGGCTAACGCGGTGAAGATAGTCAAAAGTCTGGATGGAGTGGACCACATTCTTTTCGTTCCCGACCAGTATCTGGGCCAATATGTGGGGAAACAAACCGGCAAAGAGCTGATTTTATGGCCTGGCTATTGCCCCACTCACCTGAGGATTCTCCCTCAGGATATTGCCAGATTAAAGAGACAATATCCGGGTAGTAGGACTTACGTACATCCCGAATGTCGGCCCGAGGTCATTGAGGTGGCTGATGAGGTTCAGAGTACGGGAGGGATTTGCCGATCTGTCAAGAAAAGCCAGGCACAGGATTTCATTATAGGTACAGAGATTGGAATCATTCATCGACTGCGTCGAGAAAACCCTGAGAAAAGGTTCTTAGCTGCCTCTGAGCAAGCCATATGCCCTAATATGAAACTCATCACCCTGGAAAAAGTCCTTTGGTCCCTGGAGGAGATGCAACACCGGGTGAAAGTTCCTGAAGAAATAGCAAGAAAGGCAAGAGCGGCAATAGACAGGATGTTGAGCACAGTTTGACCACCAGAGCGACAGGGAATTGTGGCCCCTCCCCAGGAGGAGTGCCTTTGGAATATTGCAGAAAGAGCTTGCCCTCGAGGAGGGCCCTAAAGAGTTATTGATGCCTCAAGGAGGTGATGAAGCATGGGGATGGAGAGACAAAAGTCTGTTCAAGATGCGGAGAGTCCGTCTACCTCTTTACTGAAGAAGACAACCGGCTCTGCTCCAGATGCGGACAACTCATCTTCGACTGCCAAGGGAAAGCCTAGGGTGAGAAAGGGCAAGATGCGAATAGCCAATGACGTTACCCAGCTCATAGGTAAAACTCCCCTGGTTAGATTGGACAGGATAGCCAAAGGTTTAGGAGTGGAGGTGGTAGGAAAACTGGAGTCCTTTAACCCCTGCGGAAGTGTTAAGGATAGAATTGGGGTGAGTATGATTGAGGCAGCCGAGAACAAAGGCTTAATTAAGGAGGATACCGTTCTGGTTGAACCAACCAGTGGCAATACGGGAATTTCCCTGGCCTTTGTGGCCGCCGTCAAAGGTTACCGACTGATCCTTGTTATGCCAGAGACCATGAGTTTGGAAAGGAGAAGTCTTCTAAAAGCCTTCGGGGCGGAGGTCGTTTTGACACCCGGTTCCGAAGGAATGAACGGGGCGGTAAAAAAAGCGGAGGAGATAGCAGCCAAAGATCCACGCATCTTTATCCCTCAACAGTTCAAAAATCCTGCCAACCCTGCTATTCATCGGCAAACCACCGCCAGAGAAATCTGGGAGGACACGGCAGGGAAAGTGGATATACTGGTAAGCGGAGTGGGAACAGGGGGAACCCTTACCGGTGTAGCTCAACTGATAAAGAAGAAAAAACCAACCTTCAAAGTTATTGCCGTTGAACCGGCTGACTCGGCTGTCCTTTCCGGCAGGGAGGCGGGTTCCCATAAGATTCAGGGAATTGGAGCAGGGTTTGTTCCAGAGGTTCTCGATACTCAGCTTATTGACGAGGTAATCCAGGTCACGAATGAGGAGGCGACAGAAGCCACCCGTAGACTGATTAAAGAGGAGGGGATTCTAGCTGGCATATCTTCAGGAGCGGCTGTTTTTGCCGCGTTGAAGGTGGCTGAAAGAAAAACTTCCAAAGGGAAGCTCATCGTGGCTATTCTCCCCGATACAGGAGAGAGATAT
>SDBS01006249.1_pt1 | contig 11585 bp, 22 predicted proteins | sample 2277091 | NCBI WGS metagenome assembly SDBS01 (sample SAMN10404972, study PRJNA504765) | marine sediment metagenome | isolation source: marine sediment core GS10_PC15, 163 cmbsf | place: Arctic Ocean: Southern Knipovich Ridge | collected 2010 | reverse complement strand
ATTCAGCACATTATTTGTTACTAATTTAAATTATGCGACTTCATTCCTTTTAGCTTTACCAAAAATTGTTGTAATAACTGGAGTAATTACAATGATTATATCTTATAGTGCAATTCCAAAAACTAGAGAAGAGGAGGTTATAGGGATATGAATAAAAAAATATTGTTTATTACTATTGGAATTTTTGTAGTTCTTTTAGCTGGAATTTTAGTATTTAATTCTAGAAGTGATGAAATAACAATAAATGAAATTTCTGATAGAGAATCTATAAATAAATTAAGAGAGATAGATTTAGACAAAGTTGAAAAGGAAGGATTTTTATTATCCTATAAAGCATCAGAAAAGGAATTAACAATTGAATCACCTGAAGAAGATACTGAACTACAAATACAATTAACATCAGATCATACCACTACTGGATTGATAGCAAGTTCTGATGTTAAAGTTGCAGATTTTTTACTAATAGATTGGGGAGATAGTAGAAAAATTTTAATTGATAGCATGGATTATTTTGATGCAAAAGAAGATTTTAAACCAATTAATAGAGAAGTTTGGTTTAAATATGGAACTGAAAAAGAAGTTTGTGAAGAAAGTGATTCGTTAAATGGTTCTTTTGTACAACCTAATTGTTATAACTCTATTACTTGGACAAGATTTAATACATTAGATGAATTGCCACATAAGAATATTAAAGTTAGTATGTGGACAAACACTCATAAGGGTGAAAGTGTTGAATGGATTCCAACAATAAATGGTTTTGATATATTACAATGGGCAGCATGGAATATCTCAGAAGCAGTTTACGATGGGAATAATAATCTTAGTTCACCTATTACAAGTCCAGATTCATTTACTTTTGGAGACAGTGGAACTAAAGCATATTTTGGTGGAACTTGGATAAATGATGTTGTACAATATGATTGTCCATTTGCTTATATTTTACCTACCTGTGTAAATTCTAATAAAAATAAGACTACAGGAAGTAGAACTACTGGTTTAGATTTTAGTGATGATGGAGGTGCTTTTTATCAAATTAATTCAATAAATACTGGAACAATGTCTCAATGGAATATGAGTACTGCATGGGATGTTTCAACGGCCACATTTACTTGGAATTCTTCTGAAGGTTTAGGTGGTAATGGAAGTACCGGTATTCGTTTTGGTTCAAATGGAAGTAAATTATATACTACTGATGTTGGTAATGTATCAGTTACATTATGGGATTGTGCAACTTCTTGGAATTTATCATCTTGTAATCCAATAAACAAGTTTCATACTACTCCTGAACCTCGTTCAGCTTTTTTTAATATAGATGGAAATTTATCTTTTGTTGTTGATAGTGGTACAGATAAAGTTCACCAATTTAATTGTTCAACTGCTTGGGATGCAACTTCATGCATTAATAGTGGTATCAACATATCTATTTCTACTCCTCATACAGCACCAAGAGATATTTATTTTCAATCAGATGGAAGTGCTTTTCATATTATTGGTCAAGCATTACATATTGTAACTAAATGGGTAATTATTTTTGCAAATCCAAGTATAAATATAGTTTCTCCAAGTAACAACACAAATTGGTCTAATGTAAACTTAGATATAAACTACACAGCATTTGCTGAAGCAGGATTATCTAATTGTTGGTATTCAAATGATAGCTATTCAGCTAATACAACATTAACAAATTGTGGAACTAATATTACAGATGTTATATGGACTGAAAGTCAACATAACGTTACAATTTGGGCTAATGATACTGCAAGTAATGAAGGCTTTTCAAGAGTTAGTTTTGCAATTGATACAACAGATCCAGAAGTTAATATTACATACCCTTTTGATCCTATTAATTACACAATAACAGGGAATAATTTAACTATAAACTGGACAGTATCAGACACTAATTTAGAATCTTGTTGGGGTTCTTTTGACGGAGGAACAAATAATGTAAGTTTAACTTGTGGTGATTTGAATATCACAAGAAACATAACTTCTTTTACTAATGATACTTTTACAATTTGGGCAAATGATTCAGTAGGAAATGTTGGGGTTTCAAGTAGAACATGGATTTACAAAATTTTTGAAGTTGAACAAGTATTTTCTTCAAAAACTCTAGTTGGATCTATAGAGACTTTCATTATGAATATGTCTTTAGGAAGTGGAGAAACAATAACAGAAGTAAACTTTGATTATAATGGTACTGAACATTCTGCTACAGCTATTAGTTTAGGAGGAAGTGAGTATAATCTCTCATCAACTTTTATAATTCCTACGGTAGATGCAATAGTAAATATGAGTTTTTTTTGGAGAATTGATCTTGCATCTGAACAAATAAATACCACAGCAAAAAATCAAACATTAAACAATATAGATATTGATGATTGTTCAATCTTTTCTACTTTAATATTTAACTATACCTTAATTGATGAAGAAACCCAAAATAAAATAACAAACACAACTATAAATGGAACTTCAATAGAAGTAGATTTAGCAATATTTGATGAGACTAAAACAACCTTATTCTTAAATTTTTCACAAGAATTTAATGATATAAATCCAGTACAAATTTGTTTGAATGTAAATATTACAGAAAGTACAATTTATGCTGTTGATTCTACTGTAAAATATGAAGCAGTTAATTACAGTATAGAATATTACAATATTCAAAAGTTCCTAATGAGAAATTCAACAATTCCACAACGGATTAATTTATTTGATTTGAAATTGGCAGATGCAACAGAATTTCAAATAACTTTCAAAGATTCTGATTTTGTGGTGGTGGAAGATGCTTTAGTTCAAATAAACAGACAATATATTCCAGAAGGCTTGTTTAAAACAGTTGAAATACCTAAAACAGATTCAAATGGGCAAACAGTTGCTCATTTAGTAGAAAAAAATGTTGTTTATAATATGATAGTTTTAAAAGGAGGTTCAATTTTAGGAACATTTAATAATGTTATTGCTTTCTGTGAAGATATAGTTATTGGTTCATGTTTTATATCTCTCAATGCTTTAACAATAGGCGAACCTTCTTTTGAATATGATGAAGATGTAGGATTATTTTTTGATTTTGATTATAATGAATCAACTAGGGATTTGCAATTTGATTTTTCTACAACTGATGGAAGTACAAAAAATGTTACTTTGCTTGGAGTAAAAATAGATCAATTGGGAAATACAAGTGTTTGTAATAGCTTTTTAGTAAGTTCTTCTGGAACGATAACTTGTGCTGTCCCAATATCTGTAGGGAATGAAACAATAATTGTTTCAATATTCGTAGATGGAGATTTAAAGATACAGAATTATATTAGTGCTGGAAGAGCATTTGATATTGGAGATGCGGGATATTTCTTAATGTTCTTTTTGGTGTTATCTTTAGCTTTAATGATGACTCAATCAAAGACAGCAGTTATTATAGGAGTAATTCTAGGATTTATTGCAAGTTCATTATTCTCTTTTGTTGGTGGAGGAATATTAGCAATTGGAAGTTCTGTCATTTGGTTAATAATCATGGGAATAATCTTGATTTATAAATTAAATAAACAGAAACAAACATAATGGTAACATCATTTAGAGAGGTATTCATAACTTTTGCATTAATTGGAGTTTTTGTATTTGCAGGAATTTCTTTTATTGTTGTAACACAAAGAGATAACGGTGTTGAGAATACAATATTAGAAAATGATGTTATTAATAGAACATATAGTAATTTAGAAACAGATTTAAGTGGATTTAGCTCCAATGCTTCTGCACAAAAGGGAAAATTTGAAGAAGAAAATCCAGAACGTGGTTTTGGATCTTTAATTATATTTGCAATTGTAGGTATTGGACGTAAATTTACTGGAATGATTATTGGGATATATAATATTATAATAGTTCTTCCAGCATCACTTTTAGGAATACCATCAATTGTTATTAGTGTGATGACTGCAATATTATTAGTTTCTCTAGTACTTTTAGCATGGAGAGTCTATAGAGTTGGATCATAAAATAAAAAATGACATATACAACACTTGAAAACGTTAGTGATTTAAGTTTGAAAGGTCTTCTACAATTTCCTAGCACAGACACTCCAATTTTTTATCCTCTTATTCTATTTGCAATTTTTATGGTTTTTACATTATCAACATTTTTTAGGGAATTAAGAAGAGAAGGTAAGGGGAATATATTATCAAGTTTAGCTGTTGCTGGATTTGTCACAACAGCAATCGCAACTATTTTTAGTTTATTAGATTTAATTCAAGTCCAAATAATAGTTTTGACTTTTGTAATTTCAACAGTATTTACAATAATTTATTTGTTAACAAAATAAAATAAAAGTGTTAACAAGAGTGGAACTTTATAAATGCATTATTCTTTTCTTATTTTAATATAGAATGGAGAAGGAGGTAAAAATTAATGGGAAAAGATGCGGGTGACGCATTAAAAGGTGCAGAAGCTGTATTTTTAGCTTTGTTGACTATAGGTTTGATGGGACTATTGTTCTTGATAATTTATGGGAATCTTTCTAACAATCTTGGATTTGCGGTTGATTCATTAGGCTATAATAATACAGAAAATGTTATCTCAAATTTGACTACTGGTGCAACTCAGTTCTTCACATTTTCTAACGTATGGTTTATTCTTACAGCAATTACAATTTTGATTGCAATTGTTTTGAGTGTTATTGTACTTGTTAAGAAATCTTCTAGTGGAGGAGGAGGTTTTTCTAATTAGTTAATCTAAGATGGAAACAGAAAGATCATTAAAGGGAGCTGAAGCTATTTTTTTAGCTTTGTTGACCATAGGTTTGCTGGGATTATTGTTCTTGATAATTTATGGGAATCTTTCTAACAATCTTGGATGGACAGATAGTTCTTCTGCTTTTTCAAACGAAACTATTAACTTGACCAATACTAATGGTGTAACTCCTACTGGAGCAAGTGGCAGACCTATTGGAGCAGGGATAAGTACTTCATCAGTAGTGATGACAAATGCCTCTAGTGGTTTAGTAGTTTCAAGTGCCAATTATACACTAACTGGTGTATTGTTTAATGCAACTGTGTTGTCTGAGTTTGTGAGTGAGAATGTAAATGTTTCATATAGTGTAAGTTATGATAGTACTTCTGAGTTAAATACAGAAAATGTTATCTCAAACTTGACTACTGGTGCGACTCAGTTCTTCACATTTTCTAACGTATGGTTTATCCTTACAGCAATTACAATTTTGATTGCAATTGTTTTGAGTGTAATTGTACTTGTTAAGAAATCTTCTAGTGGAGGAGCAGGTAATAGAAGCAGATCAGAATTTACGAGTTAAACGATCTACAACCTTTTTCTTTTTTTCTTTTTTTTCCTTTTTCAAAAACAACATATTTATAAATAATAAATTATTAATACCTAAATGGGGATTGGTGAAACACTATCTGGAATTGGTGTTAAATTGCCAGAAGGACTTGGGACGAATACAGGTGGTTTTATTCAAGCTTTTGTATTTCTTTTGATTCTTGCATTGATGGCTGGAGGTATTGCTTATTATTTTTCTAGGAAAAAACAGTATAATAAAAAGATACACATATTTGAAGAAGTAAGTGGACAAACAGTTCCAGTTGGTACAGATACAGCAAAAGAAATTATTCTTCCAAATACATCAATAAGAGCATTTTTCTTAAAAAAGAGAAAAGTTTTTCTTCCAAGACCCTCTATTCAAACAGGGGCAGGAAATTATTGGTTTTTTATAAGAGATGATAGCGAATGGATGAATATAAAACCAACAAATTTAAATAAGGAACTTACAGAATTAGGATTTCATTATGATCATACAGATATGAGGATGTCTAATGCTTCATTAAAAAAACTTATTGAAAAAAATTATAAAAAGCTTAACTGGATGAAAGAATATGCTCCTTACATTGCTATGGGAATTTTACTGGTATTCTTAGGATTAGCTATTTTTCTTGGAACATTTCAAGCAAATAAAGCTGTGGATGCTCTTAGTGCTACAGCAAATACAAATAAAGAAGTAGTTGAAGCATTAAATAGTATCCTAGTAAATACAGATAGGATTTGTGCAGGTAGTGGAATTAGGGAGGTTGGATAATGAATCCAGCACTAATTGGTATCTCAGCTTTTCTAGGGATTATTTTAGGGGTTGGTGGTGCTTTTTTTTTAATTTCAAGGCAAAAGAAAAAAGAGCAAAAAACTGTTCTTAGTAAAATAGTGAAACAAGATTTGAAATTCAGAAATGATGGAGTGCCTGTAGATATTTATGGAAAACCAATAAGAGAAGCACCTGTCATAAAAAAGAGGGAAGCTGTAAAAAAAGTTGAGAAGAAAAAACCAAAGAAGAAAGTGAGAGCTAAAAAAACAAAAGCTAAGAAAAAGGGAAAGAAGAAATGAAGAAAATAGAAAAAAAATTAATGGAAAAAAAGTTTGAAAAATTAAGTGGGATAGATAAGATAAGGTATAATCTTGGAAATATAATATTAAATCAAGTGGAGATTTTCTTATCTATAGGGTTTTTTGGTTTAGCAATTGTAGGATACCTGCTCATGTTTCCATTTCTTATAAGATATGGTAGTTTCAACAGAATTGTTATATCGGCGATTGGAGGAATTTTAACATTGGTGTTTGCGGTCATTTTTATTATTGTTGGAACTTATAAATTCGAGAAAAGTGAGAAAGCATTGGAAGACTTCCTAAATAAGAAATCAAAAAAATGAAAATTGCTCCAAGACATAAAGAGAAGAAAAGAATGGGATCTAAATGGTGGCATTGGGCAATACTTTCAATCATATTTGGACTATTTATCAGCGTGGTGGTTGTGTTCATATCTTCAAGATGAAAAAAGAAAGACTTATAATTTATTTTTTATGTTTTGCACTTTTACTTGTTGGTTTGTTTTTAGTTCTTGGATTTAAAGATGGACAGAGATGTATTGGAAATCCTTTTATCTATGGGGCTAATAAAATAACTAATAGAGATACAGGAAACCTTTATTGTTCATGTTCTTTTGGAAATCCTAATTATACTCCATTTTATTTTGATAATAATTCTATTGGGGTTGGGTATAGATTTTTAGAGTAGGGAATTCTGCACAAATAGATATGTTTAAATACTACCTATTCCACTAAGTATACATGGTAGAAGATAAAGTTACTATTAAGATTTCAAAGAGAATGCACAAATTCTTGACAGATGAGGGAGTAAAAAGTGAGAGTTACGAAGAGATTATCTGGCGACTTCTCGGACAAAAGACATTAACAAAAGAACAAAAACAGGAGGGCGGAGACGAACAATGAGAGAAATAAAATTCAGAGCTTGGGATATTGATTTAAAGGAATTTGTATTAAATACAGTTAGACTATGCAATACTGAAGAAGGTAATAGTTTGGTGGTTACAGGGGTTGCAGATAGAGGAATAGTTTTTCAACAATTCACAGGTCTAAAAGATAAAAACGGCAAGGAGATTTTTGAGGGGGATATTTTAGAATTTGTTTATTTAAATAATGGATGTCCTAGAAAAGAAAGAGTTAGCGTAGAATTTGATGGGCTTAATTTTATGATAAGTTCAAGGCAATATCTTTCAGTCATCTTCTTTTTTGGTGGTGGATTAAATTCAATAGATAAGCGTTCAGGAATAAAATTAATCGGAAACATCTACGAAAATCCTGAATTATTGGAGGAGTACGTGAAAGATAGCGAAGGGGTAGAAAATGGTTAATGAAGATTTGATAGAACAAATATGCAGCAAGGAATTAGAAGAGTTTAGACAGATGAGCAAAGAAGATTTAATTGAAGAAGTATATCGATTAAGAATTATTGTCTTGAAAGGAAATGCTAGGGCTTATAAAAAAGCAAGAGAAAATGTTTTAAGAGAGTTCCCAGAACCAAAACAAGAGGTAACAGGATGAAATGTAAATATTGCAATAAAGAACTTCCACAAATAAATGAAGGAGGGAGAAGAATTTGTGGTTGTATTAAATCTGAAAAGGAATGGAGTTTAGGAATAGAAATTCAACAATTGAAAAAGCGATTAGGCGAATTAAATAAAGAATTAGGAGATTTGAAAAAGTGCAGTTTAATAAGACAAACCGAAAATGAAAAATAGTGAAAAAACAGAATATATTTGAAGAGTGCTTAAAATGACAAAAGAAGAACTTAAAACATCGAATAAAGAAGGAATGGGAGGAATGGCAAAGAAGTTTTTTGCTATTTTTAATGTTGGTATATATCAAATGTTTCCAAGACCTTTTCAGAAATGTAATTTAAGTTCAAAGTCGGATTTAATCGGAGTTGAGATTGGTGTTTTTCAAGGAGAAAATGCTTTATCATTATTGAAGACGTCTAATATTAAAATGCTCTATTTGATTGATCCTTTTATTGAAAGTGAAGCTTACACTCAAAATGAGATAAGTAAGGCTTTTAACAAAGCGAAGAAAAAGTTAAGAAAGTATAAAAACAAAATAACTTGGATAGTGAAAAAATCCGAAGAAGCGACAAACGAGATTCCAAATAATCTTGATTTTGTTTATATTGATGGTTCTCATTTGTATGAGGATGTTAAGAAGGATATAGAATTGTATTATCCAAAATTGAAAGAGGGTGGATTGTTAGCAGGGGATGACTTTCCGAAATCAAAATATGATGATGGTAAAGAAAATGGTGTTAATGAAGCAGTTTTAAAGTTTGTAAAAAAGAGAGATTTAGCTTTATATACTTTATTACAGGATTGGTGGGTGAACAAAGTGGAGGACAAAACACAACCTGAAGAGGTGCAGAGGAAAGATAAATGATAAAAACATCAATGACATTACTTGGAATAGCAATTGTTATAATCTTTGTTCTTTTGATTATAAAACAAATTCGTAAAAAGTGAGAGTTAGATAATGTCGCTTAATGTAGATAAAGCGACAAGTTTATAAACATTCATTCATTACTAAATGTCGTAATAAGTGATATAAAATGGATAAAGAATTTAAATTAAATAAAATAGAAATAAAAGCAAGAGATAAAGCAAGGGTAATAGAACTTCTAATAAAAAGAGAGAGAATGGGGATAAATATTTCTGGAGTTTGGAATTGGTTTGAATCTGATAGAGAAGAATTAGATTTTTTATTAAATAAACACAAATTCAATAAGAGGGCAATAAAAGAAACTACTAGATATTTGCAATAGATAAAATGGAAAAGAAAGATATTTTAAGAATAGATTTAAGAGGAGAATGGTTTAATCCAAATTTTGAAATAACTTTAAAAAATAATTTATTATCACATATTATCTACTTATTTTACATACCTATGATTGTTGTTTTATTAGCCATCACATACCCTCTACTTTTATTTAAATTCTTTTGGAGGAAAATTCACAATAGATAAAATGGAAAGATTTTTTTATTTAAACATAACTCTATGTTGGTTAAATGGACGTGCCAACTTACTTACAGGTTTAGCAGAAGGTAATCGTTTAATTGATTTTACTTTAGATTTTGGAAAAACTTCCTCGATATGTTTTTTTAATGATTCTTCATTTTTGAATCCTTTGAACACTAAACTTTTAGCCATACAAAATTCAACGAATCAATCTTTAAATAATTTTCCTTTCATACCAAATACTACTGCTGGAGGTTTGCAATAGATAAAAATGGAGAAAAACATTTGTATGACTTGTGGAAAAAAGTCTAAAAATAGATTTGAATATAGAGTTTTGGATAAAGATAATACTATAAGAGATTTTTGTTCTACAATATGTTTATCAAAATATTATAGAAGAGTATTAAATCAGGAGAGGAAAAACACACTACAAAGATTGCGAAATAGATAAAATGCCAAAAAAATTACCAATAGCAGTAACTCTTGATGAATTTAAGAGGTTAATGAAGAACACAAAGAAGAAGCACCATAGAGTTGCATTTCTTTTAGCATTTGCATCTGGATTGAGAATATCAGAAGTAACTAATCTTCAACAACACGATCTTGATTTTAAGGAGAAAAGGATTTTGGTTAGAAGTGGGAAAGGTGGTAAGGATAGAATTGTTCCATTGCCTAAAAGTTTCAGACAAGATTTACTGAAATATATCCCAATTAAAATAACTGCTAGGAGTTTGCAAAGAGCTTTCAAGACTTCTGCAAAAAAGGCAGGAATATTAAAAGTTAAACCTACTGCTCACTTTCATTCTCTTAGACATGGATTTGCATCACAAGGTTTAAAGAGAGGAATGTCATTACAAGATGTTAGATTCTTTCTAGGCCATTCAAACATTTCTACAACTTCAATCTACTTACATTCAGAACCAAAAGAAGCACTAGGTAAATATGAGGAGTTGTTTGGATGATGGAAAGGCCAAGAGTTGGGAAGAATTTGGATAAAGCAATGTCTCAAGAATTAGATTTAAAGCAACCAACAAAAATAAGAAATAATTGTAAGCTCACTAAATCTTGGGTTTGGGATAAGAAAGTAAATGATTTTGCTAGAGAAAGGATTAAAGGAAAATCAATAAATATTTGTGCTGGGCTTTCGGAGGTAGGAGATATTAAGTTTGATTTAGATCCTAAAAATCCCAAGGTAAGTAAAGCTGACATGAATAACATCCCACATCCTAGTGAATCTTTTGATACTGTTATTTCAGATCCACCATGGAAGATTGGATTCTTCCAAAGGATGAAACCATTTTTTGAAGCAATAAGATTATGTAAGGTTGGTGGAAGAATAATTTATAATTGTACATGGAAACCAATTTCAAAATGTGTAGAATTAGAAGAGGCTATTATAAGGACAGATAACAATTGGTCTAATGTTTCAATTATCTGGGTATTTAAAAAGATAAAAAATGAAGAGGAGTTGTTTGGATGATGGTATTTGACCAAGAAGCAAAGGATAAAGGATTTTTCGATGTTAATGAGAAAGATGAATGGAAACCTTGCATTAAATGTGGTGGAGAATTAACTCAAGAAAGAAAAGCATTTTTTGTTTGTGTGAATTGTGGTCAAGAATATATAGCAGATGAAGAGGATATGAAAAAATAAAATGACAAAAGATAATCATGGAGACGAGGGTAGAGATGAAAGGTGATGTCTAGATGCTTACCCTTGGAACTTCGCAGGTTCGAATCCTGCCGTCTCCAATGATACTTAATGATATTAAATGATACAAAACTAAAAAATGACAAAAGATAATTACGCAACGCCGAATTGGTTAATGAGTATTTTTGCACATTGGTTTGATCCATGTCCTTTAAATAAAAATCCAGATATAGATGGTTTGAAAATTGATTGGTTAGATCAAACTTATGTTAATCCACCTTACTCAAATCCTTTGAAGTGGGTTGAAAAAGCAATAGAAGAAAGTAAGAAAGGAAAAACAATTGTGATGCTATTAAGAGTTGACACTTCAACTAAATGGTTTGCAAAGTTAATTGAAGCTAAAGCAAAGATACTTTGGTTCAATGGTAGATTAAGATTTGCGAATAATAGTCCTGCAAACTTTCCAAATATGTTAGTTATCTTATCAAAAAACGACGTTACCCGCTACACAGAATAACTAATAAGTGTCGCTTAATATATGAAAGAAGACAAGATCATCTATTCCTCCCAAACCTAAAAGAAGTGAGA
>SDBS01006248.1_pt1 | contig 11585 bp, 41 predicted proteins | sample 2277091 | NCBI WGS metagenome assembly SDBS01 (sample SAMN10404972, study PRJNA504765) | marine sediment metagenome | isolation source: marine sediment core GS10_PC15, 163 cmbsf | place: Arctic Ocean: Southern Knipovich Ridge | collected 2010 | reverse complement strand
GTATTAGATTGTGTTGTCATGCTCAAACTTCTCCAAATATTTATCTACTTTCTCTTTTAAGGAAATACAAAATTCACAATGCATAGTTCCCCTCTCTTCCATTATCATTGAAAGATGCCATACTTCATCTTTTGTAAACTTCATATCTTTAGTCTTTTGTGCCATTTAATTTATCTCCTTTAGTTTTATCTTCCTCATTAATAACCTTTCCTAACCAATTAAGGATACATTCATACCCACAAAAATCTTTTTTTACATAATGCATTGCATGTTCAACTTCTAATTTAAATATTGGTTGTTCTAAAAATTGTAACATTCCTTGTGGTCTTTCTATGATCTTCTTACAAAAATCGCATTGAACTTGTTCTGACATTTTTAATCCTTTGCCTCCTTTTCTTTACATTTATCACATAGAATAATACTATCACTATGTTTTAAATCTTCAATATCTCCACATTTATAATGAATAAAAAATGGATTACTTACTGGTTTTCCACATCCTTTTGATTTCATATCTTCAGCCATTTGTGGTGTTTAATTCTTCCCCTTAACTAATTTAATTACTTTAGTTTCACTAACTTCAACCATCAAATACCTAACCATCATAAGCATTAAAAATGCTCCAAATAAAACTGATTTAAGTCCCTCTTCAGAATACATAAAATTTTCCACAACAAATAATGTTGCTGCAACAAAGGCTATAAGGTGTATTACAATATATACTAATCCACTCCAAATTATTTCTTTAGATTTAGTTTTATTCTTTTTCATTTTATTACTCTGTGCTTTTTCAGCCTTTGGGGTTATCATTTAAACCACCTATAATATTTTTGTTGTTCTTTTCCTTCATAGATTATCATTATTGGCAATCCTGCATTTAATCTTTGAATATTCATCAAAATTCTTCCAACTCTTCCATTTCCATCTTCAAAGGGATGTATCTTTTCAAAATATACATGAGAGTCTTTAATTCCTTTTTCTGATTTATGTTGAAAGTAAGTTTTAAACCACATCTCTAAATTAGCAAGAATATCTGCCTTGCTTTGACTTCTACATTCTCCACCGATATAAACAGGACATTCTCTTATCTTTCCAGCGATACAAGGATTCAATCTTAACATTAATTCTAAATGGATATTTTTAATAAATTCCAAATCTATTTTACAATGTTTGTGTTTTGTTGCAAATTCCCAGGCTTTAACTGCATCAGCTAGAGCTTCTTTAGAATATTCTCTCTCAATTTTATTACTTTCTTTTAAGAACTCTAATACTTCTGAGTTCGTAAAATCTATGGAAGATGCCGTATCTTTATTTTCCATATTTTATCTCCTGAATCATATAACATATTCCCTCATCAACAGGTCCTGCAAAAGGACCATTACATTTTTCTTTAGGACAATCTAGTTTTGGAAGTTCCAATCCTCTTACCTTTATGGTGCTTAAATCTAATAGGTCTGCAGCAGTACCATTTACTTTTCTGATAGTATCTATGCTTTCATCCATATATCTTTCAAAATAAGGCATCATTTTATTAGCGGCACCAGCATTTAAATTAGACATTTCACAATACATAACCTTCTCATTATGTTCCCTATTATTATCCATATTGATTACTAATAAAAACATCGTTGCAGTAAAAATAAGGACCGCAAAAAGGATGAAAATTATAAGATTCTTCTTTTTTATTATTTTAGTTCCCTCATCAATTATTTCTTGTTCTTTTTTTGTATATTTCATTTTAATTTAAATCAGCAAAGGGAGGTTCTTATAGAGTTACCAAACTCTAAAAACCGATAATCTTACAATTAACGTGCAATCTTCTCCCCCCCTTGTATGTTTGGCGTGTCACCAGGGTTTTGCTGAATATTATACGTGATATTGCTATGGTTTTGTGCTTTCATTTGTTATCTTCCTCCTTAGTGATTTCATTTAATTTGTTTTTTATTTGTTCTTCATGATCTTTAATATTATCTAATCTTTTCTTCTTCATTTCTTTCAATTTATTTATCATTATTTCTTCAAATTTCTCTGGTAATGGTTTATCTAATCCAACAAGAAACTCTGCCAAATTCTCTTCAGGATTCCAATCCTCTAATGCTGAACCTAAATTTATCAAATATTCTACTTTTTCTTCTAAAGTTATATAATACTGTTCTGTCTTGATAAATCCAAAAAAAGTTAAAAATGTTCTATAACTCTTAAAATATATTTTCTCTTCTGAAATTTTATATTCTTTTATTTTTTCTCTCATTTTGAGTTCACCTTCTTTGTGGATGGTGCGTTTAGATGTTTTATTATATCGTCAACACATTCAAATAATAGTTCCATATTCTCTTCATTACTAACTTTTTCAAAGCTACCTTTACCTTCCCTTAATTTAATTCTCCTCTCATAAAATCCTTTTATTTTCTTTTTCATTTTAACAATCCTCTGCAGGAACTCCTGAGACATGTAATTTAGCACTGATCTTTGAAAGTCTACTCCTGAACTCATTTAACCCCGGAAGATAATTCTCATCAACCTCATCAATTCTTTCCTCATATTCACATTGTAATTTTCTTAATTGCTCAGCTAGGTCTTCTCTTTCATCAAATAATTCTTTTTGTTCTTCTGTATATTCCATTTTATTTATCCTGCACTTTGTTCATATAATATGTCATCTAATTATCCCTCTATGTTTCTTAACTTCCCTTTCTAAATTATCATAAATATCTTCAAACTCTTGCCTATTTCTTTCTCTCAATCTTAAATTTGCTTCTTGCCAAATTTCCATTCTTTGTGTTTCATCCATTGTTCGTAAAACCTCCCAATTGTGTTGTATAATAAGAATTATCATTACCTAAAATTTCTATAAGGCACCATATACAAGGAAATATTATTGAGATTAAATCTATTTCAAAAAAACCAGTTGCATGAACAATTATCCAAAAAGCAATTAGTAATACTTGCATAATAGTTATTAATTTTATTTTTACCATTTTACTTCACACGTCTCCCCTTTTGTGCATCTGATTCAATCTTTTTTCCAGCTTGTTCATCTTCTGTCATAATATAATGTAATAAAATTATGCTCACAATTGAAGAAAACACTATTGATAATCCCATAGAAGATACTGCCATAAGAAAAGCTAAGGGTATGCATACGCATAATACCATTATCCCAAATTCTCCTTTAGTAAAATATCTTGCTTCTTTTTTCATTTTAATTTATCCTTCGCAAATCTTCTGCTTTGTGCTTCCAACTTATTTACTTTATCAGTAAGTTCATTAATCTTATCTATAATATCATCATTGACTTGCATCCATTTCCAATATCTTAATGTTTTTTTTAATTTCTTTATCATTTTAACCTCACATTCCGTTTAAATTGTGCTACCCCCTCCCCAGGGCCTTGATATTTTATCCATTAAAGATCCTAACATTGTTAAAACTATTACCACCATAATTCCTATAATAGAAGTCATTATAACTGAACCCTTTCTAGTATCAAATTGCCCTTCAACAATACAAACCTCTCCTTGAATTTTATTTGATAATCTATCATAACAATCTATTTTTTCACCATTTAATTTCATAGTAAATCCTCCATAGATAAATAAACTACCAATCAACAATCCCATAATAAATAAAAACAAGGTACTAATTCCTAATCTCATCCAAACACCTCATGCTGCTTCTTAATCGCATCCTCTGGATTTACGTGAGAATAAATTTGAGTTGTTGCAATAGAACTATGGCCCATTAATACCTGGAGAGTTCTAATATCTCCTGTTCTCCTTTGGAACTCCGAACCAAAAGAATGGCGGTAACTATGAAAAGTAAGTTTCTTATTGAATAGTTTTTTACAAACATCTGTTGTAAATTTTTGTAATGCTCTTCTTTGAATTTTAAGGGGAAGCATTTTAACATATCTTTCAGTTAATCTTTTAGGTACTCCTATAATCCTGTCTTTATTATTTTTCGCATTCCTAATTTCTATTTTACCATCATTAATATTCTCTTGGGCTAAGGGTTTAATTTGCCATTCATTTTTATCCCTGTAACAATCTTTAGCAGTTAATTCTTTCTCACATTTAACACAATACTTATTTTTCTTTTTCTTGATTTCAGGATCAGGTTTAGTAATTACATTTTCTCTGCAACATCTTGATTTTGAACTATGTAATCCAATTATTTCAGAGATTCTCATTCCAGCTTCAATTCCGAGAATAGTTGCAACCTTATATTGCTGTAATCTACTTCTAGGTATTCTTTTAAAATTACCTTTTTCAATAGTTTTTAACAACAATTTATATTCCTCTGAACTAAGTATGTTTGGTATTTTTCTCCCCATTTTAATCTATCTCTCCGAACATTTTCTTTTTAGGTTTTTCTTTGGGTGTTAAAAGTTCTCGAATATCTAAAAGAATTTCTGTCTGCTTTTCAGTTTCACTTTTTGCCCTATCAGTTTCAATTATTATTCTGCTTCTCATTTTTTACTCCAAATTTCTACACTTTCACAAACTTCTTCATAATCTTTTTTTAAATGTTTAATTAAGTTTTCAAGATAATCTTTTCTTCCTATTGCTTTATTTAAACATTCAATTCTTTGTTCTTCCTTTTCTTGTTCATTCATCTTCCTTAACCTCTTCTAATTTAACTGAAGTCTTACAAACTGGGCATCCAACATAAACAGGATAATTTTTATTTGGTTTTTTATCTCCCTGATAATCCCATTCGTTTTGACAAGTTTTTCTCGGACATTTAAGTTTCATTTTTTATAACCTCTTCTTGATCAATTAGACTTTTATAATTTGGAACTAAACAAATATTCCATCCTGCATTGTCCCCTTTTCTTAATAATCCGATTCTATAAAGGAAATCAACACTAACGCCGAGATTTCCCGCAAACCTTTTTTCATCAAATAATTCAACTCCTAAATTACTATAATCTGCATTACATAATTTATTATAATGTCCACATCTTAATTTTTCTACTACCCTATTAAAATCTAATATTCTATAACTCATTTTATTTCTACCTGAATTAAATTTAATTCTTCCGAACCAAGATTTAAAAAACTCTCTTCACCAAAATATTTTATTGGAAAATTGCTCTTTATAGCAAATTGCCAGATTGTTGTTTTATCATCTTGTAAAATAAATCCCCTTATCTCATTCCAAATCTCTGCTTGTTTTTCCCCTATTTCCACAGCTTTATCTAGTTCCTCAAAGAAAGGCCGTGGAAGCTGACAGAATGCAGATACTTTTTGAATCTTATCAGCGTTCATCTCATATTCTTCCCTTTCAAATTGAAAGGTAATTAGTTGCTTAAATTTTGATTTTAACATTTTTATTGTTTGTTTTTTCATATAATTAAGTATGTAAGTAAGTATATAAAGGTATGTGTTTTGTAAGATATAATTAATATACTTAATTTACCATTTATTTAATTTTATATTTAATCTCTGCTTCATCTAATAAATCTAATGTTGATTTTTTTATATAATGAAACGTCTCTTTTCCTGTACAGGTTAATGATTGAGTGTTCATTAAAATATAAAATCCTTGTGACTTATTTTTTTCATCCCCTAAGACCTGAATACTATAAATTTTATTTTTTTCTTGAATTCTTTTAATTATCTCATCTGCTTTATTCATATTTTGTATATTCCTCCTTATTCATCAATCTTTTAAAGATATATATTGTTTGCCTAGATATTGATATTTTAAAATATTTATGAACCATTTTTGATAAATCTTCTGGACTCATTATATTTAAATTACTAACTATAAACTCTGCTACTTTTCCTTTTATTTTTGGGGTTACTCTATGCAGTGTAAAAAACTTACCACATTCAGTACAAGTATATCTTATCTGTTCCTCATCAGAAGTTTTGGGTTTATATGTTCCTCTTCGCCATAAACAAATCCCATTACAATGAGGGCACATCTTGTCGGTGTCTTCTTGCATTTCTTCTAATAATTGTATTGAATCCTGTTTTGAAATCTGCATCATTTTAATTTCTCTCTCTCTTTTATTATTATAATCAAAACTAATATTCCCAGCATATTCCAAAATATAATCTGTCCAGTTGATTGATAAAACCAACTTCCTCTAATTAAATCATTTATGTTTGCAAACCAAACACATGTTAATGTGGTGTATAAAGTTATTTTATGTAGTGTATCCATTTTAATTTTTATCGGTAAACTCTAGTTTACCGCCTTTTAAGGCTATCTGTTTTTTTATTTTAATTGATCTATTTTTTGTTTTAATTCTTCCCTTCTTATAATAAACTGTTCTTTCCAAGATTTAGAAATTTTATCATTTCCTTCAGCATCTCTTAAACATATAATGTAAGGTAAATTACTAATTAACTCTAAAATTTCTTTTCTCATAATTTCCCTACCACAGAAACTAGCCTTTGCTATAATCTGTCTTTTCGCTTCTGCGTTTATTTGTATTTGTAAGTTCTTCTCTGTAACCTTATTTATAATTTTCATTGCTTCTTTATCAGTTTTACAGTTCACTATCAAATCTCTTAAGTCCTCCATTTTATTTATTCTTTTATCTCCTTGTAAATTATAGATTCTTTAATTCCATCTCTTAATTGTAAGAAATTTTCTATTTGTTCAAGTATCTCTCCAAAATTTCTATTACCATCATTCAATTTTAATTTTATTATATATTCTTTGTCCATTTTCTTAATCTATTGTGCATTTTCATTTTATTATTTTCCTCGTTGGTGATCTGTTATAGGTTACAAAAGGTTTCAATTATGTCGTATCTTTCCTCATATTTTTAATTGATATTGAAGATCCTAATACTCCTAAGGCTGCAGCAGTCATTCCGGCTATGGACCAAACCTTTGCATCTGCAATTATAAAGAATATTAAGTTTAATACAAATGCTGCCAGGCCCCCAATTAACCAACACACTTCATTATGTAATTTATGTTTTACCATGTTCCTATTTTAAAAGATAAAATATCCCCTCCCTATTAAATATCCAATCCCGCATCCAATCATAAATGATAACAGCATAAATATTAGTGAAGTAATGATTAAACTAACTACCTCATTCTTTTTCAATCTGAAAAGTATTTTTTCTTTTACCATGATCTTTACCTTAAAAGATTTTAAGTTTCTAATCCCTCCTTTACTTCCTTATCAGATATTCTTTCTGAAATTATTTTATAATCTATTCCCTCAGTAGGAGATATTTTTTCCTTGAAAATATCCATCATAAAGACCTTTGAACATTCTTTACAAAATCCATGCAATAACCAACAGACTATTTCGGACTTAGGATTATCTTCATCTTCTCTAACCTCCACTTTTCTCAGTTCTAATTTATGTCCTTCGTTGCAGTATTCATATATTTTTATCATCTTTACTCCAAGAGAGTTAATAATTTATTTTTAAACATGTTCATTCCAAGGCTCACAAATTCTGTTCTTTCTCCTTCATAATCTTTTAATTCTTTATCAATATCAAAATTCTCTATTTTATCCTTAATCATTTTTATAGTATTCTTATGAGTCATTTCAATAGTTAATCTCACTGAGGCACTAAATATTTTATCCTGGAATTCCCCATCATTAAGTTCATCAGTATCTCCAACTCTGTCTTTCAACTCTTTCAATATTTCTTCCTTTAATTTTTTTGTATCTATTTCCATTGTTTCTTTTTATACAGAGAGTTAATCTGCCTCCTTAATTAAATTCTTTAGGGTATATATTTTTGCTTTTAATAAATCTATATACAAGTCTTCTGAGTTAAAACAAAATTCTCCAAAAGCCCAATTTGTTCTTTCCTTAAGAATCTTATTTACTTTCTTTCCATATTCCTTAAGTTTTTTATCAAATTCCTTAAAAAGTATATCCTCATCTTCTTTTTCAGACTTAAGCCTCTTATTAATATTAATATTTATTTTCCTGATTTCTTTTATCTCTTTTTCAATTAACTCTATTTCATCATTTATTTGTTTTTTTGTTACCATTGTTTCTTGTTCTACTTTGAGTAAACCTTATCCTCCAGTATAGCCATTATTGTTCTTGTAGTTATAATAATTAAAAAAGGGATTGCTAGTAGTGGAATTGGTGGTTGAATTATTACAGTTATTATTGCAGTTACTAATTGAATTATCATTTCTATCAAATTTAATTTTAATTTATCCATTTTTATTCTAGTTCACAAAAGAATTAACCAAAAAGGCATTCTCTCTCCTGCATATAAAATTTAATTAATTCTTTTCTATCTCCTTTGTAAGCTAAACCAAGTTTTATTTTTAAGTCTGCAATTTCTTCAGCAGATTCTCTCGTTGGTTTTATTTTGATTACCTTTTTAGGATTATCTTCTTCTTTTCCACATTTATAACATTTCCAAAAGCTTCTGTCTGGTTTTAAAGATTTGAAACTAAGTCTCATTTGTCTCATATTCCCCCCACAATCTTCACATTTCCTTACCATCTTATCTACAAAACAATAAACTCAAAGATTATTGCAGTTATAAAAATAGTTACTGCTAATCCAATCATCCACCATTCAAATTTACTTATTGATTTTTCTTCCATTTTTATTCAACTATTCAAATGAATTAATATCCATAAGACCTCCCGTATCCTTTCTTAGACTTCTTCATCTTCTCTTCTTCTGCGATTTTCAATATCCTATTCCAAGCATCTTTGGGCATTTCCATTACTTCTTCAGTCCCTTTATCCTTGTCTTGAATTATTATTTTTACCATGTTATCCTCAAGAGATTAAACAATCAAGTCCCAATATTTAATATACAAATCTGCTAACTTCTCAGCTAGGAATAATAATCCTCCAAAGATTCCTGCCCATTTAATTAATTTTATTGTGTCCATTGTGTCTTTTCCCAATTAGAGTAGGGCGTTTATTCTTTTCTATCCCTCCTTAAATTATCTTTAGCTAATAGCCACCTATGGTTCTCAGGAGCAAAAGCTATCTGTATCTGTTCAATATTAGTTAAATCAAACTTACGAAGTTCAATTATATGGTCTACATGATACTTACCCCTATTCTTTGGAATTGGAGAAAGTTGTTTTATAATTCCTTCCCAGTCAATACCATATTTTTTACAAGGGTTTAATATCTTCCCTGTTTTAATATAGTGGTCGATTACTTTCCATAAAGCACCACCAAGTTTCTTTCTCATTCTAAATCCTTCATCCTCTCTGTACCTTTTGTTTTGGTTTAGTCTTGTTTGTTCTAATCTCTTTTCCTTGTTTTCTTCATAATATTTCTTAGAATAATCTTTATAGTATTCTTTATTTTCATCATATATCTTTGAATGTATCTCATAAATCTTTTTAGGATTGTCATCCCTGTATTTTTTATTTACCTTGTCTTCTCTTTCTTTATTCTTCAGATAATATTTAGGTCTATACTCTTTACGATAAGCCTTTAACTCTTCCTCATGTTCAAATTTCCATTTATCAGAAGAACACTTACTACATAATCCACTTTTATTCATCTTACTATTAATAAGATTTTCACAGCCTTTTGTTTTACATTGTTTGTCTTTCATTTTATTCTTTGTGTGATATGAAACATTTAAAAGATTTGATCTAATCTTTTGTATATTCTCCTTTACCGTTGTAATCATTAATATCAATTCCTACAGATTCTCTATTTAATTCTTCAGCAATATTTATTACAGTATCATTCCCAACAAAAGGGTCTAATATTTGGTCTCCTTCATTGGTATATGTTTTAATAAGCATCTCAACTAATTCTCTTGGCAATTGATTTATTCCTAAATTCTTTTTATCCTTACTAACATTTTTACATAAATTAAATTCAAAAATATCATAATGATTCGTTCCTTTACTTCCATTTTTAATTAATTCTTTTATCCTTTTATCTTCGGGATTTTTGTAAGGTTGTTTAGTGGGATTAAAAGTATAATCTTTTGATTTAGAAAATACTAATATTGTTCTATAAGTTCTTGTATATTTCTTTTTTGAATGTCCAATATTTGTTGGATAATGCCAAATCAATTCCTGAACAAAATTTAATTTATCTTTTAAAATACTATAAATAATATTATTATTTTCAGGATAATTTATTAAACATAGGATTCCGTTAGGTCTTAAACTTGTTATACATCTTTCTAACCAATCTTTACACCATTCAAAATAATCCTCCTTTTTATCATTAACTTTATCTGAATATTCCCATCCGATATTGTATGGGGGATCTGTTAGGATTAAATCAAAGTCATGGTTGATTCCAATTGGTGCTTCCTTGCAAATTATTGGAAGTTCTTTCAACACATCTCCTATTATTTTCCTTTTGTATACCATTTTAAACTACTTCGTAACCTCTATCTTTAAGATATTTTAAAGCACCATTATAAGTTTTCCATTTCTTATTCTTATAACCCCCAGAAATAAAATAAGCATGTCCATCTTCATGGATCTCTTCTGCCATAAAATGTTCTCCTAATTTTATTATATGTGCTTTTTTCATTTTATTATTTTTCCTTAGCCATTCTTAAAGCATTATTTATAATATTCTCTGCTACTTCTTTATCAGATTCTAATTCTCCTGTTCCATTACACCATGCACATTTTACACCCTTACCATCTTTAGTTTGTCTTATTATTCCTTTGTAACATTTATCACATTTCATCTTACTTCCTCCTTACCATAACCTAATAATTTAACCCTCTTAGATTTACATAAAGGACAACCTTCCTTGAAAAGAGCCTTAGCATCTACTAACTGAACTTTCTCTTTACAACTTAAACATTTCATTTTATCTACTTGCATCTTCATTCTCCAAAATCTCTTGATTTGATTCATCAAAATATCCGCTTTCTTGTATTTCTCCATTCTCACACATTGTTTCTTTCAAAAAATTATCATTATCTGCTCTTGCTTCTTCAATAGTTTCATATTCTCTTTCATAAGCTAAGTTTACTTTTGCAGTTATCATTTTGATTCCTCTTTCCTTATAAATTCTAAAATCTCATCAAATGTAAAAAAGTCTACTGCTTCTTCATTATAGGCATCAGTAACTACCCTTATCTTATTTCCTTCAATTACTTGTATTTTTCCCCTTTTTATTCTTGGTCTTTTATTTTTTCCCATTTTTATTCCTGTCATTAAGAGAGTTAATACTCTCCTTTTTCCATTCTTTCAATCAACCATCCAATAAAAGATAATAATAAAATTATTGGAAACCAAATTGGGATTGTTATTAATTTAATTATTTGATATAGATACCCAAATCCTCTTGCTAAAATAGAGCATCCAAACCTATGAACATTCCCTGCAAAACCATGGCTGAATGATTCTCCAAATCTAAACCTCTTATCACAAGATAAGCAAGTATCTAAATATCCATAAGCAGATTCTAATTCTTCTTCAGTTGATTCATACTCCCCATTCTGATCCATCTTTTTTATAAATTCAATCCGATTATCTAAATGTCCTGGTTTTACCATGTTTTATTTAAAAGAGTTTAAATCAGAGAGGAGATTGCTCTCCCCCCTTTGGGCATCGTATAGAGTTAAAAACTCGACACGTCCACCAGAAGTTTTTTCTAAAACTCCAAACTGTCCGAAGACTA
>SDBS01006247.1_pt1 | contig 11587 bp, 11 predicted proteins | sample 2277091 | NCBI WGS metagenome assembly SDBS01 (sample SAMN10404972, study PRJNA504765) | marine sediment metagenome | isolation source: marine sediment core GS10_PC15, 163 cmbsf | place: Arctic Ocean: Southern Knipovich Ridge | collected 2010 | reverse complement strand
GGACGTCAGCCGAGTCGATCACGCGGGTAACCTCATCCATATCGAGGCCGTAGTCGTCCATTGAGGAGATTGTACGCCCGCGCGTTTTTGCGGGCAACGCGAGGGCGCTAGTATGAGCGGCCGGCGACGGCGCGGAGGGCTTCGAGCTTATCGGCGGCGGCGCCGGAGTCGATCGTCTCGCGGGCGAGGTCGATGCCGGCGGCGATGTCGGGAGCGCGTTCGGCGAGCCAGAGGCGGACGCCGGCGTTGAGGGCGATGAGGTCGCGGTAGGCGCCCTTCTGGCCGGCGAAGATGCTTTCGGCGATCTCAGCGTTATGTCGAGCGTCGCCGCCCTCCATCTCTTCCTTCGAGGCCGCTTCCAGGCCGTAGTCGGAAGCGTCGATCGTCAGTTCGACCGTCTCGTCGCCGTCGCGGAGGAAGGCGCGGCAGGGGCGCGACGTGGGAACGTCCTCGTTGCCCTCGATCCCCTGCACGACGAGGACACGCTCGAAGCTGTTGGCGTCGGCGGCGTCGAGCATCTTGTCCTTGTACGGCAGGTGGGCGATGCCGACGATGCTGTAGCGCGCGGCAGCGACGTTGGCGATCTTCTCGACGGTGGCGAGGAGGATGCGCAAGGCCACCTCCTCTCGCAGTTCGCGGACGGCGTAGACGGCGGGGACGAAGCGCTCCTGGTGCATGTAGCCGAGGCCGTGGTTCTCGATAGCGCTCTGAACCGCGGCTGGCTCAACGTCGATGTCGATACCGAGCGCTTCGAGGACGTCGCCGACGGGGACGCCGTGCTTGGGCCCGACGTCCTTTTCGCCGTGGAGGACGACGGGGGCGCCGGCCGCGGCGACGACGATGGCGGACGCCGGGCTGACGACGACGCTCTTCTTGCGGCCGTCGTACGGGCTGCCGATATCGAGCAGGCCCTCGACGGCGGGGCGGATGAGAGAGGCGCGGGCGCGGTAGGCGTCAACGAAGCCGAGCAGCTCATCGACGGACTCGCCCTTGTAGCGCTGGAGCAGCAGGAAGCCGCCGGCCTGGGCGGGCGTGGCCTCGCCGTCGAGGATGAGGCCGAGAGCCGCGGCCGCCTCCTCGCGGGTGAGATCGCGGCCGGCGCGCGGGCCCTGGCCGATGGTGCGCAGGTAGTCGCGCATCTGTTCGTAGGGGGTCGTTTTGGCGTCTTCGTTCATGCGTACAAGTGTCCGGTGGGAAGGGTGAGGCGTCAAATCGAACCGTGGGGTGTCAACGGATGGAGGAACGGATAAGCGGATCGGGGGTCATGGGTTTATCCGGTTCTCATCCGTTGACAGGCCCTCGGCGACCGCCGGTCGCCCCTACGCGTGGTGTGGTTGTGGGCACAGCGCGGACGATATAATCCCGCCGATGCCTGAGCTACCGGAAGTGGAGACAATACGCCGCGACCTCCTGCCCATTGTGCGGGGGAAGACGGTGCGGAGCGCCTGGATCTCGCCGAACGCGCCACGGCTGGTGCAGTTGATGCCGCCGGAGGCGTTCCGCCGCGGCCTCAGCGGACGGCGGATCGAGGACGTGGGCCGGCGCGGGAAGTACCTGCTGATCCACCTCGACGGCGGGCTGACGTGGATTGTGCACCTGCGGATGACAGGGCGGCTGCAGCACGCGCGAGACGGCTGTCCGGACGATCCGTACCTGCGGGCGAAGTTCGAGCTGGACGGCGGCGCCTGGCTGTGCTTCATCGACCTGCGCAAGTTCGGGACGATGTGGCTCGTCGACGACGTGGATCTGGTGACGGGGAAGCTGGGCCCGGAGCCGCTAGAGGAGGGGTTCGACGTGGCGGCGTTTCACGGCTCGCTCAGGCGGCGGGGCGCGGCGATCAAGGCGGTGCTGCTGGACCAGGCGGTGCTGGCGGGCGTGGGCAACATCTACGCGGACGAGTCGCTGTTCCGGGCGGGGATCGACCCGCGCAAGGCGGCGAAGCGGATCTCGCGGCCGGCGGCGCGGAGGCTGCACGAGGCGATCGTGGAGGTGCTGCTGGAGGCGGTGGGAGACCGCGGGTCGAGCTTCCAGGACTACGTCGACGCGCAAGGCGAGGCGGGGTACCACCACCTGAAGGTGCGCGTGTTCCGGCGGACGGACGAGCCTTGCTTTGTCTGCGGAACGCCGATCCGCCGCGTGAAGGTGGGCGGGCGGAGTACGCACTTCTGCCCGAAGTGCCAGAGACGCTGAAGGGCCGCCCGCGGTGGCGGACGGCACATAGTGGGTGCGTTGGGTGCGGTCTAGAAGCGGCCCGGCGGTGAGCCGAAGCCGTCGAACGGGTCCTTCTTCTCGCTGAAGCGGCCGGACTCGCGGAAGCGCCACGTCTCCATGGCGGCGGCCTGTTCGTCGGTTGCCGAGAGCTTTTCGGCGACGACCTTCGGAGCGGCCCTGGTCTTGCTGCGGGCGTTCTTCTTCCTGGCCAGCGCCCTCTTCGCGGACCTCTTCACTCTTGTGCTCCCTTTGGTCGACTCTGCCCTCGTGCTCGCCGCGCGGTGGTTACTGACACGGTCTCACCCCCGGCGACCTTGACGGCCTGCTCGCCGGCCTCGCTTGCGGCGGAAGCGGCCTCGCGGCCCTTCGCCTTGAGGATGGCGGCGTTCACGCGCTTCATTCTCTTGTTGTCGAGCCCGGCCTGAGCGATACGCATCTGAGCCTCGGCAACGGTGGCTTCACTGAGTGCGCGCATGGCGTTGCGCCAGGCCCGGATCGCGCCGAGTTCCCTGCGCCTCATCAACAGCGCACCGGCGATGGCGATGGCGATGGCGTCCCAGATCGCGACGCAGCGGTCGTGGTAGATCTTCGCAGCGATGGCGCCGCCGATGGCGATGGCGATGGCATCCCAGGCGGCGATCGCGGCGTCGCGGCGCTGGCTTGCGGCGCCGGCCTCGGCGAAGGCCGTCGTCAGCCGCACCCACGACTTACGGCGGGAAATCTGCCGGGCGATATGGGCTTTCGCGGCGTTGCGGCAGGCCCTGGCGATGTTGCGCCAGGCCCGGCCGAGCTTCTTCCGCTTGAGGTTGACCCGCGCGCCGTCTGCGAGTGCGAACGCGAGGCTCTGCCAGGCTGAGATCATCCCGTTGCGGCGCATCTGAGCGTCTGCGAAGTCATGCAGCGCATTGGAGGCGGCCTGCCAGGCGGCGACCTGGCCGTCGAGGCGTATTTTCGCGGCGGCGCCGAAGAACAGCGCCTCGGAGCCGTTCGTCCAGGCGTTGATAGCAGCTTCGCGCTTGACCTGCAGGCCAGCGGCAATGAGCGTCTCGATCGCGAGCAGGCGCCAGACGTGGATGAGCCCGTTGTGCCGTGCGGTGGCTTCGACTGCTTCCTCGACGGCAGCGGCGAGCCGAATCCAGGCCGTGACGAGCCCATCGTGCTGCAGTTTCGTCGTTACGTATGCGTTCAGTGCGATTCCGGTGCTGGTCCAGGCGAAGACGACGCGCTTGTGGCGGTACATCGCCTCAACCGCGTCTGTGAGACCTTGGCCGATCGAAGTCCAGGCGAAGACTGCTCTGGCGCGGTGCTCCTCCTGTGCGATCGCGGCGTCCAGGGACTCGGACGCCAGGCGGCTCCAGGCAGTGCGGAGGCCGCGCTGAATCAAGTCCTTCTTGCGGGCGGCAACCGCGAGGGCGCCGGTGGCGTTGAACCAGGCCCTGGCGGCGGCCTTCTTCTGCTGGAGCCTGGCGGCGTAGATGGCTTCTTCGAGCGTCCAGGAGATGTTCGCCCAGGCCAGGCGGCGGGCGCGGCGGCCCGACTTCCTCTCGGCGGCCTGGAAGACGGCTCGAGTTGCGTTGCGCCAGGATTCGGCGTTTACACTCTCATCAGCCGCCTGGATGGCCGCACCGGCGGCGAGTTCGCGTGAAATGATGCGCCAGGTTACTGACATACGGGACCTTACAGCCGCGGCGAGGGAACGGGTCAGGCGACGCCAGCTCATAGTGGCGCTGACCTGGCGCGCGATGTGGACGTCGATCGCCTCGTCGATGGCGGAGCCGATGTTTGACCAGGCGGCGACGATGCCGCTCACTGGCTCGTCCAGCGCCTCGGTCAGACTCTCGTCTGCGGCATCCCGGCCGTTGGTCTCCCGGCCTTCGCGCCGGCTTCTGAGGTCTTCGATAGTGGTCAGTGTATCCGGGTCGCGCCCTCGGCCGAAGACGTCGCTGAGATCGATGTGCATCGTCTCGTCGTCGGTGTGCAGGACGCCGTTTCCAGCGTCTGAGGGTTCGTCCGCCGTGCCCTCGATGCCCTCGGGCTCGTCGTCCGGTTGCGGCGGGTCTGACGGCGCGCGCAGACCTCTGGCTTCAAGGATGTTGATGACTGTGGAGATATCAGCGTCGTCGACGGCCTTGCGTGCCGGTTCTCCGGCCGGTTCCGGATCGTCGGTCGTCTCGGGCTCGTCGTGATCGGGCGTCACGAACGGTTCGGGCGCGGCAGGGGACGCGTCGCCGTTGGGCGCGGGCTCGCGTGTTGGCGGCTTGCTCGGCGTAACGGTGATCTCGCCCCAGTGGTCAGCCGTCGCCTTAGCAGGCACGGCCCAGAAGACGGTCGTCTGAGCAAGGTCGAGGCCGGCCTTCATCTCGTGGCGCACGAAGTCATGGGCGGAGTCGATGTCTGAGAAGGAGAAGGTGTACACGAGTCCCGGGCGCCTGGCGTCGCGGATGAGGACGACCGGCTCGGCTTCAACGTCCTGGTCGCCGTTGTCCGGCGGCAGCCAGGTGAGACCCCAGAACATGATCGTGCCTTCCTGGATATCGCCGCGGAGGATGGAGTCGAGATAATGCTCGGCCTGTCTGGCGGCGACGAAGGTGTGCAGCTGATAAGTGGCGATCCCGGAGGCGTCCGGCAGCAGCATCATCAGCTTCGTGACGGCCGGTTCGCACGGCATGATGGCGGCGGCCGCCGATTCGTCTTTGCTCCGCTTCCGGGAGAAGATACTTCTTACGATGCCCATCGACCAGACCCTCCCTGTGGGCGTTGCCCGAGTTGTGTGCTGTGGCACGTGGTTGGCACGAGCCGCGTGTTACAGGCACCAGTGTCTGTGTGATGGGTAAACACGGCGGTGAAGAGGGCCGCGGCGAAAGTAAAGGATCGGTAAAGAGAGCCGCTCAGGCGGACGGCCACTCGGAGGCCGAGGGGACGCCCGCAAGGCCGGTCGCCATCTGGACGGCGCGGACGACGGCGCGTTCGACGGCGCGGGCGGCAAGAGCGCCGAGCTGAACGAGATCGGTCTCGGCGGCGGTCTCACAGGTGGCGAGGGCAAACAAGATGTCGCCATCGACGGGCGTGTGCACGGGGCGGATGGCGCGCGCCATCCCGGCGTGACTCATCGTGGCCAGGCGCGCGCAGTCTTCTTTGGTCAGCGTCGCGTCAGTGGCGATGACGCCGAGGGTGCTGTTCTCCGAGGTGAAAGGCGAAAGCGGTGGCCGGGCGCGAACGATTTCGATCGTGTCGGCAAAGCCGCGCTTGTCGGCGCGAGGGCCGGCGACAACGCGCGCCGTGCCGGGATCGACGATTTCGCCCCAGGCGTTGACGGCCATGAGGGCAGCCACGGTGACGCCGGAGGCGGTGCGCTCGGCGGCAGTGCCGATGCCGCCCTGGACGGCGCGCTCCATGTCGAGCGCCTTGCCGACTGTGGCGCCGGTGCCGGCACCGACCGATCCCTCGGCGACGGGCCCCGTGGTTGCCGCTTCGCAGGCCGCGTGGCCGGCGTCGGCATCGGGACGTGTGTCGGGCGATCCAAGGGCGAGGTCGAAGAGCGCGGCGGCGGCGACGATGGGGACGACGCCAGAGCGAACAGGGAATCCGTGGCCGTGCTCCTCGAGCCAGCGCATGACGCCGGCGGCGGCGTCGAGGCCAAAGGCGCTGCCGCCCGACAGGAGCACGCCGTGGACACGGTCGACGAGGTTGCCGGGGCGCAGAACGTCGGTCTCACGCGTGGCAGGGGCGCCGCCGCGGACGTCGACGGAGGCGATAGCGCCGGCGGGGCAGAGGACGACTGTGCAACCGGTTGCGGCGCTGAGATCGGTCGAATGGCCGACGAGTAGACCGTTTATTGCGGTAATTCCGGCGATTTCGGGCGATTTTGCATCCATCGTGTGCGCTGTTGCGTTTCCATTCTCAGACGGGGCAGCAGGCCGTGCGTCTATAATAGATGCTAGGCAGCCAAGCCGCCGCACGATAGCGATGACATTCTTCACGAAGGCGCCCCTCACACGAAAAGCGGTTCTCGTGCTGGGCGGGCTGGCTTTCTTCATCGGCGTGACCCTGATCGCGGTTGCCGGGTTCTCAACGTTCGGCGGCGATGGCGAGCCCGACATCGAGCTTCGAGACCTGGGCGAAGTGCCGATCGTCACCCAGAGCGCGACGCCAACGTTAGCGCCGGCATCCGACACCGCGACGCCGTCGCCAACGCCGGTGCCTGAGCCACCGCTGCCCGAGGGCGCCTACACGATGATCATCGACAAGCTGGGCGTCAACGCGCAGGTGGATACCTACGGCCTGGACCCGAACGCTGTGCCCGTAGTGCCGACGGGGCCAGGGGCGGCCGAGATCGTGGCCTGGTACAACTTCTCGGCGGAGCCCGGCACGGGGAGCAACGCCGTGTTCGCGGGACATGTGACGTGGTTCGGCCCAGGCGTGTTCTACTCTCTCACTTCGGTGACGAACGGTGACGAGGTCAGGCTGGTGGGGCCGGACGGGACGGAACTCACGTACGTGGTGAACGATGTCTTCCAGGTGGACGCCTACGACCCTGAGTCGCTGCAGGTAATGCGCGCGACGGACGAGGACGTGATCACGATCATCACCTGCGACGGCGACTTCGTCGACACGGGCGACCCGGTGTACGGCGGGGAGTACCCGTACCGGCTCGTTGTCCGGGCCGGGCTGGCGGAAACGCTGCCGGGCGCGGTTAACGCCGGCGGCTGATTCAGCGCGAATTTCGCAAATCGCCCGTAAACCCAGCAACCTTGACCGGCGAGCGCACGTTACCTTAATCAGGAATGCCGTCTCGACGCACCCCATCTCGCTACAAGTACACCGGCAAGCGACGCATGTATGTGATACTGTCGTCGCTGTTTCTGCTCGTCGGTATCGGGATGATCGGCGTGGCCGCGTATGAGTTCGCCTACAAGGGGAACGACCCGTCACAGCTGATCTGGGTACGCCCCGGACAGCCGGTGGCGCCGGCAGCAGCAGACGATTCCCAGCCGCCACCCCAGGCGCAGACAGCCGGCACGGAGCCCTTCCGGCTGGTGATCGATAAGATCGGCGTGGACGCGCCCGTGTCCACCTACGGCCTGGACGAGAACGCCCTGCCGCGTGTCCCGTACGATGCTGAGCTGGTGGCGTGGTACGACTTCTCGTCCTATCCGGGCAACGGCGAGAACGCGGTGTTCGCCGGGCACGTCACCTGGAACGGCGACGCGGTCTTCAAGCGTCTGGGCGAGCTGGAGGCCGGCGACCGCATACGCATCCAGCGCGAGGACGGCAGCCAGCTGATCTACGAAGTCACCGAAAGCGTGCTGGCAGAGCCGACGGCGCAGACGGCACAGAAGTGGATGCTGCCGGCCGGCGAGGACGTGGTGACGCTGATCACCTGCGGTGGCGAGAGATACCTGACGGACGACTTCGTCGGGGCCGACTACACGCACCGGCAGATCATCCGCGCGCGTCTGATCGCGGCGGCCTGAGCGGGAGACAGGGGACAGGGGACAGGGGACAGGAGACAGGAGACAGGTGCGTGGCTGCTTGCTGCGCCCCGGCTAGGCGAGCCGGTCGCGGGCAGCGCTGAGGCGCTCCAGGGAGACGTCACGGCCGAGGACTGCCATCGTCTCGAAGAGCGGCGGCGCGGCGGTCTTGCCGGTGACGGCGACACGGATGACCGCGAACAACTCGCCCGCCTTCACGCCCATCTCTTCGGCCAGCGGCCGGACTGAGCCCTCCAGCGCCTCGTGACTCCAGTCGTCCAGCGCCTCGATGGCGGCGATGACGCTCGACAGCGCTTCGACGGCGCGTTGTCCCTCGCCGGCGAAGGACTTCTTGCCGAGGAGGGCCGCCGGTTCGTAGTCGAGCGGGCCTTCGGTGAAGAAGAAGTCCGCCATCTCGACGACGTCTTTCAGCGTCTTGATGCGCTCCTGGATTAGCGGGGCGATCTGCGCGAGCTTCTGGGCGTCAACGGGCCGGCCGAGGTGGTCTTCGAGGAACGGGCGCGCCCTTTCGGCGAGGCCTTCCGGCTTGAGGTTGCGGATGTAGACGCCGTTCATCCACTCTAGCTTTTCGGCGTTGAAGACGGCCGGGTTCGTGAGCAGGCGATCGGTATCGAAGGCCGCGATCAACGTGTCGAGGTCGATGATCTCTGTCTTGTCGTCGAGCGACCAGCCGAGGAGGGCGAGGAAGTTGACGATCGCCTCGGGCAGGTAGCCCATCTCGCGGTAGGCGAGCGCGGCGTGGGCGCCGTGGCGCTTGGAGAGCTTGGCGCGGTCGCTGCCGAGGATGCGCGAGACGTGGACGAAGACTGGCGGCTCCCAGCCGAACGCCTGGTAGATGAGGACGTGCCGGGGCAGGCTGGATATCCACTCCTCGCCGCGGAGGACGTGCGTGATTTCCATCAGGTGGTCGTCAACGATAGCTGCGAGGTGGTACGTGGGATAGCCGTCTGACTTGAGGATCACGAAGTCGTCGAGCGTGTCGTTGGCGAAGGAGACCTCGCCGCGGATGGCGTCGTGGGTGAGCGTCTCGCCGCTGAGTGGCGTCTTGAAGCGGACGACCGCTGGCGCGCTATCGGCCTCGCTCCGAGCGCGATCGTCGGGTGAGAGGTCGCGGCAGTGACGGTCGTAGCGGGGCGGCTCCTTGCGGGCCTGCTGCGCCTTTCGCACCTCGGCGAGGCGCTCGGACGAGCAGTAGCAGCGGTAGGCCCAGTCGCTCGCGAGAAGACGGCCGGCATGCTCCTGGTAGATGTCGAGCCGCTCGGACTGCGTGTAGGGCGCGTGCGGGCCGCCCTTGTCGGGGCCCTCGTCCCAGTCGATGCCGAGCCAGCGCAGCGTTTCCATCTGCGCCTCGACGCCGCCTTCCACGAGGCGCTGGCGGTCGGTGTCCTCGATGCGGAGGAGGAACTGGCCGCCGTGGTGCTTCGCGAGGAGCCAGGCGAAGAGGGCGGTGCGGATGTTGCCGAGGTGTGGTTCGCCGGTGGGGCTGGGCGCGTAACGGGTGCGTACGGACATGCGGCCATTCTAGCAAGCGGCCCGCTAAGGCTCACGGCGCTTGCCCGCAGGCGCTTGCTCGTGGGGAGTGTGAGCGGCTATCGTTGCAGCCGATGGAAGGTGTGCACGAGGTCCACGACCGGCAGCTGACGACGCTGGCGACGGACGGCATGGAGCTGCCGTACGTCGAATACGGGCAGCTCGAGCCGGCGGTGAAGCTCGTCTGGAACGGCGAGGACTACTGGTACCACAAGACGCTGCCGCTGAAGGGCTACGGCGCGGTGATGGCGCGCCACATCCGCGAGCTGGAGGCGGATGGACACAGGCCGGTGCTGGCGCGCTTCTACGACCGCATCTACATCTACGCGACGGGCATCACGCCGATCGGCGCGGGCAAGCCGCCCGGCAGCTGATCCTGGCTGCCGCAGGCCGCCCCACCCCGGCAAGGCTGAAGCCATGCAGCTACGTGTGCGCCTGCGTCCAGCCCCTCGGCCCGCTCATGGTGAGGCTCTCGAACCATGAGCGGAGCACAAACGCAGCGTTAACGGTACGTTAGTTCTCCGCTCGCCCCCTTCGATACCTCAAGGCAGGCTTCGAGAGCCTCAGGACGAGCGGGAACGGGGCGCCGAAGTGCCGGGCTGAAGCCCGGCCTTCGGTGGGGGCGCTATTCGCGCAGTTGATCGAGGGCAACACGAAGGTCGGGCGGCAGGGGCGACTCGAACTCGATATCGCGGCCGCTGAGCATATTGAAGCCGAGGCGCGCGGCGTGCAGGAACTGCCGGCCGACGACGTTTGATCGCTTGCCGTAGAGCGCATCGCCGACGATCGGGTGGCCGATGGCGGCGAGGTGTACGCGAATCTGGTGGGTGCGGCCGGTGACGGGCTCGGCTTCGAGCAGTGTGCGGTTTCCCGGCAGGAGTTCTCGCACCTTGTACCGGGTTATCGATTCGCGGCCACCGGCGACGACGGCCTGCTTCTTGCGGTTCTTCGGGTGGCGTCCCAGCGGCGCCTCGATCACCCCCTGGCGCGGGTCCGGGACGCCTTCGACGACCGCAAGGTAGGTCTTGTGCACGAGGCGTGACTTGAGCTGCGCCTGCAGGTTTCGCATAGCGCGGTCGTTCTTGGCGACGACGATGAGGCCGGACGTGTCCTTGTCCAGGCGGTGGACGATGCCGGGCCGCAGTGTGCCGGAGATGCCCTGCAGGTCGGGCACGACCGAGAGGAGCGCGTTGACGAGGGTGCCGCCGGGGTGGCCCGGCGCCGGGTGGACGATGAGGCCAGGCGGCTTGTCGACGACGATGATGTCGGCGTCCTGGTAGATGACCGTCAGCGGAATGTCTTCGGGCTCGAGGGTCATCTCCTCCGGCGGTGGGATCTCTACGCGGAGCTGCGCGCCGATCGGCGGCTTCTCGGACGGCTTGGGCACATGGCCGTCGATGGTGACAAAGCCGGCGTCGATCAGCTTGCGGACGTGGCTGCGCGAGAGTTCCGGGAGGCGCCTGGCGATGAGCGTGTCTACACGCTCGCCGGCCGCATCGGAGACGAGGTCAACCGTCCGCATCGGCCGGCGTGGGCGCTCTCTTGCGCACTTCGAGGAGGAGGTAGCCGATGATGATGATCGCCACACCGACGTTGATCGAAGAGTCGGCGACGTTAAACGAAGGGAAGCGCGGGAAGTCGATGAAGTCGGTGACGCGGCCGATGAAGATGCGATCAGTGAGATTGCCAAGCGCACCACCGAGCATGAGGCCTATGGCGAGGCCGGCGAGCCAGTGGTCAAACGGGGGGTAGCGGTAGTAGAGGTAAATGGCGGCGAGGCCGATGAAAGCCATCACGATGAGGAAGAGAGTCTCGCCCTGCAGGATGCCGAACGCGGCGCCGGAGTTGGTGACGTACTTGATGCGCACGGGCCAGTCGCTGGACGGCCACGTGTCGCCCCGGTCCATGAACGTACGGATGATCGTCTTGGTGGCCTGGTCGGCGGCGACGACGGCCACGGCGGCACCCCAGAACGCCCAGCGGCGGAGTGCCCTGTGTTGCGGTGCAGAGCCGCCCTTTTCGGGCGCGGCATCGAGGGTGTCCATCCGTTTCGATGATACGTCACAAGGGGGACGCCGCTCACGCGCGAACGTTGGCAAAGCTGCCTGTCACGGCGGCTGAACGCATGATATCCTCAGATATGATCCCCCTTACGAGAAGGACGCTTGATGGTATTCGATATCCTGTCCCGGCGCGAGAAGGACCGCGAGAAATACGGTGACCGGCTGCCCGGCGGCCAGAAGGTCGTCGAGAACTGGCCGGTCCTGACGCACGGCGGGACGCCGCGCGGTTCCACGGACGATTGGCGTCTGCGCATCTTCGGCCTCGTCGAAGAGGAGTTGGAGCTGGACTGG
>SDBS01006246.1_pt1 | contig 11588 bp, 8 predicted proteins | sample 2277091 | NCBI WGS metagenome assembly SDBS01 (sample SAMN10404972, study PRJNA504765) | marine sediment metagenome | isolation source: marine sediment core GS10_PC15, 163 cmbsf | place: Arctic Ocean: Southern Knipovich Ridge | collected 2010 | reverse complement strand
TATAACGCCACGAAACTAACCTGCATTTCTCATAAAGAATTTGTCAGAGTTTTTATAAAGTACAAAACATGTTGAAATAAAAATATATTCGAGCAAATTCACGTTATAAAACAAATAAACACTGTGTTTTATAGTTTTTAAGACAAATTCTTTCCCATTCGGCGTGTCTGAGCGTCACAGGAACTGTGTTATACAGCCTTTGCAGTAAATTATTACAGCTTCAGACTGAAATGCCTTGTTCCTGAGCCGCTCAGGCCCGTGAGAAAAGCAGGCCAACACTTTCAATTTTTCAGATATTCTTAACATAGAAAACGGCGGGTTGCAAATGTTTATGGATAGCAACTTACTTCTTGTATGATTTGCAGTATGATATCTATGCTAATATCAGAATAAGTGTAATCAGTAAACCACGTCCCCTATGACAGCGTCCCCTATGATAGTCTCAAAGAATAGGGCTGCCTATGAAGCCAATTGGAGCCGCTGCAAAATGTCAACTAAAAAAGGGATTGACTCTTGTTTAGTAGAATTAGTATAAGAATAGGGAAAACCAATAAGAATTGGGGTGCCGGTAACGTTGGCTGGGCCTTATTATGCCGGATTTATCTTTTGGATTTGGGAAAGGAGAAATCGAAAAATCCGAACAAGTAGCATCCGCTAAACCTAGAGCTAAAGGTCTAGTATAGGAAAGAGAAACCAATTAGGAAAAGGAAATTTTAGTCAAATAGCAAAATAGCAGCTACTATCTTCACAACAACTATTTACAATTAAAAAATTTGTTTTTGGAAGGAGAAAAAAATGGAAACTTATCTTGAAGAATATTATGAAAAGCATCAAAAGTCCAAGGCAGCTTGGGAAAAAGCTAAAAAAGTAATGCCCAGTGGAGTAGGAAGTAACATTAGGGCATTTCCTCCTTTCCCATTTTTTGTAAAAGAAAGCAAAGGATCGAAGGTTTGGGATATTGATGGTAATGAATATATTGACTGCCAACTTGCAATGGGTCCTATAATGGTTGGTCATGCAAACCCTATATTGTTAGAAGCCGTTAAAGATCAAATTGAAAAGGGCAGCATGTACGCAATGCCTTTTAAAAAGCAATATGACGCCATTCAGGAACTTCAGAAAAGATTTCCTGTGATGGAAATGGTTCGATTTGCAAATTCTGGTGCAGAAGCCACCATGCATGCCATACGTGTTGCTAGGGGTTACACAGGAAAGGAAAAGATTATTAAGTTGGAAGGAGGATACCATGGTGCTCATGATTATGCCTTGTTTAGCATCCATCCAGATAAAGGGAAACTGGGACCCTCTAGAATGCCCAGCGTAGTGTCCCAGTCTGAAGGTATTCCTCAAGCTGTAAGTGAAACAGTTATAATAGTATCGTTTAATGATATTGAGACCTTAAAAAATATCGTCCGTAAGTATGAAGGTGAAATTGCAGCCTTTATTCTGGAGCCGGTTATGGCTAATTCCACTGTCATATTGCCGGAAGATAGTTACCTAGAGAATGTGAGAAAGATTACTGCTGAAGAAAACATTGTACTGATATTTGATGAAGTAATTACCGGTTGCCGAGTGTCATATGGAGGAGCCGCAGAATATTATAAAGTTGATCCAGATTTGATATGTCTATATAAAGCCATAGGTGGAGGATATTCCATTGCTTCGTTCGGTGGAAAACGCGAAGTAATGAAAGTGCTTGAAGGAAGTGTCGCTCATTTTGGAACTCACAATGCAAATCCTGTTGGAATTACTGCTATGCTGACTACTTTAAGAGATATTCTAACTCCTGATGTGACCCAGACTCTAATCGAAAAATCAGAAAACATATTTCGAGAAATGCAAAATATCATAAAAGATACGGGTGTTTCAGCCAAAATTGTCCATGTCGGTGCCATGGGTGGTCTTTCCTTTACAAAGGAAGAAATAAAAGACTATAGAACGATGCTTTCAATGAACTATGATATGTGGCACCAATTTTTTATCACCATGTTGAATAAAGGAGTCATTATGGTAGGCGCTGATCCAACGGAAACAATTTTCTTTTCAGTGCAGCATAGCGATGAAGATTATGACAAGATTCTCACAAGCTTTAAAGAAACCTTACAAACCTTACCCAAGGCATAATATATCTACTTCAAATTTGTCTGGGCTTCGCAAGCCCAGACAAATTTAATCTTTAAAGCAGCCGGAGGTTCCAAAAAGGATTATACAGGTGTCTCCTTCAAAGTTTACTCTATCTGATTTTATTGATTTACTAAATGTAAGGACTAAAGGAAAAATATTAAATGAAGAGGAGGGGCATGCCTACATTCTTGACAGAAAGATTATTGTTAGTCAAGAGTGTAGGCATGCCATCCTTTGCTCTTTGTTAATGCTTTGGGGAAGCAGGTATGAAGCGTAGCTCATTTTGAAATAAAACATCAGAGAAATCAATAAGGGTATATCCGGTGGCAAATGGACGGCAAGCAGATACTAAGTCGATGCAGTTAGAGGTCGCTATGCACGCAATCTAAAACTAAAGCCAAAAAGGCTATGTACAAGATATTGTTTTTTTGAGATTTTACTTTATTACCGAATTTGCCATTAGGATATGTAACTTATATCACAAGTTTTGGGGATTAACCCGAGCTAAAGATACCTCTGCAATATTTAAAAGTAAGAAAGGAGCAGATGTAATGTTATCGGAAGAGGAAAGAAAAGTTATAGACTTAATATCGGAAAATAGTGATGAGATCACCGAATATTTCAGAAAGCTAATCAATTTTAAAACTATTGCCCCATCGATTGGCTGTAAAGCGGAAGACGATGAATACATTAAACACCAAAATTTTGTAAGCGAGACTCTGAAAGAAATGAATTTCGAATTGGATATTTGGGAAATTGATGCATCAAAGCTTGAAAATTTCCAAGGCTCAGGAGTTATTCCAGATAGAGACCTTAGCAAAATGCCTGTAGTTGTTGGAACGCTTAAAAGTGACGGTAAAGGTAGATCGTTAATTTTAAACGGGCATTATGATGTAGTGCCTCTTGGTGTTTTAGAAAACTGGACTCACGACCCATTTGAAGGGGAGATAGAAGGTAATAAAATTTTTGGTCGCGGTGCGTGTGATATGAAAGCCGGTATTGCCGCCATGCTCAAGGCGATACAATCTATTCAGCAGGCCGGGATTAAATTGGATGGAGATTTAATTGTGCAGGTAGTTCCAGAAGAAGAATTGACGCAAATGGGCACTTTAGCCTGCTGTCAAAAAGGATATAAAGCCGATGCAGCAATAATTCCAGAACCATCAGCAATGAATGTCTGGATTGCGATGAGGGGTAGTATACATGGCAAAATAACTGTGTTCGGTAGAGCAGGTCATGCTGCTCAAACACAGCCTCACTGGAAGGCAGGAGGCGGAGTAAATGCAATTTCAAAGGCAGTGAAGATTATACAGGCAATGGAGGAATTAAATGAGGAATGGAGAAATCGGCCAGATAAGCAACACAGATTAGTGGATCCTGACAATATCGTACCTACCGTAATTAGAGGTGGGGAATATTGGGAAATGTACCCGGAAAAAGTCAGAATAGAATTTAGTTCAAATTTTATACCCGATTCGGCGGATACTATGAAGGAGATAGAAGAGAAGATTATGAGAGTGGCAAATGCTGATCCATGGATGAAGGAACATTCGCCAAAACTTGAAATTAGCTGGGTTTATGGTGCAGAAATAGATGAAAATGAACTAATTGTTAAAACTGCTATTGAGTCAGCAAATGAGTTGGGGATTAAGCCAGAGATAGAAGGAATTGGCACTTTAACCGATGCAATACACCTGATAAATTATTCCAATATTCCAACTATTTCTATCGGACCCGAAACCATTGAGAATGCTCATGCGCCAAATGAGTATATGGAAATTGAACAGCTGATCAATTCAACTAAAATTTTAGCATTAATTATCTTGAGATGGTGTGGATACTCTTGAAATTCAAATGTGAAAGTTTTTCTTAGAAACAGTCATTTTACTATGTTTTCCATAAGTTGTATATGTAATTCAAAAGGTCATTGGTAGGAAAAAATGAAATGTATAAACGACAAAGCTTTTCACTATCCTTTATAGCGTTTCTCTTATTCTTTTATTTACACAAGGTATTTCTATCCCCAGTCTCTTCCATTGTTTCGGTAGGTCAGCTAATAATACTATTTAACTTTTAGCTTGACAATTTGTGAAAATAAAAGAATAAGAGAAACGCTATAAAAGAAATAGCAATATATGGTTTTCAGTTATTAAACTGAAATTCAAGGTTCTTTTTATAATCAACTTAATGAACCCTGTAAGTTAAGATTAATTAGCGAGAATTTTATTAAAAAATCCTTAATCTGCAAAGGCCAGATAAGTTTGAATAGTTTGAAATGGATTAATATTCGGTTTTCATTGGTCATTTTTAATCAATTATTTTCGATATGATAATTATTCTAATTAGTTGGAGCCATTCCCGTCCTATACCAATTGAGTCTTTCACTAAAGGCTCGCTAGAATCTTTCCTAATAAAATATGCCAATTTTAGCTTTTCAAAATGTTTTATCTCAATCAAGCTTCATATAAAGGCTGCGTGCCAGTATAAAGGCTTGGTGAGATGAGAATTGACGATCTATCTATTTTTTAAGGCTAAGGAGGTGATGCCGACGAAAAATGCTAAAAATTAAGATAGGGAAGTAAATCACTTAACACTTAACAGAAAGGAGGAGAGCAAAATGGCTAACGAAACTGCTCACCCGGAGCTATTTGCGCGAAAAGCATCTGGGCTTGTAAGAGAATTTGGCTTTTTCGACAGTTTCTCTTTTAACGTGATTGGCTATGCATTAGGGTTGGTACTCGCCATCACACCATTCTTTGCCGGAGCACTGTTTCCCGGGGCAAACATTTATCTTTTACTAATTTTGGGGACCATCTTCGCTTTATTCAATGGATTGACATATAGCCTGCTATCAGGTGCCATGCCTCGTTCAGGTGGGGAGTATATCTATAACGGTCGTGTCCTCCATCCGGCCATTGGGTTTATGTCAAATTGGGGATTTACTTGGTCACAGTTTCTTGGCATTGGTATTTACACCATGTGGTGTGTTAACTATGCTATGTCCGTAACTTTCGCAACGCTCGGTTATGCGATGAAAAGTGATGGTTTGACAAATGCAGGTATATGGATCGGTGGTAAATGGCCTAGTTTCCTAATCGGGACGCTTATATTAATAGCTGTCGTTATAGTTCTTCTTGCAGGGATGCGCTTCTTGCGCCGCTTTCTAAATTTATTTTTTATTGTGGCCATGATAGGAACAATTCTTACATTATTTGTTTTCCTTGCCAGCAGCCGCGCTGAATTAATACAAGCTTTTAATGAGTTTATGGTAAAAACAAGTAATATGCAAGATGCCTACAATGGGATAATACAGCTTGCGCGTGACAATGGCTGGCAGAGCATTGCGCCATCATTCAAGGGCACGCTGTTGGCACTACCGCTAGGGTATTGGGTATACATCGGTTTCACATATTCAGTTTATGTCGGTGGTGAGGTCAAAGAACCTCAGAAAACTCAAACCTATGCCATTATCGCTTCGTTAGTATTCGGATTTATTTTCTATATGGCTATAATGGGTGCCTATTATTCCACCGTCGGGAGTGAGTTCAACAACGCCGCCGCCTACCTGGAATACAATACGGATGCTAATCCATTAAAAGTGGCAGGAGTAATGAACTTATTCGCTATGTTACTCACCAAGAATCCATTTTTGATCATAATGATTGGTGTGAGCTTTTTTTTATGGTACTTTCTCCTGCTCTTCGTCATGTGTACTATCTGTGTACGAAATATCTTCGCATGGTCCTTTGACAAAGTAATGCCGCTCGGGCTAACGAAGGTTACGAAAAAAACCCGTGTTCCGATGACTGCAACAATTGTAGTGGTTGTCCTGGCATGGATTCTTATGTGGTTTGCTATCTTCACACCTTTGTTTGATTATATCTTCAACTACATTGCTATCTTCTCGATTGCTTTTTGGATTACCAGTTTTGCGGCAATTTTACTGCCTTACCGCAGGCCGGAGCTGTTTCAAGCTGCACCTGGAATGGTGAAGGCCAAGTGGTTTGGAATCCCGGTGGTCACGATTGCAGGCGTCATCAATTTAGTGCTTTTCAGTATAATATTATATTCATCGTTTGCCCTGCCGGCCTTCAGCGGGCCTGTTGGGCCTGCTGCAATCGCGTTTATCGTCGGTATCTACGTTGTGGGAATTATTGTCTACTTCGCAGTGGCGGCATTTCGCAAACAGCAGGGAGTTGACCTCAACCTGCTATATGAAGAAATACCGCCTGAGTAATGGTTATAAGTATTTAAATTGTTTTAAAATTGTATTTATTCGAATAACATAGGATTGAGGGCGGATCATATTATCATATGGTCCGCCCATTTTCCTGTTTGGTATGCATTAGACAAGTCTGTAATTTCATTCCTTAAACAATTTACTTTTTTTAATAAAAGACAATCAAATATGGGAGAAAACTGATGAATCGTAAGCGTGAAGTGACTGTTGTGTCGGTTCAGCTTGACGTTGTAATAGAGGATATCGAAGCAACAACAGAAAAAGTCGCTGACTGGGCTGATAAAGCTGCACAAGAAAATGCTGACATTGTTATTTTTCCAGAACTTATTTTATCGGCCGGATACGGGTTGGGGGACAAATTCTATAATATGGCTCAACCAGTGCCCGGCCCCAGTACTGAAGAACTTGGCAAAAAAGCACTTCAGCACAAAATGTACATAATTGCCGGCATTGCTGAACTTGACATCACCGGCACGGTTTATAACACAGCTGTCATCATTGGTCGTGACGGTAACATCGTCGGTTCGTATCGCAAGACGCATATTTTTACTCCCACCGAGTCCTTCTTTGCCCTTGGAGCAGAATTATGCGTTTTTGATCTTGATTTCGGGTGTGTTGCTATTCCCATTTGTTATGATCTAGAGTTTCCTGAGCCGGCACGTGTTCTGTGTCTTAAGGGTGCAGAAATGCTACTTACCATGACTGCGCACTGGCGAGGGTCTGGCACTGTTGGCACATCTGAAAATTTTATTCAGACAATTTATTCTGCCCGTGCCCTTGAAAACCGTGTTCCTGTTGTGCTTTCCAATCGAGTTGGATACGATCCTTTTCTTGATGATCACTTTGTGGGATTAAGCCGCATTGTGGATGCAGACGGCATGACGATTGTATCCATGCTCGATGACAGCGAAGGAATGATTGTCACAACACTTGACCTAAGTGAACAACGCAAAAAGCGCCAGAGCTATAACTATTTCCGTGACCGCAAGCCGCTGCTTTACGGTGATCTGACAAAGCTGGTTTAGCGAACCTGAATAAAAATCGATTATAGGAGAGATGATGATGGGTGAGTATCCTGATGCTAATTATTTTATAAAAGCAGCTCATAAAATAATTGATGAAGCACATAAACGTAATCTGACACTTTGCCTTATTGGTGCGCTAGCTTTCCACAATCATTGTCCCAAATACAACTACATTCAAAAAGAGACAAATCGCTTTTTTACAGATATTGACTTCATGGCATATATAGAACAAAAGCACGACATAGAGAAAATGTTTCTTGATTTGGGATACATGAATGATAAGAGAATCCAGACTATTCCGGGAGTTAAACGGTCGATATTCTTCACATCTGATCATTCGATGCATTCAGACATTTTCTATGATGTTTTGGATTTTTCACATAAAATTAACTTTAGGGGACGTTTAGAGATTGATTATCCGACGGTTTCGTTGGTCGACCTCTTACTTGAGAAAATGCAGATTGCCCAGATAAACGAAAAAGATATAATCGACACCATAATGCTACTTCGTGAGCATGATGTTGGCAGCTCTGATGATGAAACCATCAACATTGATTATATAGCCAAAACGTGTAAGTCTAACTGGGGCTTATGGAAACCAGTAACAACAAACTTGGACAAAGTAATTAGCCTGATTGATAAATACGATTTGTTAAACAGCGATGATCAGCAGATTATCCGCGAACGACTTCAACGCATCAGGCAACACATTGATAAGGAACCAGCAACGCTTTACTGGAAACTGCGCAGCCGAGTTGGCGAGCGCGTTAAGTGGTATCGTGACGTCGATGAGGTTATGTGATCAAAAATGGGAGGATAGTAAATGTTTTGGAAAAAGAAACCTGAGGGTACCTCTACTTTTTATGCCACGGACATTCACGGGTCGTCCATCTGCTTTAAAAAATTCATCAACTCTGCCAAATTTTATGCCAGCAAAGGGCAGCGCATTGATGTACTAATAATGGGCGGAGACTTGACTGGAAAACTGATTGTACCCATCATCAAGGAAAACAATAAGTATCGCTCATATCTTTTTGGCAAAGAACGCATCTTGAACACTCAAGAGGAACTATATGATTTCATTAAAACGACTGAAGTACTTGGTGCGTATGCATACACTTTTGAACCTGACGAATATAAGGAGTTCAAAGAAAACCCGGAAATCCAGGATACGTTATTTAAGGAAGTGATGCTCAAGCGTTTGAAAGAGTGGATGGACTTTGCCGAAGAGAGATTGAAGGAGACGGGTGTCCCCTGCTACATCAGCCCGGGTAACGACGATATTAAGGAAATTAAGTCAATTCTTGAAGACTCCCCAGTTGTTATTTGTCCTGATAATAAAGTGGTTCAGATCACCCCAGATCACGAGATGCTTAGCTTAGGCAATGCAAATATCACTCCTTTCGATTGTCCGGGTGATCTGCCGGAAAAAGAATTGGGACATCGAATTGATGAAATGGCTGACAAAGTAAACGACATGGAGAATTGCATCTTTAATCTCCATTGCCCTCCTTATGGGACCATCATCGACGATGCTCCGGAACTGGACGATGAGCTCCGTCCACGGGTTGGGATATCCGGCGTGGAATTGGGAGCTGTTGGCTGTCGGGCTGTACGGGATTCGATTGAGCATAATCAACCATTACTGGGTTTGCATGGCCACATCCACGAATCAAAAGGCGCGGCTCATTTAGGCCGTACCCTCTGTCTTAACCCAGGCAGCGAATACTCAGAAGGAATATTGCGGGGAGTGTTTGTTTTGATCAGAAAAGGCGAGGTGGTATCTCACGTGTTCACATCTGGTTGATGTAAGTTTAGTTCACATTAAGGCTAGAGTACCATCTATAGATCATCATAAAACCTACTGAGGAGGTGGTTTTAATGGGTGAAGCAAGAAAGCGCTGTCGTGAACTGGGTTTAGTAATTGGATCCCTAAACCCCGGACCCAAAAATAGCATTACTGATGTGCGTGGTGTGCGTGTAGGACACATGACGCTCAGCTTCAATGATGAAAGAGGATTAGCACAGACTGGTGTTACGGCTATTTGGCCCGCTGATGGCGATCTAGTCAGAGAACCTGTGCCGGCGGGAAGCTTCGTGTTAAACGGTTTCGGTGAGATTACCGGGCGCACTGCAGCCAACGAATGGGGTATCGCGTCAACCCCAATATTGCTGACGGCTACAATGAGTGTCGGCATTGTATACCATGCTGTTCAGCGGTATATGTGTAGGCAAGATCCAGATTTAGGCAAATTGGAACTGGTTATCCCATTGGTTTGTGAATGTGATGATAGCTTTCTTAACGACTCACGTTCTTTTCACATTAAAGAAGAGCATGTCTTTGAAGCGTTAGATAGTGCTACCGATGGTATAATAGAAGAGGGTTGTGTTGGCGCTGGTACAGGTATGCAGTGCTTTCAATTCAAAGGGGGTATTGGATCAGCCTCTAGGCAGTTGAATGAGGCACAGGGAGGTTTCATGGTTGGGGTGCTTGTGCAGACCAACCTTGGTGCACGTCACTTGCTTACCATTGATGGCGTCTCTGTTGGGCGCCATATTACTGATCGAATGCCAGAGGGTCAATTACCAGATTATTGGGGTGAGGCAGGGAACGGTGGATCCTGTATTGTTATTGTTGCGACCGATGCGCCGCTTAGCAGTCATCAGGTATCCAAATTGGCCAAACGAGCGGCATTGGGATTGGCCAGAATTGGCTCAATCGGTGCAAACTGTAGTGGCGAGCTTATGTTTGCTTTCACTAACTCTAATCGAGTTAGAGCAACTGGCTCGCTTTCAAACTCGATTGAGGTTATGAACGACCGGCGTATTGATGCTCTTTATCAAGCTGTAATGGAGGCAACAGAAGAAGCTGTAGTTAACGCCCTGTTCAATGCTCACACTGTCGTAGGGCGCGATGGCCATACCTTACATGCAATACCGATAGAACGAACGCTTGACTTGTTGCATAAATATGGTCGAATATAACTTTTGTGAATTTAGAAAAGCATTTTTTTTGTAAGAAACCTATCGTCTCGCTTATTGTGTGGGAATACAAATTATGTAAGGCAATACAACCTCAAAGCGATAAACCATTTGATATAGGGTATTAGGGCTGTGAAATATTGACATTTATTCATATGTATGTGACAGGGAAAAGGTGTATAATTCGATATAAAGGAGGTTCTTGTGGATAAAGATCTTTGCGGATATTTCAGAAGACAATTACGAGTTTCCCTCGGTACCAAAGAAGTATGGGCCGAGGAAATAGATCCTGATGTTCTGAAGAAGTATTTGTAATAGGGGACGTTCATGCAGAGGTTGCATTGGCAATGCACGTTCTGCATGAACGTCCCCTATTACGTCCCTATATGCATTTACATAAAATTATCGCATAGCCTTAGTTATGAACTAAAAGCCTCCATGAATTCTCAGACAGCATCCAATACACGCTCTGCCTCAACTAATGGCTTTACCCAAAATAATAGTTCATCAAAATTAGCATCCAATGGGAAGTGGTTGTTCTCAACCCATTGACCATAAAATGTTTGAGCTAATAACGCTTCACAAGTTCTTCTAGGAAAGTTTGCTATCCGTGATTGATAAAAGTTCTCAGGGCAATCAAGGTAAGTTCTTATTATAAAAGGTTCCCACTGTGTCCACAGAACTTCTTTGTCCTTTATATCAATGATCTCCGTTCGTTCGATTAATCGATTGTCCTTGTCCCATGCACTATTCATAATATCAACTGCTTCTTTATCCGTAGTCGGTGCTCCATAGCCAAAAATTGTTAGGGTCATCGCTTGACGCAGACCTTTCTTTAGAACTTCCCATTCTGTTTTGATAAAGGTGTCGTTGACATAGTTCTTCATTGTGATGGGGTAGAGTAACCGAGAGGGGATAAGTTCTCTATCACATTCTGGACAATACATGCCGTGTTCACCATAAACAGGGTGCTCTGGGCAATACGCTAAGCGGACGTTGCCGTGAAGGTGAATAATCTCCGGAGCTGGAACTTTATCCTTATTCCGATTCCACGCATCAAAGAGGAATGGATCCCAGTTAAAAGTTGCAACAATATCCTTTGGCCTAAGGGACATCAATAAATGGTCATACACGGTTGGTAATTCTGGGAGTTTTAGGCTGTCAAAATAAGTATATACGATCTCCTCAATTTCTTTGAGAAATGGTGACCCAGGATC
>SDBS01006245.1_pt1 | contig 11590 bp, 5 predicted proteins | sample 2277091 | NCBI WGS metagenome assembly SDBS01 (sample SAMN10404972, study PRJNA504765) | marine sediment metagenome | isolation source: marine sediment core GS10_PC15, 163 cmbsf | place: Arctic Ocean: Southern Knipovich Ridge | collected 2010 | reverse complement strand
AGAGCGACTAAATTCAATTGGGTTTTGGAACCAAGTAAATTCCTTACAAAAGAGGAGGCAAAGAAACTTTTAGAAACGGCACGAGATAGGGCAGAAGTTGTGTTTGCAAAGAGGCGAAAAATACCTGTCAGGGATTATTTGATCGTAGACTTGGCACTCTCAACAGGGCTGCGGGTTATGGAAATTGCACAGCTGGATTGTGGCGATGTCTTTATCCGAGATGGGATTTCTTCGCTTCTGGTCAGAAACGGCAAGTGTGGCAAAAGAAGGTTGGTGAGATTTGGCGAGTCACTGAAAGACCACCTCAACGAATACATACTTTGGAAACAAAATGTCGGTGAGTCTACGGGCCCAAGCGATCCCCTGTTCTTGTCTAGCAATACTGGCTGTCACTTGACTACGCGAGCGATACAAAAAGCATTCAAGCGCACCGCTGAAAAAGCAGGCTTGTCTGCTCACTACTCCATTCATTGTCTTAGGCATACATATGCATGCCAACTCTACAAGGCCAGCAGCTACAACTTAAGGCTAGTGCAGAAACAACTGGGCCACTCTAGTATTCACACGACAGAGGTATACGCAGATGTGATGGAGCCTGATATACAAGACGCATTGAGAAGGTTATACAGGTAAGAACGCTGTAGATAATTGTTCTTCTGAAACAGTAAAACGACGATAATATCGAGTTACAATAACACCCATTAACATGAAGTGGGTGGATCAGGCAGAGTCCATACACATTTTGCATAGAATATGGCGTTGGAAATGTTTGCTCTAGCAAAAAATAAAAAAAGATACGCTGCAGGTATATAAAAGATTCAGAACTCGCACAAATTCTGAACCTTTCAGTATTATTATCTCATTTTTCCCCTATGGAGTCAACTAAAAATGCCCCAAAAATTTGAGGCAGAAGTTGATCCCCCAGTTATTCACTAAACGGGTGTCCTTCCTATTCATGTAATGGCAATCACATCTGTAATGCCCTCAAGTTTCACTATTTGAAGATATAAACCGGCTATTCCAGCCCAAATGATTCCATCCGGATGAGTTGTAACACTCCGAATTCTTTCATTAAACCATGCAATTGGCTTTCCAGTTTTCTGTTTGAAGATAACGGTTTCTCCTCCTTCGTTAGTCGCTAAGAATGGCAATCGCTTCGCAACTGCCTGTAGGTCGACACAAGAACTGATTTGCCAGAGCAGTTGACAAGTTTCTCGATCCCATATTTGAGTGTTCTTAGAATATTCTCCTCCAGTGACAAACGCAACACCTGATGGGAAAAATGCTATGTTTTCGAAATGTTCTGGAAACTTCATAACTGCAATCTGATTTCCAGTATCGGCATCCCACATGTGGATGGACTTTTTTGGAAATACCCCGAAAATCTGTTTTTCATCATGTGAAAGTGCTAATCCGCTCAAGGATTCATTGCCCAGATCGATTCCGAGTAGTTCATTCCCGTTTTCGGCATCCCATATAATAATCTCCTCATTATAGTCAATGGTAGTAACTGCACCTATAATTCGATGACTGTTCTGGAAATATCTAATATGATCGATACTCACTGCATCAGTTTTCGGAGTTATAGTCAAAAGGTGACAACCATCGCGCGCGTCCCAAATCTTTATGGAGTCAAAATTCGTTCCGATGATTCTTTGACCATCTGGAGAGTAATAAACATCCGTGGAACCACCAATATCTTGTTGCAGGTGGCTGTGTGTATACATCCCATTTTTTGTGTTCCAAACATGTATTTTTCCATAACCATGACTACCGGTAACGATACAACTTCCGTCTGAAGAAAAGGAAACACTTACCGACCGGTCTTCATCACCGTTCCGTTGCCAGATAGTTTGCTGCTTTATAGAAAGATCCCACAGGTATACTGATCCATCCGCTGATCCGCTGGCCAGACGCGACTTGCATGGTGAGAAAACTAAACTCATAATTTCATCAGTATGACCTTGAAAGGTCCTCAATTGAGTACCAGTTTCTGCGTTCCATAGACGAATATTCCCATCCTGTGACCCTGTTGCTATTAACTTGCCATCAAACGAATACGAAATGCTGGACACTGGCTCTGAGTGGGAACCTAAGTTGAATAAAACTTCTCCGCAGTCTGCCTCACAGACCTGAATCCCCCATTCAGGAGGGGATTGATCAATTCGTGGAGCCAAGACAACGTTTACAGCGACTCTCTGACCATCAGGGGTAAATTCTAGGCAACGTGGCCAATCGGATAGCAGTATCTGATATAGCTCCTTGGCATTATTTATTTCTAATAGTTGCATGAACGTATTTATCCCGCCAAATGCAACTGCTATCTGACGGCCATTTGGTGAAATCGCTATTGACTTAAGAAACTTTTTTTCTACAACATCGATCTGATAATTTATGTGTAGAAGTTCCGAATAGTCTTTACCTTGCCAAATACGCAAACCCTTTATCCCAGCAGCGGCCAAACGAGAGCCATCTTGCGAGTAGACTACACTATGAAGTGTACCTTCACAGACCTTTATATGTCGTATTTCATACCAATTCGTAGTATCGAATATGTGGACGAAACCATCACTTCCAGCAACGGAGACTTCCCGCCTGTTTGGGGAATAGGCTACACTGCGAGAATCCCACTCTCCCGTATCTATCATAAGCAACTTATTTCCAGATGCTATGTTCCATAGGTGCATCATTTGGTTTTCTGCGGTGATTAATTGATCACCTTCCATTGAAAAAGCAATGTCGAAAATAGCACTTCCAGATCCACGGAGTACCATGGAATTTGCTCCTCCGAGTCGCAAATGGGGTGGGCGCAGCGACCGAATCCAGTAGAAATGCTCCAACGATTGCTCCTTCTGCTTACGCCACGACACCATCAATCTGTATAATCCGCTACCGCATGAAAGCAAGGATGGCATTTCATAATCCTCATAGGAATAGTGATAGTAATCATCCAAACCTGGACAATCGTACCACCAACATAAATTCCAAAGGCATTGAAACAGAGCTTGCGGATAATCTTTGACATGTCGGTCGATAAAGTGGAGATTCCTGTGGATGGCTTCCTCTAATAAGCTTAGAATTTCTTGATGCGGATGTTCGTGTGGAGTAACCTTCAAGGCGTGTAAGAAATCGGCAGCGAGATCGAAAACAGAAACGTCCTGAGTCTTGGCTTCAAGGAAGAAGATGTCCGTAAGCAGCCGATATAGACGATCTACTTCCCTTAGGTATGTCAAATGCCTAGGCAAATAGCGCAGAATGTAGGATCTCCTTTCGTTGGTGAGTTTGATCAGATGTTTTCCGAGATCACTCATATACCCTCCAGGCGAAGGAATCGGGACAAAAAAGAATGAGTCTTAACTTTTCTTACGCTTCTTGGATTGCTTGGAAAACTTCTTGGTGGACTTTTGGGGACGTGAGCTTGTTTTCCTAGTAGAACGCTTGCATTTCTTCTTTTTCTTCCTCTTTTTCTTCTTATCCGGGTCGCCGTCTGGAAAAAGCTCTCGCCAGAGATTGTCGGCGATCATTTTGTTAATACCTTTGATTGTGACACCAGCAGCCTTCACAATGTCCTTTCGATGTAGGAAGTCACGAAAGCTTGTGTGATAGATGTTATATCTGAGCTCCTCATCCACAAGTTGGATATACAAGAACTGACGCCACTCGTCCAAAACTTCTTGTATATCGAGCTCTTCCAGCTTTGCGTTTCTTTCTCTGGCGAAAACCAAGATTAAGCTTCTGGAGACTGGTTGTCGCGCTTCACACAGGACATAAACAATGTTGATCTTGTCACGCGGCAAAGGCTTGGTTCGCATACCCATGCGATCCCAGTGATCCTCATAGTATCCCTTTAAGCCAACCGGTAGCTTCTCAATACTCAGATCCTGATATGATCCGTGTTCGATCTCTGGTAAGACGTAATACAAATACATGAAGTTGCGTTCACTCTTTTCGGAAAGAGTTTGAATAAATTCATCTTTACTCAGTTTCCGTGACGAAATCCAAGCTCGCAACTTAGGTCGCCTGGATGCCCGCCGTATATAAGTCTGAACGTCCTCAACACATTCATCGACATAATTCTGAAGGTCAAATATCCTCAGTGGAGATTGAACAAAGAACGGCATGTCAGCAGGCATTACACGACGACGAGTCATGATGAAAAATACGCCCTTTGGCAGAACTGAAGGTAGATACAGGATATTGGCGCCGGTGGTCTGAACCGTCTGGTCGACTTCGTCAAGTGCGTCAACAGCAATTATCAGGCGGTCACCCTTCCTAAGCTGTGTGCTTGCATCCTCTAGGAATCGCCTCAAACGTCCTCCTTCGTCGCCCCTATCATCAGTGGCTATAGCTTCAGAAAGACTGTATCTGGCAATGAGCTGTGAACACACACTATCCAGGAAATGGCCCGGTCGAGTGATACCTTCAGCACGAATGTTGAAATGCGTAATACAACCAGTTTGTTTCACATACTGTGCCAAGATAGCACTCTTGCCCTCGCCAGGATCCCCTTCGACAATGAAATACCCTTTCTCTTCATTTCTCAGGAATTCGCCAATGGCCGAGAAAACGTAATCCCTGCCAACAAAATCTACTGTCCGTGATTCAACAAAGCTCTGAAACAGGTCTGGGATGGTTGGAGGTAAGCCCAGCGCTGTAGCAATAGCGTTCAGTTGTATAGCAAAGTCTTCGTGGTAGGGGAGCATCTGAAACTGCTCAATAAACTTCTTACCGTGGTATCTACCGAGTGTGCTCACGACGAGTGGCAGGACTTTGAAACTCATGTCACGGATAAAACGTTTTTGTGCCAGCTCAATCTCTTTCAACACCCATTTGGCCTTGATAGAAGATGCAGATAAGATCACAACGATGTGACTGCATTGCTTCATAATACCAGAGACGATCTTCTCCTTCCACTTGGAACCGGCCAGGATGCTCTTTGGAGCTATCCAAACTTCTGCTCCTCTTGTTCTCAGACCTTTCGCAAGGTTGAGAGCGAGCTTGTGATCACGCTTGTCATGCGTAGTATGAGAAATGAATATTTTGATTCTGTTTTCCATCGAACATTCTCCTTGACTCATGGAGGAATAATGCGTGTCTAAGCAATTATATCAAACTGAGCTTAATTAGGACACACACTATTAAACCTTGGTTTTTCTTCATATGTATCTTACTAATTCCAGACTATTGTCAAGAACAAGGCACTGCAGTCGCTTGACAACGACGATGTAAAGCAGTTCATAATCCTTTTGGTAGTTAGACTCTGTTCTCATCAGTGCCTCGCGAACGGATGGCTCAAAAGAGAGCCTTCACTTCTGACTCCAAGAATAAGGGCATCATCGCCACAGGAAATTTATCACATTACAGATAGATTCGCAAAAGGAAAAATGTGCGAGAAAGGACAAGATGACAACAGGCCGAACAACAAGAAAATGAATATTAATCTGGATCGGAGGAGCTGCTTAGGACTGAAAGATAACAAAAACATTCATTTTTCGTAAGAAATATGAATGACCTTGCAGTATGTTTGCAGAAAGAAAAAATTCTGTGTGCTAAAGTAATGTTCATAAATCTTACGTAATATGAAATTTCTCTGATATTGGGCCTTGGTCGAGAAGGGTCACATAAATCTTTTGCAGAGACTTTGAGAGCAAGGTCGTAGGTTCGAAATGCTCCTCCGCTATGAATCCCTGGAAACAGAATCCAGACCCGTTTTTCAGTTCAAAATCACAGTTTCGACCTTGGCAACGAGGATGCAGAGGAAGAAGAACGCGGCTATTCTCATTTTCACGATAGACAGACTAAACAAAAGGTTCCCACGATATATTGGGCACGCTGAGCCCCAAAAAAGAGTGAGAAATGATGAAATGGATGGGGGCACAAAAAAAATTGCCAAGAGGAATCAACATTTGCCAACTCGGAAACGCCATACTATATAGATGTGATTGTTTGGAGACCGTTTAGCAGATTTTTTTCGGTTGCAGTGCCATAGGGTTGTCACACCCATGATTTTATTGTTGCATCTGGTTTTAAGAGTATGCCTAATTAAAGGCCTATGAACATTAAGATATAGATTTGACAGGTTAAGCCTATTTTGTCGGATGATGAAACGGTAACAGAGCCGGTCTAAAACTGATTCTGCCTGGTTAAGTAAGAGTGCACGGCAGAAAGAATCGGAGATTTTTCGCACTTTGAGCTTGACACGTGGTAAGAGAAATAGTTACAATAGCTTTGTGTGAGGACATTCAATATTATTACCATGCGAGCAGGCAAAGCTGCCAATGTGAATATTTTGTCATAGTCGGATTGGCATTAAGGAGTTGGAATAATGAGTGCAAATAGAAATGATAGAGGGAGTATTTCAACGTTTTATTCCCTATGCTTATTGTTACTTTGCTGTTCCGCTACTTGTACAAAAGGCGAGACGGTGCTTAGTATTCGAGACCAATATGGGTCAGAAGTGGCGGTTTTTGATGATCAGGGCAACCTCTACCTGAATGGGGGACTGACTACGAACACCACGCCTCAATCTACCGAATATGAAGAGTTTCGGGTTCAGGGCTATGGTCAGGATGTTGCTATCATTTCCATGTCAACTGGAGATATGACGATATCCGGTTCGCTGAATGAAAATCAGACCAATATGACCGGTGCTAATAATTTTGTTGTTAAGGACAATTCATCAAATCCTGTCGCCTATATTGATACATCAGGAAACCTGTTTTTGAAAGGTACTAATATGGGTGATATTGATGTGGATTCTAATCGAAGCGGTGCGATTGAAGGTACATCGGCAGAGGATGATTTGGAAGAAACGCAACGGGCCATTGTGCCTGTCAACTGCGATAATGACGATTACGATGAATATCCTGATGATAAGGACTGTTTAAACAACTGCATAGACGATGAATCTGACCTGGACGATCTTATACCACTGATCATACGCAAGGTGCCATCCGGATGGACGGCCACTCTAAGTATTGAAGACGGCGATGCCAGCAAAATCCGTGTATTCAACGGTGATGACTTTTGGCAAGAAGGTGACGACTACTGGTATTCAGGTGACCCTGTTCCGGCGGACCACTCCTGGCCCATCCTTGGAAGACAAGAAGTGAGCGAACAGGAAAGCACCTCTGTTAGCTCCTATCAGATACCCAATTTGAGCAACGAACTTACATACTATATGGAGGCACTTGAGTTTCGGAACTCAGCATCGGACAATTGGACAATCAAGTTAACGGTTACGAACGGCAGCCAGACACTCTATGATCGTGTAAAATTACGCCCGTCGCCGTTTATCTTGCTTCCCGGTGGTTCGGAAACGGTGTATGCTCCAGACCGAAGTGACTCTGATCAAGATGATGAAATAGCATCTGTTGGAAGTGTTATAGTGTCAATGAATTTAGGTACTACCTATGCCGGCGATCCATGGCTACAAGATGCCGCCGAAATTGGTTATACAAAGTGGCCGGGTGGTCAGATGAATGTGGTTATGGACTTGCCACGTTCAGGCCCAGGCCGAAAACTAGAATATTGGCCCAACACCCTGCTGTTTTCCAACATCGGTGTCTTCACTATCGGTTCGGGGAGTTCAAGATTTGATTTTGGCGGTAACATTGAGGCAACCGGAGAGGATTATGTTGTCGTTGGAACAGGAATCAGTGGTGAAATTACCAACTTCATTGAGGCGCAAGGTATTCAGTCTGTAATAACAGCACCACAAACAGAATATCTCGACGTTGGCCATATTGATGAATTGGTGAGCTTCAGCGGCTCGACTTCGGCTTATATAGCAGATGTCAATCTGGGTACATTAGTTATTGAGAAATTCGTCAATACTGACACACAAGCCGAGGGCGACGTTAATAATGCAACCGAAGAATATTTTGAGGTTTTGTCAGGAGGCTGGGATGATAATCAGTGGGTCGGAGCCTATGTTGAGATTCACGATGTGCCTGCAAGTACGTGGCAGATTCGCTATGTCATTAGCAATACTGAGAATCGGATCAATGTTTACGACGCGACAAATGAAATAGGTGTCCCTTTGGAATCTCCTTACCCCGATCCAAATGAATGGGAATACTATCTTACTGCTCGTTCCGAATATAGCGCTGTGTTCTGCGAAGGTGAGGAAATCTCTGGAGTTGTTACTGGTGTACAAGAGAGTGGTAAAATAGCTCTCGATACTTCCGGACTTCACGACTTCACTGAGGTCGACTGGATTACGGATGGCTATGCCATTATTTGCTATTACAACACTGAAGGAGTACATCAAGAGTACTTCAAGAAAATAACAGCAACCACAAGCACCAGTTTTACACTGGAAAACAGTAATGATGTATCAGAGGGAGTTTACTACGTCTTGGTCCAAAAGAGCAAAAAGGACAACGCTTTTTTGCATGTGTATGTCGGACAATCGGAAGGCAATGCTGCTTGCTTGACGGTTAAAAAATTCTGGGAGACATACAGCGCAGCTCAGGCGCCTTGGGAATCACGTCTTGAAGCTCTTGAGACTCTCCTATCGCAGCAAGCAGGAATCTCCAGTTTCACGAGTGTGCCGGTTCTATTTGATACCACGGGCACACCCCATAAGGCCAAGGCAGCATTACCTAACATGGTGAACATGTCAAGTACGGGTGCTGTTCCGAATCCCTTTGGTCCCAGGAATGCAAACAGTGAGGATCAATTTATTATCGATAGTCCTTTCAGCTCCGGCAGTTGTATAGATTGCTGGCCGCTCCATGTTGGGGATGGGGAGATTCATTGCGGTACGAATGCCATACCAGCTATTCCAAGTACAAATTGGTGGGAATAATGTTGAAATATATTGAACCAGACGATATAATATATAGCGATGAAAGGAAAATGAGATGTTTCTGTCCAGAAAGAAGCTTGTAAGTATAGTCTTAGTTTCAGTCTGTTTACTGCCTGCAAAAGCGGCCTGGTGCCAGGAAAGAATTTCCAATTTAGAAACCGCGGTCAAGCGGGCTGCTAGCGTTCGTGCCGGTTTTAAGTTGCTCCACTTTCCAACGGGATCTCCGTCAACACCCCGGTTTGAGCCTATCAAGGGTCTCGATGGCCCCGATGCCGTTCCCTTTCTCATTAATGTCTTGCGTGGCGGGCCGGGCCAGACGGAGTCAACGCTTTTCCAGGATCAGGATAGCATACATTCCCATATTGCCCGTTGCTATGCGGCACTTTGCCTGGGTGCTGTCGGGGATAACCGCGCCCTTGTCCCCCTCATTGAAGCCCTCGAGAAGCCGGTGTCTCAGGAAAGCACTAGCGCAGGTAAGCGGGACGAACGTCAGCGATACCCTCTCTCCGACTATTCTGCAATAGGATTGGGCTATCTGGGTGACACCGCCTCTGTGAAACCGATTATCCGTGTCTTACCCACGCGAGGAAAGAGATATGATTATTTTGCAATTGCGTTAATGTTTCTCGGGGATATTCGGGCTGTTAAACCGTTGATTCAACATGCATCTAACCAGGGCAAGATGAGTTATACAGTTCATTCTTGCCTGCAAAACCTCTACCATACCGGATTCGCTATACGGTACATCAGTGGCCGTCATACATATCGTATCCCGGACTTTCCTGAACTGGGGGAACTGGATGCGAACCTGGTGTATTTAACACTGTGGAAACACTGGGAGCGAAAAGGGGCCGATTTTGCGAAAAGGCAGTTTGACAAGTACTATCCCCGCTGGAAACGTTTACAAAAGGACAGGCCTGATGATTCTCTGTCACAGAGACGTCTTTTAAGTGAGATGACACATGGTGGAGTGTTCGTACTGCCACACCTAATGGAGCATATTGAGAAAGGCGATGATTCGCTCATTCCCGCCACACATCGCTTCATAATTAAAGAACACAAAAGAAGGGGCTATATACCTGACAGGGAAAAGCTGTCAATAAGTCGATCCGATTGCCTTAAGTGGTGGCAAAATAATCGTGATAGATACATGGTCGAATTAAAGCAGAAAACAGGAGCAGATAATAATCCCCAGAAAAAAAACAATAAAGTCAAGCCGAAAGCGAGAAATGAACTTAACAAATAAGCAAAACTCCGTTAGATCCGCTATAATTGTGATTTCAGAGGTATTGTTTTTATTTGCATTGTGTGCAACGAGCCAAGCTGCGGTACTCAGGGTACCAACGGAATACCCAACAATTCAGGCGGCTATTGACGCCAGTATTGATAGCGATGTCGTTTTAGTAGCGTCGGGAACCTACACTGGTGAAGGCAATCGAGATATCGACTTCAAAGGCAAATCGATCACCGTTAAAAGTGAGTATGGCCCGGAATCATGCATTATACAATGCGGGGGACTTTACCGGTCAGGGGACCGGTCTAATCCTATCGAACCGGAATACCATAGAGGTTTCCATTTTCATTCCCATGAGGATGCAAATTCCGTTGTCCAGGGTTTTACGGTAATGCAAGGTTATATGGGATCAAACGTTGGCGGTGCGTTCTTATGCATAGAGAGTAGTCCGATCATCAGGGATTGTATTATTGTAGGTAATTCCGCTATGGCGGGCGGAGGGATTTACGCTTATCGGTCAGATATCCGGGTAGAGAATTGCTTAATCAAGGAAAACATAGCGAGCTTCAGGCCTAGGAATTGGTTCAATGATTCTTCAGGCAACGCAGAAGGTGGAGGAATATACGTCTCCCGGGGGAACGCTCAGTTGCGGAATTGTCTGGTAGTGGGAAATGCCGCCTCGAAGCAGGGAGGGGGGATATACTGCCGTGATGGTGATCATCAGATTATTAACTGCACCGTAACCGGCAACCGAACAGGCGAGCATGGTAGTGGCGGTGGTATTTCGGTTGGAATAGGAGGTAATTATGAGTCATATCTGCATAATTCGATTGTGTGGAGAAACGACGCTGGCGAGGATGGAGATAACATAGAGCTAGGCTATATGGGAATTGCTACTGTAATGCGCCTAAATGTTTCAAACAGTCTCATAGGAGAGGATCCAAATAGTGTTTACGATCCATCTGTAAAAATTTCAGGGGAGTGGCTAAGGACAGATCCGATGTTTGCTCGCAACGGCCACTGGGATCCAAATGGCAGTGATGCTCCTCGGTCCAATAACAATCCTATCTGGGTCGAGGGCGATTATCACTTGAAATCTCAGGCCGGCAGATGGGACCCGAATAGTCAAAACTGGATTCAGGATGATGTTACCAGTGCCTGCATTGATGCTGGCGATCCGAATAGCCCTATTGGTCACGAGCCGTTCCCTAACGGCGGTATTATCAATATCGGTGCTTATGGCGGCACAGCCGAGGCAAGCAAATCATACTTCGGCCGGCCAGCCTGCGAAACGATTATTGCCGGCGACATAAACGGCGACTGCAAAGTTGACTTCGATGATCTTATGATCTTAATGGCCCATTGGCTTGAAGACAACACACCCTGACAACCTTAGATGGCGTCACAGCCACCGACACATCGGGTACATGCATCGTTGTCGATTATGGGCTTAGCGCTGAAAGGCAATATGTCGCCGTGAATAACGACGATGACAATGTAGTTGCATGTATTAATAGTTTAGGTAACGTGTATCTAAAAGGCGA
>SDBS01006244.1_pt1 | contig 11590 bp, 10 predicted proteins | sample 2277091 | NCBI WGS metagenome assembly SDBS01 (sample SAMN10404972, study PRJNA504765) | marine sediment metagenome | isolation source: marine sediment core GS10_PC15, 163 cmbsf | place: Arctic Ocean: Southern Knipovich Ridge | collected 2010 | reverse complement strand
TCATTATCTTTAAGCGCAAGAACTACTGAGCCGGAGCGTTCCTCTATAATTGACTTATTCAGTCCCCTTTTGAGGCAGCCTCCTTGTGATTCTAATCCGCTCTGCCCACTACTCGCGCGATATCTTGAGAATCTCGTACTTGAGCAGTCCCGCCGGGACGGTGATCTCAACCACGTCGCCGACTGCTTTGCCCAGCATAGCAGCGCCGATGGGTGATTTCACCGAAATGATATCGTTATCGACGTCAGTTTCATCGGGAGGGGCAATGGTATAGAGAATCTCTTCACCAGTGCTTTGATCTTTGACAAGCACTTTCGCGAAGAGATACACCTTGTCATCTGGAATCTGGTCAGCGTCGACGGTGCGCACGCGTGACAGCTTGTATTGAAGGTCGGCAATCTTCCGCTCAAGATGCGTCTGGGTTTCCTTGGCGGCGTGGTACTCGGCGTTTTCGGTGAGGTCGCCCAGTTCCCGTGCTCGTCTGATCTCAGCGACAATCTTCGGGCGCTCATCGAATTTTAACCGCTTTAGCTCCGCCTCCAATTTTAGGCGACCTTCTTTGGACAAGTAGATTGGTTCACTCATACAAAGAGAAACATAGTCTATCTTGGTACCTTAGACAAGGGAATGTCAACCCTTTTTGCATATATCACAAACAGCACCACCGAACAAGCCAGGCCGGGAAAGATCGGCTGAATCCCCAGCCAGAACTGTCCGCTGTCGGTCACGTATTGGGAAACAAACCAGACAAGCGACAGGCCGCCGCTCAACACAATTGACAGCAGTGCATACCGCGCGGGAAGCCGACGTTTGCCGACAAACGAAAAGAAGACCGGCACCAGCAGGGCCGGCGTGCCGATCGAACCAAAGACATACCAGATGTCAACTGCCGAGCGAAAGAATAGGGCCAGAAGCACCGCCAGCAGGGTTGATATAACCAGCCCAAGGCGCGTGTAGAAAAGAATCCCCCTCTCCCTGAGTTTCAAAAGCCGCCCCATAATGTCGTTACCGAAGGTAGACGCCGCCAGAAACGAATAGGAATCAATCGTTGACATGACCGTTGACAACAGCGCCAGAGCAAACAGACCCAAAAGCCCCACCGGTAGAACCTGCATAGCCAAAGCCGGATAAGAAGCGATCGGGTCGGACAACGAGGGGAGGATCGCCCGGGCGTACAAGCCGCAGGTGGTGGTCAGAAAGTCAAAGAAGGCCCAGCAGACGATGGAGATCAGTATCCCACGGCGTGCAACTGTGGCGTTCTTGGCGGCGTAGCAGCGCTGATAGAAGGCCGGTTCAATGAGCGTTGCCAAGGCAATAAAGTACCAGGTGGCGATGTACCAACTCGTCCTTCCACCATGCCAGGTGAAATGGGACGAAGGCGTTGCTGCCTTTAGAAAATCGAGGCCGCCGTAAGTAAAGTACACAGTCATTAGTAGAACAACGAAGCCCATGAACATCAAAGCAAACTGAAACAGGTCCGTGCGCACCACAGAGGCAAACCCGCCCAGGTAAACATAAATGATTGAGAAAAACGTCCCCAACAGAATCCCCAGCCAGAACGGCCAGCCGAACAGGTACTCGCACAAGACGCCTAACATCAAAACGTAAGCCGCCGGGACGGTCATAAGATATATGATGACGGAACCTGCAACTGCCGTCTTTGTGTCGTAGGCCTGCGCCAGCCGGTCGGGGATAGTGAGAACTTGCGATTCTCTGGCTTTTCTGGCCAGAAAGACGGCAAACAAAAAGGCGGCCAGGTAGTATGGCGCGCCAAAGACCAGCCAGTTTGACAGCCCATACCTAAAGCTGTACTCGCCCACCCCTAAGATGCCGCCATACCAGGTCGACACCAGGCTGGCAACGAAAGCGGGCAGGGTGAGCACCCGCCCGCCTACGATCAGCTCACTGGTTGAGCTGTCCCCTCTCAATCTCCTGGACAGACCCAGGTAGAGCAGGACGGCCAGGTAAAGACCGATCAGGGCATAATCAACAACATGCATTCAGGCTCGCTAAAACAGTTCCAGCTTTAGCTGCGCGTAGAAGGAGCGTTCGGCTGCTGCGAAGTACTCCGCCCACCCGCCGACGACGAGATGCCAACCGTCCATGTACGCAAAGTTGCCTCCATAGCCTGCGGATTCGTATTTCTTGTCAAAAAGATTGTCCACTCTCGCCGACAGGATCAAATCGCCCATGTTGAAGGCGTCCCTAATGGTATATGAAGCCGAGAATGAAGAGACAATGTATGGGTCAATGGAAAGCGAGTCGATGTTATACAATTCCATATACTGACGACCGACAAAGCGGACCCGACCAGTCATCCTCAAAGCCTCGTTTCGATAATCGACTATGATGCTGCCCAGGTAATCGGGGAAACCGACTACCTTCTTGTCTTTGAAATCAATTTCAAAGCCATCAACATCGGTTACAAACTCTTTGACCCGGTTGTAGTTGTATGCAAAGTTCCCACTCAAACTAAGCCTGTCCAGAGGCTTTACGGACCCGGCAAGCTCTACACCGGCGTGTACTGAACGGTCGGCATTCACTGTTATCGGGATACCGCTCTGGTTTACGCCTCCATACGGAATGATCTCGTTTCGGAATTCCATCCAAAACAGGTTGCCGCCGAGAGCATAATCGCTACTGCGATACTGTCCTCCCAATTCAAAATCATAGAGCCGCTCTGACTTGGCAGTAGGGTCGCCAAATTGATAGAGAGTATCTCCTGACGATGAAAGATTGAATGACTCTATTTCAAGAGAGGGCATCAGCCAGGGATCATCAGCCTCATAAATGGCTTCGTCCGTTGGAGTACGAGATGCCACGGCAAAATTGGCAAAAAGATTTGCTTGGTTGGTTACTTTATAGTTGAGGCCAATGCGGGGCGAGAAAAAGAACCAGCTGACTTCGTAGTCATGTCCCTTGAAGGCGCCCATCTTTACCTGGTCAAACTGGTACCGAATATAACGCAGTTGGGTTGTCAATTGTGTGCTAAATTTGTCGGTGAATCTATAGTATTCCTGTCTATATACTGAACCGACATATTTCTTGCCGGCGTAGTTGTAATACCGATGCGTTGGGTCTGTCGCTCCGTCGAGGAACTGCGCTGACACAACCTGTCCCCAGTGGTCGGAGTCGAAATAATAAAAAGAGCCACCGATGGCGTGGCTGCCTTTTTCATGTTCAATATGGAGTCGGGGATTCCAGCCGACCTGATTTTTGTTGACCCATTTCTGACGCACCAGGTTACCGCTGCTGCTGTCAGAGAAGGAGGTAAGATTGTGTTCAAAATAGTCCCGTTTCCCTTTGAACTGCTCGTAGTGCCCCTTGCCTCTGATGTAATACAGCGTATTGGATAGGGTCATCCGGTCGTTGAGCTTATACGTATTGTGCAGTTGGTAGTGGGGCTGGTTGAAATTGTCGGTGGCATTGCCATAGGTCAAAGGATTCGTCCGCCGATCCTTTCTGAGATCGTCGCGTTCGACTCCATAATACGCCAGGTGCATTCTCATCGGGCCGCCATAGACGTGTAGCTCCGTAGTCATACGCGGGTCGAGCCGAGCTATAGAGTAGTAGTACGACCAGCCTGCGTACCAACTGTTGTAGCGGTAGCCGCCAGTCTTCTGCTTGGAGAACCGACCCGCAAACAACCAGCGGCCGTCAATCAGACCGGAGGAATACTCGATGCTCTGCTTGTATATGTCACTGACGGACTTGCCGCCGGAAGTGTACACGCCGTAGCCGGTAGAAAGAGTGGTTTTCCGTGGGCGGCTGAAACTGTTGGTGACAATGTTGATCGAGCCGCCAAAAGAAGCGTCGCCATAAAGCGAATTGCCCACCCCACGTTGCACCTGAATATCGGTGACAGTGGCGGCAAAGTCGGGCAGATCGACAAAATACGTGGCATGGTCCTCAGGGTCATTGAGAGGGACGCCGTTGATGTAGGTGACGATCCGCTTATCGTCAAAGCCGCGAATCTTGATATAGCTGTAGCCTAACGCCGAACCGCCATCGGAGTATGCATAAAGGTTTGGCGTTGTCTCCAACAGCAACGGAAACTCACCCACCGTGTAATCCCGCTCGATCTCGTCCTGGGACACATTGTCGAACGCGATCGGGGTAATGCCGACCTGAGCCCGGTCCGCGGTGACGACTACTTTCTCCAGTGGGTAGTACATAGGGTCCAAAACAACGGTGTCCGGCAGGTCAATCAGATTGAACTGCCGCGATTGGTACCCTACCGACGAAAAGGTAACCCGCGTCACTTCCTCATCATAGGGTAGAGCAAATACGCCCTCATCATTGGTGACGGCGCCGACGCCGGTGATATCGGTGACAACCGATGCACCAACCAACGGCTGTCCCTCGGGATTGACCACTCTCCCTGTTAGCTCCACGGCTCCGGTGGCCTGTGAGCACAACAGCAAGAGGGCAAGAAAAACGGTTATACGCTTCATGACACAACCTCGCGTTACAGGTTCACTGGTTTTGCAAGGTTCCGTCCTGAATCGATAGGTTGGCCTCGAAATCGAAGCGCGGGGGATGCGGTTAACATCTCCGTTTCCCTACGCCGGTATTACCCGGATCAGGTCATGGGGGTTTGTTCTCAGGCGGTTCTTATTACGCCACCCCCAACGGAACTATTTCTACACTATAAGTTACGCCTTGGCCGGCAATCATACAAGCAGTTTTCCGGAAAATCTTTATCGAGAGAGATTGCTCCGTCGCCGACATCGCTCCTCGCTATGATCTTTCCTGGGATTTCTCAACAGCTTAGCTACAACCGCCCAGGTCGCCTATCTTTATCTTGACTAAGGGGTTTAACCCTATTATTATCAAACGATTATAGGCGTTTTAGGAAAGGAAGATTGAGTGGTTTACGGTGTCATACTGGCCGGCGGAAAAGGTGAGAGGTTCTGGCCGCTGTCACGGGCAGATCGACCCAAGCAGTTTCTGAAGCTTACCTCCGACAAGACGATGCTGCAAGAGACGATTGACAGAGTCCTTCCCCTGATCCCCATCGAGAACATTCGCATTGTCACGAGCAGACAAATGTGCCAGTTCATTCTTGATTCAATGGACAACGTCAAGGAGGAAAACATCCTGTGCGAGCCGGTTGGCCGCAACACCTGCGCGGCGATTGGATTGGCGGCGGCCCATTTACTCAAAGAGGACCCCCACGCCGTTATGGTAGTCTTATCGGCCGACCATTTAATCCGTCCGGCGGAGAAGCTGCTTGAAATACTTAAGGCCGGTACTGCCATTGCCTCTTCTGAGGATCGCCTGATAACGATCGGCATCACTCCGACCCGCCCGGAAACCGACTACGGGTACATTAAGTTAGGTGATATGTACAAGCACGAAGGGGGCTGCGTCGTGTACAACGTCTCCGGCTTCACCGAAAAACCAAAAGCGCAGGTGGCTCACGAGTACTATTACAGCCACAACTATCTCTGGAACAGCGGCATGTTTATCTGGTCGGCAAAATCGATCCTCAACGCGATCGGCGCCTGTCAGCCGGAGATGAGCCAATTGCTCTCCGTTTATTCTCAAGACATCGGAACGGAAGCGGAGACCGCCTCTCGGGAGGAGTTGTATCAGAAAACAGTCTCGATCTCAATTGACTTTGCCGTCCTGGAGAATGCCGAAAACGTCCTGACAATCAAGGGAGACATCATCTGGGACGACGTGGGAGGCTGGCGCGCGCTGGAGCGGTATAAGGAGATGGACAGAGATCACAATGTCGTTATTGGCGACGCCGTGATGGTGGAGACGTATGAAACCACGGTCTGCAACAACAGTGAGGGCATCATCACGACGCTGGGGGTGTCGGACCTTGTTATTGTGAGAACCGACAATATCACGATGGTGGCGCACCGCACCAAAGCGGCGGAGATCAAGAAGATACTGGACAAGCTGGAAGAAAATGAAAAAACTGATCAGTATTTGTAGCCTTCTAACTCTCGGCTTTAGCTTTGTCCTATTCAGTGGCTGCTCCCGCCCACAAAAACCAAGCGATGAAACGCAAGAGGCTGATTCCGGAGATCGAGACCACCGCTTCGACCCGCTTGATTTGAGCCAGGACATGGAGATTGTGCCGCAAAAGTACCCTCGAAGCGGTGAAATAGGCGGGCAGCTTGAGGCGGTTGAACTTGAAGCTGCCATCGATGTTACGGTCACGAGCCCTGTTGTCGGCCTTACCGATGCCATCGACACGCTGAACCATCAAGCCTATCGAGTTCAGCTCTTCACCAGCAAGTTGTACGGAGAGGCTCGTCAAGTGCTAAGGGTGGCGCAGGAGATATTTGATCGGCCGGTTTTTCTTGACTACGAGGTGCCGTACTTCAAAGTGCGTGTCGGCAGCTTCTCCGATCGGGAGGATGCTGAGGATTACCAACAGAGGGTTAAGGCAGCCGGGTATCCCGAGGCCTGGGTGGTGATGGTTAATGTGGGCGTTGCGAAACCGGCCTCCCTTTATCCTGAGGGCACCCCGCCGGCGTTGGAGGACAGCGTCAAGTACGAGGAAGGTTTTGGACCTCATGATTGACCAGAGCATCATTGTCGTGGATGTTGCCGCGCCCGATCTCGAAACGATCAACCGAGCAGTTGACATACTGAAAGCCGGCGGCCTGGTGGTGGCGCCGACTGAAACCCGCTACGGTCTGCTTGGACGGGCGGACAAAGCTGACGTGGTCGAGAAAGTCTACCGGTTGAAAAAACGAGCGCTTTCGCAGCCGATCGCCATATTCGTGGGAAGTCTTGAAATGGTTACGCACTACGCCGAGTTGAACCCACCGGCGCAGTTTCTGGCCAGGCTGTTTTTGCCGGGGCCGCTGACGCTGGTTTTGAAAGGGTTGCCGGAGTGGGACAACCCGGTGGCGCACAACGGCAAGGTGGGCATACGCATTTCAACGGCGCCGGTGATTCGAGAGATTATGGAAAGGGCTGACTTCCCACTCACTGCCACCTCGGCCAATCTCTCCGGCGCGACTGAACTGAGTTCAATAGATGATATCTCCCGTGCCTTAGGAGCTGCTGTTGATCAGTATCTTGATGGCGGCGTGCTTGATGGCGCCCCTTCCACCGTGGTTGATTGCAGTGGCGATACTCCCAAGATACTGAGGGAAGGGGCGATCGACAAAAAGGAGATCATGACAGCTTTGAGAACCCAAAAAGCATGAGCGAACCGCTTGTCATATTGTTCGTATGTACCGGGAACACCTGTCGTTCGCCTATGGCTGAGGGGGCGCTGAAGATGTTGCTGTCTAAAGAGCGCCCGGGGAAATTCGAAGTCGTCTCCGCCGGCACCGCCGGCACCATCGGTTTTCCCGCGACTATTTATGCCATAGAGGCGGCCAAGATATGGGATGTCGATATATCTAAACATCAATCGCAGCCGCTGACCGCGGTCTTGATTGACCGGGCGGACTTGATTTTTGCCATGACCCCAACGCATCTGCAGGAGATTCTCAGGATTCGGCGGGGCGCAGACAGCAGGACGTACCTCTTCAAGAGCTTTCCCGATCCGACCCGAAAAGGAGAAGGCGTGGCCGACCCGATTGGACAATCCCTGGATGCCTATAACGAAACGTTTCTGGAAATTGGTGAATACTTGGGCAAGCATCTGTCGGAAATTGTAAAAAGGATTGATGAGAAGACAAATGCCGCGTAGGTCCGTGTTGCAAACGATAGTATTGGTGCTGCTGGTGTTGGCGGGAGCTTTCCCTCTGTTTTACTTCGTGTCGGTGGAGGTCGGTATTGCCCAGGCCTCGGAGGATTCGACCCAAGCAACAGAGGGAATCAATTCCTTCGATCGTTTTGTTGAGAACGTCGCCTTCGGGGTGAACGAGAAGTTTACCTTCGATATCAATTACGGATTCATTAACGCCGGCGTGGCCACGATGGAAGTCGTCCGTCTTATCGAGTATGAGAACCGGCCCTGTTACCAGATAGTCTCGCGAGCCAACTCCAACAGGTTCTTTTCGACCTTCTATAAGGTCGACGACCGGGCCGAGTCTATCATTGACGCGGTGGGGGTTTTTAGCTGGCAGTTTGAGAAGAAACTTCGTGAAGGCAGCTATTATTCCCACCGGATATGCAGTTTCGATCAGCGAAACCACACTGTGTACTATAAAGACGACACCTTGGCCGTTCCTCCTTTTGTCCAGGATGCCCTGTCGGTGCTCTACTACATCCGCACGCAGAAGCTTGAGCCGGGCATGTCCCTGTACGTAGATAACTTCACCGACGGTAAGCTGTATCCTCTTGAAGTGAAAATCCTCAAGAGAGAAACGATCACCGTCAAGGCGGGCACCTTTGATTGTATCGTGGCCGAGCCGCTGCTGAAGACGGTGGGCGTTTTCAAACACACGGGTAAACTGAAAGTCTGGCTCACTGACGACCGCCTGAAAATGCCGGTGCTGATGAAATCAAAAGTGCTGGTGGGGTCAATCACGGCAGAGTTGACCGACTACCAACTGGGCGAAATCGAGGCGTTCTGAACATGCCCAAAAAGTCGGCCAAACCACAGCCGATCGATCTCAATCGAGTCAAACGCTATCCCCATGCGCGGCGGACGAACAAAACCGAGATACCGGCTTTCGGCCGTCCCATGAAGAAGATTCGGGGAGCGGATTTTTTTGAGTCCCTGCCTGACTTCCTGAAAGCGGCCGACCTGAACGAGTTCATCTCACTGGTGGTCAAGGCCCGCAAGCGGGGCTTCCCGTTTCACCTCCTGATGGGGGCGCACATCATTAAGGTCGGACTCTCGCCGGTAATCATTGATCTGATGAAGCATGACCTGGTCACGGGGCTTTCATTCCACGGTGCCGCAGTGATTCACGACCTGGAACTGGCCTTTTTCGGAGGCACCTCGGAGGACGTTCAGGCCGGTCTCGTGGACGGCTCGTTTGGAATGGCACGCGACACTGCGGAGCTGTTTGCGGGAATATGCGAACTCGCTGACAGAAATCAGATCGGTCTTGGAGAGGCCAGTGGGCGTTTCATCAATGAGGCGAAAGCAAGACACCGCAAGCTGTCGGTTTTCGGCACGGCGCATCAACTTGGCCTGCCAGTGACGGTACACATCGGAGTGGGTACCGACATTGTTTGTCAACATCCCGAGTACAATGCCGCCCAGGTCGCGACTGCTTCCTATCTTGATTTCCGCATTCTTTGCTCGCTTTGTGGATCAATTGATCGGGGGGGAGTGGTTGCAAATATCGGCTCAGCCGTTATATTACCCGAAGTTTTTTTGAAAGCGCTGACGGTTGCCCGAAACATCAATCGAGGCAAAAGTCGGCTGGTGACGGCGAACTTTGACATGATTACACACTATCGTCCCACGGAGAACGTGGTTAAGCGCCCGACCTTCAAGGCGGGCAAAGGCTTCAATTTTGTCGGTCACCATGAAATCATGGTCCCCCTGTTGGCCTGGGGCCTCAAGTTAAAGTTTAAGTCCTAAGGTAGGATAGTTTCGGAGTTTGGCATGGCAAAGCTTGTTGAATGCGTTCCCAACTTCTCGGAAGGGCGTCGCCCGGAAGTAATCGATGCCATATGCAAGGCTATCACTTCCCTCGACGGCGTCGTCCTGCTTGACAAAGAGATGGACTACGATCATAACCGGGCGGTAGTGACGTTTGTCTCTCATCCCAAGATGGCCGTGGAGGCAGCCTTTGAGGGATACAAGAAAGCGGCGGAGTTGATCGATATGACCACCCACAAAGGGGAGCACCCCCGTATGGGAGCCTGCGACGTCTGCCCCTTCATTCCCCTGTCGGGTATGACCATCGAAGAGGCGGTGGAGCTGGCTAACCGGTTAGGCAAGAAGGTTGGTGATGAGTTACAGATTCCCGTCTATTTGTATGAAGATGCCGCCACGACGCCAAAGAGGAAGAATCTGGCCAAGGTGCGCACCGGCGAGTACGAAGGGATTCGCGACGCCATCGAAACTGACCCGGCCCGCAAACCCGACTACGGCCCGGCCAAAATGAACCTCAAGGCCGGTTCTACGGCGATCGGTGTCAGGTTCCCCCTGGTGGCGTTTAACGTTTACCTTGACACCAACAAAAAATGGGTCGCGGACAAAATCGCCGATGCCATCCGCAGCCTGAGAGGCGGCTACCGATTTGTCAAAGCGCTGGGGTTTGAGATCAAGGAGCGTAACCAGGTGCAGATATCCATGAACCTGGTTAACTACACCAAGACACCTATTTTCCGTGTCTTTGAAACGATAAAATCGGAGGCCGCGCGCTACGGCGTCAACGTGACCTCCTCGGAAATTATTGGACTGGTGCCGAACGATGCCATACTTGACGTTGCCGATTTCTACCTGAGGTTCGAGAACTTCTCCAAGGATCAGGTTTTGGAAGAGAAACTTCGCTCGAGCGGGGGAGGCAGCGCGGGAGCCGTTGGCGAAACGTTTTATGATGAAGTAGCATCGTCATCGCCCGCTCCGGGTGGCGGTTCGGTGGCGGCCTCGGCCGGAGCCCTGGGCGCGGCGTTGTCGGCCATGGTGTGCCGGCTCACCGTCGGCAAGAAGCAGTATGCCGACGTAAAAGATGAACTGTCCGAGGTGCGTGATAAAGCCGACTCTCTCCGCACTGAATTGACGCAGCTCATTGAAACCGACAAGGAAGCGTTTAACAAGGTGATGGCGTCGTTCAAACTACCGCAGGGTACAGAAAGAGACGAGGCGATAGAGAACGCTACTAAGGAAGCGGCGCTGGTGCCTCTGACGGTGATGCAAAAGTCGCTGGAAGTAATGAGACTGGCCAAAGCCGTTGCCCAGAAAGGAAATGAAAACTCGATATCCGATGCCGGTGTGGCCGGTTTGATGGCGATGGCGGCCGTCGACGGCGCCGGGTACAACGTCAGGATTAATTTGACATCGCTTGCGGACGGTGACTTCGTGGCCGCGACAAAAGAAGAAGCGGAGGCGGTTCGCAAAGAAGCGGAGGGACTGGCGGCGGCCATTCGAGTGCGGGTGGAAAGCAAGCTGTGAATGAAAAAGTGGATTGACTTGCATTTGCACACAAACCACTCGGATGGAACCACTTCGGCCGCGGAGCTGCTGGAAATCGTACGTGCAAAAAAGCTCAGCGCCTTCTCGGTCACGGACCATGATACCCTGGCAGGATATTGGGCCGTACGGAGTCTGATTAGCGAAGCTGACCCGGAATTGATCCCCGGACTGGAGCTGTCCGTCACGGCGGATGGAGGTGACTTGCACTTGCTGGCCTATCTCTTTGATCCCGATAACGAACCGCTGAAAGCCGCCCTGGACAGATTTCGAGAGAGACGGAACCATCGAGCCCGCTTGATCGTTCAAAAGCTCAATGAGATGAATATCGACATTTCGTTCGAACAGGTGCAAAACGTGGCCGGCGAGGCAACTATCGGACGTCCCCACATTGCCGATACCATGGTCCGCTCGAAGGCCGTTGGCTCCTACGAGGAAGCGTTTGAAAAATATATTCGCAATGGCGGGCCCGCCTATGTGGCTAAAATGAGTTTTATCCCCGAGGAAGCGATCTCACTGGTGCATCGGGCCGGCGGAGTGACGGTGCTGGCTCATCCCGTTATCGATAATACC
>SDBS01006243.1_pt1 | contig 11591 bp, 9 predicted proteins | sample 2277091 | NCBI WGS metagenome assembly SDBS01 (sample SAMN10404972, study PRJNA504765) | marine sediment metagenome | isolation source: marine sediment core GS10_PC15, 163 cmbsf | place: Arctic Ocean: Southern Knipovich Ridge | collected 2010 | reverse complement strand
TGATATTCCTTCAGGAGCGCCTCGAGCTTTCTGCAAAAGGGCAGGTGAGTACCGGACAGGACCGACAGCCCGATGACATCGACATCCTCATCGCAGGCGCTGCGGGCAATTTCTTGGGCGGACTTCTTCAAACCCGTGTAGATCACTTCGAATCCTGCATCTCTCAAGGCGCGAGCCACCACCTTGGCTCCAACATCGTGTCCGTCGAGACCCGGTTTGGCGATGATGACCCTGATTTTCTTCGAATCCATCAACGGGACATCTCCCGGGCAATGAGCAGCTTGAGGATTTCGTTCGTGCCGCCACCGAAAAGCGTGAAGCGAATGTCCCGCAGGTAGCGCTGAATGGGGTATTCCATGGCATAGCCGTAAGATGCAAATATCCGGCTTGCCTTGTCGCATATGGTGACCGCTCTCTCGCTGGCGAAAAGCTTTGCCATGGCCGCTTCTCGGACGATGGGCCGCCCGGTCTCCTTGAGCCAGGCGGCGTAATGCACCAGACGGGTAGCGGCTTCCAGATCGGTGGCCATCTCTCCCAGTTTGAGCTGCACCGCCTGAAAGCGGTTGATGGGCTTTCCAAACTGGATTCTTTCGGCGGCGTATCTGACCGAATCGTCGATGGCGGCGCGGGCAACTCCCAGGGCCAAAGCACCGGTCATGATCCGGATTTCAGACAAGATCTTCCGCAGCTCCGCCTCTCCCTGTCCTTCCTCACCCAGACGGTTCTCCTCCGGTACGAAGCAGTCCTCGAAAGAAAGCTCCGAAGTAGGAGATGCCCAAACACCCATCTTTTCAATGGTCTTGCCGACGGTGAGACCGGTGAAACCTTTTTCCACCAAGAAAATGGTGAGTTTTTTTTCTTCACCGGCGCGGGCAAACACAGTGAAAAAGTCGGCCACGGTGGCCGAGGTGATCCACATTTTCTGGCCGTTGAGGTGGTAACCTCGGTCGACTTTCTTGGCGGTAGAAGCAATCGATGACAAGTCGCTGCCGGCGTTGGGCTCGGTGATGCAAATCGTTCCGATCTTCTCACCTCGCAGAGCCGGTCGGAGCAAGCGTTCGTGAATGTCATCACCGCCCAACTCATACAGGAAGTGCGTTCCCATCAACGATTGCATGGCGGCCACCGCGGCGAGAGACAAAGACCCGCGTGCGATCTCGCTGATCGCCAAACAGTAGGAGACGCAGTCCATCTTCGTTCCGCCGACGGAGTCGGGATAGCGCAGCCCGTAGAATCCCAGATCGGCGAGCTTCAGAAACAGATCCCGTGGAAACTGCTTGGCCCGATCGATAGGATCCGCCTGGGGCTTGATCTGCTCTTCGCAAAAGCGGGCAAAGGTTTCGCGAAGAAGCTGCTGTTCTTCTGAGAGGGTGAAATCCACTACTTTGCTTCCTCCTCGGGCTTTCCTCGGAGCGACTCCGTTGTCCCTTCGTCCAACGTCATCGTCTCCTCGTCGACGACCACTCCATAAATTTTCCTGGCAGCTTCCAGGGACAAGATTCCGTTACGGACTTCTTCGGCCACCAGATCAGCCGGGCGCAGCTTCGGGTTTCCATAACCACCACCGCCTCCGGCCAACTGGTGATAGATGGTGCCTTTGGGGACTCCCTTGATCAGATCGAGGCTGAACGGTTGCTTCTCGCTGCCGTCAGGATAGGAGAGCTTGAGCGAGTTGAGGCTCCCGTCTCCGCCTCCACAGGATCCAAAGGGTGGTTCCACGTCACCGTCGCCGAAAACCACTAGCTGTGTATCGTCCGAGCCGATCTCGAAGATGGTTTCGACACCGAGGCCACCACGCCACTGGCCGGCCCCCGCCGAATCGGTCAGGTATTCGTGCTTCACCAAGATATGCGGTGTTTGTTGCTCGAACATCTCGTAATCTTGATCCAGCAGCCCTCCGGAAGCATCGATCATCCCGATGTGGTCATAGCCATCGACGCCCCGGGTTGCGCCCGACCCACCCTTCAGTCCCATGAAACAGATGTCCACGTACTTGTCATTCTTCCGTGGATCGACTCCGGTGGTGAGTGAGCAAAGCAAGTGGTTCCAACCGGCGGTGACCCGTTCGGGGATCACCGGGGTCAAGGCGCGCATGATGGCGTCGGCGTTGGGAGGACAGAGATGGTTCCCGTAAGTGGTAGCCGCGGGGTAAGCGGCATTCAACAAGGTGCCTTCGGGAATGACGATCTCGATCGGCTTGACCATCCCCTCGTTGTGCGGAATGTCCGGGTTGACCATCTGCAGGAACGTCAGCACGGTTGCCGAGGCACTCGAGGTGTAGGTGCCGTTTACGAACGCGTCGGACTGGGGGTCGGTCTCGGAGTAATCGAATCGGATGCGGCTATCCTCAACCGTGATCTCGACACGGATCTGGTATTGCTTGCCGTGATTCTTGCCGTCGTAGTAGACGGTGGCCTCGCCCCGGTACTGACCATTGGGTATGGTGGCGATCTCGGCCTCCATCATCTTCCGGGTTGCATCGAAAAGTGCTCGTTTGTGAGTCTGGAAGCTCTCGAGCCCGTATTTGTCGAGAAACTCCATCATGCGGCGTTCACCGACCACGCAGGAGCCGATTTCGGCCCGCATGTCCGCCTCGACGATATCGAAGCGGATGTTGGCAAAGATCAGATTCCAAACGTCCTTGCGAAGCTTACCTTTTTCGATGACCTTGACGGGAGGGATTCTCAGGGCTTCCTGCCAGACCTCGGTAGCATTGGGATTATAGCCTCCCGCCACTGCGCCGCCGATGTCGGCCTGGTGTCCTTTGCAGGCCGACCAGGCGACGAGCTCATCTCGAAAGAATATAGGCTTGTAAGCTGCCACGTCGTTGTTCTGGTTGCCCATGCTGAAGACGTCGTTGTGGAATATGACATCGCCGGGGTAAATCTCGTCGCCGAAAAAAGAAAGGATGTATTTGCAGACCGGGCCCAGCGAGAACGAGAGAATCGGCAGGTTCTCCGTCTGCTCGAGCATGTTGCCTTGCGCATCGTAGAGTCCGGTCACGAAATCCTTGGCCTCGCAGAGGATGGGGGAGCGTGTCGTTTTTTGCAGGGAGATGCTCATCTCGTCGGTAATCGACTTGAAAGCCCGCGCGAAAACGGACAGCAAGATGGGATCCACTCGACTCATGTTTGGGCTCCCCGGAGTGTCGGCGCCACCAGCTCTTCCCGCCCCTTCTGGAAAGCGAAAAAGGAGCCGTACTTGTCACAGATGCAATCAAAGGAGGCGCTCACGAAAAGGGTCGTGTTCACCTGCTCCACCAAGGCGGGGCCGGTGAGTCGATGGCCGTGGCGAGTCCGGTGACCGTCATAAACGGGCACGGTTCTGAATCCGCCATCTTCGGGGATGTACACGCTTCGCTCGCCTTTGAGGGTCCCGGCCGGGTCTTGCTCCTGCCGGGGCTGTTCGATATGACGGGGTTTCTCGGTTAGCCCGACCGCCTGCAATCGGACATTGATCAATTCGACCGAGGTGCCTTCTTCCTCCAGGGAGTAGCCATACATCCGGTTGTGCTCCTCGTGGAAAACGCTTTTGATCTCCGCGATATCGGCGCTTCGTATCACTTCCACCGATATCGGTATAGAAACCTCGTGGTACTGTTTGACATAGCGGCAATCCAAGCTCAAGTAGAACCGCATGCGCTCACTTTTGATCTTCTCCTCGATAAGCAAACGTTCGCCTTCGTTCGTCATGGCGGTGACGAGCTCGTTCAGCTCGCCCCAGTGGATCTTCTCCAGCACCGAAACGAAAGACTTCACGAAATCATTCTGCAGGTCGCTCATGAGCATCCCTGCCGCCCCGAATATGGAAGATTCCCCCGGAACGATGAAGGGCGGGATCTCCAACTCCTGGGCAATCATGCAGGCGTGGAGGGGGCCGGCACCGCCCGCCACCACCATAGGAAACTCTCTCGGGTCGTGCCCTCGTTTGATGGTGATTTCCCGAACGCCCTGTGCCATGTTGCTATTGATCACCCGGTACATCCCTGCAGCCGCCTCCTCGACGGAGAGGCTAAGCGGTTTTGCCACGTGCTCTTCGATGGCTTTTCTAGCTGCTTCGTGGTCGAGCTTCAATTTCCCACCGGCAAAAAACTCCGGATCGAGGTAGCCCAGAACCAGATCCGCGTCCGTACAGGTGGGTTGTGCTCCTCCCTTTCCGTAGCAGGCGGGTCCCGGATCGGCGCCGGCGCTCTGGGGGCCCAGGCGGAGAAGGCCCCCTTCGTCAATCCAGCCGATGCTGCCGCCTCCCGCCCCGATGGTGACGATACCCAACATGGGTAGAGCGATCCGATATCGATTAATCTCTCCCTCGGTGACCACGATGGGGGCACCATCGCGGACCAGTGCTGCATCGAAGCTCGTGCCTCCCATATCCACCGTGATGCAACTGTTGTGTTGGTGGATTTTGGCATAGCCGAGGCCGGCTCCGGGGCCTGCTGCGGGCCCCGACAACAGGGTCAAGGCGGATTTACCTCGTGCCACTTCGGGTGCCATGACACCACCGTTCGATTGCATGATGAGCAGCACGCCGCCAAACGCGCACTCCTTCAAGCGCGATATCAGCTTGTCCATGTAAGCGCTCAGCTTGGGCCCAACGTAGGAGTTCAGAACCGTGGTGCTGACCCGATCGTAAAACCGGATGGAAGGCAGAAGCTCCGAAGAAACAGTGAGGTAAGCGCCGGGCATCTCCTCTCTGACCACCTCCGCCGCTTCCGTCTCATGCCGGGAGCTGGCAAAAGCGTTCATGAAGCAGATGGCGACGGCCTCGACACCTTCTTCCTTGAGCCGGTCTGTGGCGTGCCGGACATCGTCCAGATTCAGAGGCTCGAGGTAGTGCCCCTGATAATCCAATCGCCCTCCGACGGAATAACGAAGGTAGCGAGGAACCAAAGGCGGCACGTTTTGGTAGGTATTGTTGTACTGCTCCTCGCGGATGCCGCGCCTCATTTCAAGGGCGTCGCGCACCCCGTGAGTGGTGACGAGGCCGGTTTTGGCTCCGGTCCGCGTCAACACGGCGTTGGTTGTGACCGTCGTACCGTGCACGATGGTCTCGATGGCTTTCATCAACTCTTCGAGAGGTACCCCTCGGCTGGCGGCGATCTCGGTGAGGCCGTTCATCAGCCCAATGGAGGGATCCTGAGGGGTCGAAAGCACCTTGAATGGGGTTGCTTGCCCGTCGTCGTCGTCGACCAGAAAGTCGGTGAACGTCCCGCCTACGTCGATGCCGATTCTCAAGCTCATGGAGTGCCCTTCGTTACCTGGGCGGTTTCGCCGAGTTCAACGCCACTGAGAAACGCCTTTGTATTCACTTCCGCGACACCGGCCGGTGCGCCTGCCAACACCGCCTCCCTGAACTCCTCGGCCTTGATAGGATAAAGACCTGAACCGAGCCAACATCCGAGCATGACCATGTTGAGTGCCTTGACCGAGCCCGCTTCCTGCGCCAGCTCGGTTGCGTCTAGAGTGAGGAGGCTGCCTGCGATTGAGCGTATCCGGTCCGCCAGCTCGCCAACATCCGGGTAGCGGGCGTCTGTTTTGCCACGGACGTATTGCTGGTCCAGGGTGAAAGGGATCACCGGCGCCGTGTTCATGAAGACGGTGGTTTGGGATGAGATAAAGGGCAGGGCGCGCACCGTCTCCACCGGCTCGAGGCCGAGAACCACATCGGCGCCACCTGCCGGAACGGCGGGATTGATTCCGCAGTCGACCATGACCGACGATTGAACCGAGCCACCTCGTTGCGCCATCCCGTGTACCTGTCCGCTGGTGACCTCGTGGCCCTTTTGCACGAAAAAGTCGGTGAGCAAGTTGGCGGCGGTCAGGACTCCCTGCCCTCCAGTGCCCGCAATCAATATCCTCCACCCTCTTGGCAGGTTGCGGGCGTCACCGGTCACGGTATGCTCCCAGCTTGGCGGATGGCGTCTTGATTGCAGACGTAAGCACATAGAGCGCAGCCGTCACAGAGACCTTGATCGATCGTGTATCCATCGTCGTCGACGTGAATGGCCGGGCACCCTAACACCCGAACGCACAGGGAACAGGAGTTACACAGCTCCGGCACGATGGTGAAAGGCTGACGGGACGCACGATCCCCGGATCGGGCCTCGTTCACCACGCAAGGCGAGCTGGAAATAACCACGTTGGTGCCTGTGCCCGCTTTGGCCTTCTTGAGTGCCTCGCGAGTTTGCCTTTCGTCGAACGGGTCGACGGTATAAACCTCTTGAACCCCCAGCCCGCGCACCGCGTTTTCCAGGGAAAAGCGGAGTCGATCCTCGCCCGAAGTCGGACTCGGCTGGAATCCGGTCATGGCGGTTACGTGGTTGTCCAGGATGACCACGGTGATGGGATCGTTTGCCTTTACCGCGTTGACGAGCGGGGGAAGACCGCTGTGAAAGAACGTCGAATCACCGATATAGGCTACCGTCCGCTTTCCGGTGGTCCGTGCGATTCCCGAGGCTTGACTGATGCTGGAACCCATACAGAGCAAAACGTCGCAGGAGTCCAGCGGCTCACCGTAGCCCAAGGTGTAGCAGCCGATGTCATTGCAGTAAATCGTCTTCTTCCCAAAAACGCTTCGCACCAGGTAAAAACTGGTCCGGTGTGGGCATCCGGCGCATAGAACCGGCGGTCGGGCCGGCAACTCGGGAACACTCACCGTTCGCCGGGCAGGCTTGTCGAGTTGTAGATACTCCCGGACGGCGTCTTCGACTAGGTCGGGCGTGTATTCGTACTCGAGCGGGAAATGTCCTGTGTTTTTCCCCACTATGGGAATCTGCCTTTGAGCGCGAAACGCCGAGATCGTCACCTGGTCTTCGACAAAAGGGGTCAGCTCCTCCACTACAAGAACCGACTCCACCGAGCTCACAAAGTCGGTGAGGATTTTCTCGGGTATGGGGTAGGCTCCGATTCGGAGCAGGGAGACGGCTTCCTGAAGGCCGAGCTCCCGAACGACATGGTCCAGGTAAGCAAAAGCGACCCCGCTGGCGACGATTCCCGATTTCCCTCTACCGGAGCGAGGGAAAAACTCCGACTGGGCCAGCATGGCCTCCGCCAGCGCGAACCGCTCGGTGAGCTCCTTCCGCATGCGTCGGACGGTTGCCGGAATCGGAACGTGACGAGGAGGATTCTTGACGAACTCGATTTTGTTCTTTTGCTGTGGCATGGGACCCAAATGGACCATGCCGCTGGTGTGGCATACCCGGGTTGTAGGCCGAAGGATGACCGGCAAACGCGTTTTCTCCGAAAGCTCGAACGCGAAATACGTCATGGCCCTCGCGTCATCCGGAGTCGCAGGGTCGAAAATCGGGTAATAAAGGAAGCGGCTGAAGTGGCGCTGATCCTGCTCGTTGGGGCTTACGATTGCGGAAGGATCCCCGGCGGACACGATGACCATTCCTCCTTCCACCCCCACGTAAGGCATGGTGGAGATGGGATCCCCGGCGTAGTTGAGCCCCAGGTGCTTCATGCTGCACATGGAGCGCGCCCCTGCGAGGCTGGCTCCGTAAGCGATCTCTACCGCTATTTTTTCGTTGACCGAGTATTCGAACAAGACGTCGGCATCGCCGGCGATACGCGCAAAGGTGTCCCCGATTTCAGAGGAAGGAGTTCCCGGATAGCAGGAGAAAAACTGGACGCCGGCTTCGAGGGCGCCGCGGACGATGGCCAGGTTTCCCAGCAGACAGGTGGTGGCAGCGGGCTCGTCCTGTAACAACGTCTGAAGAAGGTTCGTGCTCATCCGCCCCGCGCTAAATCTTCTCTAAGGTCTCAGCCGGTGTACCTTGTGATGCTAACCCGTAGGAGAAAGGGTGCGCAACCGGCGCCAAGTGGTATATTGGCACTCGAAGCCCGAAAAAAAGTATCCACATGACTCGATTCTTCTTTATCCCCTTGACGGCAGTTTGGCTCGCTTGCATCCCGATGGGCTGTGTTTCTGCGAGCGACTTCAAACGAGCAAAAGAGGAGGCGCGGCGGGGTAATTGGGGCGAAGCGGTGGTTTACTATCAGCGGTCTCTCGACCAGGATCCGGACAATATCGAGTACCGTATGGCCTTGCAGCTTGCTCTGCTGGAAGCGTCGCATCTTCATGCGAAGGAAGCACGCAAGTATCTCGACGCAGAAGACTGGTCGCGTGCGGCGCGAGAGCTCGAACTGGCCGTTGACTACGACCCCTCCAACCAATGGATTCAGGATGAGTTGGCGGTGGTGCGTCGCCGACTGCTGGAACGCAAATCCCGCCTTAATAGCGATTACGCAGAGTCCCGCTCGATGTCTGTCGAGATGCGGGCTGTTTTGGACCCTTCCTCCACGGCTCCCATCCGCCTCAAGTTCGCCGAAGGCACGAGCTTACGTCATGTTTTCGAGGCACTTTCCGAACTGGCGGGAGTCAACATCCTTTTCGACGAGTCGTTCCGGGACAAGGCGGTGACGGTGAATCTGGTGGATGTGTCGTTTGAGGAAGCTCTCGATATTTTGGTCCGAATCAACGGGCTCTTCTACAAGGTTTTGCGTCCCTCGGCGGTCATCGTCGCTCCTGACAAAGTTCCTTAGCGGACACTACCTTTGACGAATAACCTCATATCGAACTAAACGACTAACCGCTCACGGCTTCAGAATCAGCTTGCCGACCGTCTTCTGGCTCTCGAGAAGCTTATGGGCTTGCGCTGCTTCCTTGAGCGGAATCCGATCATGAATGACCGGCTTCACTTTGCTCTCTACGAGATATCGGACCAGGGTCTGGATCGACTCAGCCATGACTTGGGGAAAAGGCTCTGCGATGCTGTAGCGCAGGTGGAACGTGCGAACCCCAACGCCTTTCCCGAAATGCGCCGTCAGTGGCTCCAGCAAGTTAGCAGGCGGTGGCCCGGCCGCGAAGCCGTACCAGATCACCTGTCCCAAAGGAGCCAGCATCTCGAAGTTGTTGGGAAAAGACGGTCCTGCCACCGAATCTAGAATCAACTCGACGCCCTTTCCGTGGGTGAGCTCCCTGATTTTTTCGACAACGTTTTGGGTCTTGTAGTTGACGATGTGATCTATCCCCAGCTCTTTGGCGCGTGCGGCCTTCTCATCACTGCTCGTCAAACCGATCACCTTCAAGCCGGCCAGCTTCGCAAGCTGGATGACGGCGATTCCCACGCCGCCGACCGCAGCGTACGATAGGATCGACTGGCCCTCAACGAGCTTCGCCATGGTGTGCATCATGTGGTACGCGGTGAGGTAGTTGACAGGAAATGCTGCTGCGCTGTCACTGTCCAGTGCGTCAGGGATGGGGATAAGCGCAGCCGCGTCCACGAGGACCTGCTCCGCGTAGCAGCCATTGCCCATGAAGCTAACGCGTTGCCCAACCTCTACTTGCGTGACCCCGTCTCCGACGACCTCTACGACGCCGCTCGCCTCCAACCCGGGAACGGCCGGTAGCGGCGGCATCATCGGATAGAGCCCTTTCCTGGTCAAAACGTCGGCAAAATTGATAGAAATAGACTCCGTGCGTACGAGTACTTGTCCTGCTCCAGCGATCGGTGTCTCGAGTTCCACGTAGTCCAGAACCTCCGGACCTCCGGTGTGTCGAATCTGTATAGCCTTCATGCTTGATTCCTTTCCGTCTTTGGAACGCCCCTCTTGTCACGGTTGCCTGGTCGGAGCGCTGCGCATTTAACAGGCGGTTAAGCTGCGGACCGACGCCTTCTTTTCTGGCGACAAGCGGCCGGCCGTCAGCTTCAACTGAATGATTCTTATGCAGGCCCCCTCCCGACTACACCGAGTATCGGATAGTCTAAGGGCCATAGAAGCAAAACCTTTCAAAGGAGGGAGCCATGAGGTTTTATACCACAACTCACAAGCACTATTGCGGAATCGACCTGCATGCGAAAAACATGTACGTCTGTGTTATGAATCAAGAAGGTCAGGTGCTTTTGCACCGAAACCTCCGAACCGATCCGGGAAGACCTCGTTGTTGGTGTCGAGTGCATGTTCACCTGGTATTGGCTCGCGGACCTATGTGGTCAAGAAAAGATTCATTTTGTCCTCGGTCACGCACTGTACATGAAAGCCATTCACGGAGGAAAAGCGAAGAACGACCGCATCGACGCTTACAAAATCGCCATCATCCTTCGAGGAGAGATGTTCCCTTACTCCTACGTCTACCCCTCAGAATGGCGTTCGACTCGAGACTTGCTCCGACGACGACTTCGCCTGGTCCGTCATCGCGGTCAACTGATGTCTCATGTCCAGAACACCCACCACCAATACAATCTGCCCACGCCACAAAAGCGAATCGCTTATCGAGCCAACCGTGAAGGGGTGGCGGAGCAATTCACGGATGATTGCGCATCCAAAAGCATCGAGGTCGACCTCGAGCTCATAGGCCACTACGATGAAATCATCACCGACCTCGAACTTTATCTGACCCGAAAAGCCAAGGTCCACGACCAGAACCTGCTCCATTTGCTCCGTTCCGTTCCAGGTATCGGGAAAGTCCTTTCCATGACGATCCTCTACGAGATCCACGACATTGCCCGTTTTGAGAGGGTCCAAGAGTTTGCCTCCTACTCACGGTTGGTCAAGTGTGAGAAAAGCTCAGCGGGAAAGAAATACAGCACTTCGGGCGCCAAGATCGGAAATGTCCATTTAAAGTGGGCAAACGTAAGGCTCTGTCGATTCTAGCCCATCGGTTGGGAAGAGCCGTGTATTCCATGCTCAAAAAGAAAAGGACCTTTTCCATGGAGGCTTTTTTGACAGCTTGACGGAGTCCGGAGCGAGGTGAGCCCACCGTCTAACTGGAGCCACAAGGCTGAGGCAGATGAAGATGCCTGAGAAAAAAGATGAACGCATCTGTGCCACCTGAGTACGCTACGGCATCGTCGCCCATTATTGCCTGGCAGCCCCTCGCATTGATTGGACCCTCGCTCTGGCTCCGACCCAATTTAAATACGGGAGGCTGCTCTGCAGTTGCCCGGTCAGCTCTGCCCCTTGTCCGCACCCGCAACTAACTGGCAAGAGCCTTTGGCTCTATTTCACATTCCCGCCCTTTAGTAGTTGCCGTCTCCTTTTCACACCCTCATCAATAGAGAAACGGAATCAGCTTCTTCGTGGCCCGTCGATACGCTTGGTACTCATCGCCAAAGCGTTCAGTGAGCATGTCCTCCTCGATCTTGATTCGAAAGAGGAAAATCGGGATCAGGAGTGACAGGATCAAGAAGCCATACAGGCTTGGGGCGTACACCGGCACGCCCATGATGGCGATGAGGACCCCAAGATAGAGGGGATGTCGCGCAAACTGGTAGACGCCATGGGTGATGAGTTGATGATCCTCTCTCGTCACCAGAGTCGAAGAATAGAACCGCTTGAGGGTGCATGCGGCCACGAGGGCAAGGCTCAATCCAACGATGAAGAGGGACAAGCCGACAATGTTCCATGCTGAGAGCAGGCGCAGAGTCTCCCGGTGCGTGATCAGGTCCCAAATGGTGCCGACCAATCCGTCGTACCCGTCTTTTGCGCTGGCGATCAACCCCAGGAAGAAGACGGTAAACGCCGGGCTGCAAAAAAAAAGAATGTCTTTCTTTATGGTCTTTCGCACCGTTCCACTCGGCGGCCAGG
>SDBS01006240.1_pt1 | contig 11592 bp, 10 predicted proteins | sample 2277091 | NCBI WGS metagenome assembly SDBS01 (sample SAMN10404972, study PRJNA504765) | marine sediment metagenome | isolation source: marine sediment core GS10_PC15, 163 cmbsf | place: Arctic Ocean: Southern Knipovich Ridge | collected 2010 | reverse complement strand
CGTGAGTGTTTCATCCTGCAATTCCTTCTGTGTGTGTTCTTCGGGTCTTCTTTATGTGCTCGCTGAATGCGGCCGCATTGATCTTTTCTTCCGAGAATTCTCCACGCTCAAACGTCGCCGCCAACCGACCCTCCGAAAGCACGGCAATACGGTCGCAGACGGCCATCAACTCCCGCAGATCGGCGGACACCATGATCACGGCCTTGCCCCGTTCGGCCAGATCGGCCAACGTATGATAAATCTCGAACTTGGCGCCCACGTCGATACCACGTGTCGGCTCATCGAAAATCAGAATGTCGCAGTTGCGGGCCAGCCACTTGGCGATCACAACCTTCTGCTGATTGCCGCCGCTCAGTGTTCCAACCGTCTGATCGACACCCGAGCACTTCACCCGCAGTGCGTCCGTATAGCGCTCGGCGAGTCGTCTTTCCCTCGCCGGGCGGACAACCGCGTCAGGAAACAGATGGGCCAGACTCGGCAGCGAGATATTGCGGTCCAGCCCCAATGGAAGAAAAAGCCCTTCCTCTTTTCGATTCTCCGGGATCAAAGCGATCCCGTTGGCGACGGCCTGCCGCGGACTGCCGATTCGCGTCGGCCTGTCGGCGCCGTGGAGAAATATCTGTCCCGAGGTTATACGATCTGCGCCGAATATCGCACGCATCGTTTCGGTGCGTCCCGATCCCATCAACCCTGCAAAGCCCAATATCTCGCCGGAACGCAGTTCAAACGACACGTTCCGAACCTTCGACCCGACACACAGATCGACTACCCGCAGCGCCGTTTTGCCCGCAGCGTGTGCATGGGAAAGGGTCTCCTGCGAAAGATCACGTCCGACCATGCTGTTGACGATTTCCTCGATAGTCAGTTCATCGATAGCGTGTGTGGCTATACGCTTTCCGTCCCGGAGAATCGTCACCATATCGGCGATACGCTTGATCTCCTCCATGCGGTGCGAAATATAGAGAACGGCCACACCGTCTGCGCGCAATCTGCCGATCTGGGCAAACAGTAGTTGCGTTTCCCTGTCCGTAAGCGCCGCGGTCGGTTCGTCGAGGATCAGAATACGGCAGTCCTGCGAAAGCCCCGCCGCAATCTCCACCATCTGCTGCGTACCTACGCCGAGATTGCCGACCGGCCGGTCCACCGCAACCGCGGTCAAACCGATCTTCGCCATTACCGCTTGAGCCTGGCGATGCAGACGTCTGTAATCAATGACGCCCCAGCGTCTCGGAAGCGCCTCCAGGAAGATGTTCTCGGCGACCGTCAGATTGCCGAAGAGGTTCAACTCCTGCATCACCATGCGAGCGCCGCATCGCTGCGCGTGCCTGCGAGTTGCGGGTCGATACGGTTTGCTCTCCAAGGTCATCGTACCGGAATCGGCGTGTAATGTTCCGCCTAAGATCTGCGCCAGCGTACTCTTGCCCGCCCCGTTTTCTCCGACCAGCGCATGCACGCTGCCGGCATGAAGATCCAGGTCCACATTGCGCACTGCATCCACAGCCCCAAACGACTTGCAGATACCCCGAAGCGCCAGCAGCAATTGGCCGGATGCACTCATCTGAGATTGTCCGCCGTAATCAAATCCACAGGTGTTTCCTTGTCTGCAGGCGTTGTCTTGTTCGTCAGGATCTCGAGTGCGTATTCGATGCCGTAGACCGCCAGCATGTCTCCGTGCTGGTCTACGGTGCACAGGACCGAGCCTGCCTTCACCAACCTCCCCACGGCGCCGATATTGTCAAACCCCACGACCCGGACAGTTTCGGTCTTGCCCGCGGCCTTGATCGCCGCCACCGCCCCGAGCGCCATGCTGTCGTTTGCACACAGCACCGCCTTGACGTTCGGATACTCGGACACGATCGCCGAGACACACTCCATTGCCTTGTCCGTCTCCCAGTTTCCCGACTGCGAACTGACGATCTTCAGTTGGGCCTCCTTTACAACATCCTCGAAGCCGGCCTTTCGCTGTATCCCGTTGAAGGCGTTGGGAGCCCCTTCGATGATCGCCACCTCATCGCCGGGCTTGAGTTTGTCCGCCAGGTACCGCGCCGCCAGAGCCGCGCCCTTACGATTGTCCGGACCGACAAACGGTATGTCAATGCCTTTGTCCTGCTGCAGCGCCTCATCCAGTTTGTTGTCGATATTCACCACCACCACGCCCGCCTCCAGCGCCTTGATGCACACCGGAATAAGGGCCTTGGAGTCCGCCGGCGCCAGTACAATCGCATCGATATTCTGGGCTATCATCATCTCGACGAAGTCAACCTGCTGCGCCACATCCTGCTCATTGCGAATGCCCACCACCTTCAAGTCGTACGCGTCGCCGTGCTCTAAATGGTGTGCCCGTGCCCCTTCCTCCATTGTCTTAAAGAACTCGTTGGCTAACGACTTCATCACCAGCGCGATCTTTGGCCTGGCCACTTCCTCTCCGGCATCCTTATCCCGCTTCGCGCAGCCCGGCAGCAATATCGCCCCGATCACTGCAACAGTACTGATCAAAACTGCAACTGGACTCATTCCACGAAATGTCATTTCAGTCTCCTGTTCTAATGGATAATACCTTACGCTATGCCGAGGTCCTCGTCGGATATGGTTATCTTTGCCGCGATAAAGTCCTTGTGCTGGAGCTTGAGCGATTCCGCGATCCGGCGTATTTCCTCGACTTCGTCGTGGCTGGTCTTTTCAGAGGCGTTGGCGACGGCAAAGAGGCATTTGAGAAAGCTGCGTCTCTCATCCAGGGTGGTGCATTCGAAAAAGCTCCTTGCCAGGCGGAAATAATCCAGCCCCTTCATGGTCCTTGCACAACTGATATCGGCAACAAGGCGGGCTTCGAGTTTTGAAAGCCCCCATGACTTTGAGAGTACGGCGGCTATTGTCTTTTTCTCCTCGTCGGATATGTCTGAGTCAACCCAGGCGACCCGGGCCAACAAACCGGCGGCCAGGCAAAGCTGACGCAGCCTGTGCTCGGGTATGTCAATCTGTGCGGCCAACTCCGGCGTTTGAGTCTTGATGTCATAGTAGATGGTGTTCTTGATAAAGTCATCGATGTGCTTTTCCCGCTGCGTACCGGCAAGGAATGTGTCTTTGCGACGATTGATTGCCGGCTTGAGCAGTCTGGAAAGCATCCCGCCCAGACCCGTGTCGGCATTTTCCACGACTTCCCTGACGCCATCCAGAAACTTTGCCTCCTCCCTGCCGACAACTCCGTCGGCTTCGACAAGACGCTTCACCGCACCCGTGACGAAATCCTTGTCGCCTTGCGACCGGATATAGCCAAGCACTCGCGCCAGCAGTTGATCTCTCTCGTCGGCGCTCACCGGCGAATCGGTATAGATATCAAGCTGTGCCCAGTCGCCTTCGGTGATGTCGCCGAGACTGAAAACAAGGTCTTTGAGCGAATTGATTTCCTCAGCCTGCAACTCGCCGTCAGCCCACGCCGCGGCGATGATCAGCTTTGCCAGATCTATCACGAACTTCGCATCCGCCATGACTGTCCCTTTCATCTACAATCAAGAGCCACTAAAAACAGCGTGTGAACTGTCTTACAATGTGCAATATCAGCCAAAGCAGGCCGGTTGTCAAACAAATTATCCGGATTGGCGACACGGGATGCAGGACGGAAGCACTTGACAGAATAGCGCCTACGAGCCATAATCTGTATATGCAAATAATATTTCACTTTGGAGGTATTGTACCGATGATCAGGTTTCCGGTTCTTCTTAAGGCGGTCGTGGCGGTTTGCATTGTGTTTATGTGCGGATGGGCGAGCGCGTATTCGTCGAGTCCCTTTGTGATAAAGCTGGATATTCCTGCGCCCCAGGACTCTGCCGGCGGGATCATTGTCGCCGATGTTAACGATGACGGCCGCGTGGACTATCTGGTCACGGTGCCGGGGCATATTGCAGCCTACGGCAATGACGGCCGGAAACTCTGGATCCTGAAGACCGATGTTGTGGTAGGCGGGTCCAGTGAAAGCCAGGGTCTTCCGGGTCATCACGGGCCGGGTGTTGCGGCAGGGGACGTCGATGTCGACGGCAGGATGGAGGTCGTGTTTCTCACAAAGGACGGCGTGCTTCACGTGGTTGAGGGTGCGACGGGAAAGGAGGAAAAAAGAGCAAAACCGGCGGTGCCGAAAGGCGCGCAACGCTGGGAGATTGCCCTGATTGCGGACTTTCGCGGAACGGGAAAGGACACCGACATCCTGCTGGAGGCAACGAACGCCGACGGCTACAGGACGGGCAAGTATCTGGCGGCTTATTCGGTCAAGGCGTTACTCAGCGGCGGCAGGCCGCTCTGGACGACGGATAAATTTGTACCATGCGCTCACAACGGTGCGCGATTGGCCGACCTGAACGCCGACGGCAAAGACGAGGTGCTCGGTGCAACGATTCTGTCGGCCGCGGGCAGGGAAATCACGCGTGCGGTCGCATCGGGCTGGCACATGGACAGTGTCTTTGTCGCCGATGTTCGGCCCGATATAGCGGGGCTGGAGGTTGTGATGCTGGAGGAAGGCGCAAACCACATCCAGCTTCTGGGGATGAGTGGGCCGATCTGGCGCGTGCACCTCAGGAAGCAGGAGCCGCAGAACGCCGCGATAGGGCGGTTCAAGAAAGACTCCGACGAAATCCTTATCTGGTGTCGTTCACGTTATAGCGAGCATCAAAAGCCCTTTGTTTTCAATTCAAAAGGCAAGATGATATTCGATTACATAATGGACGACGTCGCACCCGCCGGCTGGACCGCCTCGGGTGTGGAGGTCATACACGCCATTGACTGGACGGGACAGAAACAGCAATTAGCCTGCGCAAAAGAGCGGCACGAAAGCGGCGACGTGTGCCTGTTCGAGCCGCTGACGGGCAAATTCGTGGAAGTATTCGCCGAATACGCCGACCGGCTCTACGTCGCCGACGTAACCGGCGACTGGCGCGAGGAAATCATCGTCTTAAACAAGAACCAGTTGCACATCTACGAGAACAAGGCGCAGAATCCGCGACCGAACGAGCCCCGAAAGTGGAAAGATCGAAACTACCGCCGACTCAAACAGTGCCACAACTATTACTCGCCTTAAAAAGCATTTTGTGCCCTGTAGAAAACCTTGTCTTTCTGGAGACCAACACCGTCAGGATGGATGAGACGGCCGGCACGATGATTCGCGAGGGTGTCGAGGCGATCGTCAATCCGCTGGATCTTTACGCTGTTGAGATTGCCATTCGCCATCGCCATGGGGTGCGATTGGTAACATTTAAGGGATTAAGTTATGAACAGTAAACAGCGGCTGATGGCAACATTGCGAGGGGAGACGGTTGATCGGCTTGCCGTGAATCTTTATGAAATCGGCGGGCTTGTGATGGATCCGAATGATCCTGACGCTTTCAATGTCTATAATGATCCGTCATGGAAGCCGCTGCTTGATCTGGCTGAGAACCACACCGATCTGATCAGGTTGCGGAGCCCCGTGCGAAAGGAGTCTCACTGGGCATGGGGTGATTCTTCGGATGGGACCGGCGCACGGGAGGAGTTTTTCAGGATCGAATCCTTCGAGGAAGACGGCTGTCGGATCACACGGATTACTCTGAACATTGCCGGCAGGACGATGACTTCGACGACCCGTCGGGAAAAGGATGTCGATACGGTCTGGACGACGGAGCATCTGCTCAAGTCGAAAGAGGATCTGCTGGCGTATCTGCAACTGCCCGATGAGGTCTTTGCCGAAACTATCGATATAGCCCCTTTGCTCGAAGAGGAAAAGAAGCTGGGAGACCGCGGCATTGTTATGGTCGATACGGAAGATCCGATATGTGCGGCGGCGACGCTGTTTGGCATGGAAGATTATACGATTCTGGCGATGACCGAGCAGGACCTGTTCCATCAACTGCTGGAAAAACTTGCCCGGCAGATATGGGTGCGTACGGAAAAAGTCGCCGCGGAATTCCCGGGCAGACTCTGGCGCATCTATGGGCCTGAATTTGCCACCGAGCCGTATCTTCCACCGAAACTCTTTGAAGAATACGTTGTGCGCTATTCGGGTCCGATGGTCAAGATGATACGCAGGCACGGCGGCTTTGCCCGCATCCACTGCCACGGCCGAATCCGCAACGTGCTGGACTATATCGTGGGCATGGGCGCCGACGCGATCGACCCGGTGGAGCCGCCGCCGCAGGGCGATGTCCAACTCAGGGACGTTATAGAAAAGTACGGTAAGCAACTCGTGCTCTTTGGAAATATCGAGATAGCTGACATCGAGACTCTGCCAAATGATGGATTTGGTTTACTGGTTGACAGAACACTCTCCGAGGCCTTTTCGCATCAGGGCAGGGGCTTTGTCCTGATGCCCACAGCCAGCCCTGTCGGCCGGGTGGTTTCCGCTCGTGCAATGCGGAATTATGAAACGCTTGTCCAAAAGGCGTGTGATTTTCGATCAGACACACGCAACAGGTGAGGAGATTAGCCAAAAGGAACTTTTCCGAGCATTCATCAATTATGGAGTGAAAAATGAAAACAGTTCTTGCGCGTTTGGTTTTAGCATTAGTCATGACCGGGCTTGCCGGCGGGGCCGAGAATTCTAAAGACCCGGCAGTGAAACTGGCTCGGCCTTCGGATGCGCAGTATGAATATCAGGAACTTGAGCGCATTATGTTTATCCACTTTCATCCGGGCACGTGGCATGGCGTGGAATATGACGACGGCAAGACCGACTTGAGAGAGATAAATCCGACAAAGCTGGATACGGACCAGTGGTGCGAGGTCGCCGGGAGCTGGGGCGCCAGGATGATTCTTTATGTCGCAAAGCACTGCGGCGGTTTTTGCTGGTGGCAGACCGACACGACGGAGTACTCCATAAAGAACACGCCCTACAAAAACGGCAAGGGCGACGTGCTGAGGGAGATTACCGAGTCGTGCAGGAAATACGGTTTGAAATTCGGCGTTTATGTTTATCCGGGCGATCCGGCCTGGGGCGCGGGGATCGGTTCGGGAGGGAGGACACATAACCCGGCCAACCAGGAAGCGTTCAACAAGGTGCTGCGACAGCAGTTGACGGAGACGTGGACCAGGTACGGCGAAATCGACGAGGCGTGGTTTGACGGAAGCTGCTCTATTCCTATTGCTGATCTTGTCGAGAAGTATCTCAGCCATGCCGTGATCCTGCAAAGTCCGCAGGCGAATATTCGGTGGGTCGGCAATGAAGCGGGTATTGCACCTTATCCGGCGTGGAACTCGCTCAAGTCAAAAGATCTCAAGACCGGCCTTTCCACCGCCGCCCATGGCAACCCCGACGGCGATGCGTGGGCGCCGCTGGAATGCGATGTGCCGCTGTATAATCATAAATGGTTATGGTCGAAGCAAAATGAGAGACTGCGCCGCTCGGTCAATGATCTTCTGGACATCTATTACAAATCTGTCGGACGCGGCGCGGTGCTGCTTCTAAACGCCACGCCCAACACCGACGGGCTGATACCAGCCGGCGATGTGCAACGTTATATAGAGTTTGGCAATGAGCTGGAGCGGCGCTTTGCCAATCCGCTTGGCCGGATCAGCGGCACAGGCAACATCCACACTATCAGACTCGACAAGCCCACCAGGATCAACCAGTTCATGATTATGGAGGACTATCGACAGGGCGAACGGATACGCGGATATGTCGTCGAGGTACGCAAACCCGATGGCAAATGGGTTACCGTCAATACCGGCTCTTCCGCCGGGCGAAAGCGGATTGTGATGTTTGAGCCGGTTACGGCCACGCAGGTTACGCTGCGGATTACGAAAAACGTAAATGAACCGCTTATCCGCGATTTCAAAGTGTATTTTGTCGAAGGTGCCAACGCGTTCCTCTATGAAGATTCTTTACGCAAAGATGAGGTATCCAGAGGGGCTAAGGCAACTGCGAGCGATGAACACAGTGCGCCGTTTTTGGCGGGTAAGATATGCGACGGCAATTTATCCACTCGCTGGGCGACCGGTTCCAAATGGGGGACACCGGAGGCGATGAAGCCTCCGTATGCGTCGTGGGTTGAGCTTGACCTTGGTGAGATCAAAACTGTCGATTCGACCGCAATAATCGAGGGATGGAACAGGATAAGGGATGTCAGGATCGAATATCGCAATAGTCTTTACCAGATGTGGCAAGTTGCCGCAACCGGCACTGCCGTCGGTGACAATTTCACCGCAGATTTTTCACATGCGAAAAAAAGAAAACTGAGAGGCAGATACTGGCGGCTGAATATTCTGGAGGCAACCGACTCCCCTACAATCTGGGAGTGGCAGTTATTCAATTCACAGGAAACCGGCGAATGGCAGAAATGCAGTACCGTTGGGCAGAAAGCCTTTATGGGCGACACCGCAGAGATAGAAGTTGATCTAAGGCCTTACATCACAAAGCCGGGGCAGTTCCTTGTGAGGCTTGACAACCTCGACGACTCCGATTGCCGTATCGAGAGCATCAGGCTGCTGTATAATGGCAGGGAAGTGCTTGAGGGTATGCTTTCGGCGATCAAGGAAGACGAACTGTACAATATCAACCGGACCGCGGCGGTTGTCGACAGTTCAAAGATAACGCTTAAGATAACGCTGCGGGCAAAAAAGCCAAAATATGCGAAAATGGAGATTTCCATCAAAAGGGCTTTGTAGCTTGGACGCTTCTGATTTATTCTAATAGCAAAGCGAGTATCTCACTATATGACCAGGAGCAATTGATGGACACTTCGAACATCTCTCTGACCGGCTCGTTATCCAAAGGCTGGATGGCCCGGGCGCTGGATGTGGCGTTCGACCGCGAATATTACTTCGATCTTCAAAAGCGTCTTGAGATCGATCGTCGCTGCAACGGGTACGCCAGGGGCGAACTGGCGGACCTGAACATCTTCTACGCCGAATCGAATCTCGGCGAATATGCGTATTTCTCCGACGATCAGATTCTCGTTGGCGGGATTCAACCCAATATGATCCTGGGTATGCTCATCGGAGCCGGATTCACCCCAAACGATTCGATGGATGCCGACATCTCGATGACGCCTTTGAAAGGCAAAGACCCCGACGAACTGCCTGCCCCGGAAAGTCTTATCGAGCATGAACTCATAAAACGCTTTGACGAACAGATCCGAAAGGTCCGCTCGGAAGGCAGACTCACACCCGTTCCCCCGTTCTTCTGGGATATCTCCGGCAGGGCGACCATTCACGGAACACTGACGACGGCCCAGAAATTCCTGGGCGAGAGCATCTTCATCGACCTGATGACGGCCCCGGAGAAGGTCGTCAAGGTGATGGACTGGATTACGGAAAGCTTCATAGTGCTGGTGAAGCACTTTTCCGAGGTCGGCGAGCTTCCACTCACCGCCGTCCATATCGGCGAATGCTCCGGCTGTATGGTCAACCCGGACATGTTCGCCCAATTCGTCGTGCCCCATGCCTCTCGCATTGCCGAAGCGATAGGGCCCCTGCGATTTCATTCCTGCGGCGCGAGTACGCATCTGCTGGAATGCATGAAGACAATCTCCAGCCTGGCTGCGTTAGACCTCGGAGGTGATACGTCCGTCGCCAAAGTCAGAGAGGTCTTCGGTGAAGATTTCCCTGTCGATATTGCTCCCATGCCGGCAGACTTTTCCGCCGATTCGCCCGATCCGATCCTCAACTGGGCCAAACACGTCATTGCCGAAAACCACGGCGGCCCGCTGCGAATCCTTTATCACCTGGAACCGGATTATAAGCTTGAAATTGTGCGAGTTTTGAGCGAATATATCAAAGGCCTGTAAAACGAAGTCATATTGCCGGGAGTTTTCCCGGCATGCAGATATGCAGCTTGTTCAAGATAACGTTTCAATGCAATCTTCCTGTCCTGGCCGAAATAGTAAAGTTTCCCCCTTATTTTCTTGCAATACTGCCCTGTTGGACGTACAGTAAGCGGATATCCGGCAGAGATGATTTCTCTTTTTTTGTTTTGACATGAGCGAAAAACTTGACGACTATAATTGCCGAAACAGAAACTACAATTGTATCTTGGCGTATAGTTTGGGTATAGCCAAGGTTGTAGATGTCAAAATTATAACTCGCAATAGATTAACATAACCGCTGTGTTTGCAATATGTTGCGCCTGTAGCTCAATTGGATAGAGCATCGGTCTACGGAACCGAAGGTTGCAGGTCCGAATCCTGCCAGGCGCGTTTTTTTGCGGGTATGATGTGCTCGGTTGACATGTACCGGGCATGAATCCCGTTTTCTATTCGGGGAAAAACAGACTCTTTTGCCTGATGAACTCGCACGATAAAGACATGCCGAAGAGTTTCGTTATTCAAGAGCACAGCCGGGGTGATGACGTTCACTGGGACCTTATGCTGGAGGTCGACGACGTCCTTTTGACCTGGCGACTGAATATTCCTCCGGCCCGAATCATCGCCCGTCCCGCCGAGGCGGTGAGGATATCCGACCATCCGCTCAGGTTTCTCACCTATCAGGGTCCGGTCCAGAACGGCACCGGACGCGTCAGGATAGCCGACAACGGTATGTATCATTCGGCAAATGAAACCGCCGACAGGATCGAACTGAATCTGGCGGGCCGGATACTGAACGGGCCTTTCGTGCTGGAACGTGCGGGCAAGGCGGGATGGCGATTGACGCCGACAAAGGGTCAGATTGAGCGGTGATCAACTGCGGTCATTTTCGCAGTTCCGGTTTGTCGGGCTCGACATGCACCGTTATGTTTACCGGCCGGGCCATCTGGGCGTGCATGGTGTCTTCGAGGGCTTCGGATATTTCATGGGCTTCGGTGATGTTCAGTTGCGGATCGACGAGAATGTGCAGGTCCATGAATATCTCACGGCCTGCGCTTCGCGTTCGCAGTTTGTGCCACTGTCGGATCCTTTGCTCCGAGCCGATTATCTGTTTTATCTGCTCCATCGTGCCTGAGTCGACGGCGCGCTCGGCAAACTCATGCACGCAGCCTTCGATTATCTTGACGGCCACCAGGATAATCATCAACCCAACCGCAATCGTCGCCACGTGGTCGCCGTGCTCATAGCCGAACTTCATCGAGACAAAACCGATAACAACAGCCACCGAGCTGAGTGCGTCGCTTCGATGGTGCCAGGCGTTGGCATAGAGTGCGGAACTACCGGTGGCAACCGCAATCTTCCGGGTAGCACGGTAAAGCAGTTCCTTGGTGACAACAGATACGAGAGCCACCCAGAAAACCGAGGCGGGCAACACTTCGATGGCGCCTTCAGCAGAAGGGGACCGGGCGATTGCCAGACTCGCCTGACGGATCATTACCCCGCCGACGGCAACCAGTACGATCGCCACAATCACCGCGGCGCAGGTCTCCAGGCGTCCGTGACCATAGGGATGCTCCGGGTCCGGATCCTTGGCGCCGAGCTGGACGCCTAACAGGACGACAACGTCGGTGGCGGTATCGGAAACGGAGTGAATGCCGTCGGCAAAAAGGGCCATCGAGCCGGTGATAAGCCCCACCAGCGACTTGACAACCGCCAGGGCGATGTTTGTCGCCACCCCGACATAGGTGACGTTCTTGATCTGTCTGCCGGCCGCTTGTGTTTTTGAATCTCTCATATCAACCTGACTCTAAGGCAACTCGCCGTGAATCTTCTC
>SDBS01006239.1_pt1 | contig 11593 bp, 4 predicted proteins | sample 2277091 | NCBI WGS metagenome assembly SDBS01 (sample SAMN10404972, study PRJNA504765) | marine sediment metagenome | isolation source: marine sediment core GS10_PC15, 163 cmbsf | place: Arctic Ocean: Southern Knipovich Ridge | collected 2010 | reverse complement strand
CTATTACGATCACTTCGTAACAAATACCTTTCGCCGCTTCGGTAAGGCTTACAAGCATCTGATCAAGTAATTCGGCCCTGTTTTTAGTACAAAGCACAATGCTGACATCAAAAGACGGTTTTGTATTAAGGTTTTGTATATTGTTCAATACGGTATCGTTTTCCATACTAATCCATAGTATTTTTTGCCTAAGTTATCCAACTGTCATGCAATCAGCCTCAGCAAAAATGTTTTTCTTTTCCAAATAGTGTGAAAACAGATAATCTTTTTTCTGTTTGAGAACAGGATAATTTGAAAGCAGGTTGTTCAGCTTTCCCTCGAATTCATCATAATTGGTGATGGACTCTGTGAGTTCCCCGGAAACAACTTTCTTCGTAGGCTCGATAATCCCATTTTGATAAGGAACCTGAAGCCATGCTTGGACCTCTTTTAAGATTCGTTCTTTACTATCTATAAAACGTTCAAAACTGATTTGTTTCTTTAAATTAACTTTCTGCATAAAGCAGAACAGTCTTCTCTCAAACTCAGATGTATAGGTCAGATGCTCCATAAACAATTCGAAATCTATATCCAAAGGAGTGATACGCTGTTTTTCTTCATATATATTAAATAGTTGTTTTTCCTTATAGAGTATGTCAGCAACATATTTGCTAAAGGCCTGTTTTATGGGATTTTCCCTATATAAGTGAATAACCTTGACTGAATTAGTATTGATATAATCCAGAAGATTCCCATATTTTTCAGGCTTGAATGCTGCTAATTTTGTTATTAAACCGCCTGCAAGAATCTCAGGAAATAATCTGCTATGACATTCTTTTATTTTCGCTAACTGCTGCTCCCAGGACATATAAAAGATTCTTTCCGGCAGGCAGAATATATTCGGATGATTATTCAATGATCGTGAGAAAAGCGTCCCGGCACTTCTGCCATTAAATAAAATAATGAATTTTGTCGGCACAGGTTTTCGGCCGCTACGGATCGCCTTTAGCTGTGTAATAAAGGAAGAAACTTCTTTAACTTCAGTGGTCATTTTGTTCACCAATCGGGCTGCTTCTTCTGCCACATCAAGATTCCGAGAACCATACGCAGCCTGAGCCAGACACCATACTACCTGCCAATGATGACATCCTTCGTTGATCGCATTCGTGAAACTGGCGGCAGCGTTGACAAAATCTTTGCCTTGCATATATCCAATAGCACGCCAAAAATGTTCAATACCTGAATTTATTGTTGGCAAACTGCTCGGTAGATTAAATGCACCATAAAAACACTGCTGCCATAGTAAATGTCTGGGATACGGTTTTTCTGCAGAACTAAAATGTTTCCATCGCTGCACAAAAAATTCAAAATCAACAGCACTGCCATCTAAGTATTCTTTCTTTTGCACATCAATGACATTATTGTGAACAACAAAGCAGTCCGGTAAAGGGATCAGTTGTTTACCAGTTTCATAGAGTTTATTACAAAAATCACCATCGGCATAGTAAAAGTTGTATCTTTCGTCCAGTCCTCCCACAGCCCTAAAAGAATCCAGCCTGACCAGACCATAGTTCATCAACAGCCTTGTTCCATAGGTAAAGCCGATAGCAAAATTATCCCAACCGGGTTTGGCGTGGACATTTTTGAAGAAGAAAATGCCACCTGCCACTTCCTCTTTCTGCCTGTTTAGCTGTTCGAGGGCCTTAGTGATACATCCTTTACCAAATACAATATCATCACTGGCATACATTGCCCATTTGCCGTGTGCCTTTGAAAAGCCGAAATTATACAACTGCGGCCAGGAGTGCCTGCCCGGCCCGAGACACTGTGCCTCGCTATAAACATTTTTGACGCCATGCTTGTGTAATACATCGAGTGTGTTGTCACTTGAGCCCCCTTCGACAACGATCATCTCCCAGGTTGTCCCGGCGACGGCCTCGTTCAAACTTGCAAGCATCTTGTCGAGCAGAGCGGCCCTGTCCTTTGTGCAAAGAATGATGCTGACTTCAATCTGGGGCTCATGGCTATCAACACCTCCTGGGGCCGGCTGCGCTCTCTGAGCGATAATGTCTGCCTTGCACTTTTCAGCTTCCATGAATGCATCTGTCTTCACTACTTCAGGCACTTTTGGCAACGGAAACAGCTTTACTTCCTTTCTGGGCGTCGCGCTTTTGGCCAGTACACGTCTGTACAGATTCTCATACCGCTCGGCTGTTACTTTGTGGTCAAAGTTTGAGACTGCTCGTTGTCGCGCATTGCGGCTCTGCTCCGCACGCAGGGCAGGAGCCGCGGCCAGTCTTTGGACCGCGCGGACAATTTGCGGCACGTTCTTGTATTCTGTTACGAAACCATCCAGGCCGTCGCGAACCAACTCCGGCACACCACCCGTGTCAAAGCTGACAACCGGAGCGCCACAGGCTAATGCCTCGATGACAACAAGCGGACAATTATCAGCCAACGGCGTGGACAGAAAAATGTCAAAGGCCGAATACGCGCGGGCAAGCCGGTCTTCATTGTCAATGTGCCCAATGTCTATTACTCCTGGATCGTCACCGGGATGTTTTGTGCCGATATTGACAAAGACACAATTGGGTAATCCGCCTCGCAGGGCATCCAGAGCGGCCTGAGTGTATTGTCCGCCTTTCCAATGGTTTGCCAGAGTACCTCCGTTTGCAACGGCGCCGATTACCAGCGCATTTGCAGGAATGCCAAATCCGGCTCTGGCTTCTTTTTTATCGCAAGGTTTGAAAACTTCCGTATCAATACCGTTGTAAATCAATTCAACCGGGTGGTCCCGTAAAACGCTCTTTCCCACCTTATTTTTGAGCCATTGGGACGGCGTAACCAGCCATAGATGGGAATGGTCGTAAATGAGTTTCTTGTCCCGCAGCAACCGGCCGGAGGTGTCCACATAAAGCGCGTGCTCGAGATTTAGAGTCGGACATTCCCGGCAACCATCCTGCCACCGTGGACAGCGAACTGAATATGCGCAGTGCCCGGTAATTGCCTGCATATCGTGTAAGGTCCAGACCACCGGCTTAAAGTGAGAAAGGGCCGACAAGGAAAAAGGATTAAAATAGCCACCGTGTAAATTGTGCAGATGTAAAATGTCGGCAGTGAGAACAAGCTCGTTTTTGGTCAATTTGTGGCTGCCCTGTGGGGCATAGAACAATTGGCCCTGTCTTAAGCATGATTCATACATTGGTTGTTCAATCTCAAGCGGAAAGGAAAATGAATGTTCGGATTTACTCTTTTTGGACCCGACGAGTATTTTTGAATCGTGCCCGGTCTTGCGCTGCGTCTCGGCGAGGCGCCAGCCGACCTTTGCCGCGCCGCCGGCAACATCATGAGTATTAATGTGAACTATTGAAAGTTTTGCCGAGCTTTTCTTTACGGTCCAATTTTGTCGGGCACGATTGATTTTCGGTTTATCTCTGTGCCGACTATTATAATCATAAACAGCCTTTGATTTCGATTCAGGGGCAAAATAGCCATTATAATTTTCAATCAAATCTTTATTAAAAACAACACCTTCCGGAAGCCGTTTGAGGTGCTTATTAGCAGAGAAGTTGGCAAATTTTGACGACCTGCCGCAGTGCACTCCCGAGCCGTCAAATCCAATATTTTGAATCTGTGAAACCGTCGGGTATATGTAACAGCCATTATTCAGATATACCGTAAGCACCCAGTTCAGCGTCCATGCATCCAACTGTCCGCTCAGCACACGCTGGACCTGAGAAGGTATGTCGGCACCCGCCTGACAAAGGTCGATACCTTCAGCAAGTGCCCGGCTATACAATCTTGACAGGTCAGTATCAAAATGCGCCCAAGCCCTTTTCCACGTTGCCCATCCCCAGCTTCCTATCCGTGGATAGAAATATATGTCGAAAGGCCAGCCCCGTAACAAATCATCCGGAATCGGCACCGTGTATCCGTTAACGCCGAAAATTCTTTCATTGTTTTCGTATTTCGACAGGCACCTGGCCATAAAGTCAAAGAAGTACTCCTTCGGGACACAATCATCTTCCAGGAGAATGAGGCGGTCGTGTTTGGCGAAAACGGCATTCACAGCCGAAACGATAGACTTAGCTAATCCCAGATTGACCTCTCTGCACACAATTGTCGGCCTTGTCCATGTGATTTCCTCAAGCAGTCTCCTCGTCTCGAGAACCGGCGCAACATCTTTTGCGCTCCGTGAACCATCTGAGAACACGTACAGATTCTGAATGTCGCTTCGTTTCAAAGCCTTAAGGACCTGTGCCGTATGCCAGGGCCGATTGTAAGTCATTAAGATTACCGGAATATCTTTCATAACACGCTTTCTACATTGTCAATACCTTATTGCCACCATAAGTTGCCGTGACAGCGGCATATCTTCTCAATCTGTTATACAAAAGATATTCCGGCTCCAGCAAACCGCGTAACCTGTCAATATCTTCCCGACTGAAATTAATATCAATTTGGGCTTTTCTCATATGCAAAGGTTCAAGTTCGACATCCAGTTTTGAAGACAATTGAGAAATACCTAAGGAATACTCCTCGGTGAAGAAGAAATGTGAACAACCGACAATGTTATCAAACGTTTCATTCACATCAAGGCTCCCCGAGAACATAAACAACTGGTTCAGCAAATCCTTTGCGGGAATGTTTGTCAGGAAATCACCGAATGAATTACCCAACCATAGGCCGTCAACCTTCATACAAGGATGAGATGAGTTGTTCTCCTTCATGTGGAAAAGCATTTTGTAAAGAGACAACACTCTGCTGGCAGGCTCTCTTATAATAGCAATCGTAAACGTCCCGTCAGGAAGATTGAACCGATGTTTAGGAGTATGAGCGTAAGCATAAAAGTAATTGCCCTCCTCAATTAGTTTCACATCCCATGCCACAAACACCTTGTCACCGGAGATTACTCTGTAAACTTCGTTCATCTGTTTCATTTGCCGGTCTCTCACTTCTTTTCCTCTAACTCCTCTTGCCTCTTCGCTGCCCAGAGAAAGAAATATGTGGTGCAGCGACGTTCCACCCGCTTTGCGAACGTGATACAGGTATATGCGTTTATATCGGCCGGCGATATTATGGTTGGCAAGTTCTCTACATTTGCGGTCCTCGGCTGTTTCCACACAACCATTGCATTCGGTTTCGGGTATCGGGGCCCTCAGGAGGCTACTGCCTTGTTTTACCTTACTGTCTTTGGATACTGTTTGGCCGCTTTTTTCAAACTCCATCGCCAGCGAGTAGGGGCGAGGTGATTTTTCCATCCCGTTATCGCAATCCGGCATCTTCTTTGCATACTCATGTGATATTTTCGCTCCGCTCAACATCGGCCTTTGACCTTGCAAACACCTGCGCATAAGTGATTCAACTTCTTGTGTCCAGCCCATCTGTTTATAGAGCCGACAGATATTTGAGACAGTGTTATGATTGGCGGGCTGGAGCCTAAAAGCATTGGTGAAGCATCGCATCGCTTCGCGAATATCGCCCATCTCGTAGTACAACCGGCCCAGGTCATTGTGAGCCTGGGCGGAATTGGGATTGAGTTCGATTGCCGTCTTGAAAGCTGCCAGGGCACCGGCCTTGTCGCCGGCTCCGGTTAAAGCTTTGCCTTTGTCGTTCACAGATAACACCTGGTGAGGAGGTGTTGCTTTTTGATACGTTAGTCGGAAAGATTTGAATAACTCCTGGTTATAGTATAAATGCCCGTGAGGCTCTGAGTCATCCGAATGGGTGATTCCATGAATGCTTTTGGGAATCAATAAATCCGGGCACTGCCGGTACCTCTTATAGCACTGCTGGAATATGCCGTAGTCGGGATGTTTGCGTTTCAACCGCTCGACAGAAGCTTCTCTTATTTGCTTTTTGTGCTCCCAATCGGCTCGCTGATCGTTCCTGTCATGGTATAGCACGGCCTTTGGCCAATAAATCTGCTTTCTCATATCCGGCTCGACATCAAGCAGGCGCCGAGATAAATCAAGGCCGGCGCCACCAAGAATAATCTCATCGTCCCAGCCGCCGGCCACATAAAAGAAAGAAGCCCTGTATGCAGTGTTACCTTCCTGGCAGGAAAAATACGGGAAAGGCCTGTCGCCGTAATAAAGATGTTAGGTGTACGGCTGGGCGTTTCTGTCTTTGGGCCAAATCGAACCTCTGACCGCAACAGCTTCGTATTCGTCAAAGGCCTCACGGTAGCTTCGCAAGATATCAGCGGCAGGGATGCCATCATCATCAAGAAACAGAAGAATCCGACCAGTGGCAAAAACAGCGCCAAAATTGCGGGCAAGATAAGCACCTGTATTTTGGTTGAGTCTTATGTATGTGTCAATATAGGATTTGAGGCGGTCAAATTCGCCGGGGGGGGCCCCGTTGTCAACAAAGATGAGTTCGAAGTGCTCGTTACGCTGCCGAATCAGCGACTCGAAACTTTTGATTGTGTCCGGATGCAATCGCCATGAAATAACGACTACCGAGATGGCCGGTGCCGCTACCTGCTGCAGATAGTCAACATGCTCAAAAAACTTTCGGTATAGAGCAAACTTTCTGTCCCACCCCCTTTCAGCTAATTTCCGACTTAACTCCTTGAACTGGTCATGATATCCACCGGCGCTGTGCTGTTTATAGGTATCCGATGATGTAAGGAAAGCGCGCAGGCGCTGCATCCACAACGGCAAATTAAATTCAGCGGTTATCTTTTTGTGGGCGGCTATTCCCATTGTTTTGCGCATTTGCGGGTCGCGGGCCAACTTTGTCATATAGTCAGCCATTGCATCGACATCGCCCTCTTCTACCAGAAAGCCTGTTACGCCATGTTCCACCTCGTCCGGAATACCTTCGTGCAAGGTAGAGACGACGGGCAGTCCCGCCACGGAGGCTTCGAGGATGATGTGAGGCAGTCCTTCGGCATCGCCGGTTTCTGGAACGGTTATTGAGTGCTGCACATATACACATGAATCGCGCATCTGTGCCATCACGTATTCATGCGGCTGGAAACCATGCAACGTTACGGCATTGCTCAAACCGTATGAGTTAATGAACTGCTGAACATTTTCACGCAACGGGCCGTCGCCGATGATATCCAGTGTACAATCGCCAATACGTTCACATGTCTTCTTAAAGGCCTGTAACAACAGCAGTGGTGCTTTCTTGGGAACGAAACGAATCACGGAGATGAAGCGGCACGGCTGCCTTTCGGGAAGCGCATGGATACGGGATGGAATTTCCACTCCGTGTTGAATGACCTGAATTTTCTCTACAGGTATCCCAACCACAGCAAGGCGATTCGCCATCTTTTTGGAAAGCGCGATAACACCGATAACATGCTCTCCCATCCATCTGTAATACCTGAGCATTTCCGGATTACGCAACAATTTGCTGGCATCATAGCCGAGGAAATGAACGAATATCGGCAGATGCAGCCGTCTGCGATTCAGTTCGACAATGCTTTGGCCATGGCAGCCGTATTCACAAAGTATGTGCGTTACCTTATGCTCGGCCAAGAATCGAACGACCTGTTTTTCCACTTCCGAGTGATAGACCGTTACACCTCCTGAATGTGGTGTAACCAGACATGGAACGGTTGAGCTCACACCTTCGCATATTTGGCTGGTTACAACAACTGTTCTGTTGGGGGCGAGGTTGTCAATCTGCCGGGTAATAAACGTTTCGGAAACCGCCCCAAAGTGAGGAGCGAAAATCGCAAGACAGCCTATTTGACCCGGTTTGGTTTGCGGCGGCTGTGGCAATATGTCCTGGCTCTGCCAGCTTCGCTTTGTCGGCTTGCGACTGCCCTTGAGTGCGTCTTTTATAGTCAGAGCCGCACGCTGGGCGGCGTCACCATCGTCAATATGCAAATGTTGCCCGGCAAATTGTTTCTGCAGGATAAGCCGCTGGCGTCTTGCCTCGGCGTCATATAAAAACCTCTGGCAAAGTTTTGACAGCGGCTCGTTATCTTCGAAGACCTGCCACGCTGAATCGGTAAACGTGACGGTATTCTTACTACGAACGAAAATAGTCGGTATGTCCCTGTGCAGGAACAAAAGGGAAGCCGTTCCCACGTAAAAGAACATTATGCCAATATCAATAACAGGCAACAACTCATCAAGCGAATACTCAGTGCATACATATATATTCTCGTATGCACCAAAAAGGCGCTTATATAACCGGACGTGGTCAACGCGCGGACTTACTTTGATTATAATCTGAATATCCTGATTGAGTGCCAACGAAGCAATTTCGTTACAACGCGCGAAGAATTCTTTTATATTTACCGGCCAGACATTGGCAAAAATACTACGTGTTACTACACATACTGTCTTTTTATTCGGAGAAAGCCCCATTTTCTCATACAGTTGTCGTTTTTCTGTGTGCGATTTTGACTTTATGACTTTCTCATTAATCGGTGAACCTGTTACGACGATTGGGGCACTGTCAATTTTGAAGCGTTGGGCGAGTTGCCGTACAGTTTCACGGCCCCAGGCCAAGTACAAATCACCGTGCGGCTGGAACTCCTCAATATCCCCCACATAGCCGTGCGGACAGTCAACTGTAAGAATCCCCTTTTTCTTTGCCGCTTCAGTAAACACGCGCATACTTGACGAAGCCATTTCATCCGTCAGGACGACATCGGGGTCCATAATACGAAGGGCTTCAAATGCTTTTTGAACGGCCGCCGGCAGTTGCACAAGGCTGTTCCAAATAAACGTCCAGTGAAAATTAAGGTGCGGATTCTTCAATATGTGCTTGTCCTGGATCTGTTCGCGAGATTTCTTCCACCGGTCAAAGGCCTCCAGAATGCGCCTTTGAGTCTGCACATACTCCACGCTTTGATTGTAAATTGAGAAGTCCGCAACACTCACAAAACGGGTGTTCTGAGGTAACTGGAAGCCCGCTCGCTTGTTGCTCTGCTCGATTGACCTGCTCAAATTCAGTAATAACCCTTCACAGCCGGTCTGATTGTTCCACGCCCGAACAAACGGGTGCATGATGATCAGATGAAGCGGGCTGCCAACGGCGATAAGTTTCGAAGAGTTTTCATTTTTCCAACAATCGAAGCCAAAAACCCGCTCTCCAACTTCAGTCGGATTTGCCGCCTTCGGCGATTCGGGCTCAGAAGGTGCAACCTCAAACGATATACGTTCAATCCCGAGGCCTCTTTTATATGCTTCCCACAATAATACTCCTTCGAAGACTCCGCTTTTGTTATTCGCCCGATCACCGGCCCAACACGGTTTGTCGCACTGGCCAATCACAATGACGTGCCTGACGACGTACTCCTGAAGAATTCTTTCGAGTATCGTCTGTGAGCGAACGACCTGACGAAAGAAGCATGTATGCTCCAACCGAATAAGTTCGGCGAGATTTATGCCTTCATAAAACAACATTCCGCCAATATCCCGGCACCAGTTATCCCGCAGATACAGAGCTTGTTCTTCGATGAGTTTCCAATCATTGCCATCGACAAAATCGCCTGCCCACAGCACCGCTTTGGTGTCAGAGGCCAGTTCGTGCCAGACAAGAGGATCGGCGGTGAGACACAGGCTCTGAGGCGTCAGAAGATGCGACATATTCTGTCGGATAAACTGAAGCTGCTGTTCATTTTTTACATAAATTAGAGAACTCATAATTGCCTTTGCCTATTGTCATATCTCAAACAGGCTTCCTGATGACACAAGTTGTCCCATAAATTCGGATATCTTCATCGGACATTTCTTTGAACCTTCCCTTTAAATACTTGCGAAAACCGGCCGGCACAGGAACTAAATCCTTAGTACCATGGAAAAGCAGAATCTCAAAACCGGCTTGGGCCACACATTTCCTTATTTCACTGTGACGCAGACAATTGCATGCACCATCCGACCAGTCATCGTTTTCCGCAAGAAACGACCAGTAGTGATATTTGTCGGGATTTGCATAATACCTGTGGTCCACCAAATCTATACTGTGGAACGCTATTGCGCCTGGCGACATTATTCTCTTGGTTTCTAACAATGCTTTCGGGAAATCTAAAAAATGCTCCAGTACAGACCTTGATGACATAAAATCTACCGAATCGGCCGGGATATTATTTGTATAGATATCATCGACCACGTATTTCATTGGCACACCGGCTATTCCCCTTTTCAAGTCGCCCTCCTTCAGAGCAGGGATATTGAACCTGTAAATATTGTTTAGGAAATCCTGACGGCTTATACTGGAAAAACGCCAGCTATCCGGATCAGCCGCACAATCCACAAGAAGATCATACAAGGCTTCGGCGGCTCTTTGTTCGTCCGTTTCTTTCACATCGAAGGCAATTGTCTTAACCGCACCGTTTAGAAACATAACCGCAGAAGTTCCATAAGGATGATGGCTGCCGCAACCGAGATCCATATACGTTTTCCCAATCATGGAACCGTAACGACGGAGGTTATAAAAAGCCTCTTTTGATACTTGGCTAACCCTGTTGGTGCCATATCTCCACCGGAATTTCCACTTCGGTGAATGGCATAACTTCCTCCTGATTTCGGTGAATACTTTATCAGCCAGGGATAAATTTTTTTCGAGGTTCCTGGTCAGCATTTCAGCCGTGAGGGGCAAATTCTCACTGACAATCTCGGCAAATAACTCCTTAGTCAGAACAAAATTTTTCGGCTTGGTTTCTACACTCATCATATTGTTTCGCATATCTATTCGACAAAGATGAACCGTCTAACCATACAAACCATCAGTTAAGCTGGACAAGTCGTTAAGGTCAATACGTTTGGCTGCGACAATTCCGGCAGCCGTTCTCTGACAAATCGAAGCTGTGCCTCATTTTTTATAAAAAGCAAGCAACTCATCAGCCTTTGGGCCTTTTCATGTCCATTTTTTGATTTCGTACCAAAATATCACACCAAACCCTGGGCGCACCATGCGTCCGCATTACCAGATGAGCAATAGCTATGCCAGTACAGCCTAATGGCCGATTTTGGGCAACTATGGCCGTTTTTGACGTAGAAACGGGGGCTGTTTGCCGGGATTTGGCACCCGGATTTATCCGGAGTGTAAGTATTCCATACGAGGTGTTAAAATCTTCATGTTTACGAACAGTTGATAAGGGGATATACTATGAAGGAGAATGTCTTCGAAAGCTGGTGAGATAGTTAAGATGCACGCAGAAAGGTATCATATGCTTCGTGATAAGACAATTCTGGTTACGGGCGGCACAGGTTCATTCGGTAAAAGGTTTATAGGAGAAGTCCTTTCCAAATTCAAACCTCGAAAGGTTATCATATATTCAAGAGATGAATACAAGCAACACCTAATGCAAAAACAATTTGCAAAATACTCAGATCGTTTGAGATTTTTTCTTGGTGATGTAAGAGATAGATACAGACTTTACAGGGCTTTCGAAGGTGTGGATTACGTGGTTCATGCCGCGGCCTTAAAACAAGTACCGGCGCTGGAATACAATCCTACAGAAGCAGTTAAAACAAACGTCATAGGAGCAGATAATATAGTTGATGTGGCCATTGATGCAGGTGTAAAAAAAGTTATTGCTCTTTCTACAGATAAAGCAGTAGACCCTTTTAACTTATATGGGGTTTCTAAAGCTTGCGGGGAAAAATTAATTACTGCTGCAGATTAATATAAGGGAAAG
>SDBS01006238.1_pt1 | contig 11594 bp, 7 predicted proteins | sample 2277091 | NCBI WGS metagenome assembly SDBS01 (sample SAMN10404972, study PRJNA504765) | marine sediment metagenome | isolation source: marine sediment core GS10_PC15, 163 cmbsf | place: Arctic Ocean: Southern Knipovich Ridge | collected 2010 | reverse complement strand
GGGTCCCATACTTCCACCAGGGCTTCGGAGGACCTCTGCCTTCTCGGCCAGGTCTCCGGGAATCGTGATACCCGTGTTATCGAGCGCTCTCGCTATCTCCATGCCCCGGATTTTTCCGGTGAACATCGCGGAACTGGCCTCAGCTATCTCCTCGGCATCGCCTGCCGTAAAAACGCTCATCCCGAATTCCTCTGCCTTGAGATGGAATTCGTTTACCGGATCGAGCCCTACCGCGATGAGCAGCGTATCGATCGTAAAGGTTTTCTCCGTTCCGGGAATCGTCCTGAAATCAGCGTCCACTCCGGTTATCGTCACCGCCTCCAGCTGTTCGTCGCCATGGGCGGCCAGAACGCTGTGACCGGTGTAGATCGGTACGCCGAGACGCAGGATCTTGTCGGCATGAACCTTGTACCCCCCGCAGACGGGCATGGCTTCGGCCAGTCCGACCACGGTCATCTCCGCCTGCAGAGCGTGATAGGCGCCTATCAGGCCGACGTTACCTCCTCCTACGATGAACACCCTGTCCGAGCATCGAACCAGATCGCGGTTGACCTCGGTCTGAAAAGCTCCGGCGCCGTAGACACCCGGCAGTGTACAGCCGGGGAAGGGAAGTGATTTTTCCCTGGCTCCGGTTGCGACCAGGAGGTGCCGTGGCCTCACGATCCTGTATCCGCAGGGATGTCTCACGCCAACGGTGCCGTCACTGAAGACGCCCAGAACAACGCTCTCCAGCCATACATCGACTGTTCGAAGCTCCGAGATCTGTCCCGCAAGGAGCCTGGCGAGCTCCGTGCCCCGCGTGCCCGCATAACAGTCTTCCTGCGAGCCGAAGAACTTGTGTGTCTGGAGAACCAGCTTGCCCCCGAGCCTGTCCTTGTCGTCGACTATCACGGTCGGGATGCCGGACCTGCCCAGCTCGACTGCAGCAGCCATGCCCGAAGGTCCCGCCCCCAGGATGAGAACATCTATTTCCAGGAGCTCCAGCCTTTCCACGGAATCCACCGGCTTCGTATCCGGCAATTCGGGCAGTCCTTCCAGGCTGGTGATCTCCATGCCTTCCCTCAGGGGGACGATACAGCTCTTCCTCGGTACGCCGTCTATCACCAGAGTACACTGTGAGCACTGCCCGTTCGCGCAGAATATCCCCTGGGGGCTTTGATCCTTGTGGTGGTGACCGAACACGCGAATTCCCGCCGCGAAGATCGAAGAGGAGACCGCCTCGCCTTCCCTGCCTCTGAGCCGCCTGCCGTTGAAGGTAAAACCGACCCATCGGTCCGGCAGCGGGTCGAGAACCGGATGCCTTTCTATCCTCATGCTGGTTTCTCCTGGTGACACTGTTCACTCCCGGTCGGACGTCGTTGACATATCCCCGCATATGCCTATCCCCGCCTTTTATTCTTCTCCCAGTCGGTTGCGAACTTCGGTCTGGGAGGTTTACTGACTTGTCTGAAGCCCCGGCAGTCAGGATAGCGGGTGCATCTCCATACCCGGAGATGCGGGTAGCGGTAGAACTTGGTGGTCCCGCCGCACTCGGGGCATTCGGGTGCCTCACCGGACCTGCAGCCGCTCTCTTTCCTCTCCTCGGATTCGAGCTTCCTGTACTCTTCTTCCCTGGTGGGTCCGCCCAGCCAGGATCCAAGGAACTTCCTGACGATCACGAACAGAAACACCAGCGATACAACGAGTATCAGCAACCTGGCTGTCGACAAAAGGACCCTTTCATCAAGCCGGGCATCCGGCAAAGCAGGCTCTACAGATAACCTGTTATCACGATTCTGACCAGACCCTTCCACCTGTTGACAGAACCTGTCCGAATCGCTAGTTAATCAGGCCACATTCTCATGGCAAGTTAGCACATAGCATCGCGTGAATTGCATCGCGTGACATCGCTATTTCCACGGGCACGGGAGCGTCAAGATGAAGGAATATTCTCCGGATAAGCTCAGGACACTATCCGTTATCGGTCACGGTTCAGTGGGCAAGACCAGCCTGTGCGACTCCCTTCTCTTCTGCTCCGGCGGGTCTGAACGGCTCGGGAGCGTTGACGACGGAACGAGTGTCTTCGACCACTCGGCGGAGAGTCGTGACCGCAAGCACAGCCTGTGCCTCTCGATGGGCATCTGTGAATGGTCGGACCACAGGATAAACCTGCTCGATACTCCCGGCCTCGAGGACTTCTACAGTGAGACCATAGGGGGGATTTCCGCCTCCGACGGTGCAATTCTCGTGCTCGACGGCACTGACGGCGTTGAAGTCGGATCCTACAAGACATGGAACTTCGCAGCCGAAGCCGGTATTCCGGTCATGCTCTGGGTCAACAGGGTGGACAATGAAAACGCCGATTTCGAGAGGGTCCTCGGTGAAACCAGGGACAACCTCAGCAAGCACGTGATCCCGGCGGTCTTCCCTATCATGGAGGGTGCTTCTTTCAAGGGGCTCGTCAATGTCCTGAAGGGTACTGCAGTAGACGACAAGGATAGCGAGATGCCCATTCCCGACAGTGCAAAGGACATGTACGAGACCTGCCTGGCGCAGCTTACGGAAGAAGCTGCAGAAACCGACGAAGAACTCATGGAAGCTTACTTTGCCAACGACTCGCTCACACCGGAAGAAATGGCAAAGGGGCTCAGAGCTGCTATCGGACAGAGAGATCTCTTTCTCCTGTTCTGCGGCGTATCGAAACCGCCCACAGGGCAGAGATTCCTTCTGGACGCTATCGGGGAGTTCATCCCCTCACCGCTGGAGCGTCGCCCGGAGCTCACCGAGAAAGGCGACGAGGTATCTCCGGATCCCTCCGGGACCTTTGTGGCCAGGGCTTTCAATACATCGCTCGATCGGCATGTGGGTGACATGGTCCACATCAGGGTGCTCAGAGGGAGCATAAAGGGCTCTGTAGACGTGGTGAACTCCTCGAGGAACTCCGGTGAACGGATGGGTAATTATTACTACGTAAACGGTTCCGAGAGACTCGATACAGCCAGGCTGGTGACCGGTGATGTCGCGGCGGTGGCGAAGCTCAAGCATACCGCCACGAACCAGACCCTGACCGACAAGGGCAAGCAGGTGGTGCTCCGGCCAATCGCCTTCCCGGAGCCAGTCTACAGGGCTGCCATAATCCCGGGAAAGCGCGGTGAGGAAGAGAAGATGGGATCGGGTCTGAACAAGCTCTCTTCTCAGGATCCTACATTCGTGGTCAGGAACGAGGCGGAGATCGGCCAGACGACCGTTTCCGGCATGGGTGAGCAGCACATCAACGTCATGCTCAAACGTCTCAAGGACCTGGTCGGTGTCGAAGCCGAGGTCTTCAGGCCCAGGATTGCGTACCACGAGACGATATCCAGGACAGCCAGCGGCGCTTACAAACACAGGAAGCAGTCAGGCGGACGCGGCCAGTACGGTCACGTCTTCCTGAGGCTGGAACCACTGCCGCGCGGCGAGGGTTTCGTCTTCAAGAGCGAGGTCGTAGGAGCAACCGTACCTACCAAGTTCATCCCTGCTGTCGAGAAGGGCATCATGGAAACGCTGGGGAATGGACCAATCTCCGGAAGCAGAGTCGTCGACGTGAAGGCAGTCGTCTACGACGGATCCTCCCATTCGGTCGATTCCTCGGACATGGCATTCAAGCTTGCCGCGAGCAAGTGTTTCAAGGAAGTCATGATGCAGGCCGGACCGGCCCTGCTCGAACCGATCATGAACCTGGAGATCACTGTTCCAGAGGAGTTCATGGGAGATGTCATGGGAGACATCAACACGCGCAGGGGCAGAATCCAGGGCATGGAGGCCGACGGCAACTTCCAGATAATCCGCGCCCAGGTTCCCGAAGCCGAGCTATACCAGTACACGAACACACTCAAATCGCTGACTCAGGCCAGGGGCAGCTTCCTCCAGACATTCGCCTTCTACGAGCCTGTTCCAAAGGATCTCCAGGAGAGGATCGCAGCCGAGACGAAGAGCGAGGACGAAGGCTAGTTCCGGGCGGACAGCTGGACCCGTGTTGGGAAAGGGGCATTCAGCTCATGGACAAGCTCTTCCCGGTATTGCGTTTATGGCTCATTGCGTTTGCTCTCACGGGAGCTTCGGTCGTCCAGGCTTCTGGAGGAGGCCCTGGCGATGAGGAAGCGGGTGACGACAACATCAGCGTCTACCTGGCTCTGGGTGCTGCTGCCATCATCGGTGCGATACTCATCTTCGACATATTCTCAGGACCCGAGGGTGGCGACCCGGCTATGGAGGCCGTAACGGAAACCGAAAAGGTGACCGGGTCCGACAGCACCGGAGTGGACTGGGACAGTGTCATCGCGGGCATCGAGCCTCCGCTTGTGGTCGTCTCGGTCTTTCCCGCATCTTCCGGCGGCGGTGAGGCGGCTTCTCTCTTCCTCGAGTTACTGGCGGCAGCTCATGGCCATACCTTCGCGGTCTACCCAGACCCGATAAGCCTCGGTCTCGACTCTCCATCCGAAGAATCTGCTCTTGCAGGCGAGTTCTTCGGTGCCGACTTCTTCGTCACCGCCCGCGAGACGGACACCGGGCTTCTCCTCCAGCTCTACCGGGGAATGGATGGACCGGTCTGGAGCTACCAGACGACCGCGACAGATGCCCGTACCCTCGAGCTGGCGGCGGATGACCTTGCCGCAATGGTTGAGGAAACAGGCAGTAACTGATGTAAACCCGCCCATTGACGCAGATTTATGCCGAGGTTATTTCAGATATTAGAGGTTGTGTTAGTTTGAAAAAGGCAACTGCGTTCAAATAAGTCGTTTTAATAGAATCGGAGAATGGAATGAAGAGTATCTTACTCGCTTCTGTTCTGTTGCTGGCTACGGTTCCGGCAACCGCAGCAGAGCTGTCTGTGACAATCCCATTCGACGGTTCGACCGTCCAGCTCGAAAATGTAGGTCCATACACCGGTGTCTACGTTGCCAACGCATTGCCGATCACACAGGTCGGTATGCCGGCAATGCCCACGATGACCGTGAGAGTAGCCCTTCCGACCGGCTGCAGCGCCAGTGGCATCGCTGTCACCGATGTGTCCTATACCCCTATCAGGGGCAGGTTCACCGTCATCCCGGCTACCGAGCAGATTCCTTTTTCTCTGATGGGAAGCGTCAGTATACCGGTTCCTGAACCCGATCCGCAGATCTACTCCAGCGGAGAGTACTTCCCGAGGCGGACAATCGAGCTCCGGAATTCGAGTACGATCCTGGGGATCCCGGTCGCCTGGCTGACCATGTACCCTGTGAGGTGGAACCCTCTCTCGGGAGCCATCGAGGTACTCGAGAGCGTTACAGTCTCTCTTACCTACGAGGACGATCCTGCAGCCAGAACGGTGCAGAGGCGATCGCTGCAGAGTGAGATCAGGTCCATGGAGACAGTATCCAGGTCCGTGGTCAACCCCCAGGACGTTTCCGCATCGGGTGCGGTCATCGTCGACTCGAGGGCACTCGAGTACGGCGAGTATGTCATCATAGCGACCACCGCGTACCAGTCCTATGCGGAGGAACTGGCCATCTGGAAGACCAGGAAGGGCATACCGACCAACGTTTACACGACAACCTGGATTCAGAGCCAGTACTCGTGTATCGACCTCCCTCAGGAGATCCGCGCATTTCTCACCGACTGCAGGGACGAGGGTGTCGAGTACGTCCTCATCTACGGCGACGACAACATCATCGCAGGACGTGACGCAAAGATCTCATATGGAGGCAATACCGAGTTCCCGTGTGTCGACCTCTACTACCAAGACGTGAACGACAGCGCTCCCGGAGCCGATCTCTGGGACAGCAGCGGCAACCATGTCTGGGGCGAGTACGGTATCGACAACGTAGACTACCACCCCGACTTCTGGACCGGCCGTGCAAGTGTCAACTCGACCGGAGAGGCCCAGATCTTCAACAACAAGGTCTTCATCTACGAGAACATCATGTTCGTGGACTACTTCGACACCGCTCCCCGGGAGCTCAGGATAGGGTATACAACGGAGATGCTCTGGCCCGGATGCTACGGCTCCGCAGGCGCGGAACTGATCTCGGCCTACGTCCCGAGCAGCCTGTGGGAAGAGGAGAAGTGCTACGACTCTGCCGGCAACAACAATGTGACAATCACCAACAACATGCTGAATGCCGGTCCGCACCACGTCTACCATGCGAGTCACGGATCCCAGACATCTTTCTCGCTCCCGGGCGGCAGCTACACCACCGGTCATTTCATGGCCCTGACCAACATCTCCAGCGGCGACCTGCCGGCCATCTGGAACTCAATATCCTGCTACATCGGCCAGCTCGACGGCTACGAGTGCATGGGTGATGCATGGAACAACTCGCCCAACGGCGGAGGATTCGGCGCCTTCAACGCCAGGTACGGCTGGGGCAATCCCAGCAGCCCCGGCTGGGGTGTCAGCGAGGTTCTCAGCAGGTACTTCTACGATGCGCACTGGAACGACGGGCACATCAGGCTGGGCATTGCACACGCCATGGGTGACGACAAGATGTCACCTCCCCCGGGCCAGGTAGAGGACTGGTGCGTCAAGGAGTACAACCTGTTCGGCGAACCCGAGATAATGATGTGGACCGCCGAAGCCGCCGACATGTCGGTCGATCATGTTTCTTCCATATCAGGCGCCACCACGATCACGATCACGGTTAACACCGCCAAGGCACCTATCGTGGGTGCTCTGGTATGCCTGCAGAAGGGTGACTGGCAGACCGGAGAGATCTACGAGATCGACACCACCAACAGCTCCGGCGTGGTCCAGATCTACGTGAGCCCGGTCACTCCGGGTAACATCCTGGTGACTGTGAGTGCCCACAACTACATACCCTACCAGAGCACGATCACCGTTACCGGCACGGGCATAGGTGAATTGACGAGCAGCGACATCTACTTCAATGCCGTCCACCGTGCCTTCCCCAGCCCGGCCTCCATCGGTGCGACCATCCCCTTCAGTATCGCTGGCGCCGGACACGTCTCGGTCCAGGTCTTCGACCTGTCCGGACGTGTTGTCGCTACTCTGGCGAACGAGGAGATGAATGCAGGCAACTACGGCCTGACATGGGACCTCTCCGACGGCACAGGTACACAGGTACCAGCCGGCATCTACCACGTCCGGGTCCGGTCAGGTGACTTCACCGGGGTGACGAATCTGGTCGTGGTCAGGTAGAGAAGCCGCTTCCCCGCAGTCCCGCAGGGGCTGCGCTTCAGGCACCCCGTCCGGGTCTTCTCGGACGGGGTGCTTTTCATCCAGGCTCGACTAATTCTTGACCTGGACCTGATGGATCTCTATTCTCACCAGAGACAAGGTCATTCGCCATTATGTCGACAGGGGGCAGACAATGGGACGAGCGGTTTTCTTTCTCTTCATCACTGCATTAGCTTTGCAGGCGGCTACCATAGAGGCGACATTCGACGCACCTGCCGGCAGCATCAACGGACTGGGCTGGGAGAACGGAGTGCTCTGGGCAATTGATACGGAGACTACGACCGCCTTCAGCATCAATCCGGCAACCGGAGCCGTGACCGGTACCCTCGACATCGAGTACATCCCCGGATAAGAACCCTACGGCATGGCGGTGAGCAACGATACTCTCTTCATATGTCAGCTGAAGTACGGAGGGCCCGATTCCTACTACTGCTACCACAGCGCGTCTACAGGGACTTACCTGGGCATGCTGGACCTGTGTTGAGGGCAGAATGTCCCTTGGGCAAAGGGACTTGCCCTCTCCAGCAGCGACATCCTGTACATCGCCTGCTCGGAGAGCCTTTACGTCGACCAGATTCCGTACCAGACATCTGACAGCCTGCTGAGCTTCATCGACCTCCCCGGAGCGGTTATGGCCTGGGACATCGCTTACGACAACGGAGATATCTGGGTCGCCTGTGCTGCTCCGGGTACATCTATCCTCAGGTACAACAGCGGCAGTACGGTTGTTGGTCAGATCGAGTCGATGCTTGTCCCCTCCGCAACGGGTCTCACTCTGGACGACGAGGGTTACCTCTGGGCCAGCGACAACATCAACGGGAAGATCTACAAGATCGACCCGGACGGAACAGGGATTTCCGAAGGAGATGTCCAGGGAATAGTGGATGCCGCCGTCATCCTGTCGCCCAATCCTTTCAGCGGTACTCTCACCATCACTGGAGCCGGATTCGGACCGGGGGCGAACATCACGATCTACGATTCTGCGGGGAGGATCGTGAGAACCGTGCAAACCGAGGGGTCATTTACCTGGACAGGTGTGGACGGCTCGGGTATCCTGCTGCCTGACGGAGTCTACACAATCCTGATATCGGGTGAGAACGCCATGTCCATGGCCAGAGCAGTGCTTCTGCGTTAGTCTTTCTACGGGATAATGTTCACCAGGCGGCCCGGGACCACGATCATCCTGCGAGGTTCCAGAGTCTGCGCAGGAGCCGGAGATTGTGTTGTATATTATGCCAGCTCTGAGGCAATGACCTGCAATATTCTATGGCTTTACGATATTCTTCATGGAGCACCTGTCACCTGTTGACTTGTTCTCATATCTACCTGAACTGGTATCAGGCTCAATAGGAGAAGAGGAAGATGCTCAAGAACCGTACTGACAGAGATTGGGAGAGACTGGGAAGGAATGATCCCTACTTTGGCGTGCTCACGGACGACAGATTTCGATATTCCAATCTGACGGAAGAACTCAAGGAAGAGTTTTTCAGATCAGGATACAATTGTATAAATACCGTTTTGAAAAAGGTCAGGCAGCACATTGACCCGAATTTCACGATCAGTAAAGCTCTGGATTTTGGGTGCGGAGTCGGGAGGTTGCTCATTCCTCTTGCGGATATTGCAGAGAATGTCACTGGTGTTGATGTTTCCGATTCGATGCTGAGTGAAGCCAGGAAGAACTGTGAGACCCGATCAATCAGAAATGTAATCCTTGTAGAATCTGACGACAGCCTTTCACTCCTGAGAGGAAAATATGACTTCATATGTTCGCTTATTGTCTTTCAGCATATCCCTGTATCAAGAGGTGAACGCATCTTCAGAAATCTAATGGCTCGCCTGGAAGATGGGGGGGTTTGTGTTGTTCATTTCACATTCTCAATAGACTCCAGAGCAAAGAAATTTACGAGATTGATAAAGAATCATGTCCCACTGGTAAAAAACCTCGTCAATCTGATCAAAGGAAGAGGCTTTTCTACACCGCAAATGCAAATGAATGACTACAACCTGAACAGGCTTCTCTCCATGATGCAGCTTCATTCAAATACCTGTGAGTTCTTTGTAGAGTATACAGATCATGATGGTTCCCTGGGAGTTATTATCTATTTCAAGAAGCCTCAAAATGATACCGTTGCCACGGCAAGGGCGGTGTTGCTACGCTGATCCCCAGTCAGGGAATGATGTTCACCAGGCGGCCCGGGACCACGATCACCCTGCGAGGTTCGGAGCCCTTGAGGATCTCCGAGATCCGGTCGAGTGAGAGTGCTGCCTCCCTGATCTGATCCTCCCGGGCATCGACCGGGACCTCGATACGGCCCTTGATCTTCCCCTTCACCTGGACGACCAGCTCGACCGTGTCCATCTTGAGATCGCCTTCGTCCCACGTCGGCCATTTCTGCATGTGCACAGTATCCCCCGGCAAGCCCAGCCTGTGCCACAGCTCTTCTGCGATAAAGGGAGCCATGGGTGCGAGCAGGAGGAGGGTCTGTGCCAGCGCTTTTTTCCAGAGCCCTCCGGTATCAATGGCTTTCCCGCGGTGGGCCGAGAGGAAGTTCACGAATTCCATGAGGGCGGCTACGGCGGTGTTGAACTGGAAATCGTCGATATCGAGCGAGACCTTCCGCGAAGTCTTCGCGAGCTGGAACCCGAGCTCCCGGATGAAGTCTTCGTCCAATCCGGTTCCGGTCACCTCACCGGTTTCCAGGCAGAGGTTCCAGAGCCTGCGAAGGAATCTGCTGGTACCTGCAATCCCATCCTCGTTCCAGTCCAGCTCCGCTTCGAAAGGACCCATGAAGAGAATGTGAAGACGAAGTGCATCGACACCGTATTTCTTTGCCATCTCATCGGGCGTGACGATGTTGCCCTTTGACTTGGACATCTTCTGGTGGTCCGCTCCGAGGAGCATTCCCTGGTTCTTCAGGACGGAAAAGGGCTCATCGAAAGAGATCATTCCGGCGTCGTACATCACCTTCGTCCAGAACCGTGCGTAGATCAGGTGCATCACTGCGTGCTCGGCGCCTCCGACGTAAAGGTCGACCGGAAGCCAGTATTCGACCGCTTCGGGATCGAAGGGCCTGTCCTGCTCGTGCGGAGAGGTGAACCTGAGAAAGTACCACGAAGAGCAGACGAAGCCTGCCATTGTGTTCGTGTCCCGGAGGGCCGGTCCGCCGCAGGCCGGGCACTCGGTGCTTACCCACGCCTCGGCTCTTGCCAGGGGTGAGGAGCCCGAGTCGTCCGGCACGTAGCTGTCCACCTCGGGGAGCAGAACCGGAAGGTCCCTGTCGGGGACCGTGCCGCACTTCTCGCAGTGGATTATCGGGATGGGGGCGCCCCAGTACCTCTGGCGGCTAACCAGCCAGTCCCTGATCCTGTACCGTACATCCACTCGTCCGACACCGTTCGTAACGGCCCATTCGGCCATCTTCTCCCTGGCTTCGTCGGAGGGCACACCGCTGAACTGACCGCTCTGTATCAGGATCCCCTCCGCGACTGTCGCATGCTCTTCGACTCCCTGCGGGATGCCGTCCGGCGCGATAACCTCGATAATCGGCAGTCCGAACTTCCTGGCGAAGGCATGGTCTCTCTCGTCGTGCGCGGGGACAGCCATGATCGCTGCCGTCCCGTAGCCTGAGAGGACGTAGTCGGCAACGAACACCGGTACCTTCTCCCCGTTATACGGGTTGACTGCGCTGACCCCCGTGAAGACGCCCGTCTTCTCCTTCTCGCTCGCTGTCATGCGCTCCATGTCGCTCTTGGACTGAGCGCACCTGACGTAGTCCTCTACCTCCCGGCGCTTGTCACTCGAGGTCATCCGGAGCACATCAGGATGCTCGGGGGCCAGGACGCAGAATGTGGCTCCGAAGATAGTGTCGAGCCTTGTGGTGTAGACCGGCAGGTTCAGCTTTTCGCCCGATTCGAGGGTAATGCCGAAATCGACCTCTGCCCCGCGGCTCTTCCCGATCCAGTTCCGCTGCATCGCCTTGATGCCTTCGGGCCAGTCGAGATCCTCCAGGCCACCGAGGAGCCGGTCCGCGTACTCGGTGATCCTGAAGTACCACTGTCTGAGCTTCTTGCGGGTTACCTCACCCTCGCACCGCCAACAGACACCGCCGGCAGCCTCCTCGTTTGAGAGAACCGTCCGGCAGACAGGACACCACATCTGGTAGTTGTCGGCCTCGTATGCCAGACCCCTGTCGTAGAGGAGCAGAAAGAAGTACTGTGTCCATCTGTAGTACTCCGGCACACTCGAGTTGATCTCTCTGCTCCAGTCATAGCTGGCTTCTATGAGCTTCATCTGACGCTTGTAGGTGTCTGTGTTCCGCATTGTGACTTCTCGCGGATGCAGGCCTGTCCTGATTGCGTATTCCTCTGCCGGCTGCCCGAAGGCATCCCAGCCCATGGG
>SDBS01006237.1_pt1 | contig 11595 bp, 7 predicted proteins | sample 2277091 | NCBI WGS metagenome assembly SDBS01 (sample SAMN10404972, study PRJNA504765) | marine sediment metagenome | isolation source: marine sediment core GS10_PC15, 163 cmbsf | place: Arctic Ocean: Southern Knipovich Ridge | collected 2010 | reverse complement strand
CCCATGGTATGGGAGTATTGGGTAAACAGGGCAGGGGAGTGTCTGAATTTTTAGCTATTCAATCGGATTGCATTTATACAGGAGGAACTTTTTCAAAAGCTTTTGGCGGGTTTGGAGGAATAATTCCAGGAACAGGGGAGTTTATAGCTGAGATAAAGAAGGGCCCGGTAATGAATGGAGCCAATATGGCCCCTTCTTCGGCACTTGCTGCCAGCCTGGAAGGGATAGGTATATTGATGTCTGAACCAGAGAGGAAAGAAAAACTATGGGCAAATGCCAGATATCTTAAAAAAGGATTGAGCGAACTGGGTATTCCAACCAACAATACTGAAATGCCAATTGCAGCATGGGAAATGGGAAGCCGGAAACAGATGGAAAGCATACAGGAAAAACTTATGGATCGTGGTATTGCGCTACAATTTATAAGTTATATAGGTGCCGGTGCTGAGGGTGTGCTAAGGGCTGTTGTTTTTGAAAGCCATACAGCCGGACAAATAGATTTTTTTCTGTCTGAATTAAAGAGTCTGTTATAATAATTTAAAACATGATGAGTAAAGCAAAAATTATTAAAACAGAAATTTACAAGCTAAATGTTCCACTAAAAGAACCATTTGTAATATCACTGGGTAGCTTTTTTGATGCAACAAATCTTCTTGTAAAAATCCAAACTGATAATGGTCTGGTTGGCACAGGTGAATGCAGTCCACTGGTATTTATTGTTGGTGAAACCCAGGAATCTGAATTTATTCATGCGCAGAAAATAGCTGGTCTTAGTCCTGAAAAGATGGCTGAAAAAGCCCTGCACTATAAGAAATCAGGTTTCCCTGCCCTTATTGATTCTTAATCATTTTTCTTATTCGTAGTAATGTTAACCCGCTTTATTCATACAAGAACAAAGTGAATTGTATGAACCGGAACGAAGTGGAGCTCGACGAAGTCAATGAGTGATGGGTAAAGGCTTAATCGTAGAAAATGCATGCATTTTCCGGGTTAACTATGGCCAGCCTGTAGTTAATACATTTCCTAATTTATATTTTATTTAGAACAGATTTGATCAGGAGTATAAATAAATTTCCTGACCTTCATAGAAGGGATGGCCTTTATATTATTACGGTAATGATATGGAGACACGAGGAAACACAAAGGGTGTTAGTGTTCCCGATCCCGGGGTATGGCCGGTGGTGAATGGCTCTATTATTGTAGCTGAGGATCCTTTAAGGGCTGCTACTGAAGCCTATTTTAATGAAAATCTTAAGTCTTTAATTACCAATACATGCGTTTCATGCCATCTCGGAGCATTCAAGTGGTTCAAGCAAATACGATGTGTTTGATAATGCTTATGCAAATGCTGAAACTATGTAATGAGAGTGGCCGGACTACAGGGAGCTCTTATGCCGCAAGGCGGACCTCAACTTTCGCAGGTGGATATAGATAAGTTTGAGACCTTTAAGGATATGAAATAGTATAGTAATAACAGCTTGCTGTGCCTGATAGAAAATCAGATCTCATACCCGAAGCCCGGAAAGAAAAAATAATCAAGATTGCCACCTGGCTAAATGAATTGTTGGCATATTTGTAGTCTGTTAGATTGTTTGAGCTTGGTTCATTATGGCTGAGGTTGATAAAAAAAAGATAAGTTTCGAGGGGCTGCGCAATAGCTTTAAGCTTTTTCGCTATTTAAAGCCATACCGGCATGAATATTTTCTAGGTATGTTTTTCCTCCTGGGATCAAGCCTGGCAAGTCTTGCTTTCCCTAAATTGTTGGGTGATCTTGTAAATTCCGGAAATGAAGGAAATCTGGCCGATGACTTAAACAGAATTGCTTTTTTTCTGGTTCTCATATTGCTTATACAATCTGTGTTTTCCTATTTCAGGACAGTAATATTTGTCAATGTAACCGAAAAAACTCTCGCTATTCTGAGACAGGAAACCTATAATCACCTAATCAAACTTCCCCTTAAGTTTTTTGAGCAGAGGCGGGTAGGAGAGTTAAATAGCAGGATCTCAGCCGACATCACTCAATTACAGGAAACACTTACCATTACACTGGCGGAATTTATCAGGCAGATGATAATAATTTTGGGAGGGATCACACTGCTGATGGTTACCTCACTTAAGCTTACCATTTTCATGCTTGTTATTCTACCTCCCATCGTGTTGCTTACGGTTATTTTTGGCAGATTTATCAGGAGTTTTTCCAGGCAGGTTCAAGCTGAGGTGGCCAATTCCAATACCACTGTGGAGGAAACCTTACAGGGAATTCAGAGTGTAAAAGCATATACAAACGAGTTTCTTGAAATGGCCCGCTATAGAAAAGAGACAGAGAAAATTGCGAAAATAGGCATGAAGAGCGGAAGGTACCGGGGTACTTTTTCTGCCTTTATCATTTTTGGAATTTTTGGGGCTTTGGTTGCAGTAATATGGAGAGGAGCACTGCTCCTTGGAACGGGAAATATAAATGCAGGTGAACTGTTTTCTTTTGTAATTTACTCAGGCTTTATTGCAGGATCCATTGGAGGTTTTGCAAATATCTTTACAAAAATTCAAAAATTTATTGGTGCTACGGAAGACCTTTTTGAAATATTTGATGTAGAGGAAGAAAAGCTTTCTGAAATTACTGATCTTAAGGAAGAAGAGATTCTGAAGGGTCATATCCGTTTTGTGAATCTTTCTTTTTCTTATCCATCCAGGCCAGAAAAAGAAGTTCTGAAGCATATTGACCTGGAAATTTCAGAAAACATGCTTGTTGCCCTTGTGGGCCCAAGTGGAGCTGGAAAAACAACCCTGGCCTCTCTCACATTACAACTTTATCAGGCATCCAGCGGAGATATCTTATTGGATGGAAAAAACAGTAAAGAATATTCTCTGTCCGGCATTCGCAGCCAGATAGCCCTGGTACCGCAGGATATATTTTTGTTTGGGGGAAGTATTCGTGAGAATATTGCATATGGTAAACCCGGAGCATCAGAACAGGAGATCTACGAAGCAGCGTTAAAGGCGAATGCATGGGAGTTTATTAACCAATTCCCAGAAAAATTAGAGACTCTTGTAGGAGAAAGGGGAACTCAATTATCAGGGGGACAACGTCAGCGAATTGCCATTGCAAGGGCTGTACTTAAAAACCCCAGAATCCTTATCCTGGATGAAGCCACATCCTCTTTAGATTCTGAATCTGAAAGACTTGTACAGGAGGCACTGGAGGAGTTGATGAAGGGACGAACCTCAATAGTAATTGCTCACCGGCTTTCCACCATTCGTAAGGCCGATTTAATTGTTGTGATGGATAATGGCCGGATTGTTGAGCGTGGAACTCATAAGGAACTCATTCAGCTGGAGAAGGGAGTCTATAAAAATCTGAGTGAACTTCAGTTCGCATTTTAAATTTTGAATTTGTTTTGAAATTAAAAAAATACAGACTTTAGAATAATGAAATTAGATATAATTCATGAAGAATTTGGACTCAGGCCCGGAGTAAAACTTCCGGATCCTGGATTTTTAATTTTACTCAGGGAAGAAGGACTTAGAAAACTCATAAGTGATCATTATGAGCTTCTTATTAAAAGTGAGGCAAAACATTTATTCCCAGATAACAAAGAAGAACTTGAAACTGCCAAGTTGAGAGCTTCTGATTTTTTTATACAAATATGTGGCGGACATTCCTATTACAATGATAACCAGGGTAAACCTATGATGACCAAAAGACATGAGCCTTTTTCCATTACCCCACATGCCAGGAATATCTGGCTCGATTGTTACAGGCAGCTTTTGCCCGGGCTCAAGCTTCCTGATCCACTCATTTTATCATTCTGGAATTATTTAAATGCCTTTTCACTTTGGATGGTTAATACAAGGGAAGAAGGAAATTACAGCGAGCTTAAAATAGATGCTTAGATGATGTAATTTTTAAAAAAAACTCTAATTTCTTATGCAATGAAAGATCTGAAAAAGTATTACATGGTTCCGGCTCCACCAGAAGATGTTTACCTGGCTTTAACCATCTCTACCACCATACATCTCTGGTCGGGTGAACCCGCGGTAATGAGTGAAGAAGCAGGCTCAGAATTTTCTTTGTGGGATGGTAGCATTACCGGAAGGAATATTGAATTTGTAAAGAACGAGAAAATTATTCAGCAATGGTATTTTGGAGACCAGGCTGAAGAGTCTGTAGTTTCTTTATTACTGCATCCTCATAAGAAGGGCACATCGGTTGAATTGAGGCATACCAACATCCCTGATGATGATTACGAAGATATTAATGAAGGTTGGGATAAGATCTACTTCGCATCCCTTATTGAGTTTTATAAGGAATAGCAATCTGATAAGTATGTATCATAAACGGGCAAGCTATGTAGTACTGGCAATAGCCAGCCAATTAAGTGGTTGGTAAAGGAACAATACCCATTGAGTCAGCCTGTAGGTCCTTGATCCTGACCGTAAGCGTCAGGGGCTAGAATGAGTATTTTTAGGAGGAAGCGCATAAATCCTGTTGAGAGTAGAACTTTGAAAAGTGTATGGAGCCCCAAAGGGGCGTAAGAAAATAGCCATGGGCATCGCTCCTGGTTTAGGAAGAATCCTTTTTTGAAGGTCTGAATGGAAAAAGCCATTTATTTCCTAAACCCCAGTACAATCACATCATCTATCTGTTCAAGGTCTCCTTTCCAAGATTTAAAACTTTCATTTATGATTTTATACTGTTCTACCAAAGGAAGATGAGATGATTCTATCAATAAGGTTTTAAAATTTTTGATTAAATATTTTTTATTTGTTTCACTGCCGTACTGGTCAACAAATCCGTCTGAGAATAAATAAATATTGTCTCCTTTTTGAAGTTCAATTTGATGACTTGAAAATTCATTCTCATGATGGTAGATTGCAACAGGTTGTCGGTCACCTTTCAATTCAATTAGTTCCTTATTACGAATTATATATACCGAATTAAATGCCCCTGAAAACTTAAGGTTCATGGTTTCATTATTAATGATGCATAAGGCAATGTCCATTCCATCTCTAGCTTCATCAGTTCTGCCTGATTGCTGCAAAGCCCTTTTGACACCCTCCCTCATTTGGTCAAGGATTTTTCCAGGGACTTCCAGCTTACTTTTGGAAACAATCTCATTAAGCAAAGATATGCCAAGCATGCTCATGAAAGCTCCCGGAACACCATGTCCGGTGCAATCAGCCACCGCCAGGACTATATGATGATTATACTTTTTTATCCATAGGAAATCACCACTTACAATATCCTTAGGCTGGTAGAATAAAAAGTGTTCTTTTAAAAATTCATCCAGGTCTTTGTTAGTGGGTAGCATTGAATGTTGAATTCTCTGAGCATAATTAATACTATCTGTGAGTTTTTTGTTTTTTACAGCTAGCTCCTTTTGTGTTGTCCTTAAAGCTACATGTGTACTGACCCTTGCCAGCAATTCATCTCTGCCAAATGGTTTTGATATATAATCTACTGCACCCAGTTCAAATCCCCTGACGATGGATTCAGATTCTGTTTTTGCTGTAAGAAAGATAATGGGAATGTCTTTTGTAGCAGGATCTTTTTTCAGGTACTTACAAACTTCAAAACCATCCATTTCCGGCATCATAATATCCAATAATATAAGATCAAATATTTTGCTTGTGACCCAATTCAGGGCATCTTTTCCGTTCATGGCAAATTCAATGGAATATCCATTTTCTTTTAATGCTGCACCTAACACTTGAAGGTTTTTTAAGTTGTCATCAACGATTAAGATATTAATTCCTGTATTTGTCATTTTTTCAAGAATTTATTTTGAAAACCATTAAGATTTCATTTTTTTCAGGGATGGATTCTAACCGGCCAGAGTGAGCCTCAAGTATGAGGTTTGCAAGCAATAATTCCCAACTCTCTACGGATGTTGCAATGGATGTTTCATTGGAAGTCAGAATTGTAATTAATTGCATGAACTCCATCGAAAAGCCCTCACCTGTGTTCAGGTATGAACATCCAACTTTATTCTCACGATTTATTTCTGTTACAACTATTGAATCTCTGGTACCTGAGGCCTCAGCGAGTTTTTCAAGGAGATACTTGAAACAGATCATCAACAAGTCATAATCTCCCATTACATATAGCTCATCGGTAATTTTGCTGTAATCAAATTTGATTTGATTTTTTTTAATCGACTTAGATGCCTCAAGGAAACTATATTCCAGGACCTCTTGAATATGAATCTTTTCAAGATCAAGCTTTTGTTTTTTTGTTCTGAAGGCCGTAATCTGAACTGCTATAGATGTGAATTTTTCAAGTTCTTCTACTGAATCATCCAGATTTTTCATTAAATCAAATAGTTCTTTTGTCTCCAATTTGTTTTTCAATACATCAATAGTGGCCATTACGTTCGCAAGGGGTTTCCTGATCTTCTGACTGACAATATTGAGAAATTCTGATTTAGCAGCATCCATATCCACAAGTTCGTCATTGTACTTCTCTAGTTTCTTATTGGTTATAGCCAGTTCCTGAGTTCGTTCTTCGACCTTTTTCTCCAGCACCTGGTTCATTTGTTCCAGCTCCTCTCTGGCTGCTTTTAACTCAATCTGGGTTTTAACCCTGGCCAAAAGTTCTCTGGAATCAAAGGGTTTTGTAACATAATCTTGTGCTCCAAGCTCGTATCCCTTCAGGACACTTTCCTTATCCGTTTTCGCTGTAAGGAAAATGATGGGAACATTTTTGTTTGGTTCTCCAGCTCTCACCCGCTTGCAAACCTCAAATCCATCCATTTCCGGCATCATTATATCCAATAAAATAAGGTCAAATTCCTTTTCTTTAAGCCATTCGATTGCCTGTATACCATTTGTTGCAAATTCTACCTGGTATCCCTGCTCTTTAAGTATGCTTCCAAGTACCTGTAGATTTTTTGGAAGGTCGTCAACAATCAGGATAGTAAAAATATTATTGTCTTGCATCATTATTTTATAGATTTTATTTGTTCAATCATTTTTGGAAATTCTTTCAAACCTCTTTGCATACGATCTATATCAAAACTTTCAACAGCTGAGAGCAAGCTATCACCATACTGATAAATAAATTTTATTTTGTATTGTTCTCCCAGTTTTTTCAGTTCTGATCCGAATGCGGTTACATCATTCATAGGTTGTTTTTCTTCAAAAGCCTCCCATGTTTTCATAAATTCCCCTTCCAGCTTCTTTACTACTTCAGGGATAAGATTTTTTACACTATCATCAAAAGAATCTTCAACCGGATCTGTAATAATCTCAGGCCTTTCATCCAATCTTTGGTGTGAGAGAAATTTCATCAATTCTGCGTAAAGGTCACTCAGAAGAATGGGTTTGATCAGTAAACTATCAAATTTGTGCTCTTTAATTTTCTCCATTGAATCTTTCATTACAGAGGCTGTAGCAGCAAATACAGGAATATTTCTCAGTTTAGGATCATTTTTCAGTTTTTCAACCAGTTCATAGCCGTCCATTACCGGCATATTAATGTCAGTGATGATAAGATCGGGGCTTTCTTTCTTAGCCTGCTCCAGTAACTTTTTCCCATTAATAAAAACTCTGACCTTTAGTCCCACATCAGATAGTACTTCTGAAAAGTATTTTCTAATCTCCTCATTATCACCGGCAACAAACACAGTGTTGGATTGAAACTTCACCTGATCTGCCTTAATGATACTGTCAACTTCTAACTCCTGAATTTCCTTCGATACTTTCACCTCTTTAAGCCAGAGCGTAAATGTGCTTCCTTTTTCAGGTTCACTGTCAACCAGAATATCACCATTCATCATTTCCGCAAGTCGTTTACTAATGGCCAATCCCAGACCTGTTCCGCCAAATTTCCTGGAGATCTGACTGTCTTCCTGCTCGAAAGTTTTAAACATTTTAGCTAAAAATGTTCTCGAGATTCCTATTCCCGTGTCTTCAACCTTAATTAGTATGTCAATAAATTCATCCTCGGTTTTACCTTGATTTTCCATTTGAGAAACATCTTGCTCAACAGAAAATTTGATATATCCTTTTTGGGTGAATTTGACAGCATTACTAAGCAGGTTTATTATAATTTGTCTGAGCCTGAGTTCATCCGCATAAATATTACGCGACAGATTTTTATCGATATTAATATGATATTCAAGACCCTTTTCCTCAATTTTAGCCTGGAAAATATTGTTAATTTCATCAAGGAATGATCTTGTATTCACACTCTCATAAATGATTTCAACTTTTCCTGCCTCAACCTTGGAAAGATCCAATATATCATTTATCAGGGTAAGCAGGTTCTTTCCGCTGGTATAGATGGAGTCCAGGTAACTTTTATGTTTTGTGTCCGTAATTTTGTTCGACAAAATTTCAGAAAAGCCCAGAATTGAATTCATCGGTGTACGGATCTCATGACTCATATTTGCCAGAAATGCACTCTTTGTTCTATTGGCTTCTTCCGCTTTTTCTTTTGATCTTTTAAGCTCCGATTCAGCCTTCTTTCTTTCTGTAATATCAGTGATAGTAGCTGCCAGTCTATAAGGTTGGCCCTTTTCATCCTTAATAACAAAGAAGTTATGAAAGGTTGGAAAAGTCCCACCGCTACCTGTAAGATGATCCAACTCCCCTCTCCAGTAACCTTTTTTAATTAGCTCAGGAATGATTTTTTCTTTTAGCTTCTTTTTTGACTCTTTTGGATAAAACTGCAAAAAAGGCTCATTAATTGCTGCCTTTTCAATCCCACATAAATCACATAATCTTTTATTTTGATAAAGTATCCGTGAATCTAAATCGGCCATGCCGAATCCTTCAATGGATGTATCAGCAAATAATTTAAATTGCCGGAGTTCTTCTTCTGCTTTTTTACGCTCAGTAATGTCACGCACAATCGCACAGATATATCCTCTATTTTGATATTCTAAAAAATTTGCTGAGACTTCAACCGGGAATACTATACCATTTTTGGTTCGGTGGAATGTTTCAAACTGCATCTTCTTACTCTTTGCTAACTGATTTGAGAATTCAGGCCAGTTTTTAGCGAAAAATTGAGGATCAGGGTCTATATCAAAAATATACATATTACTAAATTCCTCTGTGGAATAACCTAATCTTTTAGAAGCCTGAGAATTAAACTTAATAATTTTAGCACTTTCTAAATCAACTATATAGAAGAAATCAGTAGAACTGTCAACACTAAATTCAGTCAGCAACAGTTCTTTTTGATTAAGTTCTAGTTTCTTATTTGTATTCTTGAGTTTTTTGATCTGGCGTTTAACCTCTTTCTGTAACTCTTCTTTCCTTTTCCTTAATAAATAAGTCCGCCAGTAAAAAAATCCTAATGTTGATGTGATGAAGATGACACTAAATAGAGTATATGCATACCAGGTTTTCCAGAATGGTGGAGTTATAATTATCTTAATCGATGCTCTTTCACCATTCCAGATACCATCGCAGTTCGAACTTTCTACTATAAAACTATATTCTCCCGGATTTAGATTGGTATATGTTGCTATCCTATTTTTTGAATCAGTATAGACCCAGTCATCATTAAAACCCTCCATCATATAGGCATACATAATTTTTTCAGGGGAAGAATAATGCAATGCGGAAAATTCAAAAGAAAAAAAGTTTTCTTTATAACTAAGAACTATTTCATCGAGTTCAGAAATGTGAGCCGAAGTGGTAAATTCTCCCTTTTCATTTTCATCATATTGAATTGGTACTAATTGATTGAAGAGTCTGAAACAAGTTATTACAACCGGAGGTGAATATGTATTATCTTTTATACTATCAGGATGAAAAACATTAAATCCGTTTATTCCACCAAAATAAATTTCACCCTCCTTGTTTTTAAAATAGGCACCACCGCTAAACTCCAGGCTTTGCAATCCATTTTCTACTCCATAGTTTCTCACTTCTCCTGTTTCCGGATTTAATCTCGAAAGTCCTTTGTTGGTACTAATCCATAAATGATTGTTTTTGTCTTCCACGATCCCATTTATTGATGTACTGGGCAAGCCTTCCTTTTCGCCATACCTTTTGAAATAATTCCTTTGTTTGTCCAGCATATTTAATCCACCGCTGTAAGTTCCAATCCAGAGTCTTCCTGACATATCCTCATAAATACTGCTGACAGAATTATCACTTATGGTATTTGGATTATCTTCATTATTCCTATATCTGACAAATTGTTCTTTTTCAGAAACAAAACGATTTAATCCGTCATTGGTACCAACCCATAAGGTGCCAGACCTGTCAAGATGCACTGCATACACCAAATCATCGCTAATACTATTGCTGTCGTTTTTATTATGCAGGTAATGCGAAAACTCCTCTTCTTCCACATTAAATTTATTTAGCCCCTTACCGGTGCCAATCCAGAAGGTATTCGAGTTTTCTTCGCAAATTGAAAATACCGAATAGCCGCTGATGCTTTTTGGATCATTCGGATTGGGCATGAAGTGTTTAAATTCACCATTATCATAGTCAAACTTATCAAGACCCCTCCCCGATGTTCCTATCCACAATGTCCCTTCATTGTCACCATGAATCGAAAAAATCCTGTCCAAACTTAAGCTTGTCGGGTCTTCAGGATTATTTTTAAAATGGGTAATGCTTTCTTTGTCAAATCTATTCAGACCACCTCCATATGTACCAATCCAAAGTGTACCATGTTCATCTTCAAAAATTGAATAAACCATATTATTATTCAATCCACTCGAAGTCTGATTGAAATGTTGAAACATCACTTTCTTTCTATCTGCCTTATTAAGTCCGGCGTAGGTCCCAACCCAAAGTATACCTGAAATATCCTGGTAAATGGAAGAAATATTATTATGGCTAATGGATTTTGAATCTATTCCATCGTGCTTATAATGATTGAAATGTCCTTTCTCTCTGTCAAATTCTTCAAGCCCATTGGATGTTCCTACCCATAATGAACCTTCCTTGTCCTCAAAAACAACCCGAATGGTACTGCTTTCAATTGTTGTAGAATCAAGCATATCTGATCTAAAATAGGTGAACTTTCCTGATTCAGGGTCAAATCTACCTAATCCCAAACTAAAAGTACCTAACCAAAGAATCCCGGTTTTATCCTTATTCAGTGAAAGGATTCTATTTTCTTTCAATCCAAAAGGATTTTTAGGAATGTAATTATAGGAGGCAAAACTTTCAGTTTCCGGATCAAACTCATTTAATCCATCATCCGTGCCAATCCAGAGCTTACCATTACTACCCAATATAACTGTATTAACAGCATTATTGCTCAGACTGTTTGCATTCCCTTGATCTTTAAGGAAATGTTTGAATATTCCTGTATTGGGATCAAACCTGTTAAGTCCTCCTTTTTTTGTTCCAATCCAGAGTATACCATTCACATCACCATATATGCAAAGAACACTATTGTCACTTATGCAATTATTATCCCCCGGATTATATTTATAATTACTAAATTGTTCTGTTTCCCTATCAAATCTGTTAAGACCTTCATTGGTTCCTACCCAGATTACGCCTGAATTGTCTTCATAAATGGAATATATATAATTGCTGCTTATGCTACTAGGATCATCAAGGTCACTTTTGAAAATGGTAAAATTATAACCATCAAATTTATTCAATCCTTCCAAGGTC
>SDBS01006236.1_pt1 | contig 11597 bp, 5 predicted proteins | sample 2277091 | NCBI WGS metagenome assembly SDBS01 (sample SAMN10404972, study PRJNA504765) | marine sediment metagenome | isolation source: marine sediment core GS10_PC15, 163 cmbsf | place: Arctic Ocean: Southern Knipovich Ridge | collected 2010 | reverse complement strand
GAAGCTGTCGCCGGCGCGATCGCTCGCGAGCTCGAACTTCCCTTTGCCGGTATTTCTCAGGAGGTGGTTTGGTTGCCCCAAGGGGTAGGGGTCACCCGCCCGAACTCGCTCCGCCAACGAGCGCACGGCGCCGTTGAGCACCAGCAGGTCGAGCCACCCGTCGTTGTCGAAGTCGAACCAGCCCGTGCCGAAACCGGTCTTGCCGAGGCTGATAGAGGAAAGGCCGGCAGCGGCGGTGCGGTCCTCGAAAAGGCCGCTGCCATCGTTGACAAAGAGCGTGTTGGTCTCCTCCATGATGTGGGTCATGAAGATGTCGTCGTCGCCGTCCTCGTCGAAGTCGCCGGCGTCAACCCCCATGCTGGCCTCGGCCTTACCGGAGGAGTTGATGGCGGCCCCGGCCCACAGTGCCTCGTTGCGGAAGGTGCCGTTACCGTTGTTGAGCCAGAGCTGGTTGGGGTCGCCGTCGTTGGCGACGTAGATGTCGATCCAACCGTCCGAGTTGAAGTCGGCGGCGACCACCCCAAAGCCGGCGCCGAACTCCTTGCTGATCCCGGCGGCGATGGTGACGTCCTCGAAGGTGCCGTCGCCGCGGTTGCGGAAGAGCCGGTCCGGAACCGGGTTGTAGGCGTCCGGACCGCAGAAGTCCCGCGCGGTGCTGTTGGCATAGCACTCACGCGTCGGCGCCGTTTCGAAGTCGACGTAGTTCGACACGAAGAGATCGAGGTCGCCGTCTCGGTCGTAGTCGACGAAGGCCGCGCAGGTGCTCCATCGCTCATCGTCAACCCCGGCCTTGGCGGTTACATCCTCGAAGGTCCCGTCGCCGCGGTTGCGATAGAGATGGTTCGAGCCGAGGTTGGTGATATACAGATCCACCCACCCGTCGTTGTCGAAATCTCCTGTAGCGACCCCCATCCCGTAGCCGTCGGCGGAGATACCGCTGGCCTCTGTCACGTCGGTGAAGCGAAGCTGCCGCGTGCCGTTCTTCTGCACCACCAGGTCGTTACGATACAACTTGTCGGTGGGTGGCTGAGTCCCCCGCCAGGGGAAGACCGCCTCGGACATCGATTTGCCGAGCAGCTGGCCCTGGACGAGATAGATGTCGAGATCTCCGTCGCCGTCGTAGTCGACCAGCCCGACGCCCTGGCCGGTGATCTCGGCGATCGTGAAATGACCGGTCATGCCGTTGAAGTGGGTAAAGTCGATGCCCGCCGCCGGTGCGCCGTCGACGAACACGGGGTCTCCCGATGTCTGTCCGGTGACCGCCGCCGCGGTGATCAACATTGCCAGGCAGGCGGCCGTGGCGAGGCGGTGCGAGCCGCGTCCGGGGTCGTGAATCCTCAGATTCAAGAACTCGCGGCGGCTTCGGAGGTCACGACACACCATCCACCAAACCATTGACCTCGAGAATATCATCGTCGCCTTTGCCGACATTTCCCCGCGAATGTCAATTGAGACTCTGTATCTCTGTCAGACTTGGAATCTGCAATCAGCTGGCGATTTCAGGGCGCGTTCGGTACGATGGGTTGAAGGGCTCGGTTGCCGTCTTCCGGCCTGCCTCGCGCAAACTCTGGGAGGGTCGTCCGGGAGGTTTTCTATCCGATGTTTTTTGACTCCAGCGGTCCAGGCGACCTGGTTTTTCTGACGTGGCGGCCGGACGCTCCATCGCCGTCCTCCACCGTCGTCGAGCAGGCCTACGGTGAGATGGCTGACGCCCTCATCCGGGTGGGGGCGGTTCCGCTGCAGGAACGAATTTTCTGCGAAATCAACACCGTCGCATCCATTCTCGAAGGGCGTGACTCGTCTCCGGCCGGGCTCTGGCCGGTCCCACCGACGATCATCGAGGGGGCGCCGTGCGAAGGATCAGGGCTGGCGGGCATCCACGTCGTCGGGGTCCAGCCCGGGGATCACGCAGACCCCGAGATCGTCACCTATGACGGATCTCCGTGTGGGCTGCAGGTCACCGGTTCGGAGGCTGTCTATCTCGGTTTGTCCGACATCGGCCGGTTGCTCACCGCCGACCGGGAACGGCGGCCCGAAGAAGAAACCGACGATGTGATTCGGCTGACAGAAGAGGTTCTCGCAGCGAGGAGTTGGTCATTTCGGGACGTCCGGCGCACCTGGTTCTACCTCCGTGACATCCTCGATTGGTACGACGAGTTCAACCGCACCCGAAACCGCGCGTTCGACCACATGGGTTTGTCGCGGGACTCGGCGTCGTCGGTGCTCCCGGCGAGCACCGGGATATTCGCCCGCAACGCCCGCGGCGGCTGGTGCGTACTCGACCTCCTCGCGGTTCGGTCGTCGAATGGGCGTCCGATCGACGTCCGCAGGCTCTTCAACCCACGACAGAACGAGGCGCTCGAGTATGGTTCCGCGTTCTCGCGGGGCCTCGTGCTGACCACCCGAAGCTGCCGGTACTTGCTGGTTTCGGGAACCGCGTCCATCGACGATCGCGGCTCATCGATCGGCGCCGGCGACTTCTTAGGCCAAACCGAGCGGACCCTCGACACGGTGGCATCCCTGCTCGAGACCGGCGGCGCTGAGCTGACCGATATCCGTCAAGCGACCGCGTTCGTCAAACGGCGCGAGGACGTCGCCACACTGAGACAGCTCCTCGATCGCCGCGGTCTCGACCAGCTGCCGGTGGTATGCGCCACCGGCGATATCTGCCGCGATGAGCTGCTCTTCGAGCTCGACGCAACGGCGGTGGTCCCACGCCGTGGTGATTGACGTGCGTCACGCGCTCGTCCTGATATCGGCGGTCGGGCTGATAGCGACGCAGCAGATTGCGGCAGATATCCGTCCGCAGCCGAAAGCCAGCGAGATCTGCGGTCCAGACCTCGTCGCGGTGAGGGCGCCGCTGGAGGCCGACACAGAGCGATGCCCGGGGTGTGTGCTGGTCCGGGTCGAGGCCGATGGCTTGACGACCGTGCTCACGCCCGACTTCGCCGCCGCCAGAGACCCATCGGTGGCCTTCGACGGTCAAACGATTCTCTTCGCCGGTCGCAAGGGAGTCACCGACCGGTGGCAGATCTGGCGCATCGACAGCGACGGCTCGAACCCCCGCAAAATCATCGACGACGGTGGCAACGCCACCGCGCCGCTCCATGTCGGATCGCTCTTCCATCTCGACGATGAGCGGCCCACCGAGCGGTTTATCTACCTGTCGGACACCCACGACTGGGCCGACCCGTTTACCGGCAAGGCAGAGACCGCCCTCTACGCGGCCGACCTCGACGGCAAAAACCCTTGGCGGATCAGCTTCAACCTCGGTTCGGATCTCTCGCCCGACGTGCTTGCCAACGGACGGCTGGTATTCCCCAGCCGGCGGGCGGGTGGCAGGTTCGCGCTGATGGCGGTCAACAACGACGGCACCGACCTCATGGCATATGCCGACGCCCATGTTGGGCCGGCATACCAGGACATGGTGGCTGTGGCATCGAACCGCGTCTACTTCGTCGCGACAGACACGCCGGGTCCACTCGGTGGCGGCGCCCTCGTGTACGTGTCGCAACGCCGGCCGCTTCGTTCACGCAAGGTGCTCATATCCCAGGACGGTGGCTGGTATCACTCTCCGCGCCCCCTTGCGGACGGCGGGCTCGTAGTTTCGTACCTGCCGAGGGACGAGTCCGGCGGTTATCGGCTGGTGCGCCTGGATCCGGAGATGGGCGAACCCGTCGGACCCGAGATCGCAGCCGACGGGTTCCACCTGATCGACGCCCACGAGCTGACCCCGCGACCCCGGGTCCGGGGCCGCTCATCGGTCGTCAACATGGCCGCCGACACCGGCGTGTTCTACTGCATTTCGTCCCACCTCAGCGACCGGCCGGAGGTGACGGAGGCGGCACGGACGGCCACCCATCTACGGGTGATCCGGGGAATCCCGTCGGCCCCCGGATCGACGCCGGCCGAGCCGCCGGCACGACAGCTACTCGGCGAGCTCCCGCTCGAGAGCGACGGATCGTTCCACATCGAGGTACCGGCGTCGGCCCCGATCTCCTTCGAGATGTTGGATGCTGAAGGCGACGTGGTGGCCGCACAGAAGGACTGGGTCTGGGTCATGCCGCGCGAGTGGCGCGGCTGCGTCGGTTGTCATGAGGACCGCGAGATGGTGCCCCCGAACACACTCGCCGAAGCGGTGGTCAAACCGGCGGTTCGGCTTCCGCGGCCACCAGGTTCCCCGATCCAGACCGGAGGCGCCCGGTGAGGCGGTTGATCGTGCTCTTGATCGCCGCCGTGCTGGGCACGATGGCCGATGCCTCCGAGGTGCCGCAGTTGGTCGACATCACCGAGGCGGCGGGAATCAGCTGGCGTCACTCGATCGGCGATGACTCCCTGTCCAACATCGTCGAGTCCACGGGGGCAGGTTGCGCCTTCCTCGACTACGACGGCGACGGCGACCTCGACCTCTACCTGGTCAACGGCCGCTTCCACCCTGAACTCAGCCACGCCCGCGGTCGCCGGCTGGCGGGCCGATTGACCAACGCCCTGTATCGCAACAACGGCGACGGCACCTTCACCGACGTCACCAAAGCCGCCGGCGTCGGCGATCGGGGCTATGGCATGGCCGCGGTGGCGGCCGACTACGACAACGACGGCGACACCGATCTCTTCGTCACCAACTACGGTCGCGACACCCTCTTCAGAAACGACGGCGACGGCACCTTCAGCGATGTCACCGACGCGGCCGGTGTCGGTGACACACGGTGGACGGTCGGCGCCACCTTCTTCGACTATGACCGCGACGGCCGGCTCGATCTTTTTGTCGGTGGCTACCTGCTCTTCGACCCCGACTACCGCTACTACTATGCGGCCGACGCCTTCCCCGGCCCGCTCTCGTACCCGGGTCAGCGAGACACCCTGTACAGAAACCTCGGCGACGGCACCTTCGAGGACGTCACCAAGGCCGCCGGCCTCGGTTCACCGGACGGCCGCGCCATGGGAATCGCCGCCTGTGATATTGACAACGACGGCGACGAGGACCTCTATGTGGCCAACGACGGCATGGAGAACTACCTCTACCGAAACCGCGGCGACGGCTCCTTCGAGAACGTGGCGCTCGACACCGGGACCGCATTCGGTCAGAACGGCGAGGCCACCTCGGCCATGGGACCCGAGTTCGGCGACTTCGACGCCGACGGCCTGATCGACATCTTCGTGCCGGACATGGGCTACGGCTGTCTGTACCGCAACACCGGCAAGGGCTGGTTCGAGGAGAAGAGCGCCCGGCTTGGAGTCGCCGCGGTGCTTGGCCAGTACACGAGCTGGTCGGGGAACTTCCTCGACATCGACAACGACGGTTGGCTCGACATCTTCGTCGTCAACGGCGATGCCCATCACCTCGAGCCCGAGGAGGACACGCTCCTGCTCAACCGCGGCGGCGCCGCCTTCGAGGACGTGTCAGCCAGGACGGGTTCGGCACTCCGGCTGAAGTTTGTCGGCCGAGGATCCGCGAGCGGTGACTTCGACAACGACGGCGATCTCGACCTGCTGGTGCTCAACGTCAACGACCGGCCGCGTCTTCTCCGCAACGACCTCGCGAACTCCAACCATTGGCTCGAGCTCCGGTTGATCGGCACCGCCAGCAATCGAGACGCGGTCGGCGCGCGGGTGCGGCTGACGGCCGGCGGCCGCACCCAGATCCGGGACGTGCGCACCAGCTCGGGCTATCTTTCGCAGAGCGATCCGCGACTCCACTTCGGTCTCGGTCCGCACGCAGTGGTCGACCGCATCGAGATCTCCTGGCCGAGCGGCACAGTCCAGAATCTCCGGAAGATCGCCGCCGACCGGCTGCTCAACATCACCGAACCGGAGGCCAAGGAGCGGGCGGAGTGAGACGGTCGTCGCCGGTGCTCGTGACCCTGCTGGTGCTGTCGCCGGTGCTGGTTGACGGCGGCGACCGGGTGTACGTGGGTGAGGCGGCATGCCGCCGGTGCCACGCGGAGGTCTACGGGGAACGGCGTGCTCCATGGCACCCGGCGAAGCACGCCGATGCCTGGGCCGTCCTCGCCCGACCGGAATCGCGCGAGATTGTGCGTCTGTCCGGAATCGACGTCGATCCATTTTCGAGTCCGATCTGCCTCGGCTGCCACGCCACCGCCACCGACGTCGAGACCTGGGAACGGAACGAGGCATTCGCCATCTCCGACGGGGTGCAGTGCGAGCGCTGTCACGGGCCCGGCAGCGACTACTCGAACGCCGAGACCATGGCCGACCCGGAGGCGGCGCGAGCGGCCGGTCTCCGTACGCCCACCGAGGCCGACTGTCTCGTGTGCCACAAACCAAAGGGCTCCCACGACATGGTGCTCGGACCGAGGTTTTTCGATTTCGGTCGGACCCCACCTCCGGCGGACCGCCCGCGCACGGTGGCCGCGCATCCATCGACCGTGACCCCAACCTACAAGACACCCTTCAACCTCGTGGTCAGCGGAGACGGCCGTCGCCTCTTCGTCGCCTGCGAGGCCTCCGACAGCTTGATCGTCGTCGACACCGCGCAACGACAGGTCGTCGCCGAGGTCGCGGTCGGCAATTTGCCGCACGGAGTCGCCCTGTCGCCCGACGGCACGCGTGTCTATGTCTCCAACCGAGGATCGGACAGCATCTCGGTCATCGACGCGGGGTCGCTCGAGGTGGTCGACACTATCGAGGTGGGAGACGAGCCGCACGGACTCGTGGTCGACGCGGAGGGCCGCAGGCTCTACGCAGCCAACGCCGGGTCGCACGATATTTCCGTGGTCGACCTCGGGGCCGGGCGCGAGGCGAAACGTCTCGCGGCCGCCCGCGGCGCCTGGGGTGTCCATCTTTCGGCCGATGCCAGCTCGGTGCTGGTGACCAACAATCTCTCCCATTTCGTACCCTTCCGCGCATCCTCACGGTCGGAGGTCACAGTTGTCGACACCGGCTCGGCGCAGGTCGCCGACCGCGTCATGGTCGCCGACGCCAACATGGTCCAGGGGGTCGACGTGGCGCCGGACGGCTCCTTCGCCCTCGTCACCCTGATCCGCACAAAGAACCTGGTCCCCATGACGCGGGTGATCCAGGGCTGGGTTCTGACCAACGGTCTCGGCATCCTGTGGCCGGACGGTCGGGTCGATCAACTCTTGCTCGACGAACCCGACAACTATTTCGCGGACCCGACTGACCTCGTCATCACGCCGGATGGGCATTTCGCCTACGTGACCGGAGGCGGCGTGGACGAGGTCGCTGTGGTCGATCTCGAAAAGATGCGCGCCGTCCTCGAGCGGGCAACCCCCTGGGAGCGGGAGCATCTGCTACCCAATCACCTCGGTGTTCCCACCGAGTTCGTCGTCACCCGCATCCCGGTGGGGGCGAACCCGCGCGGCATCGCGGTGTCGCCCGACGGACGTTTCGTGTACGTGGCCGACGCGCTCGACGACACGATCTCGGTGATCGATGTGGCGAGCCGGCGCCGAGTCGCGGTGATCGACCTCGGCGGCCCCTCGGTCATCACCCTCGGCCGTCGCGGAGAACGCATCTTCCACTCGGCGGCCGCCACCTATGGGCGTCAGTTCTCATGCCACTCGTGCCATCCGGACGGCGGCATCGACAGTATCACCTACGACATCGAGCCGGACGGCATCGGGCTCAACCCGGTCGACAACCGCAGCCTGCGCGGGGTGCTCGACACCGCGCCCTTCAAGTGGACCGGCAAGAACCCGTCGTTGGCGCGCCAGTGCGGCCCCCGCCTGGCGGTCTTCTTCACCCGCATCGACCCCTTCACACCGGATCAGGTGGAGGCGATCGAGCGCTACATCTGCACCATCCCCCGCAACCCGAACCGGTTCCGGGCGCTCGGCGCTCCCCTGACCCCGGCACAGTATCGCGGCAAGGCGCTGTTCGAGCGCAGCGTCACCAATTCTGGTCAACCGATCCTCGATGCCAACCGCTGCATCACCTGCCACCCGCCCCCTTATTACACCAACCGCGAGACGGCCTTCGTCGGCGAGGGCTCGTGGCTCGATACCCATGCGGTCTTCGACATCCCCCATCTGACGAATATCTACGAGACCGCGCCCTACCTGCACGACGGTCGCGCCGAAACCTTGGAGGAGATCTGGACCCGCTTCAACCCGAACGACGAGCACGGCGTCACCAACGACATGACCAAAGACCAGTTGAATGACCTCATCGAGTATCTGAAGACTCTTTAGGGAGGTTTGCGTAGCGCTATGACTCCTGAACGGAAAAGGCTTTCAAGCAGTCATCCTGAGCAACCCGGGGCCCTCGGGGGTCGACACAACAGACGAATAACCAGCTTGCCGCGAGCCCCGAAGGGGCGACAGATTTTTAGCCTGGGGCGTGAGCCCCAGGTACCGAGCGGTATCTCAACCTGGAGCCCCGAAGGGGCGACAGATTGCGGCTGCGGCGCAAGCCGCAGCCATCGGCCTCTGATTGTCTATCGCCGCTTCCGGCCTCGCGTTCCGCGCTACGCCGTGACACGTCACGGCTGTTACCCCCCCAATCCTCGAGGCGTCGTCATTGCGAAGCGAGGGAGCGGATGTTGAAACGCCCCGCGATCTTCTTGTTGACGATTGCAGCGGCACTGGCGGCACCAGCGGCCGAGCTCGAAGGTGAGCCCTTTGTTTACACGAAGTGGGAGACCTTCTACGCCGAAGAGGGGGGCCTCCCAAACGACCACGTCTTCTCCGTCACAGCCGACGGCGACCGGGTCTGGGTCGGGACCGAGGGCGGTCTTGCGCTCTATGAAAACGGCCGATGGCGGTCGTGGACCGAGACCGACGGGCTGCCGTGGAACGTGGTTTCGGACATCGCCGTCAGCCAAAAAACCGGCGATGTCTGGCTGGCGCTCTTCGGCGGCGGGGTGGCCCGATTCTCGGGCGGCCGCTTCGACCACTTCCACCAGCTCAACAGCGGTCTCGCCAACGACGTGGTCTACGGCATCGACATCCTCGACGACACCGTGTGGATCGCAACGACTGCTGGGATGAGCTCGTACGACACGGTCACCGGGCAGTGGCGGATCTTCACCGAGAAGAACGCACCCATGGAGGAGATCTGGTGCTACAGCGTCGATGCGGGGGACGGCAAGGTCTTCGCGGCAGTCTGGGGCGGCGGCATCCTCGAGTGGGATGCGGCCACCGGGCACTGGAACGCCCATCGCGACCCCGACCGCGAGATGGAGATCGACCTCTATCGCGATGACGGTCTGATCCACATCATCACGACCTCGGCAAGCTACGTTGACGGCATCCTGTGGGCGTCCACCTACTTCGGCCTCAGCCGCTACGATGGCCGCCACTGGCGTGGATATATGAGCAAGGACTCGGGCCTCGCCAGCTCATTCATCAATCTCTCGGTGGCGCGGAGCGGAACCAGCTGCTCCAACGCCACCGACATGGGTCTCGCGGTCTTGATCGACTTTGCCAGCGACACATGGGTCAGCTACCGTCGCATCAGCGAAAACGCCGAGACGTGGACCGCCCAGGTCATGGTCGGCAATGAGGTGCTGCGGTCCGTCGCCACCGACCTCGACCTGCCGAACGATTTTGCGATCGCCGTCGAGCATCAGGGCACCGACATCTGGATCGGCACCGGCCATGGTCTCGCCCGCGGCATCGGGACGGGCTACTGGGACGGGCTACGCGGTCCCGAACCTGATACGGAGGCCGAATGACGGGCTCTAGGCTGATCGCCGCGTTGGCCTCGGTACTGGTCATTGCTGGCTTCGGCATGGCGGACGAGCCACCCCAGGAGACCGAAAAACCGACCTATGGTGACACGCCGCCCAAGTATCAACCCTACGGTCGCTTCACCGACCCGTACGAGCGCTTCTTCCTCGACCCCATCGAGTACCGGGGGTACGGTCGCGAGCTGGCCGAGCCCGACAACGTCGAAAGCGTCAAGATCGGATTCCTCGGACCCATCGAGGCGACGGTGTCGGTCGCCACCGGCGGCGCCTCGCACGAGGAGCCGCTCGGCCGCAAGATGCTCCAGGGCGCCCGGCTTGCCATCGAGCACGCCAACGCCCGCGGCGGCTATCGCGCGGACGGCACACCCTACGAGCTCGTGGTGCGCAACGACAACGGTCTCTGGGGCGCGAGCGGCAACGAGATCATCCACCTCGCCTACCGCGACCGGGTGTGGGCGATCCTCGGCACCATCGACGGCGCCAACAGTCACATCGCGATCCGCGTCGCGTTCAAGGCCGAGATCCCGATCATCAACACCGGCGACACCGACCCCACCTTTGTCGAGACCCTCATCCCGTGGTCCTTTCGCAACATCACCGACGACCGCCAGATGAGCTATCTGCTGGCCGATTTCGTCTTCACCGAGCTCGGTCTCGAGCGGGTGGCGGCGCTGCGGGCGAGCAATCGATACGGACGGATCTCGATCGACGAGTTCAGGGACGCCGCCACCCGCCTTGGCCACCCCTTCCTCGCCGAGCTCCAGTACCGGGTCGGCGACACCGATTTCCGGCCCCAGCTCGAGCGCATCCGCGCCCTCGAACCGGAGGTGGTGGTGACCTGGGGCGACGCCGCCGAGTCGGCGCTGATCCTCCGCCAGATGCGCGAGATGGGGATGGAACAGTGGTTGATCGGCTCGGACCGGATGGTGACGCCCGAGTTCCTCGAGCTCGCCGGCGACAACATCGGCAAGGTCGCCGCGGGCTACCCCTGGGATCCGACCCGCAGCGACCCGGAGTACCGCGCTTTCGTCGATGCCTTCAACGAGCGTTTCGGTGAGCCGCCCGAGACCTACGCCGCCCACGCATACGACGGCATGACGATGCTCATCGAGGCGATCGAGAGGGCGGGTCTCAACCGGGCACGGATCCGCGACGAGCTGGCGGCCGTCAAGCGCTGGCACGGTGTCACCGGTCAAAAGGTCTTCGACAACGTTTTTTCCAACCGTAGCCCGGCGGTGCTGGCGCTCGTCAAGGATCGGCAGTGGACATTCCGGACGGCCTCGGGCTCGGCGCCCGAATCCACACACTCGGCAAACAAGCTCATGCTTTCGGACCCGCTGGCCTTCACCGGCGTCGAGACGCTCGACCGGAGCTCCGCCCGACCGTCCGAGATCCGTATCGGCCTCTTCGCCCCGGACGGTGCCACGGATCCCGTCGGTCGGAGCATGGTGCGGGGGGCGACCATCGCCGTCGACCTCGCCAACACCGGTGCCGGCGATTCGGCCGTCCCCATCCGTCTCATCCGACGTTGGGATCCTGATCCGTGGCGGGGGGGAGCGCGGGAGGTCGTGCGGCTGGTCTACGAGGACCGGGTACTGGCGCTGATCGGAGGTCCCGACGGCGCCTCCACCCATGTCGCCCAACAGGTCGCCACCAAGGCGCTGCTGCCCTTGATCGCTCCGGTCTCGTCGGACCCGTCACTCACCCACACCCGGGTCCCATGGATATTCCGTCTGCCCCCCGATGACACCGCGCAGGCCCGGCTGCTCGTCGAGCAGGGTGTTGTCGGCCGAGATCTGAGACGGATCGGTCTCGTGACCGGAACCGATCACGACAGCCGGGCGGCAGCCACCGAGCTGCTGCGCGCCCTCGAAAGAGCCGGCAGATCACCGGTGTGTCACCTCAGAATCGGGGAGCAGGCGGATCT
>SDBS01006235.1_pt1 | contig 11597 bp, 10 predicted proteins | sample 2277091 | NCBI WGS metagenome assembly SDBS01 (sample SAMN10404972, study PRJNA504765) | marine sediment metagenome | isolation source: marine sediment core GS10_PC15, 163 cmbsf | place: Arctic Ocean: Southern Knipovich Ridge | collected 2010 | reverse complement strand
GGACTATTGCCTCTCTTAGAGCACTTAATATGGCAGGAAAAGTAATTCACATAGGATTTGACTCAAGTGAGTTCATGATTAAAGCGTTAAACTCTAATCATATGTATGGTTTTGTTGTACAATGTCCTTTTGAAATGGGCTATCAAGGTGTGCATACTGTCTATCAGGCGATGCAGGGAAAAAGTGTAAGAAATAAAATTGATACAGGAGTTATTTTTGTGAATAGAGACAATCTAACTAATACCAAGATCAAAGAAATGCTAGGTTTGAATTAGAATTTAGCATAAAGAGATAAGATGGGGGTCATAATGGATGACCCTACTCTTCATATTAAAGGCGGGCAGGCGCCATAGCCTGGGACTGTAGCTAAAGAACTGTGATAGGGGATAAAAGCAATGAAAAAGACGTCTTTTTGCTGGTCGGCATATGTCTGTATAATTCTTTTTGGGATTACAGTACAGCTATATTCATGCTATAGCAGCAATGATGTGAGCAAGACGTCAATAGATGACGGCCTCGTAGAAAACGCTTGATGGGAATATCGGAAGGGCTCGGGGGTATTGCAAGCGCAGGAAACGCGCTCGCTGTGAATTTTCTATATCCCGATGTGCGGTATCATCTGATAAATCGTGGCAGTCGGGGTGAGAAGGTTTTTGAGGGAAAGGACCAAAAACTCATTTAAGCGGATGCGGTAAACCGCCCCGCTGAATTCGATCGTTGAAGGAGATATTTATATGCCAATCACTAAAATAACGAGAGACCGTAATCAGGCAAATTTGCCTCAAGATCTTGAGCGGTATTGCCAATATGCCTTGGAACAGGGTGCCGACGAAGCCCAGGTGGTGGATGCCTCAAAAATACCGGTGGAAGACGCGGTTGCCTTCAAGTGCAGGGTGCCTCGTTGTTTCGGATACAACAACTGCGCCCAATGTCCGCCCCATGCGCCCAAGCCCGCCGAAATAAGACAATTGCTGAAAAGCTACACCCATGGTGTGCTTTTTGTCAGCAGGGTGGACTCCAAATTGCTGAAACGCGACCGCAACGACAAGAAGCGTAAGGCCGCGTTCAGAGCCATCCTGGAGATTGTAAGCAAGCTGGAGTCTGCTGCCTTTTACGACGGACATTACCTGGCCGTGGGTTTCAGTGCAGGTAGTTGCTTTTCGTCACTTTGCGACCCCAAGCTGGGCTGTCAGGTGCTGAATGGCGAAAATTGCCGTTTTGCCCTCAAGGCTCGCCCCTCCATGGAGGCGGTGGGCATGAATGTGTATAACTTGATCGCTTCCTCCGGCTGGGAGGTCTATCCCTTCGGCAGCAACGCCGACCCAGAGGATATCCCGGTGGCCAATCTGGCAGGCCTGGTGCTGATACAGTAATAGCAACACTGCGGCGGCAAGCTTTTTCGATCCAGATTGGGGGAGGGTCAATTCTGATGAGACGGCAGGTCTCTTCATATTCCGTATCTTTCGTGACAGATTGTGCAACGACTCTGAATTACTTTCTGCTTACATCGCGGAGAAAAAACGCATTATTTTGGAAGGAGTAACTGATACAGATGATGGCTTTATCCAACGCCCAGGCTATGGCAGGCGGGTGTAAACGAGAAATTCATGCAGATTTCAGGGTCCAGTCCCAGATGACCAGGTCCCACTTTTCCCCTGAAGAATCGGAATAGCTTTCCAGGGTTTCAAACCCGAGCTTGTGATGAGCGTGTTCAGATCCCTTGTTTCGAAGGGCAATCTCTGTAATGATATAGTCAACCTTTGGGGGCGGCGGGGACCGCATGTACCGATAGAGTCCCTGTGATATGCCGCATCCACGGTACGGTTTGGCGACGCATACGCCGACCATGATCATATAGCTTGCTTCATGCAAAGCTCTGCCTTTAAAATGTGCTTTCTCAATACGGTTGAACATGGGTTGAAGCATCGGAATCCGATCCTTCTGGTCAGATGACAGGTTTAAAGCATAACCGACGATCTTGTCACCGATTCTTGCCACGACCTGGGGAGCGGACCTGCCCATGGCCCGCAGGAGCAGTAGATCATGGTGAACGGTTACAAACCCCTGGGAGCTGCTTTCTTCCGGGCTAATGTTCTCTTCCAGGTTCATCTTTTCTATGGCCATGATCTGCGAAAAATCCAAATCACTTACAGCCACGCCATATTCCAGTCCATTTTGCTCCGCCATTTTTGCTCCCCCCAGGTTTCATCGCCTCTGAAAAAAGATGGGGTCCACTCTTGACTCTTGCTTTATTTTTTGTTAGCCGGCCCTATGCCTAAACCGTCTAAGACTTATTATAATCAGTACATCAAGTCTGGATTCATCTCTGTCTCGGCCCTGCCTGTCTTGAGGTAGGCCCTGATGTTCTCGATGGTGCCCTCGATAGTTTTCATGGCCGCCTGGGGCGTAAAACCCGCAAGGTGTGGAGAAATGATCACGTTGGGAAGATCCGTTATAGGATATTTGGAGGGTTCGGCCCTGGTTTCTCCCTCTCCCGGGTAGTTATACCATGCATCGATGGCGGCTCCCTTGAGGGTACCGTCTTTCAGGGCAAGGTAAAGGCCTTCCTCATCCACCACCTCTCCTCTTCCCACATTGACCAGAAATTTTCCTTTCATGCCGGAGAGAACCTGTGCGCTGAGAAGCCCCTTTGTCTCCCGGGTCAACGGAAGGGCTGCAAACACCAGTTCGCTTTTTTCCAGGGCCTCAGTGAGGTCCATGGTGATCTGGTCGAAATACTTCAGGGTGCCTGCCACCGATCTCTTTTTAAAACCGATGACGGAACATCCGAAGATCTTCAGATATTTTGCGATGTTTGTCCCGATGGCTCCCGTTCCGATCACAGCGCAGGATCTTCCCTGAATGGAATTCCAGGTGTCTTTGATGCTTCCGGTGGCCCAGTAGCCGTGCCACTGCCTGTTTTCTTTGAGGTCGTTATGATAGTCGATGATTCTTCCGTAAAAGGCCAGCGCCATGGCAATGCATCGTTCGGCGACAAAAGATGCGTTGGCATGGACATTGGCGATTCTGATACCCCGCGCCTTGATGTCGTCCAGCGGGACGGCGTCCATACCGGCATAGGGGACGAAGATGATCTTCAGATTCCTGGCCCTCTGGATCACATGAAGGGGCAGTTCCCCGGCAACAATGGCGTCGGCATCTTCTATTTCTCTGTCCATACCTTCTTTTTTCGTCACGAACCGGGCATCTGGAAATTCCTTGCCAAGAGCTTCGATGCTATCCATCCATGCCCGATTCGGCGTGTTACAAAAGACTACTTTCATGGTGTATTTCTCCCATCATAAAACCCTGCCTGGTGAGGTGCGGTTAGGTGATAAAAAACACCTTTTTTTGGCACGGATTTCACGGATTACGCGGTTAAATTCTTATTGTCAGGCTAAGAAAACTGGTGTCCATATGTTGCGCAGACGGCCCGCGTCGCGGGCGCGGGCAGGCGGCTCCGTCAGGTTGCGGTCCGAGCGGAGCAGGTCGAACAGGCTTCGGCGTGTCCATCCTTTACTTCCTCCTTGATCATTATCAACTTTAGGGTAATATGATAGCAGATTATGATAACAATTCAAGGTGAAAAGATAATCTGCAAAAGGAATCGGGATAAGCCCTTGACATAGGACAAAAGATATCTACTAAGGGCCCCTATCATGTGTTATGGTTAGGCCGTTTGGCCTAACCCAACTCGCTGAAAGGACCATGGGTACTTGTGAGGGCGGCATCGGAAACCGTGTGCCTGTCATAAACCAAACCCTTCCTCCAACAGAAAACATTCTAAATGATGCCTAATGGTCAGTTCGGACTTTACCCCTTGGTTGCATAAATAAAATGGCAAAACAGGGTTAAAGACTATAAATACAGCCTATTTGTCGATTTTTGAAGCATTTCTGGAATCCACTGAAGGTGGCATCCTGAAAACAAGCAAAGACAGCCATTTTATTTACCCTTCGGGAAAGCCGAAGATATCCCGCCTACATCGGCGGGATTTCGCAAGCTCAACCTGCATCTACTGCGTTGTCGAGGGTTCGCGGTAAAGTACTACAGCTTCACCCTCGACGCCTAATATCTGCGGCATCCTCGACTTTTGCAACGTTAGGGTTTACAATCCAATGAAATATTGATAGGTTTTCATGATCTGTGCTGTTTACGTTCAATTTAATCGAGCTATGATTTTTCTGGAAGAGTAAGAGCTTTGGATTGATTAACCAACGGACGAAAACACCTAAGACGGGGTAGGAGAAGTACCATGAAACTGAAAATAAATCTGGTGTCCGTTGCCGGGAATCTGATCGGTGCTTTGTTGACGTTTCTATATTTCGCGTACATCAATGTGGACCTGCAGACGTCACAGGGCACAGGATCAATGCTTATAAGTGTAGTGTTTTTTGTCATAGGGACGGCATTTATTTTTTCTGTGATTGTGACAATCAATCAGCGGTGGTCCCGCCCCTTGTTCAATGACCCGCAGAAAGAGATAACAAAGGATGGGTCCAATGGGCTATATTCCGAGGAACTGAGAAGAAAGGCTCTTCAACTGGTTCCCATGCTTACCGGGACCACTTTTCTGGGCTGGATCATGGCCGGGTTCATTTTCGGAATGCTCATGCCGGTCATCTTTCATGCCTTTTTCGGGATGGCGCCGATGACCCTTACCGAGAGCCTGAGGACGATTTTTGGGATTATAGTTGTGGGTGGGTGCAGCACAAGCCTCTTTATCTACTTTGCCACGGAAAATGTGTGGCGTAAACAGATCCCCCTTTTTTTCCCGGAAGGGGATCTGAGTGAGGTCAAAGGTGTTTTCAAACTTAATGTGAAAGCACGTCTCCTTGTTGTCTTTCTCATGATCAGCTTGATCCCCCTTACCCTGCTCGGCGTTTCTGCTTATTGCAGGGCCATTGCACTACAGAACGCCGGACCTGCATCAGGGGAGCAGATTATTTCCGGCCTGTTGCTTCAAATCCTTTTTATCGTTGCTGTGGGTTTTGTTATATCTGTAACCTTATCATTAGTTGTATCCAAAAGCGTCTCCGCACCCTTGAAAGAGATGGAGACCGCCATGAAAGAAGTTGAAAAGGGAAATCTTGATGTCCGTATAAAGATCGTGTCAAACGACGAGATCGGGGCGGTTGGCGAGGGTTTTGGCAGGATGATAAAGGGATTGAAGGAATCTGAGGCCATCAAAGAATCCTTTGGAAAATATATCAGCCAGGAGGTCCGTGACGAAATCCTTTCAGGCAGGATCCCATTAGACGGAGAAATGACGCGGGCGACGATGCTCTTTTCAGATCTGAGAGACTTCACCCCTTTTGTGGAATCGACCCATCCAAAGCAGGTGGTGAGTATTATGAATCAGTATTTCTCCGAGATGGCCGAGGCGATCAAGAGAAATAACGGTCTGATACTTCAATATGTGGGCGATGAGATAGAGGCTGTGTTCGGCGCACCTGTTCCCCATGATGATCATCCGGATATGGCCGCCAACGCTGCGCTGGAGATGAAGAGAAGATTGATCCATTTAAACGAGAGGTTCAAGACCCAGGGTGTGGCACCATTTCGACATGGGATAGGCATTCATACAGGTGCAGTATTAGCCGGCATCATTGGCAGTAAAGAACGGAGTTCTTATGCCCTGGTGGGAGATACGGTGAATCTGGCTTCCAGGATTCAGGGGCTGACAAAGGAGTTCGCCTGTGATATCATTCTAAGCCAGACAACTCACGATCTGGTAGCCGGGACTTATCATATGGAGCAACTCCGTGCTGTGAAGGTAAAGGGCAAAAGCGAGGAGACAATGGTCTACAAGCTTTTGAGCCATAACGGCTCAGGTTGATTGCCGGGCAATGTACGAAAGCAGAGGCATTGGGAGGATAAGACAGAAGGTTCTCTTTCTCAGTGCCGGGAATGACGGGACAGGGGCCTTGAACAATATTGAACGTATCTGCACAAGGTACCAGTTCAAAAAGATCCATGAACCCGCCTTTCCTTACACGTTAAATTTGTGGACATTGAGGCAATATGCCGCTAAATCTGAATTAGGAGTTTTAAAGGCTCCCCTTATTTATCCCAGATACGGAAAAGGCCTCTGAAGATATGTATACCAAATACTACGGGCTGACGAGAAAGCCATTCGAAAATACGCCCGATCCCCATTTTCTGTTTCTGTCGAAGAACCACCGGGAGGTGTTGGCCGCCTTGACATATGGCATCAATGCCGCAAAAGGCTTTGTTTTTGTAGTCGGCGATATTGGAACGGGTAAGACCACCTTAATTCACGCCCTCATTAAAGAACTTGCCCCCTCATTCATTGTCCTTAATATTATTAACCCACGGGCGACCTTCAATGATATCCTCGAATATCTTGCAAAGAACGTCGGCGTCACCTTTGAAAAGGCAGGCGCTCCCGACACAATGGAGGCCATACGGAATAGCCTCGGAGCGCTGCAAGCAAGGGATAGACGTGCTGTACTGCTTATTGATGAAGCGCATCTTCTTTCCGATGAGGCGCTTGAGGACATCAGACTTATCTCCAACATAGAGAATGAAGAAAAAAAATTGATTCAGATTGTACTGATAGGGCAAAATGAACTCAATGACAAATTACAAAAGGATTCCCTGAAGCCGCTTAAACAACGGCTCGGCCTGGCCCGCAGGCTTTTGCCACTGGATAGAAAGGAAACAGAGGAGTATATTCTCCACAGACTCCGCATTGCAGGAGGAGAATCCCAACTCTTTGAGAAAAAGGCCTTGTCGCTGATCTGGAAAAAGAGCCGGGGTATACCAAGACTGATAAACCAGATTTGTGATAATGCCATGCTCATCGGGTACGCTGTCGAGACTCGTTCCATAGGCGGCAAGATCCTTAAAGAAGTCATCGGGGATATGGATTCGGTGCATAAGGCAAAACCCTATGGTCCGAGCCTTTTTCTTCGCAGAATTAAATGGATTGGCCTTGCCGCGGTTGCAGTTTTATTTACGGTATACCTGGCCGTGAATTTCATTTCCCGGGAACGTTTTTCCTCAGAAATCTTGGTTGTCAGGAAGGATTCCTTTCAAATAAAAAAAGAAATTACGCCACCGCCAGCAAGGACTTTGGGCAAAAAAACCAGGTATTCGTTCGAAGACGGTTCTCGGCCTGTTGAAATAGAAATGTTTCTAAAACAGAGGGAAGTAAATCCGGTTGCTAACGAAACAGAGGATCGGCCTGCGGACAGACCTGCGGTCTCAGAGAAGGAGAGATTTCCCGGGAAAAATGAATCCGTGGTGCCTGAAAAGCAAGCGGCTACAGACAGGGAAAGCGGTACCCATGGAGAATCGAAAACAGGTGCGGAAGAAAGCAATGGTACCAAACTGCTGCAAAAACCGTTTGATTCCGAGGAACTGCCGGCGGAGAAACCTCAGCTCTCAGATAAGCAACATGCTGCCGGTGATCATGAATCCCTCGGGCTTGGAAAACAGGTCATAATAAGCAAAGAAAGGAGCACTACGAGCGAATCACACCCTGGAGCAGGAGAAAAGAGCGGCATCAATCTGTCGCATGAACAGATCAATTCCGATAAGGATCCGTCGCGCGAAATCGCATACATGCTTGGAGACATCAAGAAGAGTCATCTTGACAATCGGAAAAAGGTGAGGCCCAATGAATGCCTATCTGACCTGGCACGCAGTGAATACGGGATTGGGAATGAGAGTATTTTCGACCGCATTCAAATGGCAAATCCGCGCATCAGGAACGTGAACAAAATATATCCCGGTCAGGAGATCATTCTGCCGCATATAGAAAGGAAAGATCTGATTGTTAAAGATGAAAAAGGGTTATATCATATCCATTATGCATCGTTTTTTGATAGCGGAGAAATTGCCGAAAGGTGTGTTCAAAATTTGATCAAAGAACACCACGAGGCCTTTGTGATTCCGGTCAAACAAGGAGAGAATCTGGTGTACCGGGTCTATTTGGGCGTGTTTAAGAGCATAGATGACGCTGAAAAGGTTTTGGACAAAATCGAACTAAAATATTTTGATTTTCTCTCTAAAGAACAAAATAATGCCAACCATACCCATAATGTCAACTGAATCGAGATGGTGGAGCTGCAAGGCACCTCATTTAGGTTGGGAACCTACTGACGGAACGGGGTTAATGAGCTTCTCATAAACTCCTGATAATAGCAACTTAATATCGACTTTAACGTTCTCTTGCCTTTCTTTGGTTATAGCTTGACAAAACACTTTAAGTATTTTATAAAATTAGAAAAATATTAAAGCGCCCACGGAACAGCGGACATTACCAAGACCATAGAAGCACCCCTTGAGGATAAATTGGTGAAATAATGATTGCGAGGCACACCTGCCTGCAGGTTTCCACGTGCTCCCAAGAAATGAGGACGGAAACTGGACGCATCTGAGACAATAAGGCCTTCTCTTAGGGATTTCCTCTACATTATTTTTAAGCGGAAGACTCAGATTCTGGTTTTTTTTTGTTCCACTGTTTTTATGGTGACGCTCATCACATTCCTGTGGAAACCCACCTATGAAGCCAGTTCTCAGATCTTGGTGAAGGTGGGCAGAGAGAACGTCTACATGCCCGCCGCGGGCAAGGTAAATCCCGTAGTCCGTGTCGATCGTGAGGAGCAGCTCAACTCAGAGATCGAAATCCTCAAAGGCCGGTCCTTAGCAGAAGAGGTAGTGAAGTCCATAGGTCCCAAAGTCATTTACAGGAATCTTCGAGTAAAGGACTCGGGGACTCGAGGGGCCGCGGCAAATGCCAATCCCCAAGAGATGCTTGTAAATATGGCAACCTTTAGCCTTCAAAAGGAGCTGGAAGTCAAGGGAATCAAAAAATCCAACGTCATCGAGGTAAGTTTCAAACACCACAACCCCCAAATGGCCGCTACTGTAGTGAATGATCTGGTGAAATTCTTCCTTGACCGTCACCTGGAAGTCCACAAAAATCCCCATTCCTTCAAGTTCTTCAAAGAGCAATCCCAGACCTATAAAGAGAGGCTGAGAAAAACAGAAGAAAGGTTGCAGGCGTTAAAATTGGAGTACGACGTCACCTCTCTGAATGAGGAGCGAAGCCTGTACCTGATACAGGAGGCTAATCTGAAGGAGGATTTAAACAGGACGATAGTTCAAGAAGCTGAGACAAGAAATCGGGTTATTCAGATCCAACGGCAACTGGCTGCGACTTCCGAAACCATTACTCAGGGAAGGGAGGTTGTCACCAACCCATATTTGATCAATACCCTCGAAGCAAGATTGATCGAGCTGGAACTTAAAGAAAGGGAGCTTGTCGGTAAATATACGGACCGGAATAGACTGGTGCGGAATGTAAGAGATGACCTCCGGATTGTCCGATTGAAACTGAAAGAGCAGGAGGGCAGAGATTATGGAAAGACCCTTTTCGGACCCAATGCAATCCATCAGCGCCTCCAGGAAGCGCTTTTCCAGAACGAGGCTGATCTGACGGCTTTCAGCGCCAAAAAGACAAAACAGATTGCACAGCTTTCAGAATACCGGAATAAGATTGAGAGACTCAACCGGATCGAGATGGGATTGAACCGGTTGCAGAATCAATTAGAGGTGGATCAGGAAAATTACCGCCTTTACCTGACGAAGTTCGAGGAATCCCGGATTTCCAATGCCATGGATGCTGAAAAAATTGCCAATGTCAGCGTCTTGGAGCCTGCCATTCCACCGTTGAAGCCCGTGAGCCCGAAGGTGGGTTTGAATCTTGCGCTTGGAATCTTCTTGGGGATGTTTGGAGGCCTTTTTCTCGCGTTTTTTATGGAATACTTAGACGATAGTCTGGAAAGACCCGAGGATGTGGAACAACACCTCAACCTGCCGGTACTGGCTTCGATGCCGGTGTTGAAGCCTTAGTCTGGTTATTGCTCACGCAATGACGCAAAGCGAAGAAACTATGTAGCCGTTCACGGCTTGAAACTTGAAACTGGAAAGTAGAAATTGGAGAGAGATGAAACGAGTTTACGAGTTGGATGTCTACAAACTGGCAGAAGAGTTATCAGATATAGTCTGGCACGACTTTGATAAGTGTAACAAAAAGGTTCAGAACACCGTGGGCTATCAGATAATACGATCATCTGACAGCATAGCTGCAAATATTGCGGAAGGGTATGGTCGGTATACTCCCGCTGTCAGGAAAAAGTTCTATCTATATTCAAGAGGTTCACTTGAAGAAACCAAATCATGGTTGCGAAAACACATCAGAAGAAACGTTATATCTGAGTCAAAAGCGACAGAATACAAAGCAATAGTTGAAAAGCTCGGGCCAAAATTGAATGCATTCATCAACAGCACAAAAGCATAAAGGCCGAATTTCCAATTTCTATTTTCTATTTTCATCGTTCCGTGAACGGTTACAAAACTATGAATGATGGGGTTGGTAGATTGACCTATGGGAAAGACGTTTGAGGCCCTTCAGAGGGCGAAACAAGAATCGAGTGAGAACATCCCGGATGTTTCCAAGGAGCCACTTGACCGGGAGACGGAACCACTCACTCCAAAAGCTAAACAGGGATACCGGGAAGATACCCTTGGGTTTTCAAGAGAACCGCAGGAAAGGGAGGTAATCGCATCTGTCGAGTTGGTTTCAAATCCAACGGCCATTGAGTCCTGTTATGAATTGAAAAGCAACCTCCTGACGAGGCATCCAGATGAAATTATTAGAAGCATTTTGTTTGTTGGAACCTCGCCCGGGGATGGGTCTTCGACAGTAGCTGTCAACTACGCCACCCTGTTATCTAAAGACTCCAGACGAATGGTTCTCTTCGTTGATTTGAACGGGGTGAATAGCAACCCCCATGAGAGCTCAGAAACAGATCGCCCCAAAGTTCTTGATGATGATGATATCGGTGTGGAAAAAGGGGCATTCCAAGTAAAGAAGATGGGGCCCGGAAATCTCTATTTTTTTGTCTCCGGCAGGGAGAATGTCAAATATACTGAGTTTTTTGAGTCAGACCGGATCGACCGGTTTCTCAAAATGGTATACAAGAGATTTGATTACCTTATTATAGCTGCTCCATCCGCGTCCGGCTCTTCTAAAGCGCGTGCTTTCTGTGCAAAGGTTGACGGGATAGTCATGGTAATCCTGTCTGGAAAGACGAGGCGACAAATTGCGATCAAGGCCAAAGAAGCGATGGAGGACGCCGGAGGCAAGCTACTCGGCGTAATCTTAAACAAGAGAAGGTATTATATCCCCGAGTCCATATACAGACGACTCTGAGACTGCTTTTATGAATCTTTTTCTTACAAAGAATAATTTTCTGAATGCGTTACAAGATTGGGCTGAACGCGGCATTTACATATTGCCTTTTGTCATCATCTTTTTGCTCATCGGTTGCGGCTCCACGCCAGACATCCCAAAGGCCAATGAACTGACCGCAGCCCCTGAACCGAAGATTCCTCGGAAGTATCTCATCCAACCGCGTGATCAGTTGGACATCAAGTTCTTCTACAATTCTGAACTCAACGAGACCGTCACCGTACGACCTGACGGAAAGATATCCCTTCTACTGATCGACGACGTCCAGGCGGCCGGAAGGAGCCCCTCGCAGTTGGACAAGATGCTTACG
>SDBS01006234.1_pt1 | contig 11597 bp, 11 predicted proteins | sample 2277091 | NCBI WGS metagenome assembly SDBS01 (sample SAMN10404972, study PRJNA504765) | marine sediment metagenome | isolation source: marine sediment core GS10_PC15, 163 cmbsf | place: Arctic Ocean: Southern Knipovich Ridge | collected 2010 | reverse complement strand
AGGTAGGGGAGCTCTCCTCCCCGGTGTTCGTAGACACAGGTTAGGATGTAGTGTTGGCCCGTCAGAGTTCATGGGGCAGCCCAGCAGATGGTGACCCAGGGTCCGGAAAGAGCGGACCAGCCGTGGTGCCATCCTCGTGGCCAAGGCATGCGCCCGCAGGTCTCACCGACGAGGTCTACGCCACAGGGAGGGTGTACGAACTGGTGAAGAAGGGCGTACCTTTCCGAGAGGCTTACAGGAGAATCTGCGAGGAGTGAGGGCGGTGCGCGTCCTGTGGACCGCTTTGTGTGAGGCGCAGGACTGAGAGATGGGGCTCCAACCGAGCCCCAGTTCGTTCTTGCTGGAACCTGAGAGGACAAGACCGTGGCAGTGCTAGGCGTGCTCACTTGCGAGATACTGGAACTCGAGTTCGCGCACCTGCTGGGCACCGATAGCGAGGTGGGGCGGGTCACGGTGCTGGAGGATCTCGAGCTCATCACCGTGACGCCCGAGATCAGGGCCGAACGAAACGTGAGGAGCGAGGTGGGTGCTCTCGTCGCAGGGATCTCCCCCGAGCTGAACAGAATCCTGGCGGTGCGCACGGGCGACGACCTTATGATGGTCAACCAAGCCAGGATCTCCCCGGCGGAGGAGGCGAACCAGGCCGTCAGAGCCGTGGCGGGTCGGGGACGGGTGCGAATCTATGCGGAACGCAACGGCCAGGTCCTCGTACACACCTTCAACTGGGGGCGGTAGCGCGGCCTCTCACCCTGAGGCGCCGGGCATGTCCTTTTCGAGAGGATAAGAGACAGGCGGACAAGCGGTGAACGATTCGTCATTGACTCGATATGTCCATCCCCTGACGGAGCGCTACTCCTCTCAGGAGATGCAGGAGCTGTTCTCTCCCGCTCGCCGATTCGGTACCTGGCGGCGCCTCTGGCTCGCCCTGGCGGAGGCGCAGAAGGAATTGTCGAAGGAGCCGAAAGCTTTACTCTGCGTGCTCCATACACCGGGCCGTTCTACATTGTGATCCACGATGTGGGCGGGACCGGAGGTAACTACCACCTGAAAGTCTACTGATAAACTTGTCGGACTCGACTCTCCCCGAGGGTGGTAACAGAGACTACACAGTTCTCAGCCTGAACCGACAGGTCAGAAACCTGCTGAAGATGGCATTCCCGTATCCCGTATGGCTCCGGGGAGAGGTTTCATCCACTCCGAGGCCTAACAGCAGGGGCCACATATACTTCCAGCTCATCGAACCGGGCAAATCCGGAAAGCAGCCAGAAGCATCCCTCGACTGCGTCCTCTTCGCGGGATCGAAGACTCAGGTGGTGCGTGATTTCGCCCGCGAAGGGCTTTCCTTCGAACTGGAAATGGGAATGGCCGTAAGGATCCTCGGAAACGTCGATGTATGGCCCCCGGGGGGGCGCTACCAGTTCGTTGTTCAGGGCGTGGATCCTGTCTGGACCAGGGGTGAACAGGCCCTTCATCTGCGGAAGCTCCTGGAAAAGCTCACGGAATTGGGTGTTCTGGGGGAGAACTCGACCCTGACCATACCAATGGTGCCCCTGAGAATCGGGCTCGTTACAGCCGAAAACTCGGCTGCCTGCAGGGACTTCCTCCAGACGCTCAGTGATAGCGGCTTCCCTTTCTCTGTCTTCGCAGCCTGGGCGCCCATGCAGGGAAAGAACACGTCTAGCTCTGTCGTAAAGGCATTCAAAGCCCTTCTGTCCGTCCCCGATCTCGATGCTCTGGTGCTTACAAGGGGGGGCGGATCGGCTACCGATCTCAACTGGTTCAATGACGAGTCGATTGCCCGGACGATTGCAGAGCTTCCCTGGCCGGTCATTTCGGGAATAGGCCACGAGACGGATACCACACTCCCGGATTTCGCCGCCCACACAAGGGCAAAGACGCCCACTCACGCTGCATCGATACTGGTGGACATGGTCGCCGACTTCACCGGGGATCTGGACAGCCTGAGCGCACTGCTCGCCAGAGGTGTCGTTCCCTGTCTGAGAACTGCTGCAGAGAAACTCGGTGGCCTGCAGCTCCAGATGCGCAAATCGTTGGAAACGGGCATATTATCGGCATCAAGACGGCTGGATTCACTTGCCTCCAGGCTGTCCATACAGACCGTTCACAGTATCCGCACAGCCAGAGTCGAACTGAAGGCCATATCCGGGAGCGTTCTCACGACTGCCATTCGTCCATATTTGCGTATGAGATCGAGTGAGCTCGATTCCATCACGGAGAAGCTGTCTGCATCCCTCGCCGGGCTCATCCACAGGGAGCAGCTCCGCCTGGAGAAGCTCTCAGCCTTCGTAGACAGACGCAACCCGGAAAAGATGCTCGAACTGGGCTGGGCGATCGTAAGAAAAGGAAGAAAGGGCGGATTGCTGACATCGGTAAAGACCGTATCGCAATCCGATGAAATAGATGTAACACTGAGAGATGGATCGCTGGTGGCTGAAATCACCGAGATCCGTGACAAGGGGGTCACCAATGGATGACACCGGAAAACAGACCTACGAGGAAGAACTGACGGAGCTCACAGCGATAGTAGACGAGATCGGCCTCGAGGATTGCCCTGTGGACAAGCTCGAGAGCAAGGTTACAAGGGCGGCAGAGCTCATCATGGACCTTCGGGGGCGCCTGGCCTCAACGGAACTCACTGTGAAAAACGTACTTGAGGGGATAGAGAGCCGCTGCAAGGAGAACTGATCAGCCCGGCAGTCCCCTGATAGCGGCAATGACCTCTTCCGGATCTGCTCCATCGGGATTCTGAAGGACGACAGAACCCTCTGACAGCGGTGCGAAGCGCTCTGCATTGTCGGTTCTGAAGAGCGCTATCACCGGGATCCCGAGTGCGCTGGCAACGTGCATGGGACCGGTGTCGGGCGACACAAAGGCTCTCAGACCTGCCGCAGCCTTCAAGAACTCCTTTATACCGAGATTCTGCATAACTCTCATCCTGTCTCCCGCAATCTCCTCGGCAATCCGGAGTTCCGCATCGTTACCCCAGTAGAGTTCCAGATCGCTGCAGGCAGATATACCCCGGGCAATCCTCAGGAGCTTCTCACGGGGATATGCCTTTCCGGATTTTCCCCCGACATGGAGCCCCACTGCATCGCGCTTTTCGGCGCCTGTAACCTCGAGTCTGGGAGCAGTCCACTCCGGCCAGTCCTGCCAGACGCCGCCGAGTCCGTGAAGAGCTCTGCTCTCATGACATTTCCTGTCCGGTGGATCCGATACGTCCGTATACCAGCCTTCCCAGTCACCCGAAGGTGTGCCGATCCTCGAGGGAGCGCCGCACATGGCGGTCGATACCGCGCCGGAGAGGGAGAAGGAGAATGGATGCGAGGCGTCTATGGCAACCTCGAAGGATCTCTTCCTGAGGTGCCTGACCAGTCTCCAGAATTCCCACGGCCTTCCGATCTGCCTCTTTTTATCCACCGTGATGGTCCTGTAGCCCTGGCTTTCGAGCAGTTCGCAAAAGATGTGGCTCAGTAACAGCACAAGCTCCGCATCGGGAAAGCGCTTTCTGAGGCTTCTGAGAAGAGGTTCCATCAGCACCAGGTTACCCAGGCGGTTGTCTGTCCTGACAACGAGTATACTTCGCGGCTCCAATGGCAGCGGTGCACTACGCCCCGTGCATATACCCCTGAGAAGACCACTGAGCCCTCTCCTGCCGGCACGTTCGATCTTCTTGACAGGCTCTCTTCCCATCACATTTCCCCGATCGGTGTGCCAAAATGCGTCCAGCCGTCAGCAGACGTTATTCTGACCTCTAGCTTCGTGCCGGGCTCGTACTCCGTATCCGGGAGGATGACCAGCCTGTTCCCCATCGTCCTGGAAGCCTGCTGTCCCGCCCTTTTCGCCTTACCTGTGACCAGTACATCACGGTTGCTTCCGATCAGGCTGCTCGAACGGTCTTTAGTGATACACCTCTGCAGTTCCTGCATGCGGTTGAGTCTCTTGAGCCTCACTTCCTCGGGAAGGGAGCCGGGAAGGCCGCATGCCGCGGTTCCGGACCTCTCGGAGTATCTGAAGAGGAAGGTATAGTCGAACCGCACCTGCTCCAGGAGGGAGAGCGTATCGGCGAATTCCTCCTCGGTCTCACCTGGAAAGCCGGCTATGACATCGGTAGAGAGCACGATCCCGTCTACGGCTTCCCTGATCATGTCTATCAGGTCCAGGTACTCCTGCCGCGAATACTTCCTGTTCATCAGGGAGAGTATCCTGTCATTGCCCGACTGAACCGGCAGATGGAGCTGGTTGCATACATTCCCGCAGGAAGAGATCACCTCTGTGAGCTCCCTGCCGAAGTCCTTCGGATGACTGGTTACAAACCTCACCCACATGTCACCGGCGGCATCGGACACGCTTTGAAGAAGTTCGGGAAAGCCTATTCCGTCTGAACTGTATGAGTTGACGTTCTGCCCCAGCAGCGTGATTTCCCCGTAACCCTCTTCCTTCAGCCCGCACACCTCGTCCAGGATATTCCAGGCATCTCTACTGTGCTCTCGCCCCCTCACTTCGGGGACGATACAGTAACTGCAGTAGTTGTCGCATCCCCGCATGATCGTTACGAATCCGCGTGGAAACTCCCTTCTCACCGTGGAAATGCCTTCGTACTCCTCGCCGTCCAGATCGGTTACGGCTATCCTCTTCCCTTCGAGGATCAGATCGGGCAGCCTGCGGTAGTTGTCAGGCCCTACCACGAGGTCTAATACGTGTAAACGCTGCAGAAGCGCTTCACCATGCTCCTGGGCAATGCACCCGCAGATAACCAGCATGGGGGTCCTTCCCTGGTCTCTGCGAAGTCCTCCAAGCTGGGAAATCCGCCCCAGAGCCCTTGTCTCGGCGTGTTCACGAACCGCACAGGTGACGACCAGTATGACATCAGCGTCATCAATGTGCTCAGTAAGCGTGAAGCCTGCTGAGTACAGAATCCCGGCGATCGTCTCGCCGTCGTGGACGTTCATCTGACAGCCGTAGACTTCGATACAACAGGACGGGTTTGGAGATATCATCCGGGGATTATCAGTTCCATTACTGTACCTGCAATGATGGGAATTCGCAGGTTGTCATCCAGAGGGAGGTTCAGCAGTTCTGCAAGTGCGGCTGCAACGGAACCGGCAAGAAGGGATATCGGTGAGAGCTTCCAGCCGAGAAGAGGATTCAGTGATATGAGGATGACGCTGGCGAAAAGGCAGGCGTTCAGTGCGGCGAGACTGCCCTCGAGCGTTCTCTCCCCCACCAGCTTAATGGTTCCGAAATGCCTTCCGATCAGGGCCGCGAAACTGTCGCCGACACTGAGGAAGACGAGCGCAGTTATGGCAATCTCCGTACGGAAGAGGAGCAAAGTAAGAGCGGACGAGGCCACAACGATGGTGGAAGCGGTCATGCCACCTTCGACTTCCCTCTCCCGCAGCATCTTTCCGAATACTGCGAGGAAGAAACGTTTGAAGGGCTTGTGCTTGACCTTCAGGACATCGATTATCAGGAGAGTAACGGCAACGGCGAGAAGGACCGGTACGAGGATCTGCTTGTCGACGAATACGGCAGCGACCGGTATTACGACCGAACCGAGATGCACTGACTTGCGAAGTACTTCTCCAGTGTATGCCATAATTGTGAGGTGACCAGGCTATTCCGGTTAGAAGCCGACTCCAAGCGAGAACCTGTGAGTGTTGTCCAGGTCCTCGTGACTCAGGTATGCATAATCCAGTTTGATCGGGTGGTTGAGGAGACCGAAACGAACACCCAGACCGGCGGTCATGTCGCCCTCACTCGACCCGATCCTCAGGGCCACCCGGTCCTTGATAAGGAATTCCGCTCCAACATGCATGTCGAGGCTTACGTTACCAAAGCTGTACTGTGCCGCGGTCTCACGCCCTTCGAACCGGAAGTCACCGTCACATGCGAATGTCGCCACGGTTCCCAGTTTGCGGATGGGCCATTCCAGTGCAAAACCCAGCTTGGCCGTGGGATTGATGACCTCGTTGCTCCCGGTGTCCCAGAAGACGTAGGTCCCGAATACATCCTGCAGGTTCAGTCCAACGGAGAAACCGTCAGCAGGCTGCCAGCGGGCTCCGATGTCCAGACCCACGCCGAATGCACTATGCCCCATCAACCCCCTCTGGATGACCTTCACCGAGGCTCCGGTCGAGATGGCCGGTGTGAAGAGCCTCGACCAGGTGAGGTAAAGAGCCCAGTCGACTCCGCTCTCCCAGGTGATCCTGCCTTCGTCGTAGATGATTTCCTCGCCGGGATCCCATTCACCGTTGCCCTCGGTGCCGTTCGGGTTGGTCTCGGGGTCATAGTCGTCGTTACCCGCGTCACCGGGTTCTCCGGTTCCGTCGACTCCGAAGACACCGTCGGAGCCCGTGTCGTACCACTGGAGATTGGTGGTATTGGCAATATCCCCGGCGTCGGTCCGGAAGAGGCTTGCACCCAGCCCGGTCTCCCCGTCTGATCTGGCATAGGAGAGGTAATCGTACATAATCAACCCGCCGAAGCGTTCAGAATGCATGAAGACGGCTTCCTGGCCCTCGAGGTAACAGAGGCCGGCAGGATTCCAGTATGCGGTCGTCGCATCACCGGCGATCGCCGCGTAGGCTCCACCCAGAGCGAGGGCTCTGGCTCCGGCACCGACGTAGAGGAATTCACCGGCATACTTGGTTGCCAGGGCATTAGAGGGTAGGACAAGTAAAACGACTACCGCTGCAATAATGATGCGCTGCATTGTCAGGCCTTTCCTCTACTGGAAACCGTTGACATACTTCGAGATGTACTCGCGGTCCTCCGTAGATATCCTGGTGAAGAAGAGTCCGATTCCGAACGTCTCGTCCGGGAGCTCTTCCTCGCGGATGACGACCGCCCTTGCATTGATGCAACGGTCATTCTCTATTCTGAGGACGATCTCGACTCGCGTGAGGTCTCCGAGTCTCTTGGAACTGATGCAGTAGATCCCTGAGGCGCTGACGTTGAGTGCCGTTACGGGTAGCTCCGGCATCCCCTTGGTGCCGACGGTAACGTCAAACCCGTTCCTGACCCTTGGATGAAGCCTTCTGTCCATCTGGGGTAGACTGACCATCTGATCTCCCTGCAGCGCTATTCAGGCATATGCTAGTTCCGACTACATAAGCTGTCAATACATATAATCCCACTCTGCCTGCGCGGTTCCGAGGCAATTCCCGAATCATGAGACAAGGCACTTCTATCTCGACTAATCGCTGCCCGGCAGGGATTTCCACTGGTGATCCAGAGGTATCCAATCTACACTTGTAAAGCGGTAGTCCTAGGTGTTATCTTGATCTGTCGGTAACAGGACAGACGTTAACGGAGGTGGAATTGTGCTCGATGGAATCTGGCTCGTAGTTCTCGGTATTCTGGCCGCTCCGAACATAATCGTATCCAAGAAGCCCGAAGCTGCCGAATGGATAGACAAGCTGCGTCCGTACCAGGGCTGGCTGGGTGTAGTGTCGTTATTCTGGGGTATATGGAGATTCATCGGTTTCTTCGGAATTCTCAATGGATTCAGCGTCTTCCCAGTTATCACTCTGACATATCTGGTGATGGCTCTCCTGCTCATGGCCCTCGGTCTTCTTCTTGGAATCAATGTCATCAAGACCTTCGTGAAGGATGAGACGGCACATGCCAAGATGGATGATATTGTAACCAAGATTGCTGCGAAGCAGGGTAAACTCGGTCTAATCGCAGTTATTGTCGGTCTTTGGATAATTGTCGCTCGTCTACTCAACATAGCCGCCTAGCTCTCACTAACCGATATACTCACCGGGATGGGTTCCCACCCATCCCGGTTTTTCTTGGTTCGAGCATTCCCATTCCGTGAGTGGTGTTGACAGCTTACCGCCAGTGGTTAACTTTGGTAGTCAACCATTGGGGAGGTCCCGATGCCCATAACCCAGACTCACGTGGACTACATCCGCAAGCTTCTCTCTTCGGGAGCAAGCGGCAGGGCGGCGATCTCCCTCAAGAAACTCCATCCGGCTGACATAGCGGAGCTCTTCGCCAACCTTACACCTACCGAGACCAAGAACCTCGTAGGGCTCCTCACGATGCAGGACAAGGCGGGGGAAGTCCTCGCCGAGCTTCCTGAGGGTATTCTCTCAGAGGTTCTCGACCTGCTGGACGACAGGCTGATCTCGGGGCTTCTCCAGAACCAGGACGCCGGTATCGCTCTCCTCTTCCTCCGGACCCTTCCCGAGGAGAAGCACGACGCGATACTCGATCTCCTCTCCCCTGCTGACCGCGACAGGATCGACAAGCTCCTCATATACCCCGAGGACTCGGCCGGTTACTGCATGGCCACCAGCTTCATGAAGATCGGCACCAGACTCACGGCATCCGAGGCTGTCGAGGAGATCAGGCAGCAGAGCGAGAAGGTAGACGTGCCCTTTTACGTCTATGTCGTCGATGAGGACAACAGACTGACGGGAGTCGTACCCCTCCGACGTCTCGTTACCTGCCCGCCGAACAGGTCAGTAAGGGACCTTATGCTGGAAGACCCCTTCACGGTGGATGTGAACGACGACAGGGAAGAAGCCGCCACAATAGCCATAAAGTACGACATCATGGCGGTCCCCGTTGTCGACGACAACCACCATCTGATGGGCGTGATACCAGGTGACAGTCTCTTCGACGTCATGGAGAAGGAAGCCACGGAGGATATGTACCGGATGGCCGGACTCGCCGAAGAGGACAGGATCTTCACACCCGTCATCTCCTCTTTCCGGAAGCGATTCCCATGGCTCTGGATTAACCTCCTGACGGCATTCATCGCCTCGATGGTCGTAAGGGCTTTTCAGGGAACGATAGAAGCCTTCGTCACACTTGCCGCATTCATGCCGGTGATCGCCGGGATGAGCGGCAACACCGGAAACCAGTCCCTGGTCGTCATAACCAGGGGAATAGCGCTCGGGGAAATGGAGTTCTCCTCGGGAATAAAGGCCATGCTCAAGGAAGCCTCTGTAGGCTTTCTGCTCGGAACAGTTGCAGGCCTTACCGCAGCAGGTGTGGCACTCCTGACAACCGCGAGCGATGTGGCATTCAAGCTGGGACTCGTGATATTCATCTCTCTGGTCGCGAACATGGGTCTAGCCGGTCTCCTCGGAGCCGCCATTCCCCTGATCCTCAAGGGAATGGGGCGTGACCCGGCCATGGGAAGCAACATCCTCCTGACTGCCTGTACGGATTCAATCGGGTACCTCCTCCTCCTCGGACTCGCCCTCCTGATCATCATGTAGGATGCTATGCGCTACGGTGTTCTCTCGAAAAGGGATGTAAAGCGGATAGTAACCGCGGACATGACGGACCCCTTCGAGGTGCTGGGCATGCATCCACTGGGCAGAAAGCACCAGAACTGTCTGGAGATAAGAGCCTTCTGTCCGGATGCGGTTTCCATCAGTCTTCTGCCAGATGGTGGAACACCCGTCAGTATGAAGATGATACACGAGGATGGACTCTTCGTCTGGCTTTCGGACCCCGATACGGAACCCTTCCCCTACAGACTGCTCGTGGAGAGCTCATCCGGGAATACCTGGGAGACGAGGGATACATACTCCTTCCCTCCACAGATCGGTGAGCATGACCTCCTCCTCTTCTCCGAGGGCAGGCATCCCGCACTCTGGGAGCGTTTCGGTGCGGTTCCATGGGCAGCGGGTGAAGAAGAGGGTGTCCTGTTCTCGGTATGGGCGCCGAATGCCCGCAGCGTGAGCGTAGTCGGGACCTTCAACGACTGGGACAGACGGCGACATCCGATGCGCAACAGGGGGGCATCTGGCATCTGGGAGCTGTTCGTGCCGGGACCGGCCGATGGTGACCTCTACAAGTATGCCATAACGTCGAGCGATGGCCGTATCCAGGAGAAGGCCGACCCTCTCGCACTTAGATCGGAGATCAGACCTGCCACTTCATCGGTCGTAACAGATCAGTTCCGCTTCGACTGGACGGATGCGGACTGGATGGAGAACCGTACCCGGCAGGATCCCCTGACCTCTCCGGTGACCATATACGAGGTCCATGCACCGTCCTGGAAACGCCCCGGAGACGGGCGTCAGTTCATGAGCTGGCAGGAATTGTCGGAGGAACTGATACCATGGGTGAAGAAGATGGGATTCACCCACCTGGAGCTCCTTCCGATAACCGAGCACCCGTTCGACGGATCGTGGGGCTACCAGGCAGTCGGCTTCTTCTCTCCCACGAGCAGGCTCGGCACTCCCGAGGAGTTCGCCGCCTTCGTCGATACCGCTCACGGAGCCGGGATAGGTGTCATCCTCGACTGGACACCGGCACATTTCCCGAATGACCCGCACGGACTGGCGGAATTCGACGGCACATGCCTCTACGAGTACGATGATCCCCGGATGGGAAGGCATCCGGACTGGGATACACTCGTCTTCAACCTTGGCAGGCCCGAAGTCCGTAACTTCCTCAAGGCAAGCGCTCTATACTGGCTGGAGAGGTTTCATGCCGACGGCCTCCGTGTAGATGCGGTAGCATCAATGCTCTACAGGGACTACTCCCGCAAAGAGGGCGAGTGGGTGCCGAACGAATTCGGCGGCAATGAGAACCTCGAGGCGGTCTCTCTGCTCAGGGACCTGAATGTCGTCCTCCATGAGCGGTTCCCCGGTGTAATGGTCATCGCAGAGGAGAGTACCGCGTGGCCGGGAGTCTCCAGACCGGTGTACTCAGGCGGTCTGGGCTTTACCTTCAAGTGGAACATGGGCTGGATGAACGACACCCTTGCCTTCTTCTCGAGGGAACCGGTTCACCGGAAGCACCATATCGAAGACCTGTCATTCTCGATGGTCTACGCCTTCCTCGAGAATTTCCTCCTCCCCCTCTCGCACGACGAGGTCGTGCACGGCAAGGGCTCTCTGATCTCGAAGATGCCCGGAGAAAGGGAGGACCAGTTCGCCAGTCTCAGGCTGCTCCTCGCCTACCAGTGGGCACATCCCGGGAAGAAGCTTCTTTTCATGGGAGCGGAACTCGCACAGTGGAGCGAGTGGGACCACGACGGCCAACTGGATTGGAGACTTGCCGACTACCCCGAGCACAACGGCATACTGAATCTGATAACGGCACTCAACGGGATCTGCCGTGACAGGAAGGCTCTCCACGAGCTGGATGCGTCCTGCGAAGGTTTCAGATGGGTCGACTTCAGCGACCGGGATCAGACGGTCATGTCGTTTCTCAGGTTCGACAGCGCCGGGAAATGCGTGCTGTGCGTATTCAACCTGACCCCGGTCCTCAGGGAGGGCTACATGATCGGCGTTCCCGGGGAGGGAGACTGGGAACTCCTGCTCAACACCGATTCTACGGCATTCGGCGGCTATGGCAGAGGTTCCGAGGGTAGAGCGCCCGGCGAAGCGAGAGCCCGCCACGGCTTCGACCGCTCCCTCGACCTGACCCTTCCACCCCTTGGCGGACTGTACCTGGAGCCTGTTCGATGAAAGCCTTCATCGGAACTGTCGTAGCAGCACTGTACTTCAGAGACGCCCGGACACTGAAGGACAGGAGGTCGCATCTCCGGTCCCTGGAGACCAGGCTGAGGAAGGCGGGGCTCTCCACTGCTCAGATCGGAC
>SDBS01006232.1_pt1 | contig 11598 bp, 11 predicted proteins | sample 2277091 | NCBI WGS metagenome assembly SDBS01 (sample SAMN10404972, study PRJNA504765) | marine sediment metagenome | isolation source: marine sediment core GS10_PC15, 163 cmbsf | place: Arctic Ocean: Southern Knipovich Ridge | collected 2010 | reverse complement strand
AGCCACGGATGGGTGACAACCCGGTCTACTTGCTCTGCGCGCGAGCGCGCAGGTTCCTTTGAGTGCGTTAGTGACTGTTCCACGATCCTGCCGACACGCTCATAGCGTCTGTCGGCAATGGCAATATCCAGCCCTTCGGGAACCTGCGCCTCCAGCCGCTTGTAAATCGAATGAACCCGCGTCAGTACAACTTGGGCATCTTCGACACCGAGAAAATGTTCGAGAAGGTCTGTCTCTCCTTCGAGCACTTTTACCGCGAGCCAGCGTGGTTTAATTGGATCCGGGAGTACGAAGCGCTCTTCGATGAGCGCTCTCAAGTTCTCAATTTCAGACTCGATCACAGGTCCATAATCGATCTGAAAAGCAAGTTTGGAGTCAGGGTTCGTCATACAATCGGGTCCGGCACTCGCTCTTTGGATTGTTGTTTCGTATAAAGCAATATCGCCTCTTTCAATTCTTCAATCCCCTTGCCTCGAGCGGCCACCATCCTGATTACTGGGACACCATCCAACCCGTTTGACAGGTTGTCGGTATCAATCTCGAAGCCAATCGTTTCCGCCATATCCGTCATATTCAGAGCTATGAGCACTGGAAGTTGCAGTTCAAGGATCTGCACGACGAGATATAAGTTCCGCTCCAGATTTGAGGCATCTATCACGACCACAACAACATCTGGTTGCCCCTCAAGCAGAAAATCGCGCGCCACAATCTCTTCTTCGGAATACGCCGCCAGACTGTACGTCCCGGGAAGATCAACGACCTCTATTAACATACCCGCGTGTTTGTACCGACCGCTTTTCCGTTCAATCGTTTTGCCGGGCCAATTCCCGGTATGCTGCCGCGAGCCGGTGAGTCGATTAAATACCGTGGTTTTTCCGGCATTCGGGTTGCCGGCCAAAGCAATTGTCAGATCCGAATTACGCCTCATCTTCATCTCTACCGGTGGGCATCGCCTTAACACCATGGATTGCGGTGTTTCTCCGCCTTCGATGTCGGCTGCCTCTCCAGCCCCGTCCTCTTGGTCCACCCCAGCGGCGCCAGCCCCTACGCCTTTGAATAAGCTCAGGCCTCGGTTCCAGCGGGGTGACGAATAAATGATTAGCCACCCTGCGATCAACCGCCAACTGTGATCCGCGCACTCGCAGCAATAGCGGTTGCCCGGGGTCCGCTTGAACAACCACGATCTCAGTGCCTGGGTTAATTCCCAGTTCCGCTAAGCGCCGAGACCTGCGACCATGGCGCGCAAACCCAACCATACGCACGCGGCTACCCGATGGAACATCGCTGAGGAGCTTGATTTTATATTCGGGTTCTGTTTCTGGACTCAACACTCACTCCACTTCGTTGTCGTGCACCAACTCGATGAGAATATGCTCTGCCACCTCACGGCCAAGGACCTGTTTCTCTCCATCCACCAAGACCGAGCGAGGTCCATCATATGGCGCGATCTCCTCGATGCGAACCCGGCTGCCGGGCCGGACTGTACGAGTATCTAGATACTCCAATATCTCGCCATCCTCCTCGCGGATACAAAGGACGACTCCATCCTGTCCGACGTCGAGATCCGAAAGCGGCGTAGCTGCCCTAACTTCAAATCCACCCTGGGAGGGTGGGATGGGGTTGCCATGCGGGCAAAAAGAAGGGAGGCCAAGGAACTTTTCCAGCGCATCCGTCAGCGCATCCTCGCTAAGATGCTCTAACTGACAGGCAAAATCATGGACCAGTTTCCAAGGAAGCTCGAGATGTTCCGTCAGAAAACATTCCCATAAGCGGTGCCGCCGCAGTATGCCCCCCGCCCGGTCCCAGCCATCAGCCGTCAATCTCACCCCCTTGTATGGTGTGTGTTCTAGCAAACCGCGATCCTGAAGCCGGTGCACCATCTCGCTTGCGGAAACCGTCGAAATATGAAGCCGGTCAGCGATATTAGTGACTGGAACGAGATTCCCATGACGAGAAATCTCGGCGATTGTTTTCAAATACATCTCTTCGCTCTCGGCGAACTCGTGCAACTCTTTCATGCTGCTTCCCCCGAACAAATGACTCTTTATCCCAAAAAGGGACCCGATAATTAGGTTGCCCTTATATTAACTCAAAAGGCCGCCCTGACAATATGACGGGTGTCATATGCCAATAGCGATGTCCGTCCCAGGAAAAGAATCTCGTAAAAACGTACTTATGGTGTTTTCTCGAAGCTAATCGATGAGTTTCGAAGGCGAATGTGGATTCGTTTCTTTCCACTGCTCACCCAGAAAGATACAGGCAGGGGTGAGCGCTCCTTCTGCCGCCTAGGGACTCGGGGGATGGGTCAGGTCTACCGGGGTGGGAGTCGGCTCGATCACGAAGCCGCCCCGACCGTGGAAAGTCAGGAAGTTCACCCTGCCGGGCAGAAGCAGGAATTGCGCCGTGAACGGCCGCCCAACAAAATCAATTCTGACCTCATAGGGACCTGCAGGGAGATCGCTGATTACAAAATTCTCGTTGTAATAATCATCCGCATGTACTGTACCTTCGGCATATGTCCATACGTCCCAACGCTGGTTTGTTTCGAGAGATCGAATTTGGACCAACTGCTCGCGAAGATCCCTGCCAAAGGAGTTCTCCACGCGACCCGCCAGCACTCCCCAGCCCTCTGGGGGAACCATCCATAACTCGGGGTTACGAGTGCTAAAGTAGCGATTCTCTCCCAGCCTAACTTCAAAATGAAGGTGAGGGCCAGTAGCGTGGCCCGTTTCACCTACCGTACCCAGCAAATCTCCCATCTTCACACGTTGGCCGCTCCAGACCGAGATCGATCCTAGATGGGCATATACAGTGTAGAGTTGCTGCCCCTCATAACCAAAGTTGTGACGAACCGCTATAGCTAGACCGTAAGGGTCCGTTAGATCTTCAAGCCCGCGGTACAAACCATATCCTGCCCAGACCACTTCGCCGGTACCAGCCGCCAATACGTGTGTGCCCCGTTCTGCACTCATATCGACCCCTGTATGCATGGACTCCGCTCCGAATAATGTACTGCCGTACCGGTATTTCGCGTTAGGCCAATTAACCTCTCCCGAGGGGATGGGGCGACCGAAGAAAAAATGGTCCTCCGTTTGTACAGCCCAGGGGACAGGGTACGGCGGGGGCCGCCATGTTATTTCTGGCTCGGGAACTGTCGTAGGGAAGACCAGGGGCCGCGGAGCGGCGGGCATGGCGGCTTCCCGTCGGGCTCCTTCTGCGCTCTGTGGGGTCACCTGCAGATTAACCGCCAGTGTCGCGGTCGGCACAGCGCTCGTCTCTAGTTTTTCCACGTCTGACGATACTCCAGGAGACATACAGGCACCCAACAATAACCCAACCAATAGGTTGAGGACCACACCACGGCATGTCTTTCGATGCTTCATTCCGATACTTATCCTAACAACCGGGATTCTTCGCTCCTAACAGGAGCTCAGAAATACAAACCTGAGTTGTTTCCCCGCCACTACATCTTGCGCCACAAGAGAGATTATCCAAATAGGAATCCTGGCATAGCGATCTCGTTTAATTCTCGTCGCTTGACGCAGTTTATCGCCATCGATTCATGCGAGAATCATGCAAGAACAATGCCACCCACTAGAACATGCCCGGTTGTCTCGTGTGCCCAAGCCAGATCGAGGGTCAGCGTATAAATACTGGCGTAAGCCTGGACATCGTTTTCCTATCAGCTACCATGCGACTAGATCAGTTGTTAACTCGCCGTCTTGACCATGACCTTCCACGCTGATATCATCACGCGCCGGAGACCCCAAATGCGCATGCGGGATATTTACCCTGACCCAGGTCGCTTAACCCCCATCACCAGTCGTCGCAACATCGTCCTGGTGAGTGTGTTCCTTTTTCTTGTGGCGAGTTGCGCAACGGGTTCAGAGCCGGAAACTCTATCCCCCGGCATCGCTCCTGGCGATGAGACCGCATCCGTCGAGACGGCAGCCCCGAATCCCGTAAGCACTCTAGACCCCGAAATACTACCTTCCTTTAACCACCCTGGAGAGACCAGCGGCATTTACCGTAAAGCCGATCTGCATACGATCATCCCCGACCGACCACGATTCGATATCATAAAATATCTGGTTCAGGAAGGCGACACCCTATTCGGCATCGCCGAAAAATATGGCCTTAAAGCAGAGTCTATCCTATGGGGGAATTGGTACACACTCGAGCAAGATCCGCATACGCTTAAGCCGGGTCAGGAACTCAATATCCCACCCATCGATGGCGTCCTTTACTCCTGGTCGGAGGGCGATAATATCTCAAAGGTAGCGGGTACTTTTCACGCCGAACCGGAGGCGATCCTCGAGTGGCCCGGGAACCACGTCCCCTTTGACGTGGACTTCGCCAATCCGGACATCGAGGATGGCTCGCTCATCCTTATAGCCGGCGGGCGCCGCGATGCACCGACCTGGCAGATGATCACCATCACTCGCTCCAACCCGGCTGCGGCCAGCATCCTAGGACCGGGATTCTGCGGCTCCGTGTCCAGCGGTCCGATTGGGACGGCCGTCTTCGACTGGCCGACTTCCTCACGGTGGCTCTCTGGATACCCCTACATTCCCGGTGTCCATGAGGCGATTGACATTGGCGGCGCCATCGGGCACGGCATTTTCGCCTCCGATAACGGTGTCGTAGTCTATTCGGGTTGGAACAATTATGGCTATGGATATGTTATCGTGATCGACCACGGCAACGGTTGGCAGACACTCTATGCCCACCTCAATACGATCAACGTCGGCTGCGGTCAAGCTGTCTTCAAGGGCGGCACAATCGGCACGATGGGAGTCACCGGAAACTCATCCGGCCCCCACCTGCATTTTGAAATGCGCAGCGAGGTTTGGGGACGGGTAAACCCGCACAATTTCCTGCCTTGAGCGACGGATCTCTAAATATTTGAGTTGAACATTGTGGGGCGCAAATATAGACGCCTCACTTTGGATTCTCGCAAGGGACATAACGATGAATTGCATCTCTACCTCCGGTGATATAAATCGCTCATTTGATCTTGACACGCTGTATTCATCGACTCCACTATTGCGCCAACGATATCCTATCCGCATGTACGGGCGCTGGAGAAGGGTGAGGGGCACCAGCATCCTAGCGCAATAACGGGAAGCTATTCAATCAGCGCGGAAGGTCGCTGGGTAAGAGATCGTCGAATCCCGTGGCCATAAATCACAGCACCTTAGTAATAGGGGGCGCAAAAGATAATCGAAAGTAGTACAGTGTTTGTATTCAAAGAAAGGTGTTCTTGTATGGATTTACGTCAACTCTTCCTCCTCGACCCCTCTGTGATCTACTTGAACCACGGTTCCTTTGGCGCGTGCCCAAAACCTGTCTTCCAGGCTTATCAGGAATGGCAGCTGCAACTCGAGCACAACCCGGTGGATTTCCTCGACCGCAGGGCGCCGGAATTAATGGCCGAGGCACGCGCAGCCCTGGCTGAAGACGTCGGCTGTGAGGCGGATGACCTGGTGTACTTCCCTAACCCCACGACAGCGATCAACATGATTGCGCGCAGCATGATACTCGGAAAAGGAGACGAGATACTCACAACGGACCACGAGTACGGCGCTGTGGACCGAACCTGGCGCTTTATTTGCAGTCGGCGAGGCGCACGCTACATCAGACGCGCAGTCCCGCTGCCAATTCCGGAAGATGGTGCCTTTATTGAACATTTCTGGTCCGGCGTCAACGATCACACCCGGGCGATCTTCATCAGCCACATCACCAGCCCCACGGCTATTAAATTTCCCGTACAGGAGATCTGTGCACGGGCGCGCGAGGCTGGACTCTTAACCATCGTCGACGGCGCCCACGCCCCGGGTCAGATTCCTCTCCATCTGGCAGAGATCGGCGCCGACCTTTACACCGGCGCCTGCCATAAGTGGCTCTGCGCACCGAAGGGAGCCTCATTCCTGTATGCTCGCCCGGGAGTAAAGGATACCCTCGAGCCTCTGGTAGTAAGCTGGGGTTGGGAGGCTGAACAACCTGGAAAATCGCGTTTCATCGACTATCACGAATGGCAGGGCACACGCGACATAGCGGCCTTCCTGTCTGTCCCTGCTGCGATCGAATTTCAGCGCAAATACCGGTGGGGTGAGGTGCGCCGTCGCTGCATCGAACTTGCTGCGGAGACGAGGGATCGTCTGATTGAAATTTTCGGGACTACCAGGATGACTGAATCACAGGGGTGGGCGTTGCAAATGGTTGCGGTTGAGCTTCCAGAGCCCAATCACGAACTCCAACGCCGATTGCGTGAGGAGTACAACATCGAGGTCCTTGTCCATCAATGGCATCATCGTTCTTTTATCGTTTTTCCTTCCAGGGCTACAACGACCCTGGTGATGCCGATTCACTGGTCGATGCGATTCAGACTCTCTACGCCTGATTAACCTCCTTGTGCAGGTAAACACCTTCTAAGATGACTGTCCTTGGGTTAGCCTCCCTCCTATTTGCCATTATGGTCATCTCCGTAGACAATCCTGTTTACTCCTGCCCATGAAAAAATTTACGATCGACTGGACTTTGATTACCCTCACTGGTGTGGCATTTGCCTTAGCGGGCATCGCCTGGTTGAAGGGTGGTCAGGACCTCGCTCTAGAGGGGTTGCGCCAGGGCTTTCAAACCCTCGTGTCGGTCACGCCGATGCTGCTCGCGGCTTTTTTAACCGCAGGGTTAACGAACGTCCTTATCTCAAAGGAGCTGGTGGAACGCTGGCTCGCAACTAGTGCGGGCTGGCGCGGCATCATGATTGGCTGCATCGGCGGAGCATTGATCCCCGGCGGACCCTACGTGTATTACCCAATAGCAGGCAGCCTACTGCAATCCGGCGCGGGATTGGGCGTGTTGGTGGCTTTCGTCACCGCCAAGAATCTTTGGTCGATCTCACGGCTTCCCTATGAGTTCGCGCTGTTGGGACCACACCTCACGCTCGTGCGCTATGCCCTGACGTTTATCTTCCCGCCGCTGCTCGGCTACCTCGCCGAAACCTTGTTCGGGAACACCATCGAGCGCATCCGCGAGGCCGTCCAGTGATCGAGTCCACAGTCATCCTGATTTTGATCGCGCTTGGCCTTCAAATTGTCGCCTGGCGCCGCCACGACGGCAGCCATGTCAAGGGAGCGCAAGTCGGGTGGGGTACATTGAAGCGCACATTACCGTTGCTGATTGTCGCCTTCATCATCGTCGGCTACGTAAACGCCCTTGAACCTCAATCCCTGGTCCAAAACTGGATCGGTCCCGGAACAGGGCTGCAAGGCGTTCTGATCGGGACAGCCGCTGGCGTGTTCCTCCCCGGTGGACCTTATGTGGTCTTTCCTCTCATCGCCGTCCTCTTCCAATCCGGTGCCGGACTGGGACCGACACTGGCGATGATTACATCATGGGCGGCCATCGCCTTGCTTACCGTATCCTTCGAGCTCCCTTTTATGGGCTGGCGCTTCACCGTGACCCGACTCGGACTCAGCCTGTCAGTCCCCATCCTGGTTGGATTGCTGGGAACACTTCTTTTTGGGTAAGGCGTTCTAAACTCTCCGCTCTGTCATAAGTTAATTTTCTTGTGCGCCTTTCAATCGTCTTGCTTGGCGACGGCTCCAGCACCCTCATTTAAGAGCAAAAAATAAGGCGCCTTTTCATCACCCCTGCCCACGCCAAAGCCACCGCATTACCCCAGAAGCCTTGAACCTGCCAGCAACACAGGTTTTTATGTGTACCTGAGTACCACCACGGTGCTGTAACACCAAGCCGGTTTATCCGTTATCCATAATAGAACCAGCCACTGGCAATCGCCAGCGGCCATTTATACTCTTATCAACAGCGATCCGCTCTGATCGCAAAGGAGATTGCAGAAATGACCGGTAAAAAGATCTTTCAATCAGTAATCGTTCTTTTGCTCCTACTGGGTGCGCCTGTTGCCGCGTTCGCTGATGATGGGCCACCCGTCATCGTGACGACGGACTGCGACAGCGTGAACTTCGCCTTCGACCTCCCGGAGGGCTTTGGGCCCTACACTGTCATGCTCGAATTCGGCGACGAAGAGTTTTTCGAAAAGTTCGATGTGCCCGCCGGGCTGTTTACTGAGCCTCACATCTATCTCTCCGCAGGCGATTTCGAGTGGAATCTCACAATCACTGACCGCAATGATCTTGAGGACATAACGAAAGGCATAGTTACCATAGATAGGCCCACCGTTACCCTGGGTAGTACTCCTTTCCCGCCGCTCTTGACCATCGACGGAGGAGAGGCGTCGATCGAATTCAGCACTTTGGTCACTGGTGGGGAAGGGCCCTACACTTATGCTTGGGATCTTAACGAGGACGGCAATCCGGATGCAGGTTTGAGCGGCGACGCTGCCACATACACATACACTGCGGGAGGCAATTACAAAGCCGCCGTAACCGTCACCGACAGCAACTCGTGCGTCCACACGGATACCCTCACCGTTGTTGTTGTAGATCCGGAGGCGAACCCTAGTGACGCATGCCATCCCACCGCGCAAAAGATCGCCGAAGCCGTCAGCATCATTTTCCTCGATGCTCGAGCCGAGCAGACCTACACTTGCGAGGATATTTTCAACATCTTCGAGGGTGCGTTGTTAGGTAACCATGTCGGTTTCGGTCGTTTATGGCATGCTTATCAACTGACCCAGACGATCGACGATCTAACCTGGGAGGAGATCCGCGATTGGAAGCTCGACGGCTCCAGTTGGGGCGCAATAACCCAGCTTAATCGCTTCGCGGACACGTTGACTGACTTCGGCATTCGCGATCTCTTTGACATCGTTGTGAACGGCGACAATACCGTGGGGGAAATCCGCACCGCAGCTCGTACTGCCGTTCGCTATGAAGCAGATTTCGAAGACGCCCTCGCCAGGATTAGCGCAGGAGCCAATTCAGGCGAACTCGGTCAATTCTACAAGCTTGCCGCCGAGATGGAGGTCGACCCGACCACGCTGGATCAATACCTCGCCGATGGCATGTCGCTCTCCGAGTTAAGTCATGCCGCAAAGATGTCTGAGCGTGCCGATGTCGAATGGGCTGTTGTTATTGAGGCCAAGTCCTCTGGTCACAGCTGGGGCGATATTGGCCAGGCCTACAAGCTGGCCGATGGCAATGTATCGGCTGAGGACATCCTTGCCCAAGGCATTCAGGATTACCGCGAGTTTCTGCGTGACGAAGAGAAACTCACTCGTGAAGATGAGCGCGCAGCTCGCAAAGCGGAGCAGGATGATAAGACCACAGCACGATTCGCTGAACAATATACCTCCTCATCCGGAGATATCATGGCCATTCTCAATGGTGAGTGCGAAGGAAGTTGGGGATGCGTAAGGAAGAAGTTGAAGGAGATGGATCAAGCCCAGGTAGAGGGTGTTAGTGATAAGGACAAACGCACCGCCGAACGCTTGTCCGCCCAATACGTGGTGCCCTTCGATACCGTCTGGGATAAATTCACCACCGGCGAGTGCAGTGGCGATTGGAACTGTGTGCGTGCTGCATTGCGTGGTGATACACCCAAAAAGAATAAGTAATTCCACTCCGTAGTGAAAGGCAACCTGCGGGAGGTATATATCAACCTCCCGCAGGTTTTATTTAATGGCCGTGTTGCCTAAGTTATCTGATTGGAAACCATAGAATTTATGGTGCTGACCACACCTCTGTGGCCGGCTTGAACGCCACCCAGGAAAACCAGAAGTGCTCACCCGAGACAACTCGCTCGAGCTGAGCCCCCTCCAGTGATCCGGCGATGGCATGGCCGAGCAGGTTCCAGCGCGTGCCCGTCTCCGCATCTTCAAACCCCTCTGTATTGGCGACGAAGGTTAGGACCCGCCCCTCAACTTCACGGCTGAAAACGCCTGTCGAGCCGGTGTCAGGTCCGTTGTTGCCAAAGGCAGAAATCGTGCCCGCTTGCCAGAGGATGACGATCGGCCGTTCTTCGATTTCGTCGTTCACAACGTGCACATCCTCAAGCAGGGTGAACGGATAGGCAATCGTGACCTCGCCAAACTCAACCGCAACCACTCGCTCCATCGGCAGGAGGCGTTCATCATCACCCTCCACGGGGAAAAACGGGCTGCTGTTGATGCTGTCGTATCCGGCGTAAGGATTCACCCCGTAGTCACGAACAGCACCTGTATTACGCGAGAGAACCTTGCCTTCTGGATGGGCTTCCTTGAATTCAGACCAGGCGATGATCTGTGACGGGAGGATTTCGAGCACCGTTCCTGACATATCACCGACGATGGCTTCGCCTGTGAATTGCTGCCACCAGGAGAAGGTCTGCCGATCATACATGATCAAGTCCGAATTGCGCAGGTTTCCGCTTGTCCCGAAATCCAGAACTTGCCCATCGGGGAGCGTTCGGCTGAAAGCGATCGTCGCATTGCACAATGGGCAGAAAGTGATCATCACCGGTTCGCCGGCGACCACGTCGTTTGCAATCTCGTGCCAGATCAAGATCGCCAGCGGGTAAGCTCTCACGTCGTCGTCCAATTCAAAAAGCATCACCGGCCAATCCGCGGCCAACCACTTATCCGCATCTTCGACGCTTTCGAAAACGGGATTGTCGATCGCTGGAATCCCGTCGGGGACGGGGTTGCCAGTGAAAATTTCGCTCAGGTCGACGCTGTGCTTGCAGAAATTCGTCCGCTCTCGCCAGAACGTCTGGCTGAAGGAAATATTTACACCCTCAAATGGGTCGCCGCAGCTCTGCGCTTCGTCTGCATGTGTGGGCGAGGGCGCGATATCAGGTGCTTTGTCGGTCGGGTCCTCGGCTGTCGGGCCCTCTGCAGGTCCAGAGGCGACAGTTTGCGCGCACGCAGTGGCAATAACCGAAAGAAATCCGAGCAAGAGCACAACTTTCAATCTCTTTTTTTTCATCATTTGCAACCAGCTCCTTATCTATCACTATGAAACGTACACAAACCGGATATCCGTTGATATACCTCTGTGAGTCATCCTCTTTAGCGCACACGGTCGTTTCCGTCTTTCAACCAGAGCGCTCGTCGAAGTGCATCTCCCGTTCTAATCGGGGTGGAGTACGCTTGTCTGACGCATTTGTCCTGGGACTAACCCCCTATGTTGATGGAAAGGGGGGGATTAAGAACCAAGACCAATTTTCTTAAGGTTTTCGTCCAGTTGTCCCTCGGTCATCACGCCGATGTGCTGCACCTGGATCACGCCCGCACGATCGATGAAAAAGGATGATGGATAGCTTCGATTGCGGTAGAGATTCTGAACCTTCGCTCCTGGATCGAGAAGTATCTGGAAAGTCAGCCCGAATTCGTCCCGGAACGATTGAACGACCGCTTGCTGTTCATCGAAGTTCACCGCAAGCAACGCAAAACCGTCGTCCTGATATTTCTCGAACCGCGATTGAATGGCCGGCATCTCTATGCGGCAGGGTCCACACCAGGTCGCCCAGAGATTGATGAGTACAGGGCGTCCACGGAAGTCGTCGAAGCTCATCTGCTCGCCTTCCAGATTCATCAACGTGAACCCGGGAGCCAATGCGCCCACAGCCGGTTCCCTCTTTAGCCCGATCTCCGAACTTTGCGCTTCCGCGGCGCGCCCCGCAATCACCACCCCG
>SDBS01006230.1_pt1 | contig 11599 bp, 9 predicted proteins | sample 2277091 | NCBI WGS metagenome assembly SDBS01 (sample SAMN10404972, study PRJNA504765) | marine sediment metagenome | isolation source: marine sediment core GS10_PC15, 163 cmbsf | place: Arctic Ocean: Southern Knipovich Ridge | collected 2010 | reverse complement strand
GCTTATGTACTCCCATATAAAATGGATTGTTTTCTTAAGATTCAAATTCTTAGGCAACTGCGATCTGGAAGGATGCTTCTGTACAAGGATATGGAAACATGCCGCAAACCGTCATTTTGCATCCAATTTAGCGCATAGATCCCTAATAAACCCGGCTTTTTGGCGTGTAATTTTGTCATGTTCATCAACATACTTACCGGATCCAATGAACCATAACAATCTATCGACAACAGCCGGCACCTCATCATTGACCCTTGCCATTCGGACCATTGTTTTGAACACCTCATAATTGTCCCGGTTGCAGACCACAGTCCCACACAAAATATCCACCGTATGGGTATCGGGTTTGCCATAATTGTGATAACCGCATTCCTTCAACCAGTCGCAGGCCAAAGCAAAAGCGAATCCATATATCTCCTGATCCAACAGGATCGGAAGCGCGGCAATCGATAAATCATTAAAGGTAAAACTATTCACAAATTCATCAAAAGATTCAAAGGAATCAAAGCGGAATAGGAATTCAGCTCCGGATAGAACACCTTTACAGAATAAAACCCAGTACGAGCTTCCATTTGTTATATTCATAGGCCCTGGGGGCTGGTGGTTTTGCTCAATCGTTCTAAACAGTAGCTGCCAATCATCCTGATAATGGGAATGGGTTAGCCAGGGATCAAAGCCAAACAGAAAAGGTTCCAAGGGATCTATGGCCCCGATGGTTGCCCGCATTCCAACCTTGTTGGTGAGCGAATTCACCAAATGCCAAAACACATCATGCATGTTATCGACCTTATATTGGCGATAATGATCCAGTTTTTTTTCAAGTGTTTCCTTTCCGATTTTGGATTCGAGATATTCGTAGGCAGCGGCATATAACATTTTGAATTTGCGATCCGGGATCATGTGCTGTCCTCAATTAATTCGGTGGGAAAATACGTATCTCAGAAAATACGAAAGGAAGACCTTTGGCCTTCCCATTCGCAAAAAAACATCATGATTTTTATGAATTAATATCAAATATTATTTAGGTTGTCAATATGTAATTAACTGATATATTAAGAAAAAAATGACTAGCTCCGGTACAGCTTTAGGAGTAGTTCGGACAAGAAAGAGTAATGTAAGGGATTTTTTCAGGAGTGGATATTCGGTGCATTACGAGGGGAGGTGATCGGTTAATGTCATTTCATATTAGTAAGTGCAATCGAATACTCAAAACTCGGGATACGGATTGTGTAAGCATAGCCGTAATCGAACCTTTCGCTAATTTGGCGATTGTGCATACCTAATATACAATCTGCAATACCTGGACACACAACCCCACGTGACAGTCTTCCGTCATACGGTTCCTGTCAGCCTTTCTCATGAAATCTCATGGTCTCAAGCCGATGCAGAAAGTAGTCCAGCTCCTCCCAGCCTAAAGGTTGGCTGCCACTTTCTGCGAGCTGGCTCTTCCCCTTCGCTCCAGCCCCATTGCAGGACTTTCAACACTAATACAGGATGATCCGCCTCTTTCATGTGCAGTGATACTTTCCCCCTTCGTAGTTTGCACTTATAGGGTTTTCTCTTAACATCACAGCAAGAGTTGGCGGATAGATCAGTCGTTGCCGACTTTCACCCCAGCAGATCCCAGTGTGTGGCTTTCCCGCAATGGGCTCCTCCCAAAGGTCACCAAGGTCAGCTGAGGTAATCGTTTTAGGTGCGAATAATTCTTGGTACTGGTAAAGGGAAGACCTTAAGAAGCCGATTAAATCGTTCCCAGGGCATCGCATTTTTCTGGCTTCGCCGGTACAATGCCCGGAATCACAACTTGCGAACCTCATAGGCAAAGTTCGATAAGGCACGCGAGTTCCCGAGATACTCGTAATAGCCATAGTGACCTCTGAGCACATCAGCCAACCAGCGATGCTGTTTCCTCAACGGCCAGTGCACCCTGCGCATGGCCTCGATCCCTAACTCCTTGAGTTTATGTATCATGCGCACACCTTGAGTCTTTCTCATAACAAAGTAACGTTCGGTTTTATTCATACCGCAATAGTGTGTGAATCCAAGAAAATCGAACGTCTCCGGACGTCACATACCCTGCCTCTTTCACCTTTCCGCTGCATAACTGCCGAATTTCAAAAGACGGGTTTTCTTCTCATGGAAACCGAAACCGAACTTTGATAGCCGTCTTTTGAGCTCACCCATCATGCTTTTAACATCTGTCTGTTTCTCAAACCCCATTACAAAATCATCACAGTATCTCACTATGATGACCTCTCCTTTAGCATGGCTCTGTGGCCACTTATAAATCCGAAGATCAAGACTGTAGCGCAAAAAGATATTGGCTAAAATCGGGCTCCAGCTCCTTGCGGTGTACCCTCCAGTGTCTGGAACCATTTGCCGCTCTCCAAGACCCCAGCCCGCAGCCACTGTCTTATTAGCCGCGGTATCCGTGGATCGGCTATCATTTTCCTTAAAAGGAGCATGTAGCCGACAAGCTTGTGTTAAGTTCCAGGTACCTTTGCTCCAATTTTTTCATCTCATTATTGATATGAGAAATATGATGGATAGTAATCTCCATTGCCTCATTAGTGTTATGCTGCTTAATGGCCTCCAAGATAGCTCTGTGCTCTCCTTGGTGATGAATTATATGTGTTGTAGGCTTAATGGTTCTTACAAACTGTTCAGTAAAACTCATAATTACCTCCATCAAAATTGAATAAAATGGATTCCCGCAAGCCCTGCCAACAAAAAGATGAAAACGGGTATTCAACGTGATTATTTTCTCTTTGTCTTGTGTTCTTTCATACTCTTTAATGACATTTTCTATGCCTTGCAGATCTTTACTAGTAGCATGAATTGCCGAGAGTCGGCTGACTTCAGGCTCAAGGTATAGCCGGGCTTGAGCTAAATGGTCCATAGTTATCTTCCTCGTCATTATGAGGTCGGAAAGATTTTCACAAATGGTGGATTGATTCAAATCCAATACGTAGACGCCACCTTTTGCACCACGCCGAATCTCTATGAAGCCGCGCGATTGCAATGAGCGAATTGCTTCCCTAACAACGTTTCGACTAACACCAAACTGATTAGATAGTTCAATTTCACTAGGCAGCGCCTCTCCTGATCGGTAACGGCCAGATAAAATAGCTCCCTTAAGGATTTCGAAAATTTCCACATACAAACTATTGCGCTTGATTTTACTAAACCTTGTGTTCATTGGTCACCTCTTCATATCTTGCAAATCATTCATCACCTTTTTCTGAAAACCTAAGATGTTACTTCATCATAAGATTAGGCAAAAACAGAGAAATCTGTGGGAAAAATAGTAATAGTGGGAGACAAACCAGGTCGGCAACAAGGAATATGAGAATTCCCTTAAAAATTACCTCCATTGGGACGTCCTTGGCTACCCCCTTTAGAACAAAGACATTTACTCCTATAGGAGGAGTTATCTCGCTGATTTCCATTGCCCTGATGGCTACAATTCCAAACCAAACCAAGCTAAAATCAAATGTCTCAAGAACAGGGATGAATATTGGCACTGTCAAAAGAATCATTGCCATAGATTCCATAATGCAACCAAGAGGTAGATACATTAATAAAATAATCGCAACAATCCAAATAGGGGGGAAAGGCAAGTTTACCAGCCAATCAGATATTAGATAAGGAACTCCAGTAGTTGCCAAAAATGCACTAAAAACCATGGTATCCATAAAGATTGTCATTAGCATACATGCGATAGTTGCGGTACGGATCACAGTAGCATACAGAAGTTTGAGTGAAAATTTACCTTTGATTAAAACGAAAATAAAACTACCAGTAGCACCTATTGCTGCGGCTTCAGTTGGTGTGGCAATTCCCAAATATATACTACCCATAACTATAAGGAAGAGAACCAATATGCCTGCTATAGAGCGTAAGGCTATTAATCGTTCTCTCATGGAAAAAAATGGACCAGAAGGGGCAGCTTTAGGATAAATTTTAGCTACTATGTAAGTTACAATAAAATAGGATAGGGCCTCCATGAGGCCGGGAAGGATTCCGGCGGCAAATAATGAACCTACAGACTCGTCCGTCATCATCCCATAAATTACCAAAGGAACACTCGGTGGTATCATAATGCCGATCGTACCTCCGGCAGCTACAGCGCCTGTTGCTAGGCTGTCACTGTATCCAAGCCTTTTCATCTCAGGCAAAGCTACGCTACCTATGGCAGCTGCGGTTGCCATGCCTGAACCTGAGGCAGCAGCGAAGCCAGTAGCCGTGGCAATTGTCGCCATAGCGAGACCACCGGGGAAGCGCCCAAACCACTTATAAAACATGTCATAGAGTCCCCGACTGATTCCTGATTGAGTGGCAAATACCCCCATTAATAAAAAAAGAGGGACAGCTACTAAAATGAAATTTGTCGTTTGCATGTAAGGAATGGACACTAGGGCACTCATAGCCACCCCAAACCCTTCTAAATAGAACATCCCCAGAAATGCTATGAGAAAAAAACTAAATCCAATGGGCATTCCAAGGAACGTGAGAAGAGTTGAAAGAGTCAAACCTAAGATCCCCACCGTAATAGGCGACATTTATGACCTCCTCCGCTTCAGATGGATAAGCAACTCAAAGATAACAAAGAGAGCTCCTAAAGGGATTAATAGTTTAAAAGGATACAATGGCACGTTAAGGATATCTGTACCTTCATGCAGCTTGAAGGACCGCAAAGCAAAGCTAACTCCTCCCCATACTATCAACAGGAAAAGACCTATACTCAGCAGAGAGTAAATTATTCTCAAAATAGCCTGTATCTGGATAGGGAATCTCCTAAGAAGAAACACCGCCTGCACATGCTCACCCATACGAGTAGTAAAACCCCAACATAGGAAGATACTCATCAGAAACAGGAGGAGGGATACTTCGAACCACCAGCTTATCGGCATACCCGCGTACCTAAATATTGTATTTACAACAGTTAATATTGCCAAAATCAACAAACACAATGCACCTAAGGCATGCATCAAAGAATTTGTGGCACTAATGATCTTAATCGCAGATTCAAGTATGCTACGGACATGTTTCATTGGGGATCCTCCATCCTTTATGGCTGACATTTATTGCCTTCATGGGCTAAATAAAAGTTCTTTCTATTTTAGTACAGGGAGTCTTAGCTTCTCCTCCTCCGTATCATGCCCCAAACGCTTTGAAGATACACAATGGAGTGAACCCATCCGATTGTACAAAAAGTAGTTGAGTGTTAAGAGAGGGTCACAGCCTGCCGAAGGGAGGCGAAAGGACCCTGTTATGAAACGAAGACGGTTCACTCAAGATTTTAAAAGATCTGTTGTAGAGCAACTGCTCAGTGAGACTGCTGGCCCCTCCGAGCTATGCCGGAGATACAACATCGCCTCTGGACAGCTTTACACCTGGGAAAAGCATTATGCCGACGGCAAGCTGGATCCGGAACCATCCAAAGAAGCCGAACTGGAAGCTCGGGTCCGGGAACTTGGGAGACTGTTGGGCAAAGTCACCCTGGAAAATGAATTCTTAAAAAAAGCTATGCGCAACAGCCTCAAACAAGCTGAGCAAAAACAAAGTTCATTGGCCAAAACCGCACCCTCATCCAAAGCATTGACAGGGGGTGCGAACTGATGAAACTGCCCAGATGAACATACTACTATAAGCCGAAGAAAAAGCCCTGCGACCTTGTGATCAAATACTGATTGAACGTATGGAACAAATTTGTTTGGACTTTCCCCGCAACGGATATCACCGGGTAACCAAACAGCTACAGCGGGAAGATTGGATCATCAACCACAAGAAAGTTACCCGGCTTTTGCGTGAGAAAGGCTGGAACTGCCGGCCGCGCAAGCGCAAATGGATCTGCACAACTGATAGCTACCACAATTTTAGAGTTTATCCCAACCCGATACAGGATCGCACAGTGGACAGTATCAACCAACTGTGGGTGGCCGACATTACTTACATCCATATCCTGCTTTGTTTATCTGGCGGTCATTCTGGATGTGTACTCCAGAAAAGCCATCGGCCATGCGCTCTCACGCAATTTGGATACACAGCTGACACTTTCTGCTTTGCGCATGGCTATTTACCGACGTAATCCACCGCCAGACTATATTCATCACTCCGATCGCGGGGTGCAATATGCGTCAAAAGATTATTTCAAAGAGCTTGAGTTTTATAAGTTCCAAATCAGCATGAGCCGAAAAGGAAATTCTATGATAACGCTTTTGCTGAAAGTTTTATGAAAACCTTAAAGTCGGAGGAAGTGCATCTTTGGGAATTCCGCACCATGGAAGATGTGCAAAGACGGATTCCTTTTTTTATCGTAGATGTTTACAATCACAAAGGGCTTCATTCCGCTATTGGCTACTGTCCTCCGAATGAATATGAATTTATGTTGGAATCAACCCCCAACCCCTCTCATGACACTCTGATCCCATTGCTCTGATTTGTGCAGTTTTAGGGGGTCATTCCATAAATCTCAGAACATATCCAATGCTATGATACAATAATAGCATCTTATTACCGCTAACTTAAACAGACAATCAAAAACCTACCCTCTTTCGACCCTTTGAGGAACAGTTGTTGAAGTTTTCCTTTATCCTTAATTCAGCTTGCTTGAGAACTACTTTACTTTCATACCACGAAAGCCAGAGTTCTTCAAGGTTCTCTTGAACATTTCAAAAGCGACCTGGGCCTTGTCTCTGGGAGCGCCCTGTTTTACCGCCCCATCTAACCAACCATCCCAAACGACATTGGTGGCTTTTTTTGTCTTTTCCATGTCAACAGACGAAAAATAATTTCTCTGCACATTAAATCTAGGATAGTGCACAGTGGTGGTAGCTATGTCTGATTGCGTATAAACGCTTTGCCAGCGCCAGCCGAACTCTTCAAAAAGCTCGTCTAGTGTCGCTTGAGTATCTTTAGGTAAAGCATCCCAAACATCCTTGTTCATCAAAGTAGCAAGAGTGACAGTAAAGAATGGAACTTCGAGAACATTTTTGCAGGGTTCAAGCAGCTTCCGCTTATTTGCATTTGCCGGCTCCATAATGGCACCATCTGCCATCCCCTGTTTCAGTGCCATATAAGTCTCGGGGGTGGGTATTCTGACAGGGGAAGCGCCCACAGCCTTAAGTGTTTTTGAGCAAATCCCCCCTGCTGTCCTTATCCTCAAGCCCTTTAGATCACCGATGCTTCTTATAGGTTTCCTGGAGAAAATCTTTTCTGGTGTACAAGGATGTAATCCAATCACCTTTACATCAGTATAGAATACCTCATCTAAGTTGCCGGTTTTATACAACTTATTTATCATCAAATCAGCTTCCATATGATCATTAAAAGCAAAAGGCAGCTCTCCCATAGACAAGATAGGGGCGAGGCCCGGAGTAAGAGTCGGCAGGGCAAATACAATATCGGCTCTTCCTGAAGTTACTGTCTCCCATTGTTCAGTGAATTTTCCGAGAGCTTGGGCGGGAAAGATTTTTACTTTAATTGCGCCGTTGGTTCTCTTTTCTATTTCCTCAGATAGCCAAGAATAAAGATTAACATGAAAATAGTGTGTGGGTGAAGAGATGTGCGCAAGCTTCCATGTCTGTGGCTTGAGTTTTGGTTCTGATTTAGCACTTGCTAAACTGAATGGCAGCACAGCCAACATCGACACCACACAAATACTGATAGATAGTGTTAATAACTTCTTTTTTTTCATTTTATTACCTCCTTCAAATTTTTTTGTAGACAATCAATTAATGCCATAGTTCATCCATCACCTCCCCTCTTATTAATTTTTAGGGTACAACAAATTGACATTCCCTAAACTAGCAGGTCTCACATTTATAGACTTTACAGAGGGCCGTCTTTAATGGCCACCCACCACTTCTGGGGTCACAGCGGTCGGGGCTATCGTCCATTACTACATTTATATTCGATTCCCACACCCCACTCAACCAGGGCTCTTTTCCAGGCACCTCAGGAAACCACCAGCCATGCTCGCAATGAGCTACCTGTGGGTCTATACCCTCGAAATATAGACACTTCTGTCTTACCCTGCCTATTCGGGTTTCTATCCAAACCCAGTCTTCATCCTGAATGCCAAGCTTTCTTGCCGTCTCTGGGTGGATCTGAACCCTAGGCTCAGGGCGTCGCCTCCGTATCGATTCTATTTGGCGGTGCTCCGAATGAAAATATGGCTGAAACCTACCACCAGTGATGAGCATCAGGGGATAGTTCTTGGCCAGTTCGGGCGTGCTTATGGGGCTTTCTTTTGGCTCGTTATAGCTCGGCAGAGGGTCATATCCGAGCTTTTTTAGGACTGTAGAATATAATTCCACTTTACCTGTAGGCGTACCAAATCCCCCCATTTTTTCATACTTTTTATATTCCTTGGGAGGGAAGTGTACCCCATCTTTTTCATTCATGAATTGCCGGAAAGTAACGCCAAGCGGCTTCAGACGGTGGTCAATGACGTCTTCATCTGTTCTCCAAGGCCAATATTCCTCTTGCCCCATCCTTCTACCTAATCCGCGGAAGAATTCGTAATCCGTCCGGTACTCATACTCACCAGGTATTACTGCTGGCAGCGCTCTTTCCCCCGCTAATATTCTATTGTCAGCCAAAACCGGCTCTGCCTGGGGTCTTTCAAGCCAGCATGCAGGCGGAAACACATAGTCGGCAAGCAAGGCGCTGGGAGTTAACCAAAAATCATTAACTACATATAAGTCAAGGCTCTTTAGAGCTTTATACACAAGTTTTGTATTGGCCTGAGTGACCATAGGATTACTAAATGTAGTTATACCAGCTCTTACTGGGTAGGGTTTTCCAGTAATAATTGCCCTGAGCACTGATGGAAAATGGGCATAAGACCGCAATGTGCTCTCCTTACCCCATAAATTATTAACTGACTCTGATATTATCTCGCGGCCTGGCCAAGAAAGCAATTTGAAACGGTCTGCCCCTATCTGCTTTTTCCTTTGTTCGGGAGAAAGCATGTGGGAGAGTTCTAACTCCGCGCTGCTGATACAGGCTGCTGGTCCACCCATATAGTCACCATCTTCCACGTCAAGATTCCCGACTATGGCTGCAAGTATAAGTCTCGCCTGTATCGCATCCTGTTGCCCCTCTGACTGCTCTAGTCCCATTCCGTGTACGCTGATACCAGGTCTTTCTGTTCCATGTATTACCGCTGCTTCCCTAATCTTCTCGCCAGGCACGCCGGTAATATCGGATGCTTTCTGCAGCGGGTATTCACGGGCTCTTTCCTTGAGTTTGTCAAAGCCATAGCACCAGTTCTCAACAAAATCTTTATCATATAGATTTTCCTCTATAACCACATTTATCATCGCCATGAGTAACGCTGCATCCGTACCTGGCCTAAGTTGGAGCCAGATATCTGCTAAATCAACGAGCTCAGTCCTTCGCGGATCAGCAACTATAATCTTAACCCCCCTTTTCTTGGCATCCCGCACTGATTTCCATAGGCGATGATATGCTTGAGCAGGATTTATTCCCACAAGAAAAACAGATTTGCATTTAGGTCCAATTACTAAGCTTGTTCTATGAGCTAAAGTCCATCCCATATACGCAGAGGCTGCAGTCAGCACTGGTCCATAGCAGATTGTACCTTGGCCTACTGCATTAGGGGATCCAAAAAGGTTCAAAAACCGAAGTCTAGACCAAAGCGTTGTCCTGCCTGTTCCCGAGGTTATCATCAATGCTTCCGGTCCATGTTTATCCCTTATCTCTGAAAGTTTGTAAGCTACCTCCTCAAGTGCTTCATCCCAATCAATCCGTTCCCATTTATTCTCACCTCGATCTCCTTTCCTCTTCAAAGGGAACCTGATTCTATCTGGATGATAAATATATTCTTTTGCAGCTAATAACCGAGGACAGCCTTTTGTCCTGGGAAAAATCATGTCCCTTCTTGGATCGGTTATATCCTCTTCAATTTTTTTTAATCTACCATTCTCTGTGTGCACCGCAACCCTACACTGCGAGTGACACCACCGACAGATTGCCCTCTTGATTCACTTACTCATAATGTCCTCCTCTTTTTATGAGTTCAGCAAAAACTTAGCAATTGAATCTTAAACGAATCGCTTTCACCAATTAGTGGTTGAAGTATGATCGAAAAACTGTAAAATTCCTTGCCAGCAAACGCTTTCAGTCTCCCTCTAATCACCAAGAAAGCTCAAGCAATTCAGAGAAAAGTAACCCTCAGCAGTATTCAGTTCGCTAATAATATATTTGAATTTCAATGTGCAAAAAACTTTTTGCAAAAGGTTTCAATAAAGTTGTTCAAAATAAAGGTGTCAGCTTTATCCAACAGCCATCTCTGTCTTGAGGAATTGTCTTAAAACAGAAAGAAAGTTCTAACAAAAAATATTGGCATTAGCACTTAGAGCAAGCTGCTTTACCTGAGACCGGATCCTTCAGCAATTCATTTACTTTTGTTCAATCAAAGTCATTTGACTTCTTCGCATATTAATTTACAAAGGCATAACCCATAATGGCTGCAACCTTAGAGAGCCGCTTTTAGGCAGCATCCTGTAAATTATTAAGCATCATGACTTCTACCATATCTTATTAACCTAAAAACCAGTACGAATCCCATTAATGGCCATCAATGAAACTATGACGAACTTACGTATATTAAGCACGTTAACTCTTAAGACTGAGTTTAGTACTAGAGTCATGCTTACATGTTCTTTTTAGTCTCAACATAATCATTTCTTATTAAAACTAGTCATCACATCATTCCTGGCAGCCACAATACCAGCGCGGGGAATAACATACATAATATCAGGGTTAAAAGGTCACACATAAGAAAAGGGTATCCAGCTTTATAGATATCGATCATTTTGGTATCTGAAGGGGCTACTCCCTTCATTACGAAAAGGAGTAAGCCGAAAGGTGGCGTCGTTAGTGCCATTTCCAAGTTAATCAGCATTATCAATCCGAACCATATCAGATCAAGGCCAAGAGATTGACAAATTGGCATATATACTGGTAAGGTAACCATCATAATAGACGTGTTACACATAAAGGTCCCTAGAAATAATATTGTAAGCTGCATAAGTGCTATAATAACAAGCGGCGAAACTGCGTGTGTACTCGCCAACTGAACCACACCTCGAGTTACCCCTGAAAAAGAAAGTATTTGGCTAAAGGCCATGGCTCCACTCACGATTATTAGTGTCATAATTGTAACCTGAAGAGTACCCTTGATAGACTTTTTTATTACTTCCCAATTCGAACGTTTATAGATGGCAGCGAGGACAAATGAGCCCAATGCTCCCATAGCAGCTGATTCTGTTGGGGTAGCCACGCCCAAGAAGATTAGACCCAATACCAGAAAAATAATGACTCCCAAGGGCAGCACAAAGCGCACAGTATCTCTCAGTTTCACGGATAAAGGAACAGAGCTTATTTCATATGATGGGGCGATTGACGGCTGCACAGTACACCTAACAATGATATAAGTGGCGTAAAAGCTGGCGAGAATCAATCCAGGAATAATACCTGCAATTAAAAGTTTTCCCACGGATATTTCAGCTATGCTGGCGAGGAGAACAGCAAAACCACTAGGTGGAATTAGCATAGCCAATCCACC
>SDBS01006227.1_pt1 | contig 11604 bp, 12 predicted proteins | sample 2277091 | NCBI WGS metagenome assembly SDBS01 (sample SAMN10404972, study PRJNA504765) | marine sediment metagenome | isolation source: marine sediment core GS10_PC15, 163 cmbsf | place: Arctic Ocean: Southern Knipovich Ridge | collected 2010 | reverse complement strand
CGTGAGAGGCATATAACGGTGGTAATTGACGGTACCGGCCTTGAGCGCCTCAAGCCGGCTCTGAGGGTCAGGCATATAGATGAATATTATCTCGTCCAGGTAGGGGAGACCCTTCCACCAGTAGTTGGGGTTCTTCATCATGACCGTGCGTTCGCCCACTATGTTCTCGGTCATGATGAAGGGGCCCGTCCCGATGGTCTCGTCGGCAAAGCGTGACGCATCGACGTTCGAGGGCAATATCTTGGCATGGTAGACCAGTGCGATACTATCCGGGAAAAAGGCGCTGCCGCTGTTCAGGTCGAAGCGGACGGTATAATCGTCAACTTCAACCACATCCTCTATCATGGCGAGCTGGCCTGCCCCCGGAGATTCTAATTCGAACATCCGGTCGAAGGTATAGACCACATCCTCTGCTTTGAAATCCTTGCCGTTATGGAACTTCACGCCCTGGCGGAGGTAGAACGTCCACTCCGTGAGGTCTTCGTTCGCTTCCCAGGATGTCGCCAGTATCGGCTGATAGGTATAGTCAGGATTGTGCATCAGCAGCTGTTCATAGCACTGGTCGATGACATTTAAATCCGCGGACGCAGAACCCATGGGCGGGTCAAAGCTTGAGTGCTCGGCGGACATCCCTAACCGCAGGGTACCGCCGTATTTCCCCGGCTCTCTGTAATACGTTGGGACCGGGTCCAGCACCACTACCTCTTCCTCTTCTTCCTCCACAGCCGGTGCTGCTACCTCCTCCTCACCCGCACAGCCAACGAAAGGGGTCAGTAAGAGTATAGCTGCGAGAATAAGCATAGTAATCTTGATAATCGGTTTTTGCTTTTTCATCGGTATAATTGTCTCCTTTCTTCTTTTCGAGTACCTGTACTCGTCTAGTGTGTTAGTGAAACATCACCTCCTTTTTTTCCTCTTCACCGCTGCAGGTACTGCAACGGCGTCATTTTCGGACATTATTCTCCCTGGAATGCAAAATGCATTTGGTAAGTATCAGGGCATGAGTGCTGAATACTGTAACGGAATACTGATTCCGCGTTGGAGTGACTATGAGTAAACAACAAGATGTTTGGCAAGAGGGAGAGGGCTATTCAGTTCGGTCTAAGTCTATTATTGCCGTTATCATTGTCCGCATTAATAGACTCTGACCTTACCTCCTTATCAATCTTCTTCTAGTGTCAGCCCGCGCTGAGGTGTTATGCGGCTCTGAAAAGGCTAGTTAGAGTTTACCAAGAAAGAGACGTTCTGTCAAAGCTGGTTATAGTTAGTCTGACACTAGTAATAGATATACTGACACCTATTCTCGGCAGTTCAGGTAAGTAATTCTTAGTGTGGCCTATGTGGAAAGTCCCAAAAACGACGGTATATGCGTTTGACTTGTTTTTATCAAACTCACACCAGATGTGCTCTGGTAGTAGCAAGGGCAGCTATGAGATATAATGTACTGACAGGGGTTCCAAACCGAAAATCCAGAGTGAATTGCTGTAATCAGGATACTGAACCAACTTGCATCAAGATGACAGGTGTTGATCCAACGCAGGTTTTCAATCAAGACTGATCAAGCTTTGTCAATGCAGATACAGGGGTCGGGCAAAATCAGCAGGATATCACATTGGGCGGCAGAATAGGCAACTATGGCTTAAGTCGTTTCCCCTGTCCTTCCAGAACCTCTGCTACATATCCGAGGCCACAATTCTGCAACGTACTCTTCGTTGGCCATCCCGTTTCCATATCCCATCCTTCTAATTCATAGTATATTGTTTTGAATTCGTCCATCTTGTCTTTATCCAGTGGGAAGGGCTCCTTGGACCATTTCCACTCGCCATCCTCATGTACTCCATAGCTGAGCATATAGGCGTCCCACGGAAGAAACTCCAAACTACCGCGAGTGCCCCTCTCAAGATCTCTGGTCCAGTTAAGACTACCCCATTGAAGCGTAGGCGGTCCTTCAGTATATACGTAGCTGGTGTACGGCGGGTAGGGAGGGAAATATTCTTCGTCTCTATGCCTGCCGTTCAGGACCAGGATCGCTCTTTTGAAATTCCAGATCCTTCTTCCGATTTCTAAGGCATCCTGCCAGGAAAGGTGTTCTCCAGTGACGGCAGCGTAGTATCGTTCTTCCATCTCTGGAGTAAGCCCTTTGCCATCTTCAGTAAGGCTATTGAATATATCACAGGGAAACCAATCGCACCACGGTACACTGCCCTTCACGTTGGCATAACGACTGTTCCAGGAGACTAACCTGGCACAGTGCAAGGAATAAACGCCGGTTTTGCTCTGGTCAAGCATAAGCGGATCGTTCCAGGGAGGAGCCAGCTCTGCATATCTGGCTGCAGTCTCTTCCAGGGTGGGACCGTATACGATGTCGTGCGCGTTGCAATCTCTGGAATCAAACAGGGACGCATAGGCCCACTCTATGTTGTTGGTCCAGTGCTGGTCACCAATCCCCCAGTGTATGGCAGTTATTGAACCGGTTTTAAGGTCATCTTCCAGAAGCCCCCATTTAGCGGCAGCTCTTACCCATCCTTCTGCCAGGTCGTCTCCTATTTCCTGCCTGCGGGCAATCTTTCCAAGATAGTCTCTGGCAAACTCCTCTGTCCCAAGCTTGTCAAAATCCAGGTCTGTATCTACGGGCTTGCCTCTTCCAAGTATTCCTCTCTCGTGTAATGATTCAAGCCAGATAAGCATGTTCCAGGCGGCGTACAGGTTAATGCCATAGTCCTGTGCCAGGTGACTGGCTACATGCTGGGCGCGTGTAGTCTCCCCATGTAGTGCCTTGTCCTCAGTCGCATAGAAGTACTCATTTATGCACTGACCTGTGGCACCACTCATTTCCTTCTCAGTAGTATTCACCTTGCATGCTGCTGTACAACCAAAACATGAAACCCGTCTCTTGTCACGAAGCGGGGGAGGATAACTAGCGGCAGACTTTCTCGGCTTGTATTTCTCAACCCATCGCCACACGTCCATTAGTTCTTCAGGGTGAGCGACTGCCACGCTCCCGGTCCCGATGACGCTTATCGCCTTAAGATTCTTGGAACCGAAGACTCCGCCAAAACCCCCGCAGCCGGCTGCGTTATCCGCACCATGCACCAAACAGCCGATCCGAGCCATGTTCTCTCCACACTGTCCAATGCCTACTACGGCGGCTCTTTGGGTAGTTCCTTCAAACCACCCCTCATCACGATAACCCTTGTTGCCCGCTATTTGCTTCCATATTTCCTTTTCTGTTCCGAAGAAGCCCAACCCCCAGAGATGATTGGCCTCTCTGATCTGGACATTCTCATCCCTGATATCGATCCACACGGGTCCGTCCGCCTTTCCTTTAATGACTATTCCATCATATCCCGCGAATTTCAGCATTGGCGCGAAGTATCCGCCGAAGTTACCGCGCATGAATTGTGGTCGCGGGTATACCTCAGGTGCGATTCCACATACTTCAGTTCTGGCGCCTCCGGGAACCATGGTGCCGGAGAGGATGCCGGGCATTATGCAGATGACATTTTGGGGCTCAAAGCCGCTTATTCTTGACGTGTCTGTGATGTAGTCTTTGTCAACTTCATCCCAGAATAGTGCCGTACCCATACCAATCCCCCCAATCCACCTCTCGTATTTCTCGGTAGGGACTATTTCTGCTTGTCTACCTGTTAAATCCAGTTTCAGTATTTTTCCGACATGCCCCTTCGTTTTATATCACCTCCAATAGTCACTACTCCTGCGTTCTGAGGTCAACTTCGTATCCCGTACTGCCGGTCTGACTTGGGACCTCACGCGTAAAAGCTATTGCCACCATAGGACATACCTCTACGCACGCCTGCTTGCCACCAGGGCCACCCCTTTCACTCCAGTACGGTGTATCAGTACAAAGGTCACACTTAACAACTACGCTCTTTCCCTGATGCCAGATCATCATTTGCGGTATGTAGGGACAGGCATCAATGCACTCTCGGCATCCGTTACATTGTGTCTCGTTGACAGTCCTTACGTTGCCACTGTCGGTGTCAGCGTATATGGCTCCAGTTGGGCAAGCCTCGACGCACTTCGGATGTACACACTGCCGGCACTGCCTTACCATGATGTCGTCTGGAAAACGCTCCAGTACATCCTGTATTACCTGAATTCTCGATAGAGATAGACTCGTCTTGCCTTCGTGCACCAGAGAGCACGCAAGCATGCAATTACGACAGCCTGAACACTTCGTGCTGTCAACCAGTAGATAGCCTTCCGACAATGGTATATTGATAGACATCACCTTGCTGGCAGGCCTTTTTGCCAGACTTCGTCTTTCTTCGCCTTCAACGTTTGTCTGCAACCGGACAGGCTAAGTATCGGACTAAGAAAAACGGGTTTCTATTCTTAGAATTCTACCATTTGCTTTAGCAGGCATCAAGAGACGGTAGACATCTGGGATTGATTAGATGAGGGATTGGGGGCCTTTCTAATAGGTTATATCCGGTTAGCTGTCCATGAAGCTGGCGTTTTCAGAGATGACGGTTTGTTACCCCTTCGGCTCAATAGATTTATTGACATCTGGGCGACAGGGGCATAGTATAGCCAGAAGCAGTTGATATCGGAGATCCCTGGCAAAACGGACAGTGGATGAATTCAAAGTAAGGAGGACAAGATGACGACGGAGCGTGAAGAATGGCTTGCGTTAGCGATAGAGGACCCAATAGAGCCTGACCTACCCATTTGTGACCCGCACCATCACCTGTGGGACCGTCCCAACAATCGCTACTCACTTGAGGAGTTGTTGCAGGATACTGGCGGAGGCCACAACATCGTCCAGACGGTCTTTGTGGAGTGCAGGTCAGAGTACAGGCAGGAAGGGCCTCAGGAGATGCGGCCTGTGGGTGAGACAGAGTTCGTGCACGACATTGCGACCCGGAGCGAAGGTGAGCGATACGGGAAGACCAGAGTCGCTGCTGGGATTGTTGGTTTTGCGGACCTTACCCTGGGAGCCGCGGTGAAGCCAGTGCTTGAGGCACATATAGCGGCCGGCAGAGACCGGTTCCGTGGAATTCGGCATATTTCCGCCTGGGATGCAAATCCCGATATCAGGTCCTCCGCGAGCACTGCTAAACTGCTGCTAGATTCAAAGTTCCGAGAGGGTTTCGCATGCTTGGGGGAATACGGTTTGAGTTTTGATGCCTGGCTGTACCACCCGCAGTTGATGGAACTGGTCGACCTGGCGGAAGCGTTCCCGGAGATACCAATAATTCTGGACCACATCGGGGGTCCTCTTGGCACTGGCTACTATTCTGAGAGGCGTGAACACGTATTCCGGGAATGGAAGAGTAGTATTGCGGCACTGGCAACCTGCCCAAACGTGGTCGTGAAGCTGGGTGGGCTCGGGATGCCGTTGTGTGGTTTTGGCTGGCATGAACGGGCTACCCCGCCGAGCTCAGCCGAGCTGGCTGAAGCCATGGCACCTTATTATGGTTGGTGCATTGAGCAATTTGGGGTTGACCGATGTATGTTCGAGAGTAATTTTCCGGTTGACAAGATATCTTATTCATATACCGTTATGTGGAACGCTTTCAAGCGCATCTCCATGGACTTCTCGCCGGGCGATAGAGCTGCCCTGTTCTACAATACTGCCGTGAAGGTGTATCGGCTTTGAACTAACAACGAAGAGTGATTGCGCAAATATCGGTGCGGAAACCAGCCACAAGGGACGAAAAGCTTGTTTTGTTATCCCCTTTGAACGAAAGAGCGGAATGTTCAATATATCTACACTATGATAGAATTTGCATGGATTATCTAATATGTTCCAAGAAGACTAACTGATAGGTCAGTCCGAGAGCTGAAGAAGGGTACATACAAGAGAACCAGCGTGAGCCGGACGTTATCCAAGGGCACCGTGAATCGTAATCATTCAGGAGCTAGTAGTGGAGTCTCGACGCCGTAGGAAGCAAACCAAACTCTACAAACAATGGGTCAAGTATGGTGACCTGCCTTCCCAGGTTATTTCAAAAGAACGCGCACCTGATGGTGCATCAGAGAATAGAGGTAGAGAGCGAAATGAAGGGAGAGACCGTAGAGAGGTAAGTAGGGAGAGAGACACAGAAAAAGACAGGGGGATAGGCAGACGGCAGGTTTGGCCACTGTTTATATTACTGGTACTTATCTTGTGTGTGATAGTTGTCGCCGTAGTTATTTTTGTTATTCAGTCATACTAAGGTTGTTGCTGAGATAGAGGGTGTAGTGAAGCATGAGATTGCCCATCACTTCGGTGTTAGTGATGTCAGATTACGCCAGATTAAGAGATGATGAGGCCGGCCCTGGTGAATTGCGTCAGCCAGCTGACTCCACCCTATCCGGACTAAAGAGAGTCTCGTGATATTCGCCAGTTTCCATGCTCAGTGGTAGCAGACCCACTCTTCGGATTATTCCTGGTCGTTCTTTGAAAAGCTCTACCTGCCGGTGAGTCATTATACAGGTACAGGTTTCTATCGTATAATGAAGTTCAGCTCTGCAAACGAGTATTGAATATCATGGAGATTGGAAAAGGTCTACGTTATGGACAGAGAAAGGTTTGAATGGCTGGTGGCAAAGGTGGTTGAGGACTTACCTGAGGAGTTTCTCACCAGATTGCAGAATGTTGACATTGTCATCGAGGATCGCCCCACCGCAAGCCAGGTGGCAAGGGCAGGATTGGAACGTGGGCACATGCTATTGGGTCTCTACGAGGGTGTACCTCAAACCAGGCGGGGTGGACACTATGGGATGGTACTGCCGGATAAAATAACAGTATTCCAGAAGTCAATTGAAGCTATGTGCGGTAGCGAAGCTGAGGTTGTTTCCGAGATAGAGAGTGTAGTGAAGCATGAGATCGCCCATCACTTTGGTATTAGTGATGCCAGATTACGTCAGCTTGAAAAGGCCGAAGACTGAATGGCAAAACAGGGTAGTCCATTACCACTTTGTTAAAGTAACACCAGTTATTCCCCAACAGGGGTGGAGTGATTCCTGAAGCCATAACATGACAGGTAGCACAGGTGCTGCCGCACTGCATTCTCAAGCCACGCTCCTAATCTACCGCACAAACATAAGGATAGGGTGTGTCATTAGAAATAATGACTACTGGCAATTTTTTGTGTTTCTGTGATACAATAGTCAAAATACCTGTTGACATGAGCCAAAGATTCCTACATAGAGGTAGTGATTGGGCTGGCAGAAACGGCTAATGAAGGAAAGAATACTGATTGTAGAAGACAACCTGCAAAGTATGAGACTGATTGAAATGACGCTCAAGGCTAAGGGTTATACTCTGCTGGAAGCGTTTGATGGGGAAGAGGCAATAGAGGTAGCTGTGAGAGAGCGCCCCGACCTTGTTATACTGGATATTCAGCTACCTAAAATGAGCGGGCTTGAGGTGACCAAAAAGCTCAGGGAAACCCCGGGATTTGCCCACACTCCTATTATTGCGATAACTGCGTACGCTATGAAAGGGGATAAGGAAAAAGTTATTGATGCCGGCTGTGATTTGCATTTGTCCAAGCCCATTAATACTCGTGAACTCCCTGCATTGATTGCACAAATGTTGCAGCAATGGCGAAGAGATAGCGTCTAGTATCGCCCCAATTTGCCTGTCCGCATCAACTTAGCTCAGTTTCTACCCTCAACTCTTTCAAATGGCCTGATTGTCAGTACCGTTTGTCAATGCTATACTTTGGCATAGGTTACGAACTGGAGGGTCAGGTTTGACATGAAAAGAGCTGATGGTCGTGCTTATGATGATTTGCGGCCGGTACGGATAGTACCTGGATTCCAGAGCTTTGCTGAGGGCTCAGTGCTGATTGAGCTGGGTAAGACTCAGGTGCTGTGCTCAGTTAGTGTGGAGGACAGAGTGCCCGGTTTTCTCAGGGGAGCGGGCACCGGCTGGATTACGGCTGAATACGCAATGCTACCCCGCTCTACTGTTACCCGTACCCCCCGCGATTCGTCGTTGGGCAGGGTTGCCGGCAGGAGTCAGGAAATTCAGCGTTTCATCGGACGCTCAATGCGGGCAGTGGCTGACCTGGTTGCGCTCGGGGAGAGGACTCTGACCATAGATTGTGATGTGCTTCAGGCTGATGGTGGCACCAGGACTGCTGCTGTTACCGGTGCCTATGTTGCCCTGCATCAGGCAATGGAGACCCTGGCCAACATGGGGGTAATATCATCCATACCTCTGAAGAGCGCCGTCGCTGCTACCAGTGTCGGCGTCGTGCATGGTCACAAGTTGTTGGACCTGTGCTACGATGAAGACTTTGATGCCGCGGTTGACTTTAATGTGGTGATGACCAGCGAGGGTGAGTTTGTTGAGGTACAGGGCACGGCTGAGGGCAAGCCATTCACCAAGGAGACCATGGATTTCTTGTTCTCGCTAGCTGAAAAGGGTATCAAGGAATTGTTTCAAGCTCAACAGGCAGCCCTGGAGTCATCAAGGAAAAGGTAAGGATTTAAGCCCTGACCTGGCCGTTGCCGAAGATAATCCACTTGTAGGTAGTTAATTCCTTCACTCCCAGCGGACCCCGGGCGTGCATTTTCTGGGTGCTGATGCCAACCTCGGCCCCGAGGCCAAATTGACCGCCGTCGGTGAATCTGGTGCTGGCATTGACGTAGACACAGGCAGCATCCACCTCATTCAGGAAGCGTGTGGCGGCGCTGTAATCCTCGGTGATTATCGCCTCAGAATGCCCCGAGCCGTAACACTCAATATGCTCCAGAGCTTCATCCAGAGAATCCACCACTTTAACCGCCGCAACCAGCGACAGAAACTCTTTGCCCCAGTCATCGTCTGTAGCCGGGGTCAGTTTTAGTGAAGAGTCTGTCTTGAGGATAGATAAGGCTTGTTCATCGCAGTGCATCTCTACCCCTGCCTTTGCCAGTTCGGTTGCCACGAGGGGGAGGTAGCGTTGTGCAATGTCAGCGTGAACCAGCAGGGAATCCAGGGCATTACATACGGTGGGTCGCTGTACCTTGGCGTTAAAGGCGATAGCTACTGCCTTGGCCACATCAGCGGTCCGGTCAACGTAAGTGTGACAAACACCAATTCCCCCGGTTACCACCGGCATAGTGGCATTTTCTGAAATGAACTTTACTAGATTGGCTCCGCCGCGGGGGATAAACAGGTCAATGACGTCATTCATCTTGAGCATGTGATTGACCAGGGTACGGTCAGTATTCTCAATGAACTGCACTGCTCCGTCAGGTACTCCGGCTCTGGTGGCGGCGTCCTGAACCACCCCTGCCAGGGCGGTGTTAGAGTGAATTGCCTCTTTGCCACCCCTGAGGATGACGGCATTACCTGCCTTCAGGCAGATGACGGAAATATCAATGGTAACGTTGGGTCGACTCTCATACATTGCCCCGATTACCCCTAAGGGGACCCGCTTTCTGCCTATCAGCAGGCCATTGGGCAGGGTGCGCATGTCAAAGACTTCACCCACCGGGTCCGGTAGCGCTGCCACTGTGAGCACATCCCGGGCGATACCTTCAATACGGCTGGAGTCAAGCATCAGGCGGTCAAGCATGGCAGTATTCATGCCTGATGCTTCGGCTTCTTTATAGTCGGTCTGGTTGGCGGCCAGTATCTCGTCCTGCTTGGCCAGCAGGTCGTCTGAAATGTTGTGTAGAGCCTGATTCTTGACCTCGGTAGAGAGGTAAGCCATGCGCCGGGAAGCCGCCTTGGTCGCTTTGCCCTTTGCCTTAAGTTCCTCTATAGCTGATTTCATGATATTTTATCCCTTTGTGTGAAAAACTTGTTTGCCTTATTCACTTCCAGGTAACTGTATATTATAGCTTATATCAGTACTTCCTGGCTAACTCCGGGTCATACGGAGCCCTTCTGCCGATGCACTTTTCCCGCGGACATAGCTGGCAGCTTTCAAAACTAATCTCTGTCGGGAAGTACATCCCGGACACGGATTTCAGGGGGTACATCACGGAACCCTCCGTTAGCCTGACTCCAATGAGTGATTCAACATCACCGAGAAGCGAAAAAAGCTCCTTTTGCTGTGTTATCGGCCAGGACTCCAGAGACCCGGGGTTCATATGCGACATCTTGCCCAGCGCATAACGGTCTTTCAGGTAATCGCTGAGATAGTTGATGGCTGACCCCAGGACCGTGGTTTTAACAGAGTCCAGGCAAAAGGATTTCATGAAGTCGCCGGAGGGAACGGCTATCTCCTCCAGTTCCTTTCCACAGGTAGCGACGTAAGGAAAAACCCTTTGTACTGTATCCAGATTTACTCTGAGCAGACGGCTGGCAAACCTCACACCGTCAATGGTTACCGTATCACCGTCTTTATTGTCAATATAGGAGACTTCGTAAATGGCTTTGGGTCGGGCAAGGGGTTGGACAACCTCAACCAGCTCCTGCACCATATCCTCCATTTGCTTGTTCTTGCGGCGCAGGCGCATTTGTTTCAGGATTCTTTTCGGTTCCAGCTTAACCGGGATACTATCTAGAATTTCCATGATACCAGTTCACATTCTAATTGATGAGGTAACCCCATCCCTTTCAAACACCCAGAAAACGTTGTTTAAAAAATTCAGGAAACAAATCGAGGCTGGTGGGAGTTGTTTAGCTTCGATTAGTTTTTTAAGAGGGGCTTCGCCCCTCTAAGACTCCCGATTATTGGTCTGCTGTAGGATACTAGTTATCCATGTCGAATCTCGTGAAGCAAAAAGAACAGTTCCCGACTAAGCGGAACAGCAGGCTTGCTTGTGCAGCAAAAAAATACTTTTCGCCATTGTTGAGAGATATTACACCAATCCACCACCAACAAAATGCCATTTAGCTTGGTCAGTCCTGGACATTTGCCGGAACGAATGTCTCCATCAATCATATTGATTGCTGTAGGTATTTCTGTATCTTCAACAGAAGTACTATTGCTCTCAATGACCAAGATATTAGGGGTGTGTTCTACACATTGCTTTGTCTTCTTTATAGCCACACAATAAACTTGTTCCCAAGCAGATTTCCCTTCTAGTGGAACTGTATCACCATAGAGTTCTAGTTCATCACTTGGCTCACTCATTTTAGCAGCGTCTCTCCTATCTTGCTCCTTCATTCTAAAGTGTTTCACTTCCGCGTAGAGTTGTTCATTATTGAATCCGAGAGCCAAGTCGGGAGACTCCCGCATGGTCACGTCAAAACCTGCTTGACTAAACATAAGTGCTGCCCTGCCCTCAAGAAGAACGTCATGGAAGTTCTCGCAATTGTTGGAATTATCCTGTAGCTTCTTTATGTACTCTGGAATACCCTCCACATTTGCTTTTTCCAAACGAATGCGCATATTTGTAATAATATCATTCATGAATCTACCTCACCCCCTTTGTCCCCCTCTCCTTCAAACTTCCCCTCTTTCCCAAAACCTATGATACCACCAGATTGTTGCGGTGCACCACCTCGGAGCCGTAGTCGTGACCGAGGAGGGTGGCAATGTCTCTGGAGTGTGCCCCTTTGATGGTGGTAATATCTACCGAGCCGTAGTTGACAATACCGCAGCCGATTTGGGTGCCCTCGGGGTCATGGATATTGACGATGTCGCCGCGCTCAAACAAGCCCTCAATCTGCCTGATGCCGGCGGCTAAAAGACTCCGCTTCTGCTT
>SDBS01006226.1_pt1 | contig 11604 bp, 11 predicted proteins | sample 2277091 | NCBI WGS metagenome assembly SDBS01 (sample SAMN10404972, study PRJNA504765) | marine sediment metagenome | isolation source: marine sediment core GS10_PC15, 163 cmbsf | place: Arctic Ocean: Southern Knipovich Ridge | collected 2010 | reverse complement strand
AAACATCCGCTGATCATTGCCGGGGGCCTTACGCCTGAAAATGTTTGCGATGCCATAAAAGCGAGCGCGCCGCATGCCGTGGATGTCAGCTCCGGTGTGGAATCCGGTCCCGGCCGAAAGGATCTTGACAAAGTCAGGTCTTTTATTAATGCTGTTTCCCGGTGCAAATTAAAGAAAAACTTGAGGAAGATTTTTTAACCGGCTGCTTTGCAGCCCGAAACATTTGAGGGAAAAATGGGTAAAATAATAGAATTAAAAAGAGTGGTAATAACCGGGTTAGGAATGGTTACTTCTCTGGGATTGGATGTACCAAATACCTGGGATGCTATGTTGGCAGGTAAATCCGGAATTGATCTAATTACCCAATGGGGTGATTTGGATGAACTTAAGGACGAATTTAAACTGCCGGAGGATTTACCAATGATTGCCGGCGAAGTTAAGGATTTTAACATCAAAGATATCATCAAACAAAGAAAACGAGGTTTTTCAAAAGATGATCTAAAACAAGTTAAATACATGGATTCCTTTACCCAATTTGCCCACGCAGCAGCGTTAGAAGCAATTGCTGATTCTAATGTGCGTTTAGATGATGGAGAAGTTAATCCTGATCGGGTTGGAGTAATTATTGGATCTGGCTTAGGCGGCCCCCAGACATGGGAAAGTGAATTTAAACGTTTTTTGCAAGGCAAAAAAGTATCACCGTTCCTAATTCCTCGTTTGATACCTAATTTGGCCGCCGGTAATGTTAGTATTTCTTTTAAGGCTAAAGGCGCTAATGCTTGCCTGGCAACTGCCTGTGCATCCGGTGCTCATGCAATTGGTGAAGCTTTCCAGAGAATTCAACTCGGAAAAGAAGACGCCATTGCTTGCGGCGGAACAGAAGCTTCGATTACACTATTAACAATAGCCGGTTTTCACGCCCTTAAAGCCCTATCTCCGGAATACCAAACGCCTCAAACTGCCTTTCGTCCTTTTGACAAAAACCGTAATGGCTTTGTTATGGCAGAAGGATCAGGCATTCTCATATTAGAAGAACTAGAGCATGCCTTAGCCAGAGGGGCTAAAATATATGCAGAAGTCATCGGTTTTGCCATGACTGGAGATGCCAGTCATATTACTGACCCTGATATTTATGGTGCGATTAGATGCATGAAGTTAGCATTAGAGGATGCAGGAATTGCGCCGGAAGAAGTTGATTTAATTAATCCTCATGCTACATCTACACCAAAGGGGGATATTAACGAAGCCAAAGCCATTAAGGAGGTCTTTGGAGTTGACAAGGACAAGCCTTTAATTACAGCTAATAAATCTCAGGTTGGACATGCTTTGGGAGCCGCAGGGGGAATTGAAGCAATTTCGTGCGTATTATCTATTTGTAATAATAAAGTTCCGCCAATTTTGAATCTCGAACAAGTCGATCAAGAATGTCAAGGCTTGAACTATGTTCGCGAGCAAGCAAAACAGGCAAGAATTGATATCGCTCTTTCGAACTCTTTTGGTTTTGGCGGCACTAATGCAACTTTGATTTTTAGAAAATATTCATAGAAGCGTTTTCAAAACCAATTTATCGCTTTGGGTTTGCTATTTTTGATTTTATCAGATTAGCCTGGATTTCTCACCCCGTTTGAAGCGGGATTCATTCTATACCTTTTCATCTCAGGCTTTTGATAAAATCACCTATAACGCCGACACCCTCTTTGTCCACCAACCGAATCGTTTGTGATCCAATGACTGCAATATCGACTTTCCCAATTAAAAATTCGACATCTGCTTTTTCTTTAACCCCGAAACCGAGTGCCAGCGGGAGTCTTGTTGCTTTACGGCATCGCGCAAGATATTTCTCCAATTGTTTGGAAAAATCCGTATCCACACCGGTTACCCCTTTTCTGGCCACGCAGTAGATAAAACCCTTTCCAAAAGATGCAAGGTATTTCATACGCTCATCCGGAGTCGTGGGGGAAAAGATAAAGATCGGAGCAAGACGTTTATTTTGCATGGCTTCAAGAAAGTCCTGTCCCTCTTCAGGGGGAAGATCCGGGACGATAGCCCCATACAGGTCGCTCCTGACCATTGCGGCGGCAAACCGATCAATCCCGTATTTGAATAAAATATTGTAATAGCTCATAAACAGGAAGGGAATATCAAAAGTTTCGGTAACCTTTTGGGCAAAATCGATGCACTTTTGCACGGTTGCACCCCCTGCCAGAGACTTTTGATTGGCATGAAGAATCACCGGGCCGTCTGCAATCGGTTCTGAAAAAGGGATTTGCAGCTCCATCAGATCCACACCGGCTTCGACCATTGACTCGATGATCCTGAAAGCATCCTCAAATGTGGGGTATCCGAGAACAATATGGGTCATTAACAGGATTTCTTTTTCTTTCAGCCTGCTCCGCAGATACGATTCAAGCATGATATTCCTCCGCCTTTTCTTTGATAAATTCCCGCCACTTTGGATCAGCAAATGCATCGGCAACTGTAAATATGTCTTTGTCGCCTCTTCCAGACTGATTAATCAGGATTATGTCTTTCTTAGACAGGGCTGATGCCTCTTTGAATGCCTGGGCAAAGGCATGGGCTGACTCTAAAGCCGGAATCAGCCCTTCCTTTTGAATCGTGAGCGAGAGTGCATCTACTACCTCCTGGTCTGTTGTTGCCTCGAAACGGATACGGCCGGTTTCCTTAAGGTGTGATAGGATCGGCGAGACGCCCACATAATCGAGTCCAGCGGCAACACTATGGGTTTCCTTCATCTGGCCGTCGTTATCTTGCAGAAAATATGTCTTATAACCCTGTGCCACCCCTACGCTTGCATCTTCGGAAGAGAGGCGGGCGGCGTGATGACCTGTCGCCAGCCCTTTGCCTGCGGCCTCGACACCCACGAGTTCAACCGGATCATCCAGAAAAGCTTTAAATATCCCCAATGCATTGGAGCCTCCTCCCACACAGGCATAAATACGGGATGGGAGACTCCCCTCTTTTCCCAGGATTTGTTCGCGCGACTCTTTTCCGATGATGGATTGAAAAAAAGAGACCATTTCCGGGAAAGGGTGTGGGCCGCATGCCGTGCCCAATACATAATGCGTTGTATCCATATTAGTCACCCAGTCACGAAATGACTCATTAATCGCATCCTTTAAAATCCGGGTTCCTTCCCGCACGGTGATTACTTCGGCGCCCAACCGTTCCATCCAGAAAACATTGGGACGCTGCCGCTGAACATCGACCTCTCCCATATAAATGGTACATTTGAATCCAAACTTGGCGGCCATGGTTGCGGTTGCCACCCCGTGCTGGCCGGCCCCGGTCTCAGCAATGACCCGGGTCTTTCCCATCCGCTTGACCAGGAGCCCCTGCCCCATAACGTTGTTTACCTTGTGGGCGCCGGTGTGGTTCAGGTCTTCCCGCTTGATATAGATCCGGGCGCCGCCAAAGCGCCGGGTAAGGTTTTCAGCAAATGTGAGCGGCGTCGGCCGGCATGAATAGGAAGACATAATATCAGTATATTCCTGCCAGAAGCCGGGATCGTTTTTTGCCTGCTGAAACGTTTCAACAAGTTCATCAAAGGTGGCAATAAGGACCTCAGGAAGATATGCACCTCCGAACCCTTCATAGTAGCCCCGATCTTTCATCTGCAATTCCTCCTAATGTTTGTGAAAAAACGAATTGATCTGTTCGGCAGTAAAGCTTTGAATAAACAGCGTTTTTTGCCTGTTCAAAATGCAGAAACCTCTTAACCGTCAAAATGGGTGTATCCGGTGTAACGTCCAGATTCTGCGCCCTCTTCCCGGTTAAATAGCCGATCCTGAAGTTCTGCTTTCCGCCGGAAGGCCGCATATAATAATGTTCATTTACAATTTGTGAAAGGGATCGGCCGGCCAGATCAATCCGGTCGATCCCTGAAAATAGCGCTGAATGGAGATAAATATCCTCAATAAGGACCGGCACCTTTTCAACCCGGCTGAGCCTGGAAAAAAAATAGGCCTTTTTGTTGGCAAAAGGATTTTCCGGATCATCTCCGATTATTTTCAATCGGATCTTTTGCAAAATACGGGTCGTAATTGATATCCCTTTTTTGTGAAAGGATGAAATCGTTCCGGCCAGTGAAAAGAGATCAACCTCTTTTTGTTTTTCGCATACAAAGGTTCCAGAACCCCGCCTGCGATTCAGTATCCGTTTACGAACCAGCAGGTCTGTGGCTTGTCTGACAGTCGGCCGTCCGATACTGTAACGCGCTGCAAGGCTGTTTTCTGACGGAATTCTTGAACCCGGCGGATATTCTCCTGAACGTATTTTGGCCAGAAGGATATCTGCCAGTTGGTGATATAATGGAATAGGTGATTGTGCATTGAGCATAAATTCATACTTGCACAAATTTGTAAAGTTGTCAAGACATATTTATTATCATTAATTCTTAGCCGAACAACATACGTTTTTTTACCTATTGGCGGAAACGGGTTATATTGAAAAAGGCAACAAAAGGGGCGCAGATTTTATTCTTGATGAACGCGACTTTAAAATCGAAGAATGTCCGAACGGCTTTTTTTATCGATCTCCCCGTTTTAGCTGCGAATCACGCCAGCGTCCAGCCAGGATGGCCGGCCCAAGCACCGCATACACCGATAGGTATCGCATGACTGCTCCCGATCCAATGACCATAAATGAGGCAAAGTAAGCGATCCCAGCAAGCCATAGCATCCACAGGTATGTGTCTTCGATAGAAGCCTTCCGGGCAAGTCCAATTCCAGACAACAAAAACACTACCGGGTAAATCCAGCCCCGGAAAGGAATTCCGAGAACTACTGCTTCATAGATTTGGCTCGTTCGAATGAGATCGAAGAGACTCGACCGATTCGCTTTTGGGGTGAACTCCGAATCAATCCGGTAGTAGGTCATCCCCAACCAATCATTCGACACGTCTGGAATGTTAAGGAGGTGTTTGAGATAAATGAGTCGGTGACGGAGGTAGGCCCCTGGATAGGTCAAGATCGTGTCAAGCCATCTCTCTAATAGCATACCAAGCGGTGGCCGTTCGTAGCATCCCGACCAGGGAGTTCCGTAAAGTTTCAGCGGAGAGCCTTGTAAAAAGAAAAGCGGGTCCGAGTGGTAGCACGTGAAATATAACCGTATGCGAGCCAGTGACCCGGCTTCGCCGCACTTCCTGAACTCATCGGGGATGAGCATTCGCTCCTCGGATATTGAGATAGCCGCGAGATCCCAAAGAAGTCCATGGTGCCAGATATGGCAACGTTGTTTCCCTCTAATGTTTATAACCCAGTTCACTCCCAAAGCTACAATCAGCAGGATAGCAAAAGTCGAGGTAAAGATAGCTCGGCTTTGTTTTGTTTTGACCTTGCGTGTTTGAACTGCAGCCATTCGCGCGACGACATAGAAGGCGGGAAACGTCAATAATACAGCGTTTTGTCGGGTCGCGGTTAGCAATATCGCCGAGAGAATGGCGACCACCCCATACAGTAACCGCCTGTTTTTCATATACGCGAACATCGCGCCGATACTGAGCGAGAGGAAGGAAAGGGTCCACGCCTCTTTCCAGAGTAGAATCTCGGTAATCCATATCGGGGGGAGAATAGCTACGACCATAAAAAAGAGGACCCGGCTAATAGCGCCCTTGAATGTGCTCCACGCTAATAGGGCCAGACCCGACCAGAACAATGCCTGCTGAATCAGTAGAATAGGACCCGTGCTCTTAAAAAAATCATGGGATAACCAATAGATGTGAACTACAAGCGGAGACTTCCAATCGTTCATTACAGGCAGCTTTCGTTGCTGCGCAAACTGCAAGACCTCCCACGTTCCAACACCCGGCCAGAACGCAGCTGTCATTCCGGCGCAGATAAGTAAGGCCAACACCACAAGAATCAGGGTGGATGTTCGATTTTCAACAGCAACTGTGTCAGATATACACAATTCACACAATACTTTTTTCTTTATCATTGAGTGCCTCATTGTGCATTAATTTTCAACTAATTGGTCAATTTGGACACGTGGTGCTTTCGATCATAAAAAATAAAAAGATGGAATTCCAATTTATTGCCCTTAAGATATCATAAATCTACACAAAAAAAAACGCTCAACAATAATTATTCCTAAATCCTGCAAGCGTTGAGTTTTACTGTATATATGTGCAATAATATTACCAGATTAAATTTCAGTCAAGTTTAACGGATTTTGTCTGATTAATTAATGCTCCCCCTTCCAGATTTCCAATCGTATATTAATCGTATATTAATTTGACGCTTGCTATAATATTTGATATTGTTACAATTTCTGTATTTGAAAACTTTATTTCAAGACGGGCTGTTGCCAGAACCTTTTTTTGCAATGCCTAAAACGTTTTTTGGGACTTAAGGTTGATGGCGCCGTAAAAAGTCAAAACTTGCTGAATTATTCAATTTTGCGCATTCATAATGTCTTTAAATAATTCGCGATTCCTTAATCCCTAAATTCCTTAATCCATGTAAAAAGGACTTTTTACATGGGCATCAAGGTTCGCGAAGAGCCCTTAGTAGCATCAGGAGAAAACATGTCTGCAAACAATACCACCCAGAAGAAAACAGATTATGATGTCATCATTGTAGGGGGCGGGCCTGCCGGGCTGTTTGCAGCCAGTTATCTGAGCGAACACTCCGACCTTCATGTGCTGCTTATCGAAAAAGGCAAAGGCCCTCTGAAACGCAAATGCCCGATCAACGACAGTCAGAAGTGCATGAAGTGTAAGCCATGTAATATTTTGTGCGGAATTGGCGGAGCCGGCCTATTTTCCGACGGCAAGCTGAACTACATCTACAAGTTGGGCAAGACAGACCTGACGCAGTTCATGCCGATTTCCAAGGCTCAGAAACTAATCGATGAGACAGAACAAATATTCAACAGATTCGGAATGGATGGCCCTGTCTATCCTACCGATATGGAAAAAGCCAGAAGCATCCGCAAAAAGGCCAGGCGGTACGGAATCGATCTGCTAATTATCAAACAGAAGCATCTGGGTAGTGAATGTTTGCCGGGCCATATCGCAAGTATTGCCGACTACATCAAGTCCAAAGGGGTAACCATCCACACATCAGAGGAGGTTAAGGACGTCATAGTCGAAAATGGTAAGGCAAAGGGCATAATTACCAACAGGAAAAAATACTTTGCAAGCAACATCATCCTGGCCCCTGGTCGTGTGGGAGCAGATTGGGTCGGAAAGCTGGCCCAGAAATACGGGATCGGACTCAAGCAAAGAGGCATCGAGGTGGGAGTGCGAGTCGAGGTCCACAATGATATTATGCAGGACATCTGCGAAGTAATCTATGACCCCACTTTTTTTATTCAGACATCAAAATATGACGATCAGACCAGGACGTTTTGCACCAATAAAGGGGGTTTCGTTTCTTTAGAGAACTACAAGAACTTTGTTTGCGTCAACGGTCACGCCTTTCAGCAAAAAAAATCTGAAAGTACCAACTTCGCTTTCCTGTCCAAGGTGGTCTTGACTGAGCCGGTCACGGACAACCAGGCATACGGCGAGTCCATCGGCAGCCTGGCAACCCTGATTGGCGGTGGCAAGCCAATCCTTCAGCGCTTCGGAGACCTCAAACGGGGCAGGCGCAGCACATGGAACAGAGTAAAAAAGGGTTACATCGATCCGACACTGACCAACGTGGTCTGCGGCGATATCGCCATGGCCCTGCCCGAAAGGATTCTGACTAACATTGTCGAAGGTTTGGATAAGCTTAACTACGTGGTTCCTGGTGTTTCCAACGATGAAACGCTCCTTTATGCTCCTGAAATCAAGTTTTTTGCTACTCAGATTGATACCACCAACGAACTGGAAACAAAGATCAAGGGGATGTACGTGGCCGGAGACGGACCAGGAGTGGCCGGAAACATCGTATCAGCCAGCGCCACCGGACTGATACCTGCCAAAGCAATAATTAATAAAACCGTAACAGTTTAGATCTTTGAAACAAATAGATTTTAAACGAGCGGAAATATTTTTATAAAGCTAAAGTGTTACATAAAACCTAAATCCTGCATAAACAATTATTGTCATGCCAGCGCAAGCGTGAATCCAGAAAAATGGTATATTTTTGTTAACCTTTTTTGTTGATTGTTGATCGAATATATGATAGAAAGGCGAAAACTTGTTCTTTTTCTTACTTTTTCAAACAATATGGGTTGGTGGTAAAAATGAATAAAAAAGCGGCTAATCAACAAACACATCTGGCTAATCAAAAATTTCAGGAAGTACGCGAATTTAAAGTTGGGGACCTCGCTGTTTACCCCGCACACGGTGTTGGGCGGATTAATTCCATTGAAACCAGGATGGTTAACGGGGAAACACATGATTTTTATATGATGAAGATCATCGAAAACGAAATGTTAATTATGATCCCCACCTGGAATGTAGAACAGGTCGGGTTAAGGGACATAATTGACGAAGAAGAGGTTCCCAAAGTATACGATGTCATGAAAAAAAGGGAGGATATAGCTGCTGAGCCCCAGACCTGGAACCGCAGGTATAGAGAATACATGGACAAGATCAAGACCGGTTCCCTTTATGATGTGGCCGAGGTTTTCAGGGATCTTTCCTTGCTGAAAGTAAATAAAAATCTGTCATTTGGAGAACGCAAGCTTTATGATACTGCCCAAACCCTGCTGGTGATGGAACTTTCGACTGCCAGAAACACCGACGAAAAGACGATTCTATCAGAAATGGAATTGCTTTTTGCAACCAAGACTCCAGAGAGTGCCGATATTTCCGACAAATAACCTCCTCTCTACAATATGCACGATAAAAGTGCCTTTAAAATTCTTGTCGAAGAGCCCGATTCAGGCAAACGCCTTGATCTATTTGTTGCCTCCCGCATTTCTGATTGTTCCCGCTCTGTTGCAGCAATCCTGATCCGTAATGGAAAGATACGTGTTCTGGGAGCTGCAAAGAAGCCCGGTTATCGAATAAAGAAAGGTGATGAGATTCGCGGCCTTATTCCTCCCCCGGAACCTGTGCTGTTCAAACCCGAACCGATTGAAATCGATATTCTGTATGATGACGAGTATCTGATCGTTGTCAACAAGCCGCCCGGACTTGTGGTGCATCCAGCTCCGGGCCACTATACCGGCACTTTAGTCAATGGACTTCTTTATCATTTTCCTGAGCTTGAAGGAATCGGCGGAGAGCTGAGATATGGAATTGTGCACAGACTGGATAAAGATACGTCCGGTGTATTGGTAGTTGCCAAAAACGCTGCGGCGCATCACAACCTGGCAGGGCAATTCAAATCGAGAAAGATAAATAAAGGGTACCTTGCCCTTGTTCATGGTGAAATGAAATCTGATTCAGGCGCTGTTTCGCTTCCCATCGGCCGGCATCCAGTTGATCGAAAGAAAATGTCGACCCGAAGCCGCAAAAGTCGTTGTGCCGAAACATTGTGGCGGGTCAGGGAACGGTTTGAAGGGATAACGCTGGTTGAGCTTGATTTGAAGACCGGACGCACCCATCAGATTCGGGTTCACTTTGCTGCCGTCAACCATCCGATTATCGGCGACTCCGTGTACGGCCGTCGCAAGGTAGGGAAAAAAGTTTCATTCGGAAAAAATCTATTCGTAGCCATTCCCAGGCATATGCTGCATGCGTGGTGCCTTGGATTAACCCATCCAAATACAGAAACTGCCGTCTCCTTTGAAGCACCGATGCCCCACGACATGGAAGAGTTGATAAAAGCATTGCGCCATGCGGGGCATAGCTCCACCTGATGCAAATGTAAAGATCCGGGCTAACCTTTTGTTCGTTCCAGAATCTCGCCCCTGGTGCTGATGACCACCTCTTCCATTGGTATTTTCTGCCCGGATATTTCCAATCCCTTTTTAACGATCATTGGAAGGCCCGAACAGCACGGCACCTCAACAACGACCGTTGTAATACTCTTGATACCCGCGGTTTTGAAGATATCCGCAAACTTATTGATGTATTCCTGGACATCATCGAATTTGGGGCATCCCATCATGACTGCTTTTCCCTTTAAAAAATCTCGGTGAAATGAAGAATAGGAAACAGGGACACAATCTGCGACTACAAGAAGATCCGCTCCTTTGAGAAACGGGGCTTTGGCAGGCACAAGCTTTATCTGAACCGGCCAGTGAGAAAGAGCCGATTCCCCCTCGCCTTCGATGACGGCAGGCATGCTGGCCGCCTGACAAGCATCAGCCGGAACAAAGGTCTGAATATTGGCTGATGGGCATCCGCAAGGCATAACCTCTTCTTCCTTGCGCACCTTTTTTGCTTTTTCTGCCAGGTGTTCTTCGACAGCTTCTTCATCAAACTCATCGGCTTCCCGCTCAATGACTCTGAGTGCACCGGTTGGACATTCTCCTAAACATGCACCGAGCCCGTCACACAATTTATCCTCGGCAATCCGTACCTTGCCATTCACAATCTCCAACGCGCCCTCTGCACAGGACGGCACACATTCGCCGCATCCGTCACACAGTTCTTCATCTATTTCTATGATTTTACGTAATACTTTCATGATTAATTCCTTTGTTTTATTGGTTCCATTGCTATTTTAAAAGAACTTCCCTTGCAGTTTGACGGCCGCTATCAGTCATAAAGGACTTGTCGATGATTTGGGCCAGTCGGTCAGTGTCCATAGGGCTTTCTTTCTGTTTTTCCTCAAGATTTACAATAAGATCCGAATCATACAATACCTTAAAATTTAAGGTTTCATCGGATCGAGGATGATGGTGATGCCCGATGATGTCGCATACCTCTTCGATCAATTCATCCTTTGCCCCCAGTTTGATCATTATCGATCTGGCGATGTCCGGCCCCTCTTTTTCCTGATATTTCGCCGCCGTGCTCCCGTATTTTCGTTCAGCTTCATGAATGCCGATGTCATGCAGATATGCAGACGCTAAAATCACCGCCAGATTCCCTTTTTCATTTTTGCCGATCTGTTCGGCATGACGCGCCACCCGGGTTGCATGACCGATCCGCTTAAAATCACTCTTAAAATAGCGTTTCATCTCTATGGCTATCCGATCCTTTAAAAGATCATCCCTCATGGCTAAAGCTTCCGGAGGCAGGTCTCCGATGCACTCTTCGGCATACTGGCAGTACGAAGCACAGCCAAAATCCATTTTTGGATTTGCGAACCTGTGGCCGCATTCACCGCATTTGCGAGCAGTGTCATCTTTGAAAAACTCCACAGTATGTCCGCATTCGGGACATTTTTCCTCAAAAATGGCTCCTGGCTTCCAGTATCGGCTGTCCTGTCCAGGGCATTTCATGTTTTCTCTCCTCTTGTTTGGTTCTTTTTCTGACAGGATTAACAGGATTAACAAGATTTTTTATATCACCTAAATTCTGTCTAAAATAAAACATATCATCGATATCCGCGGCAATCAGGTTTATTTTTCCTTATTGTTAATTTAATCAGCCTTTTTGATTTATAAAGATTTCCCCTGCCTTTTTATATTTTTGGTTCTTCTCCAATTTAGTTGGAGAAGAGGGTCCAAGGATTCCAGGGGTCAAGGATTCAAGTGTTTATTTTCTAAAGATTTTATCAGCGCTTTTAACATACTTTAGCTTTCTGCAATAAT
>SDBS01006225.1_pt1 | contig 11611 bp, 13 predicted proteins | sample 2277091 | NCBI WGS metagenome assembly SDBS01 (sample SAMN10404972, study PRJNA504765) | marine sediment metagenome | isolation source: marine sediment core GS10_PC15, 163 cmbsf | place: Arctic Ocean: Southern Knipovich Ridge | collected 2010 | reverse complement strand
CTTCTCGGTTCGCACGTTATGCAGTTGGTCTTTTCCAGCACTTTCATGTTGTGGCTCACCTTGCTCTGCTCCAGTTCAAGCAGAGTCGCCAGCCCGCTGCCGTTGAGGGCGCCGTCCTGTAGCCGCTCAAGTATAGCTATCATAGTGGGGTTCGCCAAAGTAGAGAAGAACCCATAACAAACATCACCCAGTCCGCGCTTCATCCAACCACAACTCACACGTCGATTGACAAGGCTAGGTAGGACGCTTCTATCTAATAAGGTAATTACTGCACCTAAAAGTAATAGTTGAAGAAAATTAGAAGTGTAGCTTGTTCAGGCTTCCGTCAATGACCTTCATCCCGTTCATGTACGGCTGAAGAACCTCTGGGACCCTGATTGTGCCGTCCTCCTGCTGGTACTGCTCGATGACGGCGATCATGGTCCTGCTTGTGGCTATGGCCGTGTTGTTAAGGGTGTGGACGAAGCCCTCTGGTTTCGCGCCCTCCTTGAGCCTGTACTTGACGTTGAGACGCCTGGCCTGGTAGTCGGTGCAGTTGCTGTTGGAGCCCGTCTCCCTGAACTCGCCGTCAGCCATCCAGCACTCGATATCGTACTTCTTGGACGCGATGCTGCCCATGTCCCCGGTGCAGACGTTCACCACCCTGTAGTGCAGCCCCAGCCCCTCGTATAGGAGCTCGCTGTTCCTCTGCAGCTCCTCGTGGAGCCCCCAGCTGTCCTCGGGGCGGCTGAAGATGAACTGCTCTATCTTGTGGAACTGGTGAACCCTGAATATGCCCTTGGTGTACCTGCCGTGCTGTCCAATCTCACGCCTGAAGCACGGGCTGATGCCGCACAGCTTGATGGGCAGGTGCTCGTCCAGGACGGTCTCGTTCATCAGCATGGAGCCCACGCTGTGCTCGCTCGTGGCGATGAGGTACAGGTCCTCGCCCTCGATCTTGTACATCACCGACTCAAAGTCAGCAAGGTCCGTGACGCCCTCGTATGCAGCCCTCCTGATCATGAAAGGCGGCTGGATGAGCGCGTATCCCTTCTTGAGGAGGAAGTCTATGGCGTACCTCTGTATGGCGTGGTCCAGCAGCGCGAACTCGTTCCTGAGGTAGTAGAAGCCAGCCCCCGCTGTCTTCGCGGCCCTCTCAAAATCGGCGATGCCCAGCGCCTCGGTGATCTCTGCGTGGCTCTTCGGCTCAAAGCTGAACTCCGGTGCCTTTCCCCAGCGCCTGATCTCCACGTTATCGTGGTCGTCCTTCCCGAATGGGACTGAGTCGTGGAGCATGTTGGGCAGCCTCATCAGGCCGTCCTTCAGGCTCTCCTCTTGGGAACTCATCTGAGACTCCAGCTCCTTGAGCTGAGATGGGATCAGGCCCGCCTCTTTCTTGAGGCCGGAGGCGTCCCCACCTTCCTTCATAACGCGACCTATCTGGGAGGCAACCTCGTTCCTCCTTCGTCGCAAATCATTGACCCTTGCCCTGAGCTCCCGCCATTCCTGGTCGGTCTTGATGACGTGGTCTAGAAGCTCAAGTTTCTCCGGGTCATGTCTTCTGGCTAGGTTTTCCCTTACTTGCGCGGGGTTTTCTCGGATGAGTTTAATATCTAGCATTCTAATCCACGCAACTGAACAATTCGGGCTTCACGCATTTAGGAGTTATGAGGGAAAGCAAGGTTTCTAGGACATATTGTGCCACTTTCACTTACCTCCCCCTGTAACAAACCTGTGCGTTTGCCTTTTAACCGAATTTCACCGGGTATGAGTTGATAAGCTATGTCAACTTACGAGATCGGCGCGTTCGAGGCCCTTGAGTGGGCATGGAACGTTTTGAGGACAGAGGACACCGAGAACAAGGCGGAGGCAACCACACAGATCAGGGACATGCTCTTCAAGCTGGGCTCCGGGACACAGGTCGATTTCAAGCAGAACCTCGCATAGGTTAATAGAAACCTACCATCCTTTTCATTGAACCAGTTTGACCGATACCAAGGCAATTGATATACGCCGTTTGAGCCTCGTGGAGGGGGCGGGGCAGGCCAGGGGGCTCGCGGTGGTTATAGACGTTTTCAGTGCATTCACCACGGCTGCCTATGTCATGGCAAACGGGGCCGAACGGATAATCCCCGTGGGGACCGTTGATGAGGCTTTCCAGATGAAACACGCCGACCCTGGAGTCATCCTCATGGGGGAGCGCGACGGGAACCAGGTGAAGGGCTTTGACTACGGCAACAGCCCCCACGAGGTCAGGGACGTTGATTTCACAGGGCGAACCGTGGTACAGACCACCAGCGCCGGGACAAGGGGCCTCATGCTGGCGGGGAACGCCGACGAGGTCCTCCCAGGCAGTTTTGTCATGGCTGATGCCATCGTGGAGTACATCAGGGCACGGGGGCCCGAGGTGGTGAGCCTTGTCGCCATGGGCTGGGGCGGGTTGGAGAAAGCACCCGAGGACGAGCTGCTGGCAGAGTACATAGAGATGAGGCTCAGGGGCGAGGAGCCTGATTTCGAGGCCATGAAGGACGAGATCAGGGGGCACCCGCAGGGAGCCAAGTTCTTTGACCAGGATCAGCCGGCCTTCGTGGAGGGCGACTTTTACGCCGCCATGGACATCAACAGGTTCAGCTTCTGCCTCAGGCTGGTGCCAGGTGAGCCCGGCTACATGGTCAAGGTACCCGCCGTTGACGGCTAGGGCTCGATGATGTCCCAGACGTTGCCGTCGGGGTCCCTGAAGTAGAGGGACCTTTTCCACTCCTTCGTGACCACGCATCCGTTTGCCTCAAGGTGGGCACGGGCCTCGGCCAGGTTCTTGACGCTGAAGCTGGGGACTGGAGGGTGGCTCCCCTGCTCCTGGACGTACAGGGTGATGACCCCCGTCTCGTAGACCACCAGCTTCTCCTCGACCTTCTTTGGCCTGAGCCCTAGCACGTCCTCGTAGAAGATGCGGGACTTTTCCAGGTTATCCACGGTCACCGCGATGTCCCTTGTACCGGTGAATTTCATGTTAAATACACATAGCCGGGGGGAAATAATGGTTACCTCGGCGGTAACAACTTCCTTTTACCCTTTATTAACTACAAAATACTATATTGTACCGTATAGATTCAGTATACATTCTAGGTGTGTGGGTTAGATGGTAGAATTTTGTGACCGCTGTGGCTCCTTCATGCAACAGAGTTCCAGTGGCTACGAGTGCCCACGATGCGGATTAGTCAGGCACGAGGATATGATCGAGGTCAAGACCGCCCCAGAGCACAAGGCCGAGCCGGTTTACGTAATGAGCGGCGTTGACAGCGCCATCATAGTGGAGCGCGCCTGCCCCGAGTGTAAAAACAGGAAAGCCTACAGGAGCGTCAACGTCTCACTGGGGGAGCACGCGGGGGTCAACACGGACCGCAGCGTCGAGAAGTTCAAGTGCACAAAGTGCGGCCACCAGTGGGTTGTAAACTAGCCCTACCTGGGCTTTACCTGGACGTTTACTGGGATTCCTTCCTCGATGCTCTTTGACACGATACAGAAATCCTCGAATAGCCTGCTGCACCTCTCGTACTGGCTGCCATACTTTTCCATATCCATCTCTGGACTGATATCCACGTTGATCTCTGCGATCCTCCACCTGCCCTTCTCGTTCCTCCGCATCTTGCCCTCCACCGTGGTCTCTATGCCGCCCACCTCTGCCCTTGCCTTGTTGAGGCAGAACAGCAGGCTCGCCGTGAGGCAGTTGCCCATGGCCGCAGCCAGCACCTTTGAGGCGTTTGGCCCCACATCGCCGCCCATCGGCTCAGGCTCATCCATCTTGAAATCAATGCCGGCTAGGCCGAAATCGACGCTGAAAACGAAATCTTTCTCCCTTTTCATGGAGACCTTGAAGGTCTTCTCATCTTCACCCATTGGAATCAGATGAGTTAAGGCGGCGTAAAATAAAAGCTAAGAGTCGGGCTCGGGGACGAAATCAGCGGGGTGGTCCCGCTTGTACTTTACCTCAAGATAGTACCCGACCGCAACCAGCACGAACCCCAGGAGCACCAGCACGTATATGATGATCTCGTAGGACGTGTTCCCGGTCACCGTGATGAGGTAGACCAGGCCCAGGCATAGAACGGCGCAGGCACCTGCACCTATGAACATCAACGTCCAGGGACGGTAGTTCGCGACCATGCGGTAGAGTAGGGGGGCACAGAGAAAAGGCTTCTCAAATCAGGTGACAGGGCAAGCAATAAAGCCGGACAGGGAACCGTATCCCCATGACAGGCATGAGAAGGAAAGAGAAAGAGATCACAGAGAAAGTCGTCCAGGAAGAGATCCTGAGGCAGGCAGAGGTGGGCAGGCTGGGGACATCGGTGGACGGCGTCCCGTACATCGTGCCCATGAACTTTTGCTACGTCAAGGACATCATCTACCTCCACAGCTTCAGGGACGGCAAAAAGATCAAGGCCATGCAGTCCAACCCCAAGGTCTGCTTCGAGGTGGACGAGGGAGAGATCATCAAGGGCGATGCGCCGTGCGATTACAGCTGGAGATACACCAGCGTCATCGCCAACGGCGTCGCAACCATAGTAGAGGACAAGGACGAACGGCTCAGGGGGCTGAGGCTCATCAGCAACAAGTACAGCCCAGGCAAGGGCGCGATGATCACCCCCGAGATCATGGAAAAGAACAAGCACGTATGGATCATCCGCATCGACATCCATGAGATGACCGGCAAGAAGAGCCCCGCTTAGGGGAGAGGCTCATATAATCGGGTAGTAAATTCTACCCTCCTATATTTTTAGCTAAAAAGTCAGGGCTTCCAGACGTTGTACCACCGGGCGTAGCTCTTTTTCTGCCACTCCGGGCGGTCGGTGGGGTACAGGACCCTGTAATCATAGGACGCCGCCTCTTCCTCGGTAGCCCCGTCCTGGATTAGCCCCTGCATTATCCACCTGACCTCCTTCATCCAGGCAAGCTGTTTCTCCACCTCGTCAAGGTCGCAGAGGGGCCCGTGGCCGGGTATGATGGTCTCTATGTCCATCTTGAGCATGGCCTGGAACGACTCGATCCAGTGATCCGGGTTCGCCGTGGGGTCGCCCGCCCATGGGAACCTCCCCACGAAGAGCAGGTCGCCGGCGAACAGCGTCCTGTCATCGGGGACGTAGACGGTGCTGCTGCAGTCGCTGTGGCCGCCGTGGTGGGTGAACTTGACGCCCTCGATCTCCCAGCTGTCGGTGAACGTGGTGGTGGGGACCACGATCTCTAGGCCCTCGAACAGCCACCACCTCTCGGGTGTCTCGGTCCTGTAGGTCTCAAGCATCTTCTCAAGGCTGGCGGGTGCCCACTCTTTCTTGAGTCCTTCCTCCATCTTCTCCCAGAGCTTCCTGTGGCTCACTATCTCAAGGTCCCTGAACACCATGTTGCCGAAGACGTGGTCTCCGTGGATGTGGGTGAGGAGGAGGTGGCTCAGAGGCTTGCCCGTGACCCTTGGGATGGCGGCCCTGAACTTGCGGGCAGAGCCGGGGTACTGGGCGTCAACAACTATCGCGGTGTCGCTGAGCTCGATTACACCCACGTTCCCGCCCGTCTCGCCGTCCCAGTTGGCGTGGACGCGACTTGAGACCTTGTTTAGCTTCATAGAATCACTGGGATACCATCAATTCACGTGATTATAAGAATTTGAGGTTCACCAAAATGGGAACGTTTTATACCCGAGGCAATGTGTGCTATCAGCAATGAGTGCCCAAGAGCGTATCAAGGCCATAGAGGAAGAGTTGGCGAAGACGCCCGTCAACAAAGGCACAAATCGCCACCTTGGTGTACTCAGGGCCAGGATAGCCAAGCTCAAGCAGCAAGAGATGGACAGGGTCACAAGGGGCCAAGGCCAGAGGGGAGACGGCTACACCGTCAGGAAGGACGGGGACTCAACGGTGGTTCTGCTGGGGCTGCCCAGCGTCGGAAAGTCCACATTACTCAATCACCTTACAAACAGCAACAGCAAGGTCGGCGCATATGATTTTACTACCCTGACGGTCATTCCGGGTATCCTCAAGTACGGGGGGGCCAACATCCAGATACTGGACATCCCCGGTATCATCAGGGGGGCGAGCCACGGGAAGGGCCTCGGGAAGAGGATACTATCGGCGACAAGGTCGGCTGACCTGATCCTGGTGCTCATCGATGTGTTCAACCCCAAGATGAGAGGGATGCTTCTGAATGAGGTCAGGGCAATCGGTTTGCGTCCCGACGAGGACCCGCCAAACATCGTCATCGAGAAGCGCGCCTCGGGCGGCATTTTCATCACGGACATGGTGGGCATGACCAAGATGGAGCACGAGGGAATCAAGGACATCCTCAGGGAGTACAGGTACCACAACAGCAGGGTGGTCATCAAGGAGGACGTGTCCTATGACCAGTTCGTGGATACCCTTCTGAAGAACACGGTGTACGTCCCGACGCTCACGGTGCTGAACAAGATAGACATGGTTGACAATGAGTATGTCGAGGAGCTGGAGGAGTCCCTGGACCACTACGTCATACCCATCAGCGCGGACAACGACGTGAACCTTGAGCGCCTCAAGAAGGAGATATTCGAGCACCTTAACCTCATACGCATCTACATGAAGCCCAGGAGGGAAAAGGCGGACATGGAGGAGCCCATGATCGTAAGGGACGGCTCAACGGTGGGTGATATCGCCAGAATGGTCCACGGTGACCTCAGGAAACGGCTCAGGTACTCCCGGATCTGGGGCAAGAGCGTAAAGTTCGGCGGACAGAAGGTATCGGCGAAGCATGTCCCCATGGACGAGGACATCCTCACGTTCTACGCCTAGTAATTGTTTTATCGGGACTTGTAAACCTTGAGCTCCTTGGGGAGCTTCTCGGACGCGTACCTCAGTATCAAAGCGGGTGACTCGGGCTTCCACTTGACAAGATAATCGTGTATCTCCTGTGGGTGTACCTTGCTGGCCTCCTTGAGCATCCAGCCGACGCCCTTACGCACCATGTCGTCGCCGTCGGTCATGAGCCTGTCAGCGATCCTGAACGTGTCATCGAGCATGTCCCCTTTCCTCGCGATGGGGACCAGGCTCACAGCCGTGGCGCGTCTCCTCCACCTGCTCCCTGAGCCCGTCCACTCAACGAGTGACTCGACGTGCCCCGGCTCGTCCTTTACAGCCAGTACAATCAGCCCGCAGCACAGGTTGTCGGTGTTGGCCCAGTTCGTGAGGTAATCAACCCAGCCGTCGAACCTGGGAAAGTGCTCTCCCTTGATATGGCGCTTGAACCTCCTCAGCATGTGGATTCCCACCTCGGACAGAGTCAGGTTCCTTGTCCCCATAAGCTCCTCCGTGAGGTCGAACGCCCCCGGCAGGTCGCCTTTCAACTCCTTGTAGTATTTTGCGGCGATGGCTTTGGCATCAGGCGCTGCGAGCCCGTAGGTCTCGATCTCCTCCTTGAAGTAGCGCCTGTGGGCCGCCTCCCTCTCGGGGTCGTGTAACGCCTTAACGTCGGCGGTTACCCTGCGGGCCAGCTCGCTCAGTACGCCTCACCGATCTTTGCGTGGCTCACCTTGATGGCCTTGTCCTGTTTGCTGAGGATGATGGTCTTCTTCCACTCCTCCCGCTCCACTGGGTAGTCAAGCCTATAGTGGGCACCCCTGCTCTCCTTGCGCTCCATGGCGGCCCTGATGATGAACTCGGATGTATCCAGCGCCATCTCAAGCTCAAGCGCTGCTAACATCTGCTTCCCGTGAAGGGCCAGGATCAGCCTGGTGGAGTCCCTGAACTCTGACAGCTTCTCGTACGCAGCCATCAGCATATCGGCGTCCCTGATGACGCCCGCGTTCTCCCACATGTTCTCCCTGAGGCGCTCCATGATGGCCGCTGGTGTGAAGCCTGTCTCCCTCTTTGACCGTTTCTCGATGCGCTCGACCTCGTCTGATGCCAGTTCCTCGATGTCCACCAGCTCCCTGCCGGCGCAGTACTCCATGGCTTTCAATGCGGCCCGCCTGCCGAACACGGTTACGTCGGTGAGGGCGTTCCCTCCGTGCCTGTTGGCCCCGTGGATGCCTCCCATGACCTCCCCTGCAACGAATAGCCCCTCAATACCTGTCTCTCCGTCGCTGTTTGCCACGACTCCACCCATTGTGAAGTGGCTGATTGGTGCGATCCTGAACGGCCTCTCGTGTGCCCTGAGTTTTTCCTTGTAATATTTCAGGCTCGCCATTCCGAGGAACTGGTCAGGGTCAGCGTTTTTGATTACCTCTCTCGCGTCCAGCAGGACGGCCCCATCGATGCCGCTTCCCTCGTGGATCTCCATCATCATGGCCCTTGACAGGGTGTCCCTGCTCTTTGGGATGTACGGCCTCTCGGTGACGTTGTGCTTCGCGGGTATGTCCTCGCCCAGGACGTTGAGTATCTTGCCCTCCCATACGACCGGCCCGTCAACCAGCAGCGGCGGCGCGTCCGGCTCTGCCAGTGCCAGCGGGAAGAACTGGCAGTACTCCATGTCCCTGAGCCTCGCGCCGGCGTGGTATGCCAGGCTGTACCCGTCCCCGGTGGTCTTCAGCGGGCAGTCAGTCCTCTTGAATAGCGCCCCTGCGCCGCCTGATGCCAGCAGCACGGCCTTGAACTGGAATAGGACCACGTCCATGTCCTTGCTGCTGTAACCCACGGCGCCCACGACACGGCCATCGTCCTTGATGAACTTTGTCACTATGACGTTCTCGATGAACTTCACGCCCTTGTCCTTGAGGTACTTGACCTGGGGCAATGTGATGCCCTGACCTAGAACGGTACCTGGTGCGCCCACATTTATTCCGCCGAAACGCTCGTTGACGACACAGCCGTACTCTGATAGTTCAAGGACCCTCTCGCCTCCCTCCTGGACAAGGGTCTCCACCAGAGCCGGGTCGTTGACCATTTTCCCTGCGGTGAACGTCCTGTCCCGGTGCTCATCAACGGTCATGCCGCCTACGGCCGCCAGATAGCCGCTGCCCGCGACTATGGTGGTGTTGTTGTATCCGGCGGGTGCCTTTGAGACGAGGATTACGTTGACGCCCTTTGCCTCTGCCTCGATGGCGGCCCTGAGCCCCGCGCCTCCCGTCCCGATTATAAGAAGATCAGATTGAACGTGGATAACCATGGGGAAATTAGGGGCTGATGAGGTTTTAAAAAGTGCCCTAGAGGAGCCGTTCCAGGTGCTTCATTTCAGTTGCGAGGTTCTTCTCGTACTCTGCCTGATCGGCGGCGATGAACACCTCCACCCCGTCCCGGAGTGAGGCAACCCGCTCGATGTACCAGCCAACGATGGCGGCCACCCTGTAAGCCTTTGAGAAAGCCATTATCTTGGACTCGACTGGCGTTGAGCCGAACCCGTATGCTTTGAGGAAAATCATCTCCTGTTGCCTCGTCAACCCGTTCTCCTCGATGAAACCGCCCAGCTCCATGAAGAAGTAGTTGTAGTGTGCCAGCTCCCAGTCGATGAACCGGATACAGTCACCGGTCTGAATGAGATTCCCAAGTATTGGGTCATCGTGGATCAGCGAGTTTGAGCCATACCCCACGAGGTGCGGCTCTATCTGGGAGTGCAGCGCCATAAGCCGCCCCCAGAGCGCCATCACATCGCTGTGAAGCTCCTCGCCGAGGCGGGCACTGTTGACCGTGATATTGTTGCGGGTCCACTCGCTGACTGGGCTGACCGGCCCCCTATCAGGGCCCTTGATGCAGTGGAGTTTTTTCAGGCTCCCGGCTATCTCCATGAGGGCAGCGTCATCGAACTCCTTGAGCACCGTGCCTTCGATGTACTCCAGGACCATGTAATCGTACTCCATGAGGCTCCTTGATATGTCAAGGTAGAAGGCACGGGGGCCAAGAAATCCATCAATGGTATTGAGCACCTTGTACTCCTTCGCGGCGTTCTTGAACTGGGTGTTGGCGTACACCCTCAAAATCAGCTTGCCCCGCCCTGTCTCCAGGAGGTAGTTCTGGTTGTGTGCCCCGTGCCCGATGACGCTGTGGCCCGACACCTCGGTGCCCAGCTGGCACTGGATGTGATCCAGCAGTTCTCGGGTGACGAGGCTCATGCCGTTGCTACCCCTCTGGTCTAGCTCTCCCCTGTGAGGGGGGCTTTGGCGATATGGATCTCGTCGCCCTGCTTGGTTACGTCGAGGGCCGTCTTCCACTCGTCGCTGCTCTCGGGGTAGTCGAGCCTGAAGTGTGTTCCCCTGCTCTCCTCCCTTGCCAGCGCGGCCTTTGCGGTGAGCACTGACGCCATTATGGCCATTTCGGCCTCAAGAAGCCGCTTGACGGCCGCTGTGTCCGCCCCCTTGGCTGAGTCGGCTTCCTCTCCCAATACGGCCAGCATGTTCAATGCCTCGTTGAGCTTCTCGCCGCTCCTGACGACGCCTACATGGGTCCACATTAGCTCCCTGAGCTTGCCGTGCAGGTCCTCGGGCCCTCCCTCGCCTGTCTTGGCCTGGATGCGCTTGATCTCGGTGTCCGGGCTTGCATCAACAATTGATTTTCCATCAGCGTACTTCGTCGCCGCGGCCCCTGCCCTGGCACCGAAGACTATGATATCAGTCATGGCGTTCCCACCTATCCTGTTGGCACCGTGGACGCCGCCCGCGACCTCGCCGGCAACGTACAGTCCGGGCACGTTTGTCTCTCCGTCCGGTGTCATCCTGACGCCGGCCATGACGAAGTGGCACAGTGGGGCCACCTTGATGGGCCTCTCGGCAACCTTGACTGCCTCCATGACGTTCCTGTGGCCCTGGTTCTGGAACAGCTCCATGCCGTGCTCCTTGATTACCGCGGTTGCATCGATGAGTGCTGCCCCGTCCACGCCTTTCCCGTCAGCTACCTCACGCATCAGCGCCCTTGACAGCAGGTCCCTGCTCATGAGGGCCAGCGGCCTTGCGGTGATGTTGTGCTTCTTGACCAGGTCCTCGCCGTCGATGTTGATGATCCTGCCCTCCTCGACCACGGGGCCGTAGACCGGGATCAGTGGCTGGCCAGGCTCGGCCAGTCCAACTGGCAGGAACTGGACGAACTCCATGTCCCTGAGGACCGCGCCCGCTTCGTATGCCAGCGCGTACCCGTCGCCGGTCATGCTGATGGGAACGTCCGTCCTTGTGTAGAGCCCACCTGAGCCCCCCGTCGCCAGCACGACGGCTTTCGCCTTGAACACAACGGGCTCGTCCTGGATGCCCACTGCCCCCACGACCTTCCCGTCCACCTTGAGGAGCTTTGTTATGAGGCAGTTCTCCACGAGTTTTACCCCCTTCCCCTTGAGGTAGTTGACCATGGGCAGTATGAAGCCCAGGCCCCTTGACTTGGGGTCGTCGCCGCAGCTGACCATGCCGTTGTGTGTCTGGAGGGCCATGCCGTACTTCTCCAGCTCCATGATGCGTTCTTCCCCCTCCTCCACCATCACCTTGACCAGCGCGGTGTCGTTGATGTCCTTGCCGCCAGCCATGGTGGCCTTGTAGTGCTCATCAGTGGTGACGCCGCCGACGGCGGCCCTGAACCAGCCGTTGGTCACGACGCTTGCTGATTTCATGCCAGTGGGTGATTTTGATACGATGATTACGTCGGCCCCTCGGGCGTCCGCCTCGATGGCCGCCCTAAGCCCTGCCCCGCCGCTGCCAATAACC